>Ga0308167_1000038_pt1 | contig 336219 bp, 317 predicted proteins | sample PhyCR1_2_FD_202138 | JGI IMG/M metagenome (GOLD analysis project Ga0308167, IMG submission 202138) | Phyllosphere microbial communities from UC Gill Tract Community Farm, Albany, California, United States - DLSLRC.R1 | ecosystem: Host-associated > Plants > Phyllosphere > Unclassified | place...
CCACGCGCCCGCCCCCGCGCCTCCTGTGCGTCGCCTGCTGGGCGCGGGGCGCTCCCCGAGCGGGCACTCTTCGTCACGCTCACCGCGCTGACACGGCGCGTTCCGCCCACTCGGCGGGACGCACGCGGCGCGTTCCGCCCGCTCGGCGGACGACCACGCGCGCGGCACGCGGCGCGTTCCGCCCGCTCGGCGGACGACCGCGCGGGACGCACGCGGCGCGTTCTGCCCGCTCGGCCGACGACTACGCAGGACGAATGGGTGCCGGGCGGCCGGACGTGGCGCGTCAGGCGGCCGGGGACTCCACGGTGGCGACGGTGCCCGTCGCGCCCGGGTGCTCGTAGTGCGCACGCACCAGGATCGGCCGGTGGTCGGAGATGCCCGCGGGCAGGGTCTCCACGCCGGCGATGTGCAGCCCCACGCTCGTCGCGAAGTCGAAGTGCCCCGTGAACTTGCGGTAGCGCAGGTACGTCGGCTGGTCGGAGAGCGACAGCGCGAACCCGTGCTGCTCGATCTTCCGGCGCAGGTTCGTCTGGAACCAGGGGTAGTTGAAGTCGCCGACCATGATCGCCGGGGCGTCGTTCGAGAGCTCGCGGACGAACTGGTGCGCCGCCTCGATCTGCTTGCGGCGCAGCGAGTTCGTGGCGGTGAGGGGTGAGGCGTGGAAGGACGCGACGATGACCTCGGCGTCGACCTCCTTGTCGCGCAGGTGCATGGCGATCAGGCGCTCGTGCGCGGGCGCGAGGACCCGGTCGTGCAGCGACTTCTGCAGGGAGTGGATGCTGAAGTCCTCGACCTCGAACCGGTCGTCGCGCTTGTAGATCGCGAGGCCGAGCCGGTTCGCCTTGGTCGACGCGGCGAGGGAGAGGCCGGCGATCGAGGGGGCGAGGTCGTTGCTGTCGCACTCCTGCACGCAGATGACGTCGGCCTGGGACGCTTCAGCCAGGGAGGCGAGCTCGCCGTTCGCGGTGTGCTCGCGGAGGTTGTAGCTGACGACGCGCAACCCGGTCGGTTCCACGGCCGTCTCGGCTGTGATCGTCCCCTGCTGCTCTGGCGCGGCCATGCTGCCTTCCTGTTCCGGGCGTTTCCGGTCGCCCTGCCGCGGCAACCGTACTCGGCGTTCGCGGACTGTTGCTGAGACTGTAGCGCGGCCTCGGTTTCGTGCGTGTGACCGCGGGGAAAACGGACGATGCGCGCTCAGGCCCGGACGCGGCGGGCGGGGCGGACGGTCTCGCCGGCTGTACGGCTCATCAGGACGCCCTCGACGCAGGCCACCACGAGCAGGGCGGCGATGACCCAGAACGCGGCGTCGTACGGACCGGATCCGCCGAGGCCCGACGCGGCCCGGATGACCACGGCGCCGACCGCTACACCGAACCCGGCGGCGGTCTGCTGCAGGGTCGACGAGAGCGTGTTCGCCGGGGTCATGTCCGCCTGCTCGACGTCGGCGAACGCGATCGTGTTGTAGGCCGTGAAGCCCACCGACCGCGCCGCACCGCTGACGACGAGGAGCACGGCGAGGAGCCAGAACGGGGTGTCCTCGGTCATGAACACCATCGCGACGACGCTCAGCGCCGCGACCGCGCTCGACACGATGATCACCGGCCGGTACCCGAACCAGCGGAGGAACGGCGTCGTCATGGGCTTGATGCCGAGGTTGCCGACGAAGACCCACAGCACGGCGGACCCGGCGAGCACGGCGCTCCACCCCCACGCGTCCTGGAACAGCAGCGGCAGGACGAACGGCACGGCGGAGACGGCCAGGCGGAACAGGCTGCCGCCGGCGTGCGACACCCGGAAGGTCTCGAGCCGGAACGAGTCGAGCCCCATGATCGGGTGCGGTGCCCGGCGGAAGTGCCAGATCGCCAGCCAGCAGCCGACCGCCCCGACGACGCCGGAGAGCACGACCGCCAGGACGGGCACGCGGTCGAGGGCGAGCAGGGACGCCATGACCACGAGCGACCCGAGGCCGAAGCAGGCGAGCAGCGACCCGAACCAGTCGAACGGCACCCGCTCGGACGCCCGCTCCTGCGGCACGAGGACGAGCGCGGCGACGAACGCGATGACCCCGAGCGGGATGTTGATGAGGAAGATCCAGTGCCACGTGAGGGTGTCGACGAGCACGCCGCCCACGAACGGCGCGATGATCGGCGCGGCGAGGGCCGGCCAGGTCAGGATCGCGATGGCCGTGACGAGCTGCTCGCGTCCGGCGCTCCGCAGGACGACGAGCCGCCCGACGGGGACCATCAGCGCGCCGCCGAGCCCCTGCACGATGCGCCAGATCGTCAGGTCGACGAGCCCGGTGGAGAGGGCGCACAGCCCCGACGCCACGGTGAACAGGACGATCGCGCCGGCGAACACCGTCCGCGAGCCGATCCGGTCGGTCAACCATCCGCTCACGGGGATGAACACCGCGAGGGTGACCAGGTACGCCGTGATCGCCACGCCGATGGCCGCCGAGTCGACGCCGAGGTCCCGGCCCATCGCGGGAGCGGCCGTGGCCAGGATGGTGCCGTCGAGGAGCTCCATGAAGAAGGTCCCTGCGACGAGCACGGCCACCGCGGTGCTCCCCCGTCGTCGTGTCGTCATCGTCGTCGTCATGGCACGAGAAATGCTATGCCCGATCGGTTTCCGTGACGTCCGGGGACGGCGCTGACGGGATGGTGTTCTGCACCGCAGAATGAGGAGGACGAGCGCGTTGCCCCCGACACCCGGCCACCGGGAGCGTGGAGGCACCGCAGACGCACAGGAGGATCGATGACGACCACACCCGGCACGGTCACCACGAAGGGCGCGCCCGACCCGGCAGCACCGGCGCGCCGGCACGTCCTCGAGCACGCGTACCTGCCGGTGATGACCCTCCGCGAGTCGGCCCTGGCGAACAACACCGCGGTGATGCAGGCGTACGTCGAGCGGCACGGGCTGCTCTTCGCGCCGCACATGAAGACGCACATGGCACCGGCGCTCGCCGCACGACAGATCACCGCCGGCGCCTGGGGCGTCACGGTCGCCTCGGTCCAGCAGGCGATGGTCGCGTGGGAGCACGGCGTCCACCGGATCGTCGTCGCGAACGAGGTCCTCGACCCCACCGGTCTCGCCTGGCTCGCCTCCCGCCGCGCCGCCGACACGGACGCCGACGTCCTCTGCTGGGTCGACTCCCCCGCCGGGGTCGAGGCCGGCCGCGCGGCACAGGACGCGGTCGACGGCGACCTGCACGTGGTCGTCGAGGTCGGCTTCCCCGGCGGTCGCACCGGCGTCCGCACCGCACAGCAGGCACGGGACCTCGCACAGCTCGCCCACGACCGGGGGCTCTCGCTCCGCGGGGTCGCCGGGTACGAGGGCGGCCTGCCCGACGTGCACGCCGCCCGCGCCTACGTCGAGGGGGTGCTCGCCGTCGCGGCGGCCGTCCGCCCGCTGGTCGAGGCCCCGCGCGCCCTGCTCAGCATGGGCGGCAGCGCCTGGTTCGACGGCGTGGTCGACGCGGTCGCCGCCCGCCCCGACGACCTCGACGTGCTGCTCCGGTCCGGCGCCTCCCTCACCCACGACGACGGCTTCTACGCCGAGCGCACCCCCTTCGGCCGCCACCCCGACGAGGGCTCGCTCCTGGCCGCGATCGAGGTCTGGGGACGCGTCACGTCGTGCCCAGAGCCCGGGCTCGCGCTCGTCGCGGTCGGCAAGCGGGACATCTCCTTCGACGAGGGGCTGCCGGTGGTCCGGTCCGTCCGACACGTCGGCCCAGGAGGCGCGGCTGGCGTCGTCCCCGTCGCACCCGACCCCGGGGCGGTCACCGTCACCCGCCTCGACGACCAGCACTGCTACCTCGCGCTGGCGGACGGGGCACCCGGGCTCACGCCCGGCGACGTCGTCGTGTTCGGCATCTCGCACCCGTGCACCGTCTTCGACAAGTGGCGCCAGGTGACCGTCATCGACGACGACGAGACCGTCCTCGACACGATCGCGACGTGGTTCTGATGCGCGCCACCACCCCCGTCGCCCCCTCCACCGAGGACGCTCCGGCACGGAACGCCGCCCTGTCGCTCCGACGCGGGCTGCGGCTGCTCGACCGCATCGCCGACCGCACCCGGAACGGCGAGCCGTCGGTGTCGCTGACCGTGCTCGCCGCGGAGCTCGGCACCTCGAAGTCGACCGTGCTCCGGCTGACCGCCCCGATGCTCGAGAACGACCTGCTGCGCCGCACCCCGGACGCCGGCTTCACCCTCGGGCTCGGGGCGCTGCTGCTCGGGCAGAGCTACCTCGAGGGCATCGACCTCCGCGCCGCCGCAGCGCCGTTCCTCCGGCGGACCGCGGAACGCACGGGGCTCACCTGCCACCTCGTCGTCCCGGACGGCACCGACATCGTCTACGTCGACAAGGTCGAGACGCGGGGCACGGTCCGGATGGGGTCGCGGATCGGCAACCGACTGCCGATGCGGAACACGGCCTCGGGCAAGGCGATGGTGGCGTTCGGCGAGCCGGAGCTGCTCGACCGGGTGCTCGCGGAACCGGCCACGGCGATGACCGAGCACTCCATCGTGGACGACGACCGCTGGCGCGCCGAGATCGACCGGACGCACGGCCGCGGCTACGGCATCGACGACCGCGAGAACGAGCCCGACATCCGCTGCGTCGCCGCGCCCGTGCTCGACCACGCGAACCAGGTCGTCGGCGCGATGAGCATCTCGGGGCTCGCCTCCCGGTTCCCCGCCGCGGCCGTCCGTGAACTCGGCGACGGCGTGGTCCGGACCGCGCTCGAGATCTCGGTCGCGCTCGGCTCCTCCTCCGCCCAGCTCGCCCTTTCGAAGGGCACCCGGTGACCGGCCGCGTCCTGACCTTCGGGGAGACGATGCTCCTCCTCACCGGCGGGGACACGGGTGCGGTCCCCGACCTCGAGCACATGCGGGTCGACACCGGCGGAGCCGAGAGCAACGTCGCGATCGGCCTCGTGCGCGCCGGTGTCCCGACGACGTGGATCGGCCGCGTCGGCACCGACCCCGCCGGGGACCGCGTGACGCGCGACGTCCGGAGCGCGGGCGTCGACGTCGTCGCGGTGCCGGACCCGGACCGCTCGACGGGCATCATGATGAAGGAGCGCCTGGCCGACGGACGCACGCGGGTGACCTACCACCGCCGGGGCTCGGCGGGGTCGGCGCTGCGGGCGAACGACCTGCCGGCGAGCGCCGTCGAACGCGCAGCGCTCCTGCACGTCACGGGCATCACCCTCGCCCTCTCCGAGGACGCCAGGGCCACCGTCGAGGCCGCGCTCGACCGCGCGGACGCCGCCGGGGTCCCGGTGTCCTTCGACGTGAACCACCGGCCCAAGCTCATCGACGCCGAGACCGCCCGCGCCCGCTACCGGGCCGTCGCCGCACGGTCGTCGATCGTCTTCGCCGGCGACGACGAGGCCCGACTCGTGCTCGGACTCGGCGACGACGAGGGCGACGACGAGACGCTCGCGCACGAGCTCGCCGCCCTCGGCCGGGGTCGTGCCGTCGTCAAGCTCGGCTCCCGGGGCGCGGTGGCGTCGGTGGACGGGGCGTTCCTGCGGCGCCCGGCGACCCCGGTGCGCGTCGTCGACCCCGTCGGTGCCGGTGACGCCTTCGTCGCGGGCTGGCTCGCGGCGACCCTCGGCGGAGCCACGACGGCCGAGGCGCTCGACCGTGCCGCCGACGCCGGTGCGCTCGCCTGCACGGTGGAGAGCGACTGGCGCCGTCCGGACCCGGCCGCGCTGCACGACCCGACCACCCCCACGGACGTCGACCACGCCGTCCACGACCGCGTCGACCGCTGAGGCGAGGAACGAAGACCATGACGAACACCACCAGCACCGACCCGTCCGCCGCTCCCCGCGTCCGGCACCGGCACGCCGCCGGCCCGGCGATCGCGATCCTGCGCGGCGGGACGGGCGAGCACGTCGAGGACGTCGTCGCGACACTGGTCGACGCCGGGGTCCGGGCGATCGAGATCACGACCAACACGCCCCGCTGGCGGGAGGGCATCGCCTGGGCCGTCGAGCGCTACGGCACGGGCGCGTCGATCGGCGTCGGCACGGTCCTCGAACCACGACAGCTCGACGAGGCCGCCGCCGCGGGTGCCGTGTTCGCGGTGAGCCCGCACCTCGACGCGGACATCGGGGAACGGGCGCACGAGCGTGGTCTAGGCTGGTACCCGGGCGCCGCCACCCCGACCGAGATCGTCCGCGCCTGGCAGCTCGGGGCGCGCGCGGTCAAGGTGTTCCCGGCCGCACAGCTCGGCGGCCCCGCGTTCCTCAAGCAGGTCCTCGCCCCGCTCGACTTCGTCGACGTCATCCCCACGGGCGGCATCGGCGTCGAGGACGCGTCCGAGTACCTGGCGGCCGGCGCCGTCGCCGTCGGCCTGGGTTCGCCGCTCGTCGGTGACGCCCTGACGACCGGCGACCTGGACGGCCTCCGCACCCGCGCCGAGCGACTCGTCGCGGGGCTCGCACGGTGACGTCCGAGGTCCTGCTCACCGGCGGCTCCGTCGTCGACACCGACGGCACGGCCCACCGGTCGGACGTCCTCGTCCGCGACGGACTGGTCGCGGAGCGAGGCGGCCCGGGCGAACGTCTCCGGGCCGGGGCCGACGCCACGGTGGTCGACTGCACCGGCCGGCTCGTCATGCCCGGGTTCGTCGATGCGCACTCCCACGCCGGGTCCCTCGTGTTCGACGAGACCGTACAGCTCGCCCTCCTCCGGCAGGGCGTCACGACGATCGTCACCGGACAGGACGGCGTCGGGCCGGCACCGGGCGACGGCTCCTACGCCGCACGGTACTTCGCGGCGATCGACGGCCCCCACCCGACGTACCGCGGCGGCGGCATCGCGGGGCTGCTCGCGACGTACGACGGCACGACCGCGCTGAACGTCGCCACCCTCGTGCCGGCCGGCACCGTCCGGCACGAGGTCACGGGCGACGACCCGGCCCCGGCCGACCCCGGCCAGCTCGACGCCATGCGCGCCCTCGTGCGGCAGGGCATGACGGACGGCGCCGTGGGGCTCGCGACCGGCCTCGACTACGTCCCCGGACTCCACGCCGGCACCGCGGAGATCGCCGCCCTCGCCGCCGAGTCCGCGGCCGCCGGCGGCACCTACGTGACCCACATGCGCGGCGGCTACGAGACGAACGCCGGCGCCGGCATCGAGGAGGTCGTCCGGATCGTGCGCGCCGGCGGCGGCCGCGCCCACGTCTCGCACCTCCACGCTCCCGTCGACCTCGCGCTGGCGGAGCTCGCCCACGCCGAGGCCCAGGGCGCCCCGCTGTCGTTCGACGCCTACCCGTACTCGCGCGGCTGCACGATCCTGTCGATGCTGCTCCTGCCCGCGGGCCTGGCCCGGCCGGGCACCGACGACCTCGCCCGGGCGCTCGCAGTGGACGGCGGGCGCGCTGCCGTCCGCGCCGCGGTGCTCGAACGGGTCCTCGGGCGCGCCGACCTCGGACCGGGCTGGGCCGAGCAGATCACGCTGTCGCACGTCCCCGCGCCCGAGTTCCACGCACTGCAGGGCCGCACCCTCGCCGAGGCCGCCACGGCCACCGGGACGGACGCGGTCGACCTCGCGCTCGACGTCCTGGTCGACTCGGACCTGCAGGTCACGGTCGTGATGCGGGTGCCGCACCCACGGACGCCCGAGCAGCTGGCGGAGCTGTTCCGGTCCGGCGGCCACACCGGCGGGTCCGACGGCATCTTCGTCGGGACGCACCCGCACCCCCGTGCGTACGGCACCTTCGCACGGTACCTCGGGGACTACGCGCGGCCCGGGCTGCTCACGTGGTGGGAGGTCCAGCAGCACCTGTCGACCCTGCCCGCCGAGCGCTTCGGACTCGGGCACCGCGGCGTCGTCGCACCCGGGTGGATCGCCGACCTCGTCGTCGTCGACCCCGAGCGCGTCCGTGCCCGATCGACGTACGCCGAGCCGATGCTGCTGGCCGAGGGCGTCGACGACGTCCTCGTCGCGGGCGTCCCGGTGCTCACCAACGGCGTCCTGACGCACGCGACCCCCGGTGCCGGCATCCGCCGGACGACGTGGAGCCGTCCGGGCGGTGCGCGCACCGGGGGTCGATGAGGCTTCGCTCAGCGAGCACGCCGAGCGATCACGCCGGGGCCGGCCGGGTCACTCCGCCGTCGGGAGCACCGCCACGACGTCGATCTCGACGAGGATGTTCGCCAGGTGCGACTGCACCGTGGTGCGGACCGGGTACGGCTGCGAGAAGTGCTTGGCGTACTCCTCGTTGAAGGCGGGGAAGTCGCGGTCGGAGTGCTCGAGGTGGACGGTCGACTTCACGACGTCGTCCAGCGTGGCGCCGTGCTCGGCCAGGACGGCGGCGACGTTCGCGAGCACCTGGGCGGTCTGACCGGCGACGTCGTCGGCGATCTCGCCCGTGGCCGGGTCCTGCGGGCCGAAGCCGGCGGTGTAGAGGAAGCCGTTCGCGACGATCCCCTGGCTGTACGGGCCGGCGGGTTTCGGCGCGTTGTCGGTCACGATGGCGGTCTTGTTCGGCACGGTGCTCCTCGGTGTCGATCGGGGTCGGTCGGACGTCGCCCACGCACCGACCGCGCCGTCGCGGCCGGAGGACGACGCTCCCAGGCTAGGTGAGCGCCCCGCGCCGGACCCGGCCGTCCGTCGGGCTCGTTCCGGTCTGCAGAACGCGAGTCGCGCCTCCCGAGCCGAGCCGTGAGGAACACCCAGGCAATCGCCGTCTACGCTCGTACCGTGCCCTCTGCCATGCCCGAACACCGCGGAGCGCCGCGGTGAGCCGCCTGGACGGGACCCTGACGGAGTCGATCGCGAGCGGACGCCGCCGTGTCCTCGACCTCGCGACCGCCCTGCCGGCGTGGGCCGCCGTGCTCCTGGTGTGGACCGGCGGGCGCATCGTGTCGACGTTCTGGTTGGCGCTCGCGTTCCCGCTCATCGGGCGCGCCCTGCCGGAGAACGCGATCTGGGGCAACGACCACGGCTTCCTCAACTTCCTGACGGCGTGGGACGGGCAGTACTACGAGCAGATCTCGGTGCACGGGTACCCGACGACCCTGCCGCTCGACGCCGCGGGCCACGTCGCGCAGAACGCGTGGGCGTTCCTCCCGGCGTTCCCCTTCACGATCCGGATGCTGACCGCGTCGACCGGTGTGCCGTTCGACGTCGGCGCACCGGCGATCGCACTCCTCGCCGGACTGCTCGCCACCTACCTGCTGCACCGGCTCGTCCGCGACCGTGCGGGGTCGGCGGCGGCGATGTGGGCGGTCTTCTTCTTCACGTGCGGTCCGCTGTCGTTCCTGCTGCAGGTCGGGTACGCCGAGAGCATGTTCCTCGCCCTCGTGTTCGGGGCGCTCCTCGCGCTCGACCGTCGGCGGTACGGGCTCCTCACGGTGCTCGGGGTCGTCGCTGCGTTCACCCGGCCCGGAGCCCTCGCGATCCCGCTCGTCCTCGGGGTCATCGCGCTGGTGCGGTGGATCCGGGCGCGTCGGACCGAGGGGGTCCGGTCGCTCGACGCGTTCCCCGTGGCGGAGCGCGTGCGGGTCGTGGCCGCCGGCGTCGTGATGGTCGTCGCCGGGTTCGCGTGGCCGCTCATCGCCGCGCACGTGACCGGGTCGCCGAACGCCTACCTCGAGACCGAGATGTCCTGGTGGGTGAACTTCATCGGGCGGGTGGACTTCATGCCGCTCACGCCGTGGTTCCTCATCGCCGGCCGGTGGCTGGGCGTGGGCGGGATCCTCATCGTGGTGTTCCTGCTCGTGTCGTACCCGGTCTGGCTGCTGCGTCGGTCGACCCGGCGCCTCGGGTTCACGACCGTGGTCTTCTCGGCCTCGTACGCGCTCTACGTCTTCGCGGTGTCGTTGCCGATGGCCTCGACGCCCCGGCTCCTGATGCCGCTCGCGCCGCTGTTCGGGTCGCCGGAGCTCGTGGCGAAGCCGTGGATGCGGTGGACCCTGGTGGTCTGCGCGGTGCTCGGGCAGCCGGTGCTCGTCGCCGTGCTGTGGCTGCTCGGCCCGCCGTGACCGGACGGACGACGCCCGGCACCCGCGGTGTGCGGGGACCGGGCGTGCGTCTTCGGCTCTAGAGCTCGATCGTGCCGTGGTCGCCGGTGTCCGGCTGACTCTGCTTGCCGATGGCGGCCTTGAGGGTCTGCACGAGGCTGCCGACCGGGCCGGTGTCCTGCGTCCAGTACTCGACCGAGTCGCCCTCGACGGTGAGGAGTCGGATCGAGGGGTCCTCGCGGCCGTCCGGGAACCAGGCCTCGGCGAACGGGGACCACAGCTCGTCGATGACGGAGTCGTCCTGGCTGACCGTCGCGGTGCCGGCGATCGACAGGTACCCGCCCTGCGACTCGATCGCGACGTTGACGTGTGGGTTCCGGGCGATGTCCTCGACCTTCTCGCTCCCGTCCTGCACGAGGAAGCGGAGTGTGCCGTGGAACGCCTTGTCCTGCACGGCGAGCGGCCGTGCGTGGAGCTGGCCGTCCTCGCTCACGGTCGTCAGGAGTGCCGTGTGGGCTCCGTGGACGATGTCCGAGATGGCTGCGCGCTGGTCTGCCTCTGTGTCGGTCATGGTGCTCCTCTCGCGTCGTGCGCCCCGTTGTGCTCGACGTGCGGCCGGCCCTCGGGGCGCTGTCCGTTCCGGCCAGTCTGCCCCTCGACGCTGAGCGCGTCCGGCGGACGGAGCTGCGGGGCCGTGCGGGCGCGGTCGCGGGCGCGGGCGCGGGCGGGGTTCGACGTTCCGCACGTCGATCGACGGGTGGGATGTCGGAGCATGCACGAGCATCGGATGCGTGCGCAACGAGCGACACCACGCGAGTGGATCGACTGGCGGAACGTCGGAAACGCGGTGGGACCCGGACGCCGCGCCGCGCCTCAGACCGGCTCGCGGATGGTCGTCTCGACGTCGACGACCTGCGGGATCCGCGGCATCGAGGCGAACCCGAACGCCACCGGCGGGTCGAGCGGCGCCAACGACCCGAGCGACTCCCCCGCCCAGGTCCCCCGCACGCCCGTGACGTCGTGTGCCCCGGTCACGCCGTAGTACTCGCGACGCCCGTTGCCCGCCGACCCCGCGGTCCCCGACCCGGGTGCGACGAGCCGTGCGACCGGGTCGATCGCGGCGAGCCACCGGGGGTCGCGGGCGATCTGCTTGGGGACGATGCGGAGCACCCTCCCGAGCGGGGAGATCGTGCCGACGTCGATGGAGGCCTCGAGGGCGCCTGCCGACAGCTCGAGTCCCCTGGCGGTCCGGCGAGCCGAGACGTCGACGACCGAGACCGTGTCGAACCGGTAGGTCCCGGAGACGTACGCGGCCACGATCTCGTCGGGCGCGAGGAGCACCGAGGAGCCGTCCGGCAGCTCGAGGAAGACATCCGTGAAGGCTCCGAACGGCGAGCGCTCCCACATGCCGACCACGATGCGGATGCCCGAGGTCGTGCCGACGCCCATGATCCGACCACGGAACCGACGTTCGAGTGCAGCGGGGCGTGACGACATGCCCTGGACCGTACCCGGCGACCCCGTGAGCGGCGCGGACGGGGCGAGCCGCGCCTCCAGGCCCGCCGGAAGAACCCGGAAGGACCCGGACGGATCCGGCCGACCCGAACGGACCCGGCCGACCCGGCCGACCCGCCGCGGTCGACCCGCCGCGGTCGACCCGCCGCGGTCGACCCGGCGCCTACGCGACCGGCACCGGCGCCGCAAGCAGCTCGCGCACCCGCGGCGCGACCTGCGTGCCGTAGAGCTCGATCGACCGCATCATGTCCTCGTGCGGCAGACGCCCCGTCGCGTACCGCATGTCGAACCGCGAGACGCCGAGGATCCGCATGTTCCGCGCGATCTTCCGGGCGACCGTCTCCGGCGACCCGACGTAGAGCGACCCGCCCGCGGACAGCCCGGCACGGTAGCCGGCGACGTCCAGGGGCGGCCAGCCGCGCTCCCGACCGAGCTGGTCGGTGACGGCCTTGTGGTACGGCCAGTAGCGCTCGGCCGCCTCTTCGTCGGTGGCGGCGACGAACCCGGGCGAGTGCATCGCGATCGGCTGCTGCGGCAGGTCGAGCTGCGTGAGCGCCTGGCGGTAGAGGCGCGAGAACGGCGCGAACTGCGCGGGCTGCCCGCCGATGATCGCGAGGAACAGCGGCAGACCGTACGACGCCGCACGGATGACGGACTGCGGGGACCCGCCGACGCCGATCCAGGTCGGGATGGGGCCGTGCTCGAGCTTCGGGTAGACGTCCTGGTCGACGAGCGAGGCGCGTTTCGTGCCGGACCAGGTGACCGCGTCGCCGCCGCGGAGGGCTGCCCAGAGCTGGAGCTTCTCCTCGAAGAGGACCTCGTAGTCGGAGAGCTCGTACCCGAAGAGCGGGAAGGACTCGGTGAAGGACCCGCGGCCGAGGATGACCTCGGCACGACCGTCGGAGATCGCGTCGACGGTGGCGAAGCGCTCGTACACCCGCACCGGGTCGTCGGACGAGAGCACGGTGACGGCGGACCCGATCCGGATCGAGGAGGTCCGGGCGGCGATCGCGGCGAGGACGACCTCGGGGGCGCTCACGATGAAGTCGGCGCGGTGGTGCTCGCCGACGCCGATGAAGTCGAGGCCGACCTGGTCGGCGAGGACTGCCTGGTCGACGACGTCGCGGATGCTCTGGGCGTCCGACTTGACGCTGCCGTCGGGCAGCTCGGTGACGTCGCCGAAGGTGTCGAGGCCGAGCTGGACGGGGCCGATCCGTTCGGGTGCGGGCGGTGGCACGTCCGAGGGGCGGTCGGTGCCGAATGCGTTGCTCATGGTGTCCTGTCCTCCCGACCGCACGTCCATGCATCTGCATGTTCATGCGTTCGCATCAATCTAGCACCCTCGCACCGGATCCGCACCCCCGGCGGAGTACGGTCACGCCCATGCCGCAGATCCCCGACCAGACCGGCCGCCGCATCGTCGTCACCGGCGCGAACAGCGGAACCGGCAAGGAGACCGCCACCCGCCTCGCCGCAGCCGGCGCGTCCGTCGTCCTCGCCGTCCGCACGACCGCGAAGGGCGACCAGGCCGCAGCCGACATCCGTGCCGCGCACCCCGGCGCCGACGTCGAGGTGCGGGAGCTCGACCTCGCCGACCTCGCGAGCGTGCGCCGGTTCGCCGCGGGCATCGCCGCGGACGACCGGACGCTCGACGTCCTCGTCAACAACGCCGGGGTGATGGCGCCGCCGAAGCGGTTCGAGACGGTCGACGGCTTCGAGCTGCAGTTCGGCACGAACTTCCTCGGCCCGTTCGCCCTGACGAACCTGCTGCTCCCGACGCTGCTGCGCTCGCCAGACGCCCGGGTCGCCACGATGTCGAGCCTCGCAGCGATCCCCGGCCGGATCCGCTTCGACGACCTGCAGTGGGAGCGCGGCTACAACGGCTGGCGGGCGTACGCGCAGTCGAAGCTCGCCGACCTGCTGCTGGCGCTGCACCTGCACCGGCTGTCGGTCGAGCTCGACTGGCCGCTCGTGAGCACCGCCGCGCACCCCGGCTACACCCGGACGAACCTGCAGTCGGCGGGGCGGTCGCTCGGTCGGTCGAAGCCCGTCCGGTCCTCGAACCGCGCGCTGCCCTTCACGCAGGACGTCGAGCAGGGCTCCGAGCCGCTGCTGTACGCCGCGGTCGGGCCGAACGCGGTCGGCGGGGCGTACTACGGACCGTCGGGGCCGTTCGGGCTCGTCGGGCCGACCACGACCGTGTCGATCCCCGGTTCGGCACGGAAGGCCGACCTGGCGCGTTCCCTCTGGGCGGTCGCCGAGGACCTCACCGGGACCACCCCGCCCGCCTGAGTCGCCCGGTCGGTCGGACGGTCCAGGAGGCGCGGCTCGTCCCCGCCCGTCCGCCGTCAGAACCGCACGTGGTCGCGTTCGAACGCGGCCGTCACCGCCGCAGCGATGGCCCGCTGTCCGCGCACGGTCGGGTGCACGTCGTCGGACTGCATCCACGTCGGGTGCCCCCGCAGCGGCTCGCCGATGTCGACGTAGGTGCCGCCCTCGCGGGCGAGGGCGTGCCGGAGCGCCCCCGAGACGGACGCGAGCTGCGCGGGCGGGGCGTCCTGGTTCCAGATGGCACTGAGGCCGATGAGCCGCGCGTGCGGCAGCCGACGGTGCACCTCGTCGACGACCTGGTCGGTGGCGCTCCGGACCTCGGCGGTGTCGAGGCCGAGGTCGTTCGAGCTCGCCTGCACGAGGACGACCTCGGGACGGAGGTCGACCGCGCGCCCGACGATGGTCGCGTAGTCGCTCGCGCAGTCGTCGTCGTCACCGAGGGCGGCCACGCCTGCGCCGTCGCACGACAGGTTCGTGAGCGACCAGCCCTGGGCGTCCGCGACGACGGCCGGCCACGCCTCGGCGGTGGTGAGGCCGTGCCCGCCGCTGATCGAGTCGCCGACGACCACCACGCCGACACCCGCGGCGTCGTCCCAGGGGCGGGTCGTCGCGCTGGGCCGGGGCGTCGCGTCGGCAGCGGCCGGCGGGCTCGAGGCGCACGCCCCGAGGGAGACGGCCACGACGACCGCCGTGAGGACGGCGAGCACGCTCCGGGTTGCGGTGGTCACGAACGGTGAAGGTACGCGCTCCGGCCATGACCGGCTGCGGGTGCGCGCTGCGGGTGCGCTCAGGCGCGGTGCAGCGCGGTTCGGCTCGGCGAGGATCGCGCTCAGGCGCGGTGCAGCTCGACCGAACCGTCCAACCGGCCGGGCTCGGTCAGCCGCGCGTGCTGCAGGACGGTACGTCCGGGGGCGACCGCCGCGGCGACGATCGACAGCGTCGCGAAGTGCCCGTCCGGCTCGTGCGCGTCCCGGAGGATCGCGTCCGGGTCGTCGGCCGGCAGCGACGCCGACCCGGCGAGCAGTCCGAACCAGCCGCCCCACCCGTCGCCGGCGTCGGCACCGGCGTCGGCCGCCCGCAGTTCGTCGAAGGGGCCGAGCACCGGCGGCCCGACCGGAGCGTCCACGGCACGGAAGGCGTCGAGCCACCGCCCGATGCGCGGCGCCGCGGGGTCGTCCGGTTCGCCGTGCGTGACCATGTGCACGCCGGGGCCGAGCGCGGTCGTCCGGACCTCGGTGCCGTCCCACGTCGTGACCTCGGCGCCGTCGGCCGTCGCCCGCACGAGGTTGAAGGCGCGCGTCGTGGGCAGGGTGCCGTCGTGGCCGGGGAGCGCCCCGGTGACCGCGTCGAGCGGGACGACCCCGCGGGTGGTCCACGTGCCGTCGTCGCTCGGCACCGGTTCGCCCCGGTTGAGCACGACCGCGAGCCCGGCACCGTCCGACGCCGCGAGCCACGCCCCGCCCGCCGAACGGTCGCGGACGCCGCGGATCGACGGGTCGCGCTCGGGCCACCAGGCTGCCGGCGGGTCCCACGGCCGCTCCGGCGACTCGTCGCGCATGGCGAGCATCGTGACGGGCCACTCGGACCCGGGGTCGACGCGGACGACGACGGTGCACATGGGATCGATCCTCGCACGACGTGCCGGGTAGCGTGACCGGTGTGAACGCAGCAGCAGAGCGCCGTCTGACCGTCGTCGTCGGGATCACCGGGGGCATCGCCGCGTACAAGGCCGTCGGCGTGGTCCGCGACCTCGTCAAGCGGGGACACGACGTGCACGTCGTCCCGACCGAGGGCGCGCTCCGCTTCGTCGGGCTGCCGACCCTCGAGGCGCTCAGCCGCAACCCGGTCACCACGAGCGTGTTCGAGGACGTCGCCGAGGTGCGCCACGTCTCGCTCGGGCGCCGGGCGGACCTCGTGGTCGTCGCCCCCGCCACCGCGGACGCGCTCGCCCGGATGACCGCGGGGCTCGCCGGGGACCTGCTCGGCACGACGCTGCTCGCGACCGAGGCACCCGTCGTCGTGGCTCCCGCGATGCATCCGCAGATGTGGGAGCACCCGGCGACCCGGGCGAACGTCCAGATCCTGCGGGAGCGCGGCGTCCGGTTCGTCGGCCCGGTGGTCGGGGCCCTGACGGGCGACGACGCGGGGATCGGCCGGATGGCGGAGCCCGAGGACATCGTCGCCGGCGCCCTCGCGGTGCTGGACGACCCGGCACCGGCCGGCCGGACCGGCCCGGACCACCCGACGGACGCGGGTCGCGGCGACGGGGACGACCCGCGCCTCCCGACCGACACCGCCCTCCCGCCGACCGCAGCCGCCGCCGAGAAGGCGGGGACCACCGGCGCCCGCGGTGAGCTCGGCGACCTCGCCGGCGTCCGCGTCGTCGTGAGCGCCGGCGGCACGCGCGAGCCCTTCGACCCGGTCCGGTTCGTCGGCAACCGTTCGAGCGGTCGTCAGGGCGTCGCGATCGCCGCCGACGCGGCCCGGCGCGGCGCAGCCGTGACGCTCGTGAGCGCGAACGTGGACGCGTCGCTGACCGCCGGGCTCGACGCGACCGTCGTGCCGGTGGGGTCCGCCCTGGAGCTCGCCGATGCCGTCCACGCCGCAGCAGCCGATGCCGACGTCGTCGTGATGACCGCGGCCGTGGCCGACTACCGGCCCGCCGAGGTGCGTGCCGACAAGCTCAAGAAGGAGGCGCAGGGCGACACCATGACGCTGGAGCTGGTGCGGAACCCCGACGTCCTCGCCGACCTCGTCGCGTCCCGCCGGACCGGCCAGATCATCGTCGGCTTCGCCGCGGAGACCGAACCCGACCGTGCCGCACGCATCGAGCTCGGACGCGCCAAGATCGCCCGCAAGCCGGCGGACATGCTCGTCGTGAACCACGTCGGCTGGTCCGCGGGGTTCGAACGCGAGGAGAACGCCGTCGAGGTGCTCGTCCCCGGCGGCGAGGTGGTCCGCGAGGCCTCCGGCAGCAAGGCCGACGTCGCGACGGTCGTCCTCGACCTCGTCGCGACCGCACTGGCCTGAGCTGAGCTGACCTGGGGACTCTCCGTGCGTCCCGAGCGCGCCGCGGGCACCATGGACGCATGCGACGACGCGAGCGCGCACGACGCGCCACCCGGACCGCCACCCTCCTCGCCGTCGTGCTGGGCGGGGCCGGCGTCACCCACTTCCTGCGGCCGAGGGGCTACGACCGGATCGTCCCGGACGCCCTCCCGCCGCGCCTGACCACCCTGGCGTCCGGCGCCGCCGAGCTCGGCATCGCGACCGGTCTGGCGATCCCGGCCACCCGCCGTGCCGCGGGCTGGGCCGCCGCCGCACTGTTCCTCGCCGTCTTCCCCGCGAACGTGAAGATGGCGAACGACCTGCTCGACAGCCCGCGGTCGACGCGGGCGATGCGGCTCGTGTCGGTGCTCCGCCTGCCGCTGCAGGCACCCCTCGTCGCCTGGGCCGTGCGCGTCGGTCGGCACGCGCCACGACGGTGACCGAGCCCGCGCGGGACCGAGCCGCGGTCCCGCTGCTGCACCGACCGGTGACGGTGCACGCCTGGGAGGACGTCGTCTTCGCGCACTGGCGCCACGACCCCGAGTCGCTCGCGCGTCTGGTGCCGCGCGGCACCCGCCCCGACGTCGTCGACGGCAGTGCGTGGGCCGGCCTCACGGCGTACGTCTTCCGCGAGACCCGGGTGCCGCCGTTCCCGCCGTCCGGACGCCTCGGCTCGATGACCGAGGTGACGATCGAGGTGCTCACCGTCGACGACCGCGGTCGCCGCGGGGTCGCCTACCGCACGGTCGACACCGCGAACGTGCCCGCGATCGTGGCGGCGCACGCCCTGCTCGGGGTGCCGTACACGTTCGCGCACGCGCGGGCGCGACGTCGTGGGGACACGCTGTCCTACCGGTCGGTGCGGCATCCGGCACGCTCCCTCCACCCGGTCCGCTGGCTCCGCGGACGCCGGGGCGGACCAGGGTCCGGAGCGGCGTGGCCCGGCGGTCCGGTCTGGCCGGGCAGCACGGGTGGGCCAGGAGGCGCGGTGCGACCCCGCCACGACGCCACCGTCCGGGTCGTGGCCGGTGACGTCGTCGACGACCGGCTGGCGACGGACCTCACCACCCGACAGGGCATCCACGCCCGGCACCTCGCGCAGACGCTGTTCTGGCAGCGCCAGCACCCGCCGCTGACGATCCGGTCGGCACGGCTCGAGCGGCTCGGCGGCGACCTGCCCGACGCCGTCGGGATGCCCGGGCTCCTCGACCGCGAACCCGACTCGCTGCTCGTCGTGGACGGCACGACCGTCCGCTACGCCTGGGGAGACGTGGTCCGGTGAGCGTCGATCCGCACGACACCGACCAGCACGGCACGGACCGGTTCGACCTCGACCGGTTCGTCCGCGCGCAGCAGGGTGTGCACGACACCGCGCTCGCCGAGCTGCGGCGCGGCCGGAAGTCGTCGCACTGGATGTGGTTCGTGTTCCCCCAGCTCGCCGGGCTCGGCCGCTCGCCCACCGCGCAGCGGTACGCACTCGACGGCCTCGACGAGACCCGGGCGTACCTCGACCACCCCGTCCTCGGCCCGCGGCTGCTCGAGGCGACCCGTGCGGCGGAGTCGGCCCCGGCCCGGACCGCCGACGACATGCTCGGGGGCATCGACGCGCTGAAGCTCCGGTCGTCCATGACCCTGTTCGCCGCGGCCGCCGCCGACCCGGAGCCGTTCCGGGCCGTCCTCGACCGCTGGTACGACGGCACCGAGGACCCGGTGACCCTCCGGCTGCTGCACCCCCACGACTGACACGCTCCGAGCCGACAGGGACACCGTTCACATATCAGGTACGGTGAACCGTGCGTCCGCACCGACCGGTGGGACGCCCGCCGACGCCACGATCCCGGAGGAACCCGCATGCCGGTCCCCAGCAGTGCACCGACCGAGCACCAGCTGCTCCGCGACACCGTCCGGCTCAAGATCCACGCCGCGATCATGGACGGCACGCTCGAGCCCGGCGAGCGGCTCAACGACGACGAGCTCATCGCCTGGCTCGGTGTCTCCCGCACGCCGATCCGCGAAGCACTGAGCCAGCTCGCACGCGCCGGCCTGATCGAGATGGCGCCGAACCGCTACACCCGCGTCACCACGCCGGACCCGACCGAGGTGGTCGAGGCGCTGCAGACCCTGGGCGTCCTGTTCGGCGGGGTCGTGCGACTGGCGGTCCCGCGCCTCGGTGCGAGCGCGAAGAAGAAGATCCTCGCCCAGCTCGACGCCACGATCGCGGACTACGAGTCGCACGACGTCGCCGCGGTGAACCGTGACGCCCTCGCCGTGTTCGCCCGCTACGTCGAGGAGTGCGGCAACGAGAACCTCCAGCGCGTCTGCCGGGACACCATGGACGGCCTCGCGTTCCGACTGCGGCTGCCGAACCTCGACGAGCTCGTCGACTGGGACCAGATGACGGCCGACTTCCGCCGTCTGCGTGAGGCCACCGCGTCCGGGGACAACATCGAGGCGGAGCTCGCGACCGAGGCGATCCACCTGCTCCCCGGCGAGAAACGCTGACCCTGCCTGAACGCCCGTACAGGAACACGCCCGTCTCGCCCTCGCGAGGCGGGCGTGCTCCGTCCGCCACGGCGGTCGGTGACAGCGCGGCGACCCGCGCGACGCTCCCAGTCACACCGTCCGACGAGCCGGTAGCATCGCCCCGACCACCCCGTCGAGCGACCCGGAGCACCGTATGAGCCACCGCCAGCCGGACCGTACCGAGATCGCCGCGCGCCTCGCCGCGGCGGTCGGCCGGATCAACCGGCGGGCCCGCACGGACTCGGCCTCGCTCGGGTACGGCATCGTCTCGGCGCTGGCGACGATCCAGCGTGAGGGACCCCTGCGCCCGGGCGACCTGTCGCGGATCGAGGTCGTCACGAAGCCGACGATGACCCGCATCCTGACCGAGCTCGAGCAGCGCGGGTTCATCGAGCGCGAGGCGGACCCCCGGGACGGTCGGGCGTTCATGGTGACGGCCACCCCCGAGGGCATCGCAGCGGTCGAGCGAGCCCGTTCCACCCGCACCGGCATCGTCGCCGAGCTCATCGCCGAACTGCCCGACACCGACGTCGACGCCATCGCCGCCGCGCTCGACGCCCTCGAACGCGTCGCGCAGGGCGAGCGCACCCAGGAAGCTCACACCTCCCAGGCCTGATCGGCCCGTTACCGAACCGTTACCAACGGGTGGACGGACGGTTCTGCCAGACAAACTGGACGGTGCACCCAGCAACACCGGTCATCGTGGCGGCTTCGCCCAGCGGCGGCCACCCCACGGTCGCCCGTCGGCGGACGGACGGGCCCCACACCACCGTCCGGTCCTCCCCCGGCTCGCGAACTCCTGACGACGGACGTCTCGTTCATCCGCACCCCTGCGCGCTCCCCCACCCCGCGTGCAGCGTCACGAGTCACGCACCACGAGCCGGCCGACCACCGGAATCGATGACAGGACGCAACACCGACCTCCCCACCACCACCGCCTCGACCCGACGTGAGGCCCTGAACTCCCCCAACCGGCGCCTCCGCCGCGCGCTCCGCCGCCCCACCACGCTCATCGTGGGCGGGGCCGCCGTCCTCGCGGTCGCCGGAGGCATCGCCACCGTCGGCACGCAGCCCGCGATCGGCGAGGCCCTCGGCATGCCGACCGCGAGCGCGACCGCGGCACCGGCACTCGCCGGGACCGCGCTCGACCGGGCCCAGGCCGCGGCGACCATCGCCACGGCCGAGACGATCGCCGACTCGGCGAACGAGAAGACCGACACCGGCGTCCTCGAGCGCCGCATCGACGCGCTCGACGACTACCGGAAGCTCTCCGGCGCGGCACTGACCTCGCGGATCTCCTCGACGGTCGACGCCACGACGGCGGTCGCGGACGCCAGCGCCGCGCAGGACAAGCAGGACGCCGACGCGAAGGCCGCCGCTGCCGCCGCAGCGAAGCGCGCCGCGGCCGAACGGGCAGCAGCCGCCGAGGCCGCGCGCAAGCAGGCCGCCGCGAACACGGTCGAGGGCGCCAAGGCGACCGCGAGCTCGCTCGCCTCGTCGAAGTACGGCTGGGGTTCCGACCAGTTCCAGTGCCTCGACAACCTGTGGACCAAGGAGTCCGGCTGGAACTACCAGGCCGTCAACGCGAACGGCGGCGCGACCGGCATCCCGCAGGCGCTCCCCGGGTCGAAGATGGCCACGATCGCGTCCGACTGGCGGACGAACGCGACCACCCAGATCACCTGGGGCCTGCAGTACATCAGCGACGCGTACGGCACCCCGTGCGCCGCGTGGTCGCACTCGCAGGCGTCGAACTTCTACTGAGCCGACGCCAGGCACGCGCGACGAACGACCCCGGGTCCTGCACCCGGGGTCGTTCGTCGTGTAGGCATACGCAGGTGACCACCATCGGACTCCGCCGCATGGCACCCCGCGACCCCACCGAGGCACACCGCGCGGCCAGCCCCCTCGAGCTCCTCTTCGACCTCGTCTTCGTGGTCGCCGTCGGGTTCGCCGCGACGAACCTGCACGAGATCGAGGTCGAGGGGCACGTCTCGTCGGCCGTCCTCGCGTACGCCTTCGTCTTCTTCGCGATCTGGTGGGCGTGGCTCAACTTCACCTGGTTCGCCACCTCGTTCGACACCGACGACTGGCTCTACCGCGTGATGACCTTCGTGCAGATGGCGGGGGTGCTCGTGCTCGCCGCCGGGGTGCACGCCGCGATGGTCGAGGGGTCGACCACGGTCGTCGTGCTCGGCTACGTCATCATGCGGCTCGCCCTCGTCGGGCAGTGGCTCCGGGTCGCCGCGTCGTCATCGGAGTACCGGCGGACCGCACTCCGGTACGCCGGCGGCATCGTCGTCGTGCAGGTGCTCTGGGTGCTCGCGCTCCTGCTGCCGGACGGCGTCTCGTGGGGTGTGATCCCGGTGCTCATCCTGCTCGAGGTCCTCGTCCCGCCGTTCGCCGAGGCCGGCACGCAGACCACCCCGTGGCACACCCGGCACATCGCGGAGCGCTACTCCCTCTTCACGCTGATCGTCCTCGGCGAGGGGCTCGTGGCCTCGGCGAACGCGGTCATCGACGGCATCGCGCACGCCGACCACCTCGGGTCGCTCCTCGTGCTGGCGGCGTGCGGGCTCGTGATCGTCGCCGGACTGTGGTGGATCTACTTCTCCCGCGAGCAGCACGACCACATCCGGTCCCTGCCGACCGCGCTCCTGTTCGGCTACGGTCACTACCTCGTCTTCGCCGCCGCCGGGGCACTCCCGGCGGGGATCGAGGTCGCGGTGAGCGCCGACGCGGGCGAGGCCGACCTGTCGCACGCGACCGTCGCCGCCTCGATCGCCGTGCCGGTTGCGCTGTTCGTGCTGTCGATCTGGGCGCTGGCGCTCCGGTCGTCCCTCGGCCTCGGCTGGAACGTCGTCGTCGTGGCGCTCGCGCTCGCGGTGCTCGCGAGCATCGCCGTGCCGTCGGTGTCCCTCGTGGCGACGGCACTGCTCGTCGCCGCCGTGGTCGTCGTGCTGGAGGTCGCCGACCGGCGACCGTGACCCGCGGGCGCGCGTGAGCGGGGCCCGTGACGGTGACCGGCTGACGGACGGGAGGCGCGGCGCGGGCCCGCGACGTCCCTCCAGAACCGCAGGCGGGTGCGTCAGCCGACGCGCGCGATCCGCACGTCGACCCGGCTGAGCGGCAGGCCGTGCTCGGTCGCTGCGGCGAGCGCCGCGAGGTGCGCCGCGCGTGCCGTCTCGGGTGCCGGGACGGAACCGTCGGTGCCGATCACGATGCGGAGGACGTCGTCGTCGAGCACCACGCGCGCGACCGTGGTGCGGGTCGCGAGGTTCTTTGCGGCGCCGACCGCGCTGCCGAGCGTCGGGCGTGCCCGGTAGAGCTCGGCGACCCCGGGGACCGCGACGACCGCTGCCTCGATCGCGGCGAAGGTCTCGTCGTGGCTGCTCATGCTCGTTCCTCCTCGGCGTCGGGGTCCGGCTCGTCGTCGGACGGTGGTAGCAGGTCGCGCACCACGACGTCCACGGACTCGACGAGCAGGTCGGTCTCGGTCGCGAGGACCTCGGCGACGGTCTCGCGGATGTCCGACGCCACGCGCTGGATCGTCGACCCGGCGCGGACGGCGATCTCGACGACGATGCGCACCGGGGCACCGAGCTCGGTGACGTCGCCCTCGAGCGTGCACCGTGCGATGAGCGCGTCGGGCACCGCGTCGCCGGCGGTCCGGACGAGCGAGCGGATGGCGCCCTCGGTCATGACCGGGCGTTCGGTGGGCGCCGCCGGGCGGAGCGGGACGTCACGGCCGGCGCGTGCTTCGAGCGAGATGTTCGCGAGCACGCCGCTGATCCACGACTCGTCGGCGGGTGCTTCCTGTTCGGCAGCGGCCTCGAGCGAGCCGAGCGAGGACTGCCGGAGCCGCACGATGGCGGCGAGGGCGTTCTGGCACGCGGCGGAGTGGTCGATGCTCGGGTCGGCCGGCTGCATGCCGGCGTCGAGGTAGTCGGCCAGCTCGTCGATCGTGTGGCCGTCGAGGTCGTCGGGTTCGAGGGAGTCGAGCCGGACGGGATCGGGTTCGGTCATCGCCATCCCTCCATGAGACGGATCATGTTCTTGCGCGCCCGGGACAGCAGTCCCCGGACGGTCGAGGTCGGGAGGTCCAGTTCCTCCGCGATGGCCTCGTACGAGTACTCGAGCACTTCCTTCATCACCCACGTGCGGCGCTGCGCCTCGGGCAGTTCCGCGAGCGCCGTCTCGACCGCTTCCTCGCGGGAGCGGGCCTCGGCGACGCGTTCGGGTGCGTCGTCCGCCGGTGCCTCGACCTCGAGCTCGGTGACGTCGTCGTGGAACCGCCGGGCCCGGATGCGGTCGATGCACTTCCGGCTGAGGATGCGCATGAGCCACGCCTTGACCCGGGCTCCGTCCTGGAGCGTGTCGAGCTGGTTCCAGGCGGTGATGAACGTCTCCTGCACGACGTCGTCGAGTTCGTCGGTCGAGCCGAGGGTCCGGCGCGCGTAGGCACGGAGCAGGGGGGTGTGGCGCCGGATGAGGACCTCGAACGCCCGGACGTCGCCGTCGGACGATCGACCAGCGAGGACGGCGTCGTCGAGGTCGGTGAGGGGCTGGTGGTGCACGCTTTCCTTCTACTGGTGTGGGGTCGGGGGTTCCTGAGTGCGGTGCCGTCGAGCCGCTAGGCCGTGTGGGCCGGGTGTCCGTGCGTGCGGCGGACCTTCATCGGGCCGACGGGCCGCGCGGACAGCGACCGGACGCGTGCCTGCGCCAGGACGTGCTCGTGCCCGACGCGGACGAGCGCGGTGGTCGCGAGGTGTGCTGCGGGTGCGGTGTCGGTCATGACGGGGTCCTCCATCGGGGTGCTCACCGATGGGACGGAACGAACAGCCGGATCGTCACACTTCTGCACGAACGAGTTCTGCGTGCGCGGGTTCTGCGGCAGGCTGGGGGCATGTCCCTCGTCACCGCCGTCTGCCGCGTCGACCGCCTGCTGCCCGACTCCGGCACCATCGGGGTCACCGCGATCGACAAGCGCCCCGTCGACGGCCCCGTCCGGGTCCGTCCGCTCGGGCTGTACGCCGACGTGCAGGCGGACCGGAAGCACCACGGCGGCGAGGACCAGGCGGTGTACGCCTACGCGGACGAGGACGCGGCGTACTTCGCGGACCTGCTCGACCGGGACGTCCCGCCGGGGCTGTTCGGCGAGAACCTGCGCACGACGGGCGTCGACGTCACCGGGGCCGTGACGGGGGAACGCTGGCGGATCGGCGAGACCCTCGAGCTCGAGGTCACGATCCCGCGGATCCCCTGCGGCACCTTCGCCCGCCGGATGCGGGTGGACAAGTGGGTCAAGCGGTTCACGGAGGAGGGCCGCCCCGGCGCCTACCTCCGCGTGGTGCGGTCCGGGCCCGTGTCCGCCGGCGACCCGGTCGTCGTCACCCACCGACCGGACCACGGCGTCACGATCGGCCAGCTCTTCACGGGCCTGACGCCCGAGCAGGCGCAGGCCGTGCTGGCGTCGGGGCGCGGGACGGGTCCCGGTGGCCCGGGGACGGGTGGGCTCGCGCCGAAGGTCGTCCGGGACGTGTCGAAGGTCCTGGCGCGCGCGACCGCCTGAGTGCGGGCGGTCCGCCGTGCCCTGGTCAGTCCTGCTGCGTCCGGCGAACCGGGTCGATCGGGCGCTTCGCCTGCGGCAGCTTCGCGACGACGAGGTCGTACGCGTTGCCGACGAGGTCCTCGACCAGGGTCTCGTCGATGCCGTCCCCGGGCGACAGCGTGATCCAGTGCTGCTTGTTCATGTGCCAGCCCGGGGTGATCTCGGCGTGGTCGCGCGCCAGGGCGGCACCGTGGGGCGGCGCGCACTTGAGGTTCACGATCGGCACGCCGCGGAGCTCGGACGTCATCACGAACATCTTGCCGACGACCTTGTAGACGAACGCGCCTTCGCCGAAGGGCTGGGTCTCCGCCACCGCGGGCAGGGCCATCGCGGTGCGGATCGCGACCTCGTGCAGCGTCTCGCCGTCCATGTGCTCCAGCATGCACCGGACCGCCGACGGTGCACCTCGTTCTGGGGTGCGTGCAGGCCCCGGTTCCGAACTATCCTCAGGCCGTGCACATCACCCGAACCCTCAGCATCGCCGCCGCCACCGCCGTGCTCGCTGCGACCGCCGTCGTCGGCGGCGCCTCGACCGCGCAGGCCGCCCCCACCGTCTACAAGAACTGCACCGCCGTGCAGAAGGTGTACTCGGGCGGGATCGCGAAGAAGTCCGTCACGAAGAACCGCGTCACCTCGAAGGGCAAGGTCACGTACCGGGCGCTCAAGGGCACGGTGAAGAAGGACGACGCGCTGTACGCGGCGAACAAGAAGATGGACGCCGACGGCGACGGGATCGCCTGCGAGAAGAGCTGACCCCGACTGGTCAGAGGGGCGGGACGCCCTCGTGTCCCGAGCGCGGGCGGGCCGTCCCGGCGACACCCGTCACGACCGACCCCGGTGGGACGTCCTTCGTCACCACCGTGTTCGCGCCGACGACGGAGTCCGCGCCGACCGTGATCGCGCCGATGAGCGACGACCCGGCCCCGAGCACGACGCGGTCCCCCACCGCCGGGTGCCGGCGGGCTCCGGGCCCGTGGTCGCCCCCGCGGCCGCCGAGGGTCACCCCGTGGAAGAGCACGACGTCGTCGCCGACCACCGCGGTCTCCCCGATGACGACCCCCATGCCGTGGTCGATGAAGAACCGACGGCCGATGCGGGCACCGGGGTGGATCTCGATGCCGGTGACCGACCGGGCGACCTGCGCGAGGACCCGGGCAGCGAACCGCGACCCCGGCAGGCCCTCGGCGATCCAGAGCCGGTGCGTCAGCCGGTGGGTCCAGACGGCGTGCAGCCCCGAGTAGACGATCGCGTTCTCGAGGTCGCCACGGGACGCGGGGTCACCGCGGCGTGCTGCGGCCAGGTCCTCCCGGACGGTCCGCAGCACGCCTCGTCGGGCGGGACGACTCACGCAGTGAGTCCCTCGAAGAGGACGGTCGACAGGTAGCGCTCACCGGTGTCGCACACGATCGCGACGACCCGCTTGCCCGCGTTCTCCGGGCGTGCGGCGATCTCGATCGCGGCGTGGATGATCGCGCCGGACGAGATGCCCGCGAGGATGCCCTCCTGCGTGCCGAGGTCGCGGGCGACCCGGAGCGCGTCGTCCAGCTCGACGTCGAACACCTCGTCGATGACCGACTGGTCGAGGACCTCGGGGATGAAGTTCGCACCGATGCCCTGGATCTTGTGCGGACCCGCCTTGCCCTCGGTCAGCAGCGGCGAGTCCTTCGGCTCCACCGCGACGATCTGCACACCGGGCACGCGCTCCTTGAGGACCTGGCCGACACCGGTGATCGTGCCGCCCGTGCCGACGCCCGCGACGAACACATCGACGTGCTCCTCGGTGTCGCGGAGGATCTCCTCCGCCGTCGTCTTCCGGTGGATGGCCGCGTTCGCCGGCGTCTCGAACTGGTGGGCCAGGATCGCGCCGGGCGTCTCGGCGACGATCTGCGCCGCCTTCGACACCGCGCCCTTCATGCCCTCCGGCCCCGGGGTGAGGACGATCTCGGCACCGTACGCGCGGATGAGGGCGCGACGCTCGACGCTCATCGTCTCGGGCATCGTGATGACGACCCGGTACCCGCGAGCCGCGCCGACCAGTGCGAGCGCGATGCCCGTGTTGCCGGAGGACCCCTCGACGATCGTCCCGCCGGCCTGCAGCTCGCCGGACTCCTCGGCCGCGTCGATGATCGCGACGCCGAGCCGGTCCTTCACGCTCGCACCCGGGTTGTAGAACTCGAGCTTCGCCAGGACCTCGGCGCCGCCCTCCTTCGGGAGGCGGTTCAGCCGGACCAGCGGCGTGTTCCCGAACGCCTGCGAGATGTTGTCGTGGATCGTGCCGCTCATCGGTACCGTCCTCTTCGGGTCAGGTCGCGTGCCTCCGCCCTGGAGGCACGGCGTGCGCTGCGATCCTAGCGATCCGACCCCGGATGGTGCTGCCTGCGTGACGCGTGCTGCGCACCGGGCGCGCGCCGCGCCTCCCGTCCGTCACGCCGCGACCGCGACGCGCGTACCTTGCGCCGCAACGACGAGGAGGTCGCCATGTCCAAGGAGCAGCAACCCGACGCCACACCACCCGTCGTCGACCGCGCAGCGTTCGACACGGCGCTCGCCGCGCAGGTGCGCGACGAGAAGGAACTCACCCGCCACGGCGACCGCGTCTCGGGCGCGCGCCGACGGCTCCCGATGGTCCGCGTCGACGACTACGAGTTCACGGGTCCCGACGGTCCCGTGCGACTGACGGAGCTGTTCGCCGGGAAGTACCTGCTCCTCGTGCAGAACGTCATGTACGGACGGGACTGGGACGCCGGCTGCCCGAGCTGCACGTGGGCCGTCGACAACCTGCCCGCCGACATGGGCCGCCTCGACGACGAGGGGATCGCGTTCGCGATGGTCTCCGAGGGGCCGATCGAGCGGCTCGAAGCCTGGCGGCAGCAGCACGGGTGGCCGCACACGTGGGTGTCGTCCGGCGCGACGAGCTACCACGACGACTGGGGCTGGACCGTGCACAGCGACGACTGGGACGGCCCGGTGCCCGGGTACTCGTACTACCTGCTGCGCGACGGTGTGCCGTACCTGACCTACGCGACCGGTGCGCGCGGGACGGAGGCGATCCTGCCGGTGCCGCACATCATGGACCGCACGGTGTACGGGCGGCAGCAGGACTGGGAGGACAGTCCCGAGGGCTGGCCGCAGTACCCCACCTACGGCTGACCGGACCGTGGCCCCTTCGGTCCGAGCAGAGCGCGTTGCAGCTGGGCTTCGGACGGCAGCACCCGCTGCAGCTCCGGGGGCAGGAGCTCGTAGGACGCGACGCCGACCGGAGCGTTCGACGTCCCGAGCGCGTACCGGACGACCGCATCGTTCTTGCCCGTGACCAGGAGCAACCCGACCGTGTCGGCGTGGTGTGGGCGTCGGAGGTCCGCATCCACGAGGGCAACGTAGAACGACAGCTGACCGACGTTGTCCGGCCGGAACTCCCCCGTTTTCAGTTCGACGACCACGTACCGGAGTTGCTCGACGTGGAAGAAGAGCAGGTCGACGAAGAAGTCGTTGCCGTCGACGTCGAAGTGCACCTGCCTGCCGACGAAGGCGAACCCCGTCCCGAGTTCTCGTAGGGTGTCCGCGATCCGGTCGACCATCGCCTGCTCGATCGAGCGTTCGTCCCGGTCACCGTCGACGGCGAGGAAGTCCAGGATGTACGGATCCCTGGTGATCTGCTGCGCCAGGTCCGCACCGTCGTCGTCGAGCAGCCGACTGAAGTTCGTCGCGGCGGCGGCATGCCGCTCCGCGGCACGACTGCGGAGATTGTGTCGCAGGACGTTGCGCGACCAGCCTCCGGCCACCGTCTGACGGACGTACCACGCTCGGAGTCCGCTGTCGGGGACGCTGAGCAGGACGGTGATGTGCCCCCAGGGCAATCGGTCAACAGCCTGTTGACCGATTGCGTCTTCGTCGGGCCACGTTGCGGCGAACTGTCGCATGTACTTGAGGTTCGTCGCAGAGAACCCCTTCATCGACGGGAACTCCGCACGGAGGTCAGCCGCGAGGCGGGTCAGGACACCCGTTCCCCACGCGCCGTTCCGCGATCGCTCGAGCAGGATCGAGCCGATCGACCAGTACAGGTGGACGAGGTGCGCGTTCGCCGCGAGCTGCGCGCGAGATCGAGTGCTGGTGACGCGGTCTCGGATGGAGCGGAGCGTGTCGGCGTACTCCCCGGGCACGGGCTGGTCGATCATCCGCCGATCGTGCACGGCGAGTCGGTGCCGCGTCCACGATCTGGGATGCACGGCAGCCGCCAGGTGAACGCGGTCGCATCCCCTCCGGACCGAGCCGGCCGCCGCGGAGCCCGCGGACGTCGTCAGCGCACGTGCGCCGTCCGCGCGAACCGCTCGTCCGTCGCCGCGAGCACCCGCAGCACGTTGCCCCCGGCCAGGGCACGCAGGTCCTCCGGGCCCCAGCCACGACGCTGCAGTTCCGCCGCCAGCACCGGGTACCGCGACACGTCCCGCAGGTCCGGCGGCAGCACGGGCGTCCCGTCGTAGTCGCCGCCGAGCCCGATGTGCGCCGCGCCGGCGACCTCGCGCGCGTGCTCGACGTGGTCCGCCACGTCCGACACCGTGACGAGCGGGGGCTCTCCCACCGAACCGGCGTCTTCCCAGTCGGCCCACGCCCGGGACACGAACTTCGGCACGAAGGTGATCATCACGACACCGCCGTTGTCGCGCAGGCGGGCGAGCACGTCGTCCGGGACGTTCCGCGGGTGGTCGTTCACCGCGATCGTCGACGAGTGGCTGAACACCACGGGCTGGGTGGCGACATCGAGGGTGTCGCGCATGGTCTCCGGCGAGGTGTGCGACAGGTCGACGAGCATCCCGATCCGCTCCATCTCGGCCACGACCTCGCGCCCACGGTCGGTCAGGCCGCCGTGCGGGTGGGAGCCGGTGGCCGAGTCGGCCCAGGGTGTGTCGTCGTTGTGCGTGAGGGTCATGTACCGGACCCCGAGCCGGGCGAGGTCGCGGAGCACCGCCAGGTCGTCACCGATCGAGTGGCCGCCCTCGGCGCCGAGCAGCGACGCGGTGCGCCCGGCGTCGACGGCCGCGACGACCTCGGCCGCGGTCCGGGCGAGGGCGAGCGACTCCGGGTACCGCTCGATGATCCGGTGTGCGAGGTCGACCTGCTGCAGCGTCGCGCGGACGGGATCGGGGACGTCGGTGGGGACGAACACCGACCAGAACTGCCCGACGACCCCGCCGGCACGGAGCTTCGGCAGGTCGGTGTGCAGGGACCCCTGCTCGGAGTCGATGCCCTCGATCCCGGAGTCGTGGGTCTCGCGCCGCTCCCAGGGCAGGTCGTTGTGTCCGTCGATGACCGGGAACGGGAGCGCGTCGAACGTCATGGCCACGACGCTACCGCGACGACCGCCGTCGCTAGGCTCGCCCCATGGACCCCGTCACGCTGCGGACCGAGCGGCTGGTCCTCTCGGTCCCCGAGCTCACCGATGCCGACGACGTCGTCGCCTACGCGACCGATCCCGACGTGGTGGCGTTCATCCCGATGCCCGAACCGTACGGTCACGCCGAGGCGCGCCACTGGCTCACGGCCGTGGTGCAGGACGGCTGGGCGTCGGACACCCGCTACGAGTTCGCCCTCCGCCGTGCCGACGACCCACGGCTGCTCGGTACCGTCGGGCTCTTCGGGTTCGCCGGCGGCGGCGCGGAGATCGGGTACGCGACCCACCCGGACGCCCGCGGGCACGGCTTCGTGACCGAGGCGGCGGACCGCGTGCTGCAGTGGGCGTTCGCGCCGGCTCCCGACGGGCTCGGGCTCGCGCGCGTGCCTTGGCGGGCGATGGCGGAGAACCGTGCGTCGATCGCCGTCGCGCAGCGGCTCGGCATGCGGTACGAAGGGCGTCAGCGGTCCGCGGTGCTCCAGCACGGCCGCCGCCACGACCAGCTGCTGGCGGCCGTCCTGCGCGACGACGACCGATCCGTCCGACCGGTCTGGCCGACGTCGTGACCGTCGCGTTCCGGGTCGTCACCGACCTCGCCGCCCCGCCGGAGCGCGCGTTCGCGCTGTCGCTCGACATCGGCGCGCACGAGCGGTCCATGGCCGCCACGGACGAGCGCGCGGTCGCGGGCACCACGGCCGGCACGATCGGGCTCGGTGAGTCCGTCACGTGGCGCGCGCGGCACTTCGGGATCATGTGGCGGATGACGAGTCGGATCACGGCCCTGGAGGCGCCCCACCGGTTCGTCGACGAACAGGTGCGTGGACCGTTCGCCCGGTTCCGGCACGAGCACCGGTTCGAGCCGTCGGCCGGCGGCACGCGGATGGTCGACGAGATCGAGTTCCGCGCACCGCTCGGGGTGCTCGGGGTCGTCGCCGAGCGGCTCGCGCTGGCTCGGTACCTGCCGCGGCTGATCCGGGAGCGCAACGCCTCGCTGGCGGCCGAACTCGCCGACGAGCGCGGCGGTGCCGGCGAGGCTGAGCGCGGCGACGGCACGGGTCAGGGCGCGGCGAGCTCCCCCAGCGCGTCGTAGGCCTGCGCCACCGCGTCCACCCGTGCACGCCCGCCCGGGCCGGATGCCTCGTACACGTCGTTCGCGACCGCGGCGACGACGGCGAACAGCGCCGCCATCGAGTCGAACGCCGACGGGGAGTCCACCGGGCAGAGGATCGCCGTGGCCGCCGGGGCCGCGATGACCGCCGCGGTCGGGTCGCCCAGGACGACGACGTCCGCGCCGCTGGCGACGCAGTGCCGCACGAGCTTGCCGATGCCGGCGGCGTGCCGGCGCACCGTGACGATGATGACGAGGTCGCGTCGGTCGAGGTCGGCCACCTCTTCGCCGAGGCGCTGCCCCGGGGCCGGGCCGATGCGGACGTCCGGTCGGACCTGCGCGAGCTGGGCGCGCAGCTGGAGGGCGATCGGGTACGCCCCGCGCTCCCCCGCCACGAGCACCCGCCGCGCGCGGACGATCCGCCGGGCGAGACGGGGACGGTCGGCCCGGGCGAGCGAGGCGAACGCGGCGTCGAGGTTGCGCGACTCGACGGCGCGCTGGTCGACGTGCGCCGCGTCCTCGGCGGCCCACGGCAGGCCGGAGCCCCGTGCCGACATCAGGTTCTGCCGGACCTCGGCGGCGTCCTGGAAGCCGAGCGACCGGACGAGCCGGGAGACCGTGGCCTTCGAGGTGCCCGACTCGGCGGCGAGCTCGGCCGAGGTCCCGACGAGCAGGAGTTCGGGGTCGTGGCGCACCATCGCGGCGACGCGGCGCTCGGCCGGGGACAGCTGCTCCCACACCGAGTCGATGCGCGCCCGGACGTCGGGGCCCGCGGTGCTCACGCTGCGGCCACCCGTCCGACCGCGACCGCGAGCGCGTCGAGCCCGAGGGCGATGTCCTCGGTGGAGACGAACTCGTCGGGGTGGTGGCTGATGCCGTCCGGGTTGCGGAGGAAGAGCATCGCGACGTCGGTCACGAGCCCGAGCGACATGGCGTCGTGTCCCGCGCGGGAGAACAGCTCGATCGGACGGGGCTCCCCCGTCGACTCGATGCCCGCCCGGACGGCGTCCATCAGCCGCGGTGCGCAGAACACCGCCGGCGCACGGTGGACCTCGGTCGGCTCGACGCTGACGCCACGGCGTTCCCCGATGAGCGCGAACGCCTTCGTGATCTCGTCCCACACGGCGTCGCGTCCCTCGTCGAACTCCCCGCGCAGGTCGACCGAGAACCGTGCCAGCCCCGGGACGACGTTCACCGCGCCGGGTTCGACGGTCATGGTGCCGACCGTGCCGACGTGCTGCGACGCCCGGCAGATCCGTTCGACGGCGAGGGCGGCCTCAGCGGCGGCGAGCAGCGCGTCGTGCCGTCGGTCGTAGGGGGTGCCGCCGGCGTGCCGGGCCTCGCCGACGGCCTCGACGGTGAACCGCCGCGCGCTCGCGATGCTCGTGACGACGCCGAGCGCCTGACCGGCCTGTTCGAGGTACGGTCCCTGCTCGATGTGCGCCTCGAGGTAGCCGGCGAGCACCGACGGTTCGACCGCGGCCTCGTGCACGCGCGACGGGTCGAGCCCGAAGCGGGTGAAGGCGTCGCGGAGGGTGACCCCGTCGCCGTCGGCGAGGTCCCACCAGGACTCGTCCCAGACACCGGCGACCGCGGAGGACCCGAGCAGCGCCTTGCCGAAGCGGGTGCCCTCCTCGTCGGAGAACGCGATGACCTCGAGCGCGACGGGGAGCGGGCCGTCGGCGGTCACGCGCGCCACCGTCCGGATCGCCATCAGGACCCCGACGATCCCGTCGTACCGGCCGGCGTCCACCACGGTGTCGAGGTGCGATCCGAGCAGCAGCACGGGGGCGTCCGGGGTCGCACCGTCGACGCGGCCGTGCAGGTTGCCCGCCGCGTCCTGCCAGGTGCTGAGGCCGGCGTCGCGCATCCAGCCGGCGACGATCGCGTTGACCCGTGCGTGCTCCGGCGAGAGGTAGACGCGGGTGATCCGGCCGGGCTCCTCGGTGACGGTCGCGAGTTCGTCGCACCACCCGGCGATCAGCGTCGCGTCGGCGGTGGCGGTCGCGGAGGCCCGGACCACGGACGGCGCGCTCACGCCGACACCCCGGCAGCGACGACGCCGGCGACGGCACCGGCACCGACGCCGGCGTAGACGTCGAGCGCCGCGTCCACGCCACCGCCGGACGGCACCGCGTGCCCGGCCCGGCGCAGGGCGTGCTCGAGCGCGGCGAGGGTCGTCACGACGGTGTCCTTGCGCGCGTTGTAGCCCATGGTGCCGATCCGCCAGACCCGTCCGTGCAGCGGCCCGAACGACGTGCCGATCTCGATGCCGTGGTCGTCGAGCATCGCGGCGCGGACCTGGTCGCCGACGACGTCCGACGGGATCTCGACCGCGACGACGTTGTGCATCTTGTGCCCGAGGTCGCCGAAGACGCCGAGCCCGAGTGCCTGCACGCCGGCGGTCATCGCGCGACCGGCGGTCTCGTGCCGTGCGACCACGGCGTCGCGGCCCTCCTCGAGCAGGATCCGGGCGCACTCGTTCGCGGCGTAGAGCATCGACGCGGCCTCGGTGTGGTGGTTGAGCCGTCGCGGGCCCCAGTAGTCGAGGATCATCGCGAGGTCGAGGTAGTTCGACCGGATGGGTTCGTCGGCGACCTCGTCCCCGGGTTCGCGGATGCCCGCCTCGACGCTGCGACGCTGGTCGAGCACGGCGACGGCCCGCGGCGAGACGGTGAGCGGCGCGCTGCCGGACGGTCCGCCCAGGCACTTCTGCAGCCCCGCGCTCACGGCGTCGATGCCCCAGGCGTCGACCTCGAGCGGGTTGCCCCCGACGGTGGCGGTCGCGTCCGTGTAGAACAGCACGCCGTACCGTTCGCAGATCGCTCCGAGCTCGTCGAGCGGCTGGTTCATCGTGGTCGAGGTGTCGCCCTGCACGATCGCCAGGGCCTTCGGGCGCACCCGCGCGATCGCGTCCTCGATCGCCGACGGGGTGAACACCTGCCCCCACTCGGTCTCGATCGTGTGGACCTCGGCCCCGGCACGCCCGGCGATCTCGGCGAGCAGGTGCCCGAAGCGCCCGAACACCGGCACGAGCACGCGGTCCCCCGGGGCGAGCAGGGAGACGAGCGCCGCCTCGATGCCGGCGCGGGAGGTGCCGTCGACGAGGACGGTCGCCTCGTTCGTGGTGCCGAACACCCGCCGGTACAGCTCCTGCGTCTCGTTCATCGTGGTGGTCATCCACGGGTCGTACTGCCCGACGAGCGGTGTCGACAGGGCACGGAGCACCCGTGGGTCGGCGGTGATCGGCCCCGGTCCCATGAGCAGACGGGCGGGCGGGTTCACAGGGAGCATGTTCGGTCCTCTCGTTCCGGTAGAGATCGTATCGGAACGATCGTTACAGCGGTGTTCCAGCGAGCACGGGTCGGTCGACGAGCGCCCCGATGACGGACGTGACGCCGCCGTCCGCGGTCGCGACCAGCTGCCCGCGCAACCAGGTCTCGGTGACGCTGCCCCGTGCCTCCAGGCCGGCGAACGCCGAGACGGGGTTGCGGTGCGCGAGCCCGGCCACGTCGACGACCGCCGAGGCGGACGGGTCGAACACCGCGAAGTGCGCGAGTGCGCCCGGCGCGATGCGGCCGCGGTCGGCGAAGCCGGCGAGCGCCGCCGGGCCGGTCGTGAAGTGCGGCAGCAGCTGCTCGAGCGCGACGCCGCGGCGCAGGGCCTCCGTCCACACGGCACGGAAGCCGACCTGCAGCCCGGCGATCCCGCCCCAGGCGGTCCCCCAGTCGTCGGTCTTGAGGTCCGCGGTGGAGGGCGAGTGGTCGGACACGATCATGTCGATCGTCCCGTCCAGGACCCCGGCCCAGAGCGCGTCGCGGTTGGCGTCGTCGCGGATCGGCGGGCAGCACTTGAACTCGGTCGCCCCGTCGGGGATCGTGCCGGCCTCGAAGGCGAGGTAGTGCGGGCAGGTCTCGACCGTGATCCGCACGCCGTCGTCCTTCGCGGCGCGGATCATCGGCAGCGCGCCGGCGTCCGACAGGTGCAGGACGTGCACGCGCGCGCCCGTCTCGCGGGCACCTTCGACCACTCGGGCGATCGCGGACCGCTCGGCGTCGACCGGGCGGGTGGCGAGGAAGTCCTCGTAGTGTCCGCCGAGCGCCGCGTGGTCGACCAGGAACTCGGGGTCCTCGGCGTGCACGATGAGCAGGGCGTCGATGCGGGCGACCTCCTCGATCGCCGCGCGCAGCTGCGGTGCGTCGAGGTGCGGGAACTCGTCGACCCCGGACGGCGCGGTGAAGCACTTGAAGCCGAACACGCCGGCGTCGTGCAGGCCAACGAGCGACCCGAGGTTCGCCGGGACGGCACCGCCCCAGAACCCGACGTCGACGGCGACGCGGCCCGCGGCGCTCGCGCGCTTCACCTCGAGCGCCTCGACGGTCGTCGTCGCGGGGATCGAGTTGAGCGGCATGTCGATGATCGTGGTGACGCCACCGAGTGCGGCTGCACGGGTCGCCGAGGCGAACCCCTCCCACTCGGTGCGGCCGGGCTCGTTCACGTGCACGTGCGTGTCGACCAGGCCCGGGAGCAGGACGTGCCCATCGGGCACGGTGCGGTCCTCGACGGCGTCGACGAGTTCGTCCACGGCCACGACGGCGTCGACTCGCCCGTCGCGGACGACGACGGCTGCGGGCCGGAAGACGCCGTCGATCCAGGCGCGGCCGGCGCGCAGGACCAGGTCAGCGGGTGCGGGTGCGGCCGTCGTGTCGCCGGCGGGGCCCTGGAGGCGCGTCATGCGCCCGCCCCGACCGTCGCGCCCGCCATCGGCCGGCGTTCGAACCCCGCGAGCAGTCCCGCCATGGGCTTGGCCGGGGGTGGCGCGTACTCGCCGCGTCGCCCGGTCGTGAGCCCGAGGCGCACGAGGGACTCGGCGAGCACGGTGGCCGCCGCGACACCGTCCACGACCGGCGCCCCGACGGCCCGGGACACCTCGGCGCAGAAGTCCGCCATGCCGGCGCAGCCGAGCACCACGGCGTCGGCGCCGCCGTGGAGCACGGCCCGGCACTCCTCCACGACGAGTGCACGGGCGTCCGAGTCCGGGTCCTCCAAGCGGAGCACGGGGACCTCGCACGCCCGGACCTCGGTCACGAGCGACGCGAACCCGTACCGTTCGGCGAGCTCGTGCGCCCGGCCGGTGGTCCGGCTCAGGGTGGTCACCACGCCGAACCGGCGCCCGAGCATCGCGGCGGCGTGGAAGGCCGCCTCCGCGATGCCGATGACGGGTCCGGACGCGACCTCGCGTGCCGCGTCGAGCCCGGGGTCCCCGAAGCACGCGACCACGAACGCGTCGACACCGTCCTGCTCGCCGAGCGCGATCTGCTCGAGGAGCCCGGGGACGGCCAGCGCCTCCTCGTAGTGGCTCTCGATCGACGCCGGCCCCATGGTGGGGTTGACGGCTTCGACGATCGTCCCGGGCCCGGCGACCGCGGCGGCGGCACTGCCGATCGCCGCGGTCATCGAGGAGGTGGTGTTGGGGTTGACGACGCGGATGCGCATCGAGTTCCTTCCGGTGGTGCGGGTGGTGCGGGTGGGACGGCTCGGTCGGTCAGGCCCGGCCGACCGCGGCGCCGTCGTCGACGGACGGGTCGTCGGCGGCCAGCACGGGCATGCTCGGACGCAGGCGCTCCATCCCGACGAAGACGACGAGGCCGAGGGCGCACCCGATGAACCAGCTGTAGTTCGACAGCCACGGGACGACGCCGAGCGCCGACGGCAGGACCGCGCTGGCGACCGACACCGCACCGGTGACGACGAGCGTCCAGATCGCGTTCGGGTTGCAGCCCTTGACGTACCAGTACCGGGCCGCGGGGTCCTTCGTGTACATGTCGTCGACCGCGATGCGCTGCTTCGCGACGATGTAGTAGCCGGCGATGAGGATCCCGAACAGCGGGCCGATCAGGGCGCCGAGGACCCCCAGCGTGTACAGGATCGCCTGGTCGTTGCCGTACCAGTTCCACGGGGTGAGGAGGACGGACCCGACGGCCGCGATCATGCCGCCCGCCCGCCAGCTGATCTTCCGCGGGGCCACGTTCGAGAAGTCGAACGCGGGGCTGATGAAGTTCGCGACGATGTTGATGCCGACGGTCGCGGTGACGAAGGTCAACCCGCCGAGGAGGATCGCGAACGGTGCCCCGATCGCCTGCACGGTCTCGATCGGGTCGGTGATGAGCTTGCCGAACACCGGCACCGTGGCGCTGGCGCAGAGGACGGTGAGCACCGAGAAGAACAGGAAGTTGATCGGCAGGCCCCAGAGGTTGCCGCGCTTCACCGCGTCGAACGACTTCGCGTAGCGGGAGAAGTCGCCGAAGTTCAGCATCGGGCCGGAGAAGTAGCTCACCACGAGGGCGATGGCGGACAGCATCACCGGGATGCTCGCACCGAACGACAGCGGCGCACCGGCGGACAGCGTGAACGAGATGTTCCCGATGCCGGCACGGCTGACGAGGTAGATCGCGAGGGCGATCATGATGACGTACACCGCCGGGCCGGCCCAGTCGATGAACCGCCGGATCGCGTCCATGCCCATCCAGAAGAGGGCGCCCTGTGCGACCCACAGGATGGCGTACGAGATCCAACCGAGCGCGGAGAGCCCGAGGAACGAGTGCTCGAGGAGTCCCGCCGAGGCCGGGATGAACTTGAGGAAGACGATGTTGAGCGACTGGGCGGCGAGGAAGGTCTGCACGCCGTACCAGGCCATCGCGATGAGCCCGCGGATGATGGCGGGGACGTTCGCCCCGAGCACGCCGAACACCGCGCGGTTGATCACCGGGTACGGCACCCCGGTGCGCTGGGACGGCTTGGCGACGAGGTTCGCGAACACCTGCACGATGAGGATGCCGACCACCAGGGCGATGAGCACCTGCCAGCTGGCGATGCCCAGGGCGAAGAGCGACCCGGCGGTGACGTAGCCGCCGACCGAGTGCACGTCCGACATCCAGAACGCGAAGATGTTGTAGCTCGTCCACGTCTGCTTGCGGAGCGGAGCGAGGTCCTCGTTGGTGAGCGCCGGGTCGTACTCGGGGCGGACGACGCCGGCACCGGCGGGTGCTGCCGTCGTGCGGGGGGCGTGGGGCGCGGCGACCGGGGGCTGGATCTCTGTTGCCATGGCGTCCTCCGAAGGAGTGGGAAGGGCGAGCGGTGCCCGCCTCTGCCACGACGCTACGGAGACACTGCGCCCGGCCCGTTACCCCCGTGTAACGGTCGTGTGTCGTGACGCCGGTCCTGGAACGATCGTTCCGACACCGACACCGATCGCCGTCTGCCGGCTCAGAGCGCGTGCGCCCCGAGGACCGCCCCGGCCGCGTACGTCGCAGCCAAGGCCAGCGCTCCCCCGGTCACGACTCGGATCGTCGCCCGCGTGCGCGGCGCACCACCGAGCGTGGCACCGGTCGTCCCGGTGGCGGCGAGCGCGACGAGCACCGCCATGACCGTCACCGCCACGCGGGCGGGCTCGGGGCTGAGGAGCATCGCGAGGAAGGGCAGCGCGGCACCGGTCGTGAAGGTCGCCGCCGACACCCAGGCGGCACGCCACGGGCTGACCACCTCGTCCTCGGCATCGCGGAGCGCGACCGCTGCCCGTCGACGGCGCACCTCGGGTCGGACGAGCTCGTCGGCGACGGCGCTCGCGACGGCCGGGTCGACGCCGAGGCTCCGGTAGTGGGCGGCGATCGTGCCGGCGTCCTCCGACTCCGCCTCGAGCTCGGCCTGGTGGGCGGCCTGGCCGGTGCGCTGGGCGTCACGGGCACCGCTGACGGACACGTACTCGCCGAGGGCCATCGACACCGCACCGCCGACGAGGGCCGCGGTGCCCGCCGCGATGACCGGACCGGTCCCCGCGCCGGCTCCCGCGACGCCGACGAGCACCGCCGCGACCGAGACGATGCCGTCGTTGGCCCCGAGCAGGCCGGCGCGCAGCCAGTTGAGCCGGGCGGCGCTCGTGGCGTCGTGGTCCGTGGAGGGCAGGACGAGGTCCGCAGCGGTCGACATGCGAGTCAGGATGCCACTCGGCGCGGGTCGGCGCCAGCATGGTGAGGCTACCCTGATCAGGGGTTTTCCGGTGAGGGCAGCCTCACCTCACCGGTCTGCGGCGTGCGGGAAGCCGCATCGGCACCGCACCCTCGGCACCCGGGCGGAACGTGCGGACGCCCGGATGTCAGGATCGGCCCATGAGCGCGGGAATCAGGATCGACCACGTGGGCGTCACGGTGCCGGACATCGATGCCGCCACGGCGTTCTTCGAGGCGGCGTTCGACGCCGTCGTGCTGTACGACATGCGCTGCCGCACCGAGGAGCCGAACGCGACGGCCGAGGCGCACCGCTACCTGGGGATCCCGTCGACGATGGCACAGGGCGCGATGCGGATGCTCGCACTGCCGGACGGACCGGGGCTCGAGCTGTTCGAGTACCACGGACCGGACCAGCACCGTCCCGTGCACCCCGCGGACCTCGGGTGGCAGCACCTCGCGATGTACACGGACGACCTCGACGGCACGCTCGCCCGCATCGAGGCAGCCGGGGGCACCCGCAACTCGGATCCTCGGGACCTCCGCGGCCTCGAGGTCGGCGAGGGGAACCGGTTCGTGTACACCCGGACCCCGTGGGGCTCGACGCTCGAACTCGTCAGCTACCCGACGCCGCAGCCGTACCTGCTCGTCGCACCACGGGCGAAGTGGGCGCCGTGGCCGAGCGCGGCGGACGCGCTCCCCGCACCGCAGCCGGAGCCGGAGCCCCAACCGTCCTGACGGGTCAGTCGTCGGCAGCGACGACACCCTCGGCAGCGTCGACGCCGTCGGCGATCCAGACCCGGGTCGGCCGCCCGCTCAGCGCGTGCGCGAAGGGGTCGCCCACGGGACGGAACCCCGCGCCGCGGTACAGCCGGAGCGCCGGCGCGTTGTCGTCCAGCGCGTGCAGCATCGCTCGGCGGTGGCCCGCGGCTCCGGCCTCGGCGACGGCTCCCAGCAGCAGGGACCGTCCGAGTCCGTGCCCCTGGGCCCGCGGGTCGACGGCGAGGAGCGAGAGGTAGGCCGCGTCCTCCGGGTCCCCCGGACGCCCCGTCCCCGGAGCGGTGACGAGCGCGAACCCGGCGATCGCCGCGGCCGCACCACGGTCCGGCTCCGTCGACGCCACGACGAGCGCGACGCGGGGCACCGCGAACTTCGACCGGGCGCGTTCCCGCACCGCGTCCGACTCGGGCACACCGTCACGGGTGGCGACGGCGCGCGTCCACAGGTCGACGCACGCGGTGGCCTCGTCCTCGACGGCGGCACGCACGACGAACGACGACCCGATCACCCGTTCAGCGTACGGCTGCGGACTGCCCCACCCGGAACGACGCCCCGCGGTGCTCCGCCGGCAGCCGGTCACCGCGGCCGTGCAGCTTGTGCCGCAGCGATCCGGGCTCGTAGCCGTCGGGGTAGACGCCGCGGGCACGGAGCTCCGGCACGACGAACTCGATGACGTCCTCCCACGTCCCCGGGGTCACCGCGTAGGCGAGGTTGAACCCGTCCACGTCCGTCTGTTCCTGGATCTCGACGAGCCGGTCGGCGATGGTCGCCCCGCCGCCGACCGCGACCGGGCCGAGGCCGCCGATCGCCGTGTGCCGGGCGAGGTCCCGGATCGTCCACTTCGACCCGTCGGACCCGGTGGCCGCCGCAATGTTCGCCGCCGCAGACTGGATCGCGTTCGACTCGACGTCGCCGAGCGGCTCGTCGAGGTCCCACTGCGACAGGTCGACGCCCATCCAACCGGAGTTGAGCACGAGCGCACCGAGCTCCGAGGCGTAGGACAGGTAGTCCTCGTACTTGGCCTGGGCGAGCTCGTCGGTGGCGTCGGTGATGACGGTGAGCAGCGTGTAGACGCGGGCGGCGTACCGGTCGCGACCAGCGGCCTCCAGGGCGTCACGGACCTTCCGCACGGTCGACGCGAGCTGCTCGACGGTCGGTGCGCCCACGAACACCGCCTCGGCGTTCTCGGCCGCGAACCGGATGCCGCGCGGCGAGGCCCCGGCCTGGTAGATCACGGGCGACCGCTGGACCGACGGCTCGGACAGGTGGATGCCCGGGACGTCGAAGTGCGTGCCGTGGTGCTCGATCGGGTGGACCTTCGCGGGGTCGGTGAAGACGCCGGTCTCGCGGTCCTCGACCACGGCGTCGTCCTCCCACGAGCCCTCCCACAGCTTGTAGAGGACCTCGAGGTACTCGTCGGCGACGTCGTACCGGTCGTCGTGCGAGAGCTGGTCGGTCTGCCCCATGTTCCGCGCGGCACTCGGCAGGTACCCGGTCACGACGTTCCAGCCGATGCGGCCCTTCGTGAGGTGGTCGAGCGTCGAGATGCGCCGGGCGAACGGGTACGGGTGCTCGTACGCGGTCCCCGCCGTGATCCCGAAGCCGAGGTGCTCGGTCACCGACGCCATCGCCGACACCAGCAGGATCGGGTCGTTCACGGGGACCTGCGACCCGGTGCGGAGCGCGGCCTCGTTCGAGTCGCCGTAGACGTCGTACGTCCCGAGCACGTCGGCGATGAAGATCCCGTCGAAGTTGCCCCGCTCGAGCAGCTGCGCGAGGTCGGTCCAGTACGACAGGTCGTTGTAGTGCCGGGACCGGTCCCGCGGGTGCCGCCAGAGCCCGGAGGACTGGTGCGCCACGCAGTTCATGTCGAAGGCGTTGAACCGGATCTGACGGTGCTCGCTGCTCGTGCTCACGGGCGTGACGGTACGTGCCGTCCCGGGGCGGACGGCGGAAGGTGACGAACCGTGACGTGGGACTGCGGTCCAGGAGGCACGGTGCGGGCCCGCACCGTGCCTCCTGGACCGCAGACCGGTCGCGTCAGGAGCGCGTGGTCGCCTCGCGCGCGGCGGCCTCAGCCGCGACCCACGCGAGCATCCCGCACTTGACCCGCATGACGAACTTCGAGACGCCGTGGAACGCGACGAGGTCCTCGAGCACGTCCTCGTCGGGTTCGCCCGCACCGCGGGACCGCATCATCGTGCGGAACTCCTCGGTGAGCGCGAGCAGCTCGGGCACCGTGCGACCGACCGCCATGTCCGTGAGGACCGACGCCGACGCCATCGAGATCGAACAGCCGTCGCCCTGCCACGCGAGACCGGCGATGCGGTCCGTGCCGGGCTCGAGGCGCACGCGGACGGTGATCTCGTCGCCGCAGGTGGGGTTGCGCTCGAAGTGCTCGGCGTCGGCGTCGGGCAGCTCGCCGTCGCCGTGCCGGGCCTTCGCGTGGTCGAGGATGACCTGCTGGTAGAGGGAGTCGAGGGCGCTCATGCGGTCGCTCCGAAGTAGCCGCGGACCTCGCCGACGGCCGTGAGGAACCGGTCGACGTCCTGCTCGGTCGTGTAGACGTACGTGCTCGCGCGGCTGGTGGCGACGAGGCCGAGCCGACGGTGCAGTGGTTGGGCGCAGTGGTGGCCGGAGCGCACCGCGATGCCCTGCGCGTCGAGGTACTGCGAGACGTCGTGGGCGTGCACGCCGTCGACGTCGAACGACACGAGACCGGACCGCGGCACGCCGGCGGGCGGACCGACGACGTGGATCCCCGGGATCGCGGCGAGTCCGGTGAGCATGCGCTCGGCGAGGTGCTCCTCGTGCGCACGGACCCGCTCCATGCCGATGCCCTGCAGGTAGCGGACCGCCTCGGCGAGCGCCACGGCCTGCGACACGGGCTGGGTGCCGGCCTCGAACCGCTCGGGTGCCGGCATGAAGTCGGTGTGTTCCATCGTCACCGTGGTGATCATCGAGCCGCCGGTCCGGAACGGGGGCAGGGCGTCGAGCAGCTCGTGGCGGCCCCAGAGCACGCCGATGCCGTTCGGCCCGAGCATCTTGTGCCCGGAGAACGCCGCGAAGTCGACGCCGAGCGCCTGCACGTCGAGCGGCCGGTGCGGTGCGGACTGGCAGGCGTCGAGGACGACGAGGGCACCGTGCGCGTGGGCGGCCGCGACGACGGCCGACACCGGGGCGACCATGCCGGTGACGTTCGAGACGTGGGCGAAGGCGACGACCTTCGTGCGGTCGGAGACCAGGGCGACGGCGTCCTCGGCCGTCCAGGTGCCGTCGTCCGCGACGGGGACCCAGCGGAGCGTCGCACCGGTCAGCGCGGCGAGCTCCTGCCACGGGACGAGGTTGGCGTGGTGCTCGGCCTCGGTGACGAGGACCTCGTCGCCGGGTCCGATGCGGAAGCGCTCGGCGTCCGGTCCCCCACGGCCGCGGCTGGCGTTCGCGATGCCGTACGCCACGAGGTTGAGGGCGTCGGTGGCGTTCGCGGTCCACACGACCTCGGACGGTGACGCGGCCCCGACGAACTCGGCGACGGTGGCCCGGGCGTCCTCGTACGCGTCGGTGCTCAGCGCGGCGAGGGTGTGCGCGCCACGGTGCACGGCGGCGTTGTCGTGCTCGAGGAAGCGTCGTTCGGCGTCGAGCACCTGGCGGGGTCGTTCGGCGGTGGCCCCGGAGTCGAGGTAGGCGAGGGGGAACCCGTTCACCTCCTGCTGGAGGATCGGGAAGTCCCGTTTGATCGCCTCGACCTCGGACTCGGTGAGCGGTTGGTTGGGCGCCACGACAGTCACCACACAATGGTGGTCTGCTCGCGGCCCGGAGTCCAGTCGGACGGGTACCGCTGACGGCGAACGGCCCCGGACACGTGGTCCGGGGCCGTCCGTGCGGTGCGCGGGAACCGCGTCACTCGTTGCCGATCTGCTTGTCCGCCGCGTCACGGGCGCCGTCGATCTTGTCGTCGTACTTGCCACCCGTGGCCTTCTTGACAGCGTCGGCGACACCGCCGAGCACCTTGTCGCTGATGTCCTCGGCCTTCTCGCTCTTCAGGGCGTCCTGGACCTTGTTGTCCTGCAGGAAGTCCTGGGCCTTCTTCGTGATGTCGTCGAACCCCGCCATCGGTTGCTCCTCGTCGCCGGTACGGAGCCCGGTGCCCCGTCGTGCGGCCGATCGTAGGCCCGTGGCCCGTCGGGCGTGCCGGATCGTGACGAAGTGTTCACACCATCTGCGCGCTGCGTCGGCGGGCGAGCACGTAGGCGACGGCGACCGACCCGGACACCGCCAGGAGCGAGGGGATGAGGATGTCGGTCCCCTGCTGGGTGAACTCGACGACGAGCACGAGGGCCGTGAAGGGCGCCCGCATCGTCGTCGCGAGGAAGGCCGCGGCGCCGATGAACGCGAACGCCGTGAGGCTCGGCCCGTCGGTCGGCCAGAGCAGCAGCCAGAGGCCACCGAGTCCGCCGCCGACCGCGGAGCCGATCGCGATCGACGGGGTGAGCGTGCCGCCGACGGCCCCGGCACCGATCGTGGCCGAGGTCGTGATCGTGCGGATGACCCCGAGCGCGAGCAGGAACAGGATCGGCGAGAGCCCGGCGACGGAGCCGTCCTCGAGCGAGGCGTTCATCGCGAGGACACCGAGCGCCCGCCCGTTGCCGAGGATCTCGGGGAAGGGCACGGCGATGAGTCCCACCATGGCGAAGACGACCGGCAGCACGACGATGAGCCGCCACCCCTTCGGCGCGAGGCCCTGCAGCCGGTTCGTGAGCTTCACGAAGTCGACGCCCGCGAACCCGAGGACGGGCCCGACGATCACCGCCCAGACGAGCAGCGACGGCGAGAGGTGCATCGCCGGCACGTGGTAGAGCACCTCGTCCGGGATCACGAGGCGTGCCACGAACGCCGCGACCGCGCTCGTCGCGAAGGCCGGCAGCGCGGTCGCGAAGGTGAGCTCGCCGAGCAGCACCTCGACCGCGAACAGGGCGCCCCCGAGTGGGACGTCGTAGACCGCGGCGAGACCGGCGGCGGCACCGCAGGCGACGAGGATCTTCGTCTCGCGGGCGGTCAGTCCGGCCCGTGCCGTCACGAGCTGGGACAGCCACGCCCCGATCTCGCGCGGCGCCACCTCCTTGCCGATCGAGGCGCCGAGCCCCACGGCCAGGATCTGCACGCCCGCGTTCGCCACCGTCGCGAAGGCGGGCATCCGCTTCCCGCCGACGGCCGCGGGCACGGAGACGACCGGGCGGCCCCAGCGTCGGAGCGCCCACCAGGCGACGCCGGTCAGGAGGCCGGCGGCGACGAGGGCGAGGAAGCGGTTCAGCGCACTCGGTGCGTCTGCGGCCTCGAGGTGTCCGCCGAACGGGTACCCGAACGCGACGAACTGGATGAGCTGCAGCGCGAGCCACACCGAGATGCCGGCGATGCCGCCTGCCACCCCCACCAGTCCGGTGACGACCGCGAGCTTGAGTGCCCAGACCGGGGTCGCACGTGTCGCGTGTCCAGGGTGCGGCATGACCGGAAGCCTAGCGGCACGTCGGCACCGCCCCCGCGACCGGGCGGACGCTGCCGGGCCGAGCCGCGCCTCCTGGGCGGTGGCCGCACCCGCTGCCGTCAGACGGCCGTGAGCCGGTACGGCACCACGCAGTCGGCCGGTACGAGCGGCGGCTGCAGGCCGACCGTCTCGAGCGCGCGCCCACGGAACACCCGGTCCCCCGACCACCACGGCGGCGGCACGATGCCGTGCCCGTTGCCGACCACGACCGGGTCGACCCGGTACGCGGTGTCCGGGTCGAGGTCGCGGAAGGTGACGCGGCCGGTACCCGACACCTCGGACCGGCCGGTGCTGACGAAGAAGAACAGGGCCTGCTGCTTGTCGGCGGCGACCGTGCCGGACACGAGCCGGGTCTCGTCGACCTCGTCGACGCGCACGAGGTCGCCGCCGTGCAGCAGGCCCCGCCACTCCTTGTGGAGCGCGATCCACTCGGCGAGCGCCGTCTCCTCGGCGTCCGTCGCCTGCGTGAGGTCCCACTCGATGCCGAAGTGCCCGACGATCGCGGTCCCGGCACGGAACGCCAGGTCGTGCACCCGGCCGGTCGTGTGGTTCCGGCCGCTCGCGACGTGGGAGCCGAGCAGTTCCGGGGGCAGGAGCTGCTGCGTCCACCGGTGCATCTGCTGCCGCTCGAGCGGATCGATGTCGTCCGACACCCAGACGCGGTCGGTGTGCTCGATCACGCCGAGGTCGACGCGGGCACCACCCGACGAGCACGACTCGATCTCGAGCGCCGGGAACCGCTCCTTCAGCGTCGCCATGAGCCGGTACGCCGCCAGGGTCTGCTCGTGGACCGCTGCGCCGCCGCCGGGGTGGCCCGCCTCGACGAGATCGCGGTTGTGGTCCCACTTGACGTAGTCGACGCCGTACTCGCCGATGACCGCGGTCATGCGCTCGAGCAGGTACGCGAACGCCTCGGGGATCGCGAGGTTCAGCACCTGCTGGTCCCGGGACCGCACCGGCAGGCGTCCGTCCGCCTGCAGGATCCACTCCGGGTGGGCTCGGGCGAGGTCGCTGTCCTCGTTGACCATCTCGGGCTCGAACCACAGGCCGAACTGCATGCCGAGCGCCCGCACCCGGTCGACGATCGGACCGAGGCCGTCCGGCCAGACGTCCTCGTCCACGTACCAGTCCCCGAGGCCCGCGTGGTCGTCACGACGGTGCCGGAACCACCCGTCGTCGAGCACGTACCGCTCGACCCCGAGCCGTGCGGCGCGCTCGGCGAGGTCGGTCAGCCGGGCGAGGTCGTGGTCGAAGTAGACCGCCTCCCAGACGTTGAGCGTCACCGGGCGGGGCGTCCTCGGGTGCTGCGGGCGGCTGCGGAGCCACCGGTGGAAGCGGCGGGCCTGGTCGTCGAGGCCGTCCCCGTACGTGGCGTACACCCACGGTCCCTCGTAGCTGTCCCCGGTGCCGAGGCGCACCTCGCCGGGGAGCAGGAGTTCACCGCCCCCGACGACCTGGCGGCCGGTGGCGAGGCGTTCCGCGAGGTGCCGGTGGTTGCCGCTCCACGCCGTGTGCACGCCCCAGACCTCGCCGTGGGCGAAGCCGAACCCGGGGACGCCGACGCTCAGGACCGTGGCGGCGTCGGCGCCCGTCCGGCCCTTCCGGCCCTCGCGCTCGTGGGTGCCGACGACGAGCTCGCGGCGCTGCGGGGTGCGTTCCTTGCCCCAGCGGCCGGCGAAGTCGAGGACCTCGCGGGCGTGCGACGGGACCGGGAGGGCCAGGGTGAGGTCGTCGACGGCGTAGGTGCCGGCGGCCGTGTTGGTGACGGCGGCGCGGGTGCGGACGAGGCCGGAGGGGAGCATCTCGACGGTGAGGCGGAGGGCGAGGCCGGCGGTGGCGTCCACGGCGTGGGCGGTGACGGTGGCGGGGGCGGGAGTGCCCGCGGTGCCGGCGGTGCCGGTGGCGCCGGTGCGGGGGGCCGCGGCGTCGGCGGCGCCGGCGGTGTCGGTGCGGGCACCCGCGATGTCGGCGGTGCCCGCGATGTCGGCGGCGCCCGCGGTGTCGGCGGCGCCGGTCACCTCGAGCTCGGTGACCGTGAACGCCGGGGACCAGTCGCGCCCGTCCCGGTGCCCGGACAGCCCCGGTCGCCCGGTCCACCCCCGGTGCGGCTCGGGCAGGATCGCCAGCCGGACCGGCACGTCCGCCTCGTTCGGCGCGACCGGTGCCACGTCCGCCTCGGCCAGGGCCGCCAGCTCCGCGTCGTCGAGCGGACCGAGCGCCGCGCCCCAGTGCACCACCGCGGGCAGGGCACGGTCGTGGCAGTCGAGGACGAGGGAGACGCCCCCGGCGGTCAGGTGGACGAGGTCGTGCGGCATGAGTGCTCCAGTCGGCGACGATGACGGCTCGACGAGTCTCGCGCTCTGGGAGCGCTCCCAGCAAGTCGACGCGCGCACGGCGTGTGCGGATGCACACGGATCCGGGTCAGAACCAGCGCTTGACCTTGAACACCACCCACAGGACCGCCGCGAACGCGACCATCGCGACGATCGCCAGCGGGTACCCCCACGTCCAGGAGAGCTCGGGCATGTGCGTGAAGTTCATGCCGTAGATCGCCGCGATGAGCGTCGGGGCGAAGAGGATCGCCGCCCAGCCCGAGATCTTCTTCGTGTCGTCGTTCTGCTTCTGCGCCGCGAGGGTCGAGTCGACCGTCAGCGCGTTCTGCAGCAGCTGCCGGAACGTGTCCAGTCGCTCCACCGTGCGGATCGCGTGGTCGAGCACGTCGCGGAACCGGCGCTGCATCTCCACCGGGAGGTGGTACTTCTCCGCCCCGCGGTGCAGGTTCTCGATGATGTGGATGAGCGGTCGGGCGGCGCGCTGGAAGTCCACGACCTCGCCGAACAGCTCGTAGATGCGACGGGAGACCCCGGCCTCGCCCGCGAAGAGCTGGTCCTCGATCTGGTTGATGTCCTCCTCGAGGCCGTCGATCACCGGCACGTACCCGTCGACGATCGAGTCCATCAGCGCCCAGAGCTGCGCCTGCGGGCCCACCGTCACGAGTCCCGGCTTTCCGCTCATCCGCTGGAGTGCCCGCGGGACGGTCTGCTTGCCACGGGGGTCGGCCTTCACGACCACGAGGAAGAAGTCCTCCCCGACGAAGGCGTGCACCTCGCCGAACGCGACCTCCTCTTGCCGGTCGTTGTACAGCGCGGGCTTGAGGACCACGAAGAGTGTCGAGCCGTAGCGCTCGAGCTTCGGGCGCTGGTGCCCCTCGGCGGAGTCCTCGACCGCGAGTTCGTGCAGGCCGAGGGCGACCGCGACGTCGCCGAGTTCCTCGGCGTCGGGCTGGTGCAGCACGATGCACGCGCTCGCTCCCTGGTCCTCGAGCATGCGGAAGGTGTCGTCGAGCGAGGGACTCGGGATCGGGGCGATCCGGTCGACGTAGACGGTGTTCAGTTCGACAGACACGTCACCACCGTACGCAGGGCGAGCGTGCGGGGGTCGGACGCGACCGACGTGCGGGCCAGGAGGCGCGGGTCGGGCCCGCACCGCGCCTCCAGTCCGGCCCGTCCCCCGTCTGCTGGACGTGCGCTGCGCGCCGGGCCCGGCCACGCGCCTACGGTGCAGGTCATCAGCATGCTGACGAAAGGGGCTGACATGAAGAGGATCTGGAAGCGGATCGCAGTCGCGGTGAGCGCGGTGGTCGCGGTGGTCGGCGCGTTCGTCGGCTCGGGAGCTGCCGGCGGGACGCCGATCCAGGACGCTGCCGGCGGAGCACTCTCGGCCTCGTCGACGGCGATCGCGCCGGACGGGCCGGCGTTCTCGATCTGGAGCGTCATCTACGTCGGGCTGCTCGCCTACGCGATCCGCCAGTGCTTCCGCACCGCCGACGACGACCGGCACGCGCGGCTGACGGTGCCGGCGGTGCTCTCGCTCCTGCTCAACGCGGCGTGGATCCTGAGCGTGCAGTTCGGGTTCCTGTGGTTGAGCGAGCCGATCATCGTCGCGCTGCTCGCCGTGCTGGTGTGGACGTTCGTTCTGCTGCGGCGGTCGGGGCCCTCCGGGATCGTCGAGGCGATCGTCACCGACGGCACGTTCGGGCTCTACCTCGGGTGGGTGTGCGTCGCGACGGCGGCGAACACGGCCGCGGTGCTGACGGCCGCGGGCTTCCGGGGCTTCGGGCTGTCGCTGGACGTCTGGGGCGTGGTGATCGCGCTCGTGGCTGGGCTCGTCGGAGTGCTCCTCGCGGTGTGGGGCCGGGGACGCCTGGCGCCGACGGCGTCGCTCGCGTGGGGATTGGCGTGGGTCGCGGTCGCTCGGCTCGACGGGCCGCTCGTGTCGACGCCGACCGCCGTCGCGGCGGTGGTGGCCGCGGCTGCGGCGGTCGTCGTGACGCTCGTGGCGCGGGCGCGCGCGGGGTGGCGCGGCGCGGCTGCGCCGGCGCGCGTCGCGGCCGCCTGAGCGGCGCGCCGGGCTGCGCTTCCGACGTTTCGCGCTGAGCGACAGTTCACGGCCCACGGGCCGCGTGAACTGTCGCTCAGCGCGAAACTGCGCGCCGCGGCGCGGCGCGGCGCGCGCCCGCGCTCAGCGCGCGGCGGCCGCCAGGCCGTGCGCCGCCGCGACGGCGGCGTTCACGACCTGCCCCGCGTGCACGTTCACCCCGAGCGCCAGGGCCGGGTCGGCAGCGGTCGCCGCCTCCCACCCCTGGTTCGCGATCGCCACGGCGTAGGGCAGCGTCGCGTTCGTCAGCGAGATCGTCGAGGTGCGCGGCACCGCTCCCGGCATGTTCGCCACGCAGTAGAAGACGGTGTCGTGCACGGCGAACGTCGGGTCGTCGTGGGTGGTCGGGTGCGATCCCTCGAAGCACCCGCCCTGGTCGATCGCGATGTCGACGAGCACCGACCCGGGCTGCATGTCCGCCACCATGGCGTCGGTCACGAGCTTCGGTGCCGACGCCCCGGGGATCAGCACCGACCCGATGACGAGGTCGGCCTCACGCAGGGCCGAGGCGATCGCGTGCGCCGAGGACCGCAGCGTCGTGATGCGTCCGTCGAACCGGGCGTCCAGCGCACGCAGGCGCGGCAGGCTGATGTCGAACACGGTGACCTCGGCGCCCAGGCCGAGCGCCATCGTCGCCGCGTGCTCGCCCGCGACCCCGCCGCCGATCACGACGACGCGGCCCTTCGGGGTGCCGGGCACGCCGCCGAGCAGGAGCCCGCGCCCGCCGTTCGCCCGCATCAGGTGGTTCGCGCCGACCTGCGCCGACAACCGCCCGGCGATCTCGGACATCGGTGACAGCAGGGGCAGCGACCGGTCCGGCAGCTGCACGGTCTCGTACGCGATGGCCGTCGCCCCGGACTCGACGAGCGCGTCGGTCAGCGGCCGGTCCGCGGCGAGGTGCAGGTAGGTGAACAGGACCTGCCCTGGTCGGATCGAGGCGTACTCGGCGGCGACCGGCTCCTTGACCTTCAGGATCATCTCGGCGCGCGCCCAGACCTCGGCGGCCGTCGGGACGATGGTGGCCCCGGCCGCGGCGTACTCTGCGTCCGGGAAGGACGACCCGTCACCGGCTCCAGACTGCACGAGCACCTCGTGTCCGTGCAGCGCCAGCTCGGCGACACCGGCGGGTGTCGCGGCGACGCGGAACTCGTTGTTCTTGACTTCGGTGGGGACGCCGATCAGCATCACTGACTCCTTCGTGGGCGGTGCGCGTTCGACACCCACGATGCGCCGAGGTTCGTTACAGGACTGTTTCGGCCGAACATCTGAGCAATGTGGCCCAGTTCCGTGTGCTGAGATTCGGCGTCAGAACACCTTGCCCGGGTTGAGGATCCCCGCGGGGTCGAACACCCGTCGGATCCCCCGCTGCAGCTCGAGCACGTCGTCGCCGAGCTCGTCGCCGATCCACCGCCGCTTGAGCACCCCCACGCCGTGCTCCCCCGTCAGCGTCCCGCCGAGCTCGATCGCCGCCCGGAACATCGCGTCGGCCGCGTCCCACACGTGCTGCGGCACCTCGTCGCCCTCGAACACGAAGTTCGGGTGCAGGTTGCCGTCCCCGGCGTGCGCGACGGTGGGGATCGCGATGCCGTACTGCTGCCCGATGGCCTCGACGCGCGCGAACATCTCGGCGAGCCGACTGCGCGGCACCGCGACGTCCTCGATGAGGACCCGGCCACGCGCCTCCATGGCCGGGTGGAACGACCGGCGGATCGTCAGCAGGCGGTCGCGTTCCGCCGCCGACCCGGCCAGGTGCACGGTCCCGCCCTCGGCCTGGAGGCGCGGCACGGCACCCAGCGCCGCCTCCGTCGCACCCGGCCCGTCGTACTCCACGAGGAGGAACACCCCGCCCGCCGCGGTGCTCCCCACCGTCTCGGCGATCACCTGCGGCCCGAGGTGGGCCGCGATCCCCTCGAGTGCGGCGGCGTCGAGCAGTTCGACCGTCGACGGACGCTCCGCCCCGGCGACGACGGACGCCGCGGCGCGGGCGGCGGCCTCGACGGTCGGGTACACGGCGCCGAGGGTGGCCGGCTCCCCCGCCGGGATCGGCACGAGCCGGACGGTCGCGCCGACGATCACCCCGAGCGTGCCCTCCGACCCGACGAGCAGCGCCGTGAGGTCGAGGCCGGTGACGCCCTTGACGGTGCGGTGCCCGGTGGCGACGAGCCGCCCGTCGGCGAGGACGACGTCGAGGCCGAGCACCGCTTCTCTGGTGACGCCGTACTTCACGCACCGCAGGCCGCCGGCGTTCGTGGCGATGTTCCCGCCGACGCTCGCGATGGCCGCACTCGCCGGGTCCGGCGCGAACCGCAGGCCGTGTTCGGCGACGGCCGCGTTCAGGTCGCCGTTCAGCACGCCGGGCTCCACCACCGCGTACTCGTCCTCCGTCGAGACCGAGACGATGCGGTCCATGCGCGCCACGCTCAGGACGACGGTGCCCTCGGTGCCGTTCGCCCCGCCCGCGAGCCCGGTGCCGGCGCCACGCGGGACGACCGGGACGCCGAGCCCGGAGCACGTCCGGAGGGTCGCCTGCACGTGCTCGACCGTCCGGGCCTCGACCACGGCGACGGGCCCACCCGGGGCGATCCAGCCGGACTTGTCCGTCCGTGCCGCGTCGAGCACTCCGCGCTCCGTCCGGACGACCACGCCGTCCGGGTCGGCGAGGGCGGAACGGAGGGCGGTGACGACAGTGTCCATCCCGCCACGCTACCGAGCGCGGAGGGACTCGCTCGGCAGTTCCCCGAACCGTGCCCGGTACGTGGCCGAGAAGCGCCCGAGGTGCCCGAAGCCCCACGCCCTGGCGATGTCGGCCACCGAGGTGTCGTCACGGTCGCCGCGAAGGAGGTCGGCACGGGCGCCGTCGAGCCGGACGCCGCGGAGCAGGTCGCCCGGCGTCTGGTCGAGGTGCCGGCGGAGGGACTGCTGCAGGCCGCGCGGGCTGAGCCCCGCCGCCGCGGCGATCTCCGGCGTCCCGATCGCGTCGCGCGCGTGCTCGTGGACGTACTCGAGCGCACGGCGGACCCGCTCGTGCTCGGGCCCGCTGCCGGTGACCGTCGTGCGCCAGCGGCTCCGCTCGGGGAAGGCCGCGACCGCCGCGGTGGCGAAGGCCTCGGCGATGTCCCGCCGGGCGACCGCGGTGAGCTCGTGCCCGACGTCCAGCCAGGTCGACGAGTACGCCCGCACGACCGACTGCCAGGCCCGCATGCCGTCGGCGGTCGGGCGGCGGAGCGCTTCGAACGCGAAGTCGTCCTCGCCGACGACCGAGCGGAGGAACCCCGCGTCGAGGTGCACGAGGTTGAGGCCGATGTCGCGGTGGTGCAGCTCGTACGTGTCGGCGAACGGCAGCACGACCGGGACGCCCGGTTCGAGCTCGTGGGAGTTCCCGCCGTACGTGATCGTGCTCGACCCGCTGCGCATCCAGGCGACCAGGAACGCGTCGTCGACACGGCTGTCGCTCCGCAGGTCGACCAGGAAGCGCGAGGACCGGAGCGACAACAGCTCGTCGCCCACGCCGGCGAAGTCCCAGCGGGTGTCGCGGTGGGTCCGCCGGACCGCGGGCGAGCGGAAGTCGTAGTCCCCGGTGAAGAAGGCGAGCGCCTGGTCGACGTCGGTGCCCGCGATCCGCCGCGAGTACCGCGTGTCCCCGACGCTGCAGGCGCCACCGGAGTGGCGGGTGTCCATCGTGGCAACCATGGTCGAGAACCTACGGGGCACCACCGACAATCGGGACCGCACCCCCGGGGTCAGGGCTGCAGGATCGCCTGCCCGACGCTCTCGTCGAGGATGAGGTCGGTGATCAACCCGGCGGCGAGGGCGCCCTTCAGCGACGCGGCCTTCGAGCGTCCGGCCACGACGCAGACCCGCCGCGGCGCACGCTTGATCGTGTCGAGGTCCGGAGCCCCGGCTCGAGCGTTCACCCCGATGTCCTTCCACGAGCCGTCCGCGCGGTAGAACACCGTCGAGACGTCACCGACGACCTGGGCCTTGGTCAGCTCGTCGCGGTCGGACGGGTCGAGGTACCCGCCGGAGTACACGTGCGAGGGCACCGGGGCCTGGGGTGCTCCGACACCGAAGACGACGAGGTCCATGCGCTCGTGCAGGTCGAGCACCCGGCGGATCGAACGCTCCCGGAAGAGCGCCTGCTTCGTGGCCGGGTCGTCGAAGAACGCCGGCACCGGGAACTGCTGCACGAACGCGCCGTACGCCTCGCCGAACCGCCGCAGGATCTCGGACGCGTAGACGATGCCCGTCGTCCGGGTGTTCGCGGCGCCGTTGATCTGCACCACCGTGGAGCCGTGCGTGGTCTTCGGCACGAGGTAGCGGCTCACCGCGCTGACGGTCGAGCCCCACGAGATCCCGATCACCATGTTCGACTCGACGTACTGCGTCAGGATGCGCGCAGCGGACAGGGCGACGCGTTCGAGTCGGTCGACGTCGCTCGTGTGGTCCGGCACCGGCACGACGTGTGCGTGCACCCCGAAGCGCGATCGGATGCTCCGGCTGAGCGCCGCGGCCTGGTCGAGGGGCGAGCGGATCTGGATGTCGACGAGTCCGGTGTCCCGCGCGTACTTCAGCAGGCGGGAGACCGACGACCGCGAGGTGCCGAGCTCGTCGGCGATCGCGTCCATCGTCAGGTCCTGCAGGTAGTACAGATGCGCGGCGCGCAGCGCCTGCTGCGTGCGCATGGGCTGCGCTGCGTCACTCATGGGAACCGAGCATGCACGGACGTGCACGGCCTCTGCAACCCCTGTCGTGCCTCCCGACCCTCGATCGGCCCGTCCGGACACGTGTGCTGCACGTTCGTGCACGCGAGTTGCCCGCCTTCTCACGGAGGCGCACGATCGATGTCGAACCACCACGGAACCCACGAAGGAAGCGACGCAGCAATGTCGAAGAAGACGCAGCCCCGGAACACGGTGAACGCGCTCACGGAGCGCCCGAACGCACAGGTCCTCGTGGTCGGTGGCGGCATCAACGGCATCGCCACCTTCCGCGACCTCGCCCTGCAGGGGGTCGACGTGGCCCTCGTCGAGCGCGGCGACTACGCCTCGGGCGCGTCCGCCGCGTCGAGCCACATGATCCACGGCGGCATCCGGTACCTCGAGAACGGCGAGTTCCGCCTCGTCCGCGAGAGCGTGCAGGAGCGCAACGGCCTCATCCGCATCGCCCCGCACTACGTCAAGCCGCTGCAGACCACGATGCCGATCTTCTCGACGTTCTCGGGCATCATGAACGCCCCGCTGCGGATGCTCACGCACAAGCAGCGCTCGACGAAGGAGCGCGGTGCCGCGCTCATCAAGATCGGCATGACGATCTACGACTCCTTCTCGCGCGACGGCGGTTCGGTCCCGAAGCACCGCTTCCTCACGAAGAAGGCCGCACTCGCGGACATGCCGGCGCTCAACAAGGACCTCAAGTACACGGGCACCTACTACGACGCCTCGGTGCACGAGCCGGAGCGCCTCGCGCTCGACGTGCTCAAGGACGGCCTCGCCGCGGGGACGGGCGAGGGCTCGGCGTCGACCGCTCGTGCGGTGAACTACGTCGAGGCCGCCGGGACCCGCGACGGTGGCGTCCTGCTCCGCGACCGTGAGACCGGCGAGGAGTTCGTCTTCACGGCGGACGTCGTCGTGAACGCGTCCGGCCCCTGGACCGACCTCACCAACGAGGCGTTCGGCGGCGAGACGAAGTTCATGGGCGGCACGAAGGGCTCCCACATCGTCGTCGACAACCCCGAGCTGCTCGAGGCGACGAAGGGCCGCGAGCTCTTCTTCGAGAACAACGACGGCCGCATCGTGCTCATCTACCCGCTCAAGGGCCGGGTGCTCATCGGCACGACGGACATCGACGCCGACCCGGCGAAGCCCGTCACCACGACCGACGAGGAGATCGACTACTTCTTCGGCCTGGTGGAGCACGTCTTCCCGCAGATCGAGCTCACCCGCGACCACATCGTCTACAGCTACTCCGGCATCCGCCCGCTCCCCCGGCACGAGGACACCGCCCCCGGCTTCGTCTCGCGTGACTACCGGATCGTGGACACCCCGATCGCCGGGCTGCCGCGGACCACGGTGCTGTCGCTCGTCGGCGGCAAGTGGACCACGTTCCGCGCCCTCGCCGCGCACCTCTCCACCGACGTCACGACGAAGCTCGGCATCACCCGGACGGTCGACACGACCGGCATGGCGATCGGCGGCGGCAAGGACTTCCCGACCACGGACGCCCAGCGCGCCCTCTGGATCAAGTCGCACCGCGACGGTCTCGACGCGTCCGTCGTCGAGGGGCTGCTCGAGCGCTACGGCACCCGTGCCGCCGAGGTCGTCGACGTCCTGGTCGACGGACCGGTCGAGCCCCTCGAGTCGGACCCGGCGCTGACCCGCGCCGAGGTCGCGTACTTCGCGGAGCACGAGCAGGCCGTGCACCTGGTCGACGTGGTGCTGCGCCGCACGAACCTCGCGTTCGTCGGCGGCGTCACGATCGACCTGCTCGACGAGCTGGCCGACGTGCTCGCCGGGTCGCTCGGCTGGACGCCCGAGGAGCGTGCGGACGAGGTCCAGCAGACGCTCGACGTCCTGCGCGAAGCGCACCGGGTGATCGTGCCGCTGACGTCCGCCTCGCAGCTCGCGTAACGGTCGCCCCCTCGGACGGGAGGCGCGGTGCCAGCTGGCACCGCGCCTCCCGTCTGTCTGCTGGTCGCGTCAGAACCGCTCGCCGGTCGGGTCCTGCGCCGTCCGGTCGATGAGCTGCTCGCCGCCGACGGGCTCGCCCTCCCAGTCGACGAGGCGCCAGCCGTCGTCGAACGACCCCTCGAGCTCGACGATCCCGGTGTTCTCGAGGTGGCGCTTCGTGCCGAAGTGGTCCGGCGTGTTGTCGGCCGCGGCACTCGCCCACGTCCGGATGGCCGCTCCGTGGCTGACCGCGGCCGCCACGTCGACGCCGGTCTCGAGGATCTGCCGGACCGCGTCGTCGTAGCGCGCGAAGAACTCGGTCCCGCTCTCGGCACCGGGCATCCGGGTGGTGCGGTCCCCGAGCGACCAGCCGTGCACGGTCGAGATGTACGTCTGCACGGACACCTGGTCGCGCTTGCCCTGGGTGTCGCCGGCCTCGATCTCGCGGAGGCCCGGCAGCACCACCGGCTCGAGGCCGAGCGACGTCGCGAGGGGCGCCGCGGTGATCTGCGTGCGGACCATCGTCGAGACGAACAGCCGCTCGATCCCCCGGTCGGCGAGCGCTGCCGGCAGGGCGTCGGCCTGCTGCTGCCCGAGTTCGGTCAGGCCCGGTCCGGGGACGACGGCGTCGAGCACGCCGTTCACGTTCGCTGGGGTCTGGCCGTGGCGGATGAGCAGCAGTCGCATGGAGCCACCCTACGGAACGCCGGTGACGTCACCCCTGCCGGGTGTTCCACCGGGGGTTCCGCTTGTTGATGACGTAGACACGGCCGCGGCGGCGGACCACCTGCGACCCCGGGATCTTCTTGAGCGCCTTGAGCGAGTTGCGGACCTTCACGAGCGACCTCCTGCGTCGGTGTCCTCATTGTTGAGAACGATGATCATGTACATTAGCCGACATGCGTCCCGCCGCCATCACCCTCGTCTCCGCCCTGCACGACGTCGACGCCGACCGCGTGGCCGTCCGGCTCGCGACCGGTCACCGGATGCACGCGCCCGCGAACGCCGTCGCCGCGGTCCGAGCCGTCGCCGACCGCGCCGAGCACCTCGACCGGGTCTGCGGGCCGGATGCCGACCACGGGCTCGTCGTCACGCTCCCGCCGGGTGCCGACACGCGTGCGGTGGGGATGATGCTCGCCAACGCCGCGCGCGCGGAGACCGGCGACGACCGGGTGCTCCGCCACGTGGTGAGCGTGCTGCGCGCGGACGACGTGGCGCACCTGCTCTGGTCCGAGGTCGACGACGCGTTCGTCGCGGCCGACCGCGTGGCGTCGCTCGTCGAGTACGCCACGGTGATCGTCCTCGACCGGGTCGGCCCGGTGCCGCTGGAGCGCCGCCGCGGTCTGCTCGCGCTGCTCCACCGCTTGGCCCCGCAGGCGGTCGTCGTGGCGCTCTCGTCGATCCGGAGCGCGGCTGACCTGCCCGCGTCGAACGGCGGGGCGGCGCGGGTCCTCGCTCAGGGAGCGGGATGGATGCGGGCGCTCTCGGGCTCGGTCGGACGGGACCCGCGGGACGGCCTGATCGCGCTGCGCTACCGGGAGCCGCTGCCCTTCCACCCCGGCCGCCTGGCGTCGGTGATCGAACGGGAGCTGGCCGCGGGGCGGAACGGCCGGGTGCTGCGGTCCCGGGGGTTCTTCCGGCTCGCCTCCCGGCCGGACCACGTCGGGTCGTGGTCGAGCCTCGGGGCGATGCTGGCGCTCGACCCGACGGCGAACCCGTCGTGGGACGCGGACGCGCCGATCGGGCAGGCGCTCTGGTTCGTCGGCGAGCGGTTGGACGTGCCGGTGATCGAGCGGGCGCTGGACGGGGCGCTCCTCACGTCGGACGAGCTGCTCGCGGGGCCGGAGGCGTGGCGCACGTGGGCCGACCCGTTCCCGGTGTGGCCGGCGCTCGACCCGTCCGAGGAGCACCGGCACGAGTGACGCCCGCGGCGGGTGCGGGTGCGCGCTCGGTCGGTGCGCGCGCATCTTCCGACGAGACACGCGTCGATCGACTGGTGGAACGTCGCACCATGCGCAGGCATCAGGTGCGCGCGCATCATCCGACGAGACACACGTCGATCGACTGGTGGAACGTCGCACCATGCGCACAGACGCACGCACGCACGGGAGGCGCGGCGCGGGTCGGACCCGCACCGCGCCTCCCGTCCGTGGTCGCGTCAGCAGGCCGCGTCAGCGCACCGCGCTCATCTCCCGCTCGCGCGCACGGCGGGCGGCGTCCTCGGCGGCGAACGGCAGGTCCCCCAGGTCGAGGTTCGGGTTCGTGTCCTGCGTGAGGACGAGCTCGCGGGCTTCCTCGGCGGTCTCCACCGCCGGCATCGACCCCGGCAGCGGGCGTCGCGAGGACTCCTTCATGCAGAACACCCCGATCGCCCCGACGACGCTCATCGCCATCAGGAAGTACGCCGGCGCGAGCTCGTCGCCCGTCGCCGTGAGCAGGGCCTGCACGATGAGGGGCGTCGTCCCGCCGAACACCGCGATCGCGATGTTGTAGGCGAACCCCATGCCGCCGTACCGGGTCGACGTCGGGAACAGCGCCGGCAGCGAGGCCGCCTGGTTCGAGACCCACAGCGCCGTCATGAGCGCGAGGAGCCCGAGCCCGGCGAGCGTCGACCACTGCGCGCCGTGCCCGATCAGCAGGAACGCCGGGACGACGAGCACGACGGTGGTCGCGGCACCGATCCACATCACGACGCGACGGCCGAGCCTGTCGGACAGCTTGCCCGTGAGCGGGAGCATCACCGCGAGCAGCACGAGCACCGGGATGGTGAGCAGCGTGCCGTCGAGCGCCGAGTAGCCGAGCGAGTCGGTGAGGTACGTCGGCATGTACGAGGTCAGCGCGTACCCGACGGTGTTCGACGCGGCGACGAGCATCACGGCGATGACGATCGGGCGCCAGTGGTCGCGGACCATGACGAACACGTTCGCCGGGCGCTCCCCGGACAGCGATGCACGGGTCTCGGACGCGGCCTCCTGCGCGGCCTGGGTGGCCTGGAACACCGGCGACTCCTCGATGCGCAGGCGGAAGTAGATCGCGACGACGCCGATCACCCCGGCGGCGAGGAACGGGAAGCGCCAGCCGTAGGCGGTCATCGCCTCCTCGCCCAGGGTGAGCTGCAGCACCGAGACGACGGTGGCCCCGAGCGCGAAGCCCAGGTAGCTGCCGAAGTCGAGGATGCTGGCGAAGAAGCCGCGGCGGCGGTCCGGCGCGTACTCGGTCACGAACGTCGTCGCGCCGGCGTACTCACCGCCGGTCGAGAAGCCCTGCGCGAGCTTCAGCACGACGAGGACGATCGGCGCGAACACCCCGATCGTGGCGTAGGCGGGCAGCGCCCCGATGAGGAACGTGGACGCCGCCATCATGATGAGCGTCGTCGCGAGGACCTTCTGCCGCCCGATGCGGTCGCCGAGACGACCGAACACGATGCCGCCGAGCGGCCGGGCGATGTACGTCGCCGCGAAGACACCGAGGCTGAACAGGATCTGGACCGAGGGTTCGGCCGTGGGGAGGAAGACCTTCCCCATCGTGACGGCCAGGTAGCCGTAGACGCCGACGTCGTACCACTCCATGGTGTTGCCGACGACCATGCCGCTCACGGCACGGCGCATCATGCTCTTGTCGACCACGGTGACGTCGCTCTCGCGCAGGCGTCGGTGCGGTCGGGTGGGGGTACTGCTGGGATCGGAGCCCATGCATCTCTCCTCGAGGATCGGCGGGCCGACGGGTACCGGCCCGGGAACAGCGGACGACGTTACCGAGCAACCGAAATGTCATTGGCCGGTGATTCACAGGAACCGGCGTGTCACCCGAACGGGGGTCAGCGCCGATCGCCTCGGGCACGCGGATCGGGGCGGACGGTAACGAGCACATAACATCCAGTCATGGCGATCGAACCCGAGACGAAGAACTGGACGTGGGTCATCGAGTCCGCGTGCCCCGAGTGCGGCTACGACGGCAGTGCGGTCACGATCCGCGACGTCCCGGGGATCATCGACGCGAACACCTCGGCGTGGCCGGCGGTCCTCGACCGTGCGGACGTGCGCGACCGCCCCGACGACCACACCTGGTCACCGCTCGAGTACGCCGCGCACGTGCGTGACGTCCACCGGAAGATGGCGGAGCGGTTGACGCTCATGCTCACCGAGGACACCCCGACCTTCCCGAACTGGGACCAGGACGCCACGGCCGTCGAGGACCGCTACGGCGAGCAGGACCCCGCCACCGTCGTGCGGGAGCTCGGCGAGGCGGCGCACCTCGCTGCCCGGGCCTTCGACGACGTCCGGGAGGACCAGCTGGGACGCACCGGCCTCCGGTCGGACGGCAGCGCGTTCACCGTCGCCACGCTCGCCACCTACTACGCGCACGACCCGGTGCACCACCTGTGGGACGTGCGGCGCACGCAGTAGACGCACCACCTGTGGGCCTGGAGGCGCGGTGCGGGCCCGCACCGCGCCTCCGGGCCCACAGGTGGGGACCGCTCAGGCGAGCGCGTCCAGCAGGGCGCGCGCCGTGGCCGCGTCGGTGACCAGCTCGTTGACGAGACGCCCGCGGACGGCCCCGACGATGCTCGACACCTTCGCGGCTCCGACCGCGACGCCGATCGCGTGCGGGACGGCGGAGAGGACCTCGCGGGAGGTGCGCACCATCCGGTCGCTGCCCGGGAACTCGATCGCCGAGCCGTCCGCGGCGTAGAAGTTGAGGCAGACGTCGCCCGCCGCCTGGTCGAAGACGGCGTCCTCGACCGGGACGCCCCGCGCGAGTGCGTCGCGGGTCGGAGTCGGCGCACCGATGCCGAGGATGGCGCCCTTCGCCCGACCCCACAGGCCGACGACGTGCTGGAACGCGGGGTCCTCGTCGAGCGAGGACCGCATCGCCGGTGACGGCAGGGCCTGCGCGAACAGGAACGCCGGAATCGCGCCGGAGTGCTCGGCGGCGGCGCGGGTGATCTCGTTCGTCTGGAACCACGGCATCGGGTCGGCCTGCCCGCCGACCGTCGGGACGAGCTGCACGCCCGGCAGCTGCGGCATGCCGGCGTGCGCGACGTCGTACACCGTCCGACCCGACGACATGAGCACGGCGTCGCCCGGCACGAGCCCCATCCCCTCGACCGCGGCGGCGAGCGGGGCGGCGAGGTCGGCGCCGAGCGTGGCGGTGTGCGTCACGGCGGCGAGGTGCACGGCACGGAGTCCGAGCACCACCTGCAGCCGCTCGGCGAGCGCGACGGTCTCGTCCTGGAACGGGTCGACGACCTCGATCCGGACCAGGCCGGCCTTCCGTGCCTCGGCGACGAGCCGGCTGACCGTCGGACGGGACACTCCGAGGCGCGAGGCGATCTCGACCTGGGTGGCGTCCTCGAGGTAGTACATCCGCGCGGCCTGGTAGACGGTGTCGAGCGGGAAGCGGGTCCGGGCACCCTCGGCGGCGGGGTTCTCGGCGGACATGGGGCGATCGTAGCCCTGGCACGCGTCAGCGGATCGTGAACCCGCCGTCCACGCGGAGGTCGGCACCGTTCACCATGGCGCTCGACTCCCCGGCGAGGAACAGGACGGCGGCGGCGATCTCGTCGGGTGTCGCGAACCGTCCGGTGGGGATCTCGTCCTGGTGGCGCAGGCCCTTCTCGTTCGCCCACGCCCCGCGGCCGAGGTCGGTCAGCACGACGGTCGGCGACACGGTGTTGACGGTGACGCCGCGTCCGCCCCACTCGAGCGCGAGCACGCGGGTGAGCCCGATGACGCCGGCCTTCGACGCGCAGTACGCCGCGTGGCCGTCGATGCCGACGTGCGCTGCCTGCGAGGCGATGTTCACGATCCGGCCGTACCCGGCGGCGAGCATGTGGCGCCCGACGGCCTGGGCGACCCGGTAGGTGCCGGTGAGGTTGACGTCGATGGTCGTGGCCCAGGCGCCGGGCTCGAGGTCCTCGGCGGGGGCGAGCAGCGCGACGCCGGCGCAGTTCACGAGGACGTCGATCCGACCGGCGGCACCGGTGACGGCGGCGACCGCGCGGGCCACCGACGTCTCGTCCGTGACGTCGCAGCCGAGGCCGAGGTGGACCGGTTCGCCGGCGGTCGGCAGCGCTGCCGCGGCGGCTGCTGCGCCGTCCGCCCGCACGTCGACGATGGCGACCCGGGCGCCGCGGGACGCGAGGGCAACGGCGATCGCGTTGCCGATGCCGGACGCCCCGCCCGTGACCACCGCCGTGCGGCCGCTGAAGTCGTTCGTCAGGTCGATCGTGTCCGGGCCCGGTCGGAGGGCTGCGGCGAAGTCGGTGGTCATGTTCGCTCCCTTGCGTTGCGCCGACCGTACCAGAAATTGTGTTCTGGACAAACGTTCCGCGGGGTGTACAGTCGTCGCCGAAGCACCCCGACGAAGGAGCAGCTCATGTCGACGACGACCGAGAACGCGACCACCACGGCCGCGACGCCCACCGAGATCCCGACCACGATGCGCGCCGTCGTGGTCCACGGTCCCGAGGACTACCGCCTCGAGACCCGCCCCGTGCCGACCCCCGGACCCGGCGAGCTCCTGCTCCGCACCGACGCCGTCGGCATCTGCGCGAGCGACCTGAAGTGCTACCACGGCGCCGCGAAGTTCTGGGGCGACGAGAACCGCCCCGCCTGGGCTGAGAAGGACCGGATCCCAGGACACGAGTTCGTCGGCACGATCGTCGCCGGTGACGACGGCGCCCTTACCAAGCGCGGGGTGTCCGTGGGTGACCGGATCGCCTGCGAGCAGATCGTGCCGTGCTGGGAGTGCCGCTACTGCCTCGAGGGCGCGTACTGGATGTGCAACGTGCACGACATGTTCGGCTTCAAGGGCTACGACGGCGCGATGGCCGAGTACGTCCTGGTGCCGGCGAAGGCCCTGACCCACCCGGTGTCGAGCGCCCTCCCCGGGCAGGTCGCCGCGTTCGCCGAACCGCTCTCGTGCGCGTTCCACGCCGTCGAGCGGGGCGACATCAAGTTCGGCGACACGGTGGTCATCGCGGGCGCCGGGCCGATCGGGCTCTCCGCGATCGCCGGTGCTCGCCAGAAGAACCCGCTGCGGATCATCGCGCTCGACGTCGTCGAGGACAAGCTCGAACTCGCCCGCAAGGTCGGTGCCGACATCACCATCAACATCGCCCAGGACGACGCGGTCGCCCGGGTCAAGGAACTCACCGACGGGTACGGCGCCGACGTCTACATCGAGGCGACCGGGCACCCGTCCGCGGTCCCGCAGGGACTCAACCTGCTCCGCAAGCTCGGCACGTTCGTCGAGTACTCGGTCTTCAAGGACAACGTGTCCGTCGACTGGTCGATCATCTCGGACGACAAGGAGCTCGACGTCCGCGGTGCCCACCTCGGCCCGCACACCTGGCCGGCGGCGATCAAGCTGCTCGAGGCCGAGACCCTGCCGATGTCGGAGATCTGCACGCACCAGTTCCCGCTCGAGCGCTTCCAGGAGGCCCTCGACCTCGTCGGCGACTCCGCGGGCGCGAGCGTCAAGGTCTCGATCATCCCGTCCCTGCAGGCCTGAGCCGCAGCCACCACAGGAGTCAGCAAGCATGTCAACGACGACACAGCGCGCCACCGGTGCGCCGACGATGCCCCGCACCGAGGGCCGGCTCGACAAGATGGGCATCCCCCGGCCGCTCGCCCTCGGCTTCCTCGCCGTCCTGGTCTTCATGACCGGCAACGGCGTCGAGTCGAACTTCATCACGCCGCACATGGTCGCGGTCCTCGGCTCCCCCGAGGCCACGGTCGCGACGATCGTCACGTTCTACAGCCTCGCCGCCCTGGTGGGGAGCTACGTCTCCGGCGCACTCGCCGACCTGGTCGGTCCGCGACGGGTGATGATCCTCGGGTTCGCCGTCTGGGTCGTGTTCGAGGTCCTGTTCCTCATCGCCCTCGGGCTCGGCAGCGTGCCGTTCGCCGCCGTCGCCTACGCCATCCGCGGCTTCGGGTACCCGCTGTTCGCCTTCGCGTTCCTGGTCTGGGTGAACATCACGACGCCCGTGGAGCGCAACGGCTCGGCCGTCGGCTGGTTCTACGTCGCCTTCACCGGCGGTCTGCCCACGCTCGGCTCGCTCTTCGCGATCGGCGCCATCCCGGTGTTCGGCGGCGGCACGGTCGGTGAGACCGGCGCGATGATCGCCTCGATCGGCCTCGTCGTGATCGGGTTCCTCATCCTGCTGTTCGGGGTGCGCCTGCCGAACGGGTTCTCCCGCATCGCGCCGGAGGGCGAGAGCGCCTGGCGCGTGCTGACGAGCGGCATCCGCCTGACGGCCACGCGACCGAAGATCCTGATGGGCTTCCTCGTCCGTCTGATCAACACCGCGCCGGAGTTCGGCATGTTCGTCATCCTCCCGGCCGTGATCGCGAACGAGCGCGGCTGGGGCCAGAGCCGGTGGCTGCTCATGACGGTGTGCGTCTACGCGACGAACATCCTCGTGAACGCCCTGTTCGGCTGGGTCGGCGACAAGATCGGCTGGCAGCGCACCGTCAAGTGGTTCGGCATCGTCGGGTCCGCGCTCGGGCTCATCGCCTGGTGGTACGTCCCGCAGCTCGTCCCCGCCGGGTCCGACTGGGGCTACGTGCTCTCCGTCGTCGCCGGTTGCGTGTTCGGCTGCCTGCTCGCGGGCTTCGTCCCGATGGGCGCGATCATGCCGGCGCTCGCCCCCGAGCACAAGGGCGCCGCGATGGCGATGTACACCACGGCCGCCGGCGGAGCCGCGTTCCTCGGCACGGGCGTCGTCGCCGCGGTGCTCGCGCTGGGCGGTGGCGGCCAGGCCGTGACCTGGACGTTCGTCGGCCTGTACGCCTGCGCGTTCGTGATGATCCACTTCCTCAAGGTCCCGCAGGGAGACCGAGGACACTGAACCCCGGGCGACGGCGGCCGTCCCGCCGTCGCCCGGTGCACCACCCCCACTCGATGCGAAGGACAAGCACCATGACCACGATCCACGACGACCCGGAGGAGTTCGCCGAGGACCAGCTCGCGGGCTGGCTCGCCCTCTACGCCGACCGGGTCCGCGGCGTCCACGGCGGCGTCGTCGCCCTGCCGACCGAGGGCGCCGAGCCGCAGGTCGCGGTCGTCGTCGGCGGCGGTTCCGGCCACTACCCCGCGTTCTGCGGCGTGGTCGGGCCGGGGTTCGCCACCGGGGCCGTCGTCGGCAACATCTTCACCTCGCCGTCCACGGCGCAGGTCTACTCGGTCGCCAAGGCGGCGGACCAGGGGAAGGGCGTCGTGCTGTCGTTCGGCAACTACGCCGGCGACACGATGAACTTCGGGCTCGCGGCCGAGCGGCTGAACGCCGAGGGAATCGACACCCGCATCGTGGTCGTCACCGACGACATCGCCAGCGCCGACGAGGAGTCGAAGCGCCGCGGCATCGCCGGTGACTTCTCGGTCTTCAAGGCCATGGGTGCCGCGGCGGCCGCCGGAGCCGACCTCGACGAGGTCGAGCGCATCGGCACCGCGTCCAACCGGGCGACGCGCACCATCGGCGTCGCGTTCTCCGGCTGCACGATGCCCGGCGCGACCGAGCCACTCTTCACCGTCCCCGAGGGCCACCTCGGCCTCGGGCTCGGCATCCACGGCGAGCCGGGCATCGAGGACGTCCCGCTCCTCCGTGCGACCGAACTCGCGTCGCTCCTCGTCGAGCGGCTGCTCGCGGACCGCCCGGACGCCGCCGGCACCCGGGTCGCGCCGATCCTGAACGGTCTCGGCGACACCAAGTACGAGGAGCTCTTCCTGCTCTGGGGCCGTGTGCTCCCGCTCCTGCAGGACGCCGGGATCGAGGTCGTCGAGCCCGAGGTCGGCGAACTCGTCACGAGCCTCGACATGGGCGGCTGCTCGCTCACCCTGCAGTGGCTCGACGACGAGCTCGAGGCGCTGTGGAGGGCCGACGCGTACACGCCCGCGTACCGCAAGGTGGCAGCGCCGGTCGCGGCGCTCGTGCCGGCCGACGCCGTGGACGCAGCCGATGACGAGGCGACGGTCGTGCCGGACGCGAGTGGCGCCTCCAGGCAGGCCGCGCAGACGGCGCGCGCCGCGATCGAGGCGATCGACGCGCTCCTGCGGGAGCACGAGGAGGAGCTCGGCCGCATCGACGCGGTCGCCGGGGACGGCGACCACGGACGCGGCATGGTGAAGGGGATCGGTGCGGCCCGCAAGGCGGTCGACCGGGCGGGCCAGGAGGCAGGGGTCGCCTTCGTCCTCGGACGCGCCGGTGATGCGTGGGCCGAGTTCGCGGGCGGCACCTCCGGGGTCCTGTGGGGTGCGGCGCTCGAGGCGTTCGGCAGGTCGCTCCGCGACGACCGCTCCGCGTACGAGGCGTCCGACGTCGTCGAGGCGGCGCAGGCGTTCGCGGACTCGATCGTGCACCTCGGCGGGGCGTCCCGCGGGGACAAGACGCTGCTCGACGCGCTGCTCCCGTTCGTCGACGAGCTGCGGGGCGGCGTCGAGGCTGGCACGCCGCTCACCGAGGCGTGGCAGGCTGCCGCGCAGGTCGCGGTCACGGAAGCCGCTGCGACCGCAGACCTCAAGCCGAAGGTCGGGCGTGCCCGGCCGCTGGCGGAGAAGAGCCTGGGAACACCCGACGCGGGTGCCACCTCGATGGGGATGATCCTCACGCGGGTCGGCGAGGTCCTCGCCACCCGTGCAGCAGACAAGGAAGGGACACACGCATGACGTACCGTCTCGTGGTCGGTTCGGACGACGCAGGGTTCGACTACAAGGAGATCATCAAGGCCGACCTGCTCGCCGATCCGCGGGTGGAGTCCGTGGTGGACGTGGGGGTCGACGCGGACGGGCACACCGCCTACCCGCACGTCGCCGTCGACGCCGCACGGCTCGTCGCGAACGGCGAGGCGGACCGGGCGATCCTGATCTGCGGCACCGGACTCGGCGTCGCGATCAGCGCGAACAAGGTCCCCGGCATCCGGGCCGTCACCGCGCACGACTCGTTCAGCGTCGAGCGCTCGATCCTGTCGAACGACGCCCAGGTCCTCTGCATGGGCCAGCGGGTCGTCGGCGTCGAGGTCGCCCGGCGCATGGCGAAGGAGTGGCTCGGCTACGAGTTCGACCGCTCGTCCGCGAGCGCGTCGAAGGTCGCGGCGATCTGCGAGTACGACGGCAGCGCGCCGGCGGGCGTGGACGCGTCCGCTTCCGCGTCCGCTTCGGCGTAGGGCGCTCCGAACCACGAATCCGACATCGAACCGGCCGCCGAGCCTGGTTCGATGTCGGATTCGTGGTTCGTCAGTGCGAGCGACCGCGCGCGGCCAACCGGTGCACGACGGCCTTCGTCGCCTCGTACAGCTCGCGGTAGTCGCGGTAGCCCGGCTCGTGCGCCGCCGTCGCCGCGGGATCGGGCTCGATGCGCGCGGCCGGTGGGTTCCACGCGGTGACGTCCACGTCCTCGACGAGCCCGGCCGCGAGGAACGCCGACCCGTAGCACGCACCGATCGTCACGCTCGGGACCGTCTGCGGCAGCCCGGTGACGTCCGAGACGATCGTCGGCCAGAGCCGTCCGAGCAGCCCGCCGCCGGCGCCGACGAGCTCGTGGACCTCGACCCCGGCCTCGCGCAGCACCTCGACGTTGTGCCGCACCGCGTAGGCCGTCGCCTCGAGCGTCGCCCGGTACAGGTCACCGCGGGTGTGCCGCACCGTGAGGCCCGCGATCACCCCGCGTGCGTCCGGGTCTGCGATCGGGGTCCGCTCCCCCGCGAAGTACGGCAGCATCAGCAGGCCGTTCGCCCCGATGCCGGCGCATCGGGCCTCCTCGAGCATCGTCGACCACTCGCCGTCGACGAGCCGCCGGAGCCAGTCGGTGATCGCCCCGGAGGTCGCCATCCCACCGGCGACGCTCGGCTGCCCCGGACGGGTGCCGACGGTGGTCCACATCCCGGGCACCGAGACCGGCTCGTCGGTCGGCGCGATCATGAACATCGTCGTCCCGTACTGCAGGAACATCCGACCGGGTACCGCGGCTCCGACGCTCACGCCCTCGGCCCAGGCGTCGATGGTCCCGGCCGTCACGGGGATGCCGACCGGGAGGCCCGTGGCCGCAGCCGCAGCGGCCGTCACGGTGCCGGCCGGGTCACCCGACCAGACCAGTCGCGGCATGGCGAGCCCCGGCGCGAGCCGTTCGCACCACGCGTCGATCCACGTGTCCTCGTGCACGTCGTAGAGCGGTGTGCACTGGCTCGCCGAGTGGTGGTCGAGGACGTACTCCCCCGTCAGCAGCTCCACCACGCGTGACGACGGCATCGTGAACCGCGCCGCACGCGCCCACACGTCGGGTTCGTGCCGGGCGACCCAGGCGAGCTTCACACCGGCCGCCTGCGTGCTGAGGGCGGAGCCGCACCGGGAACGGATCGCCTCCTCGCCGCCGAGCTCTGCCGTCACGGCGGGGAGCATCTCGGCCGTCCGGGTGTCGACGCCGTACAGGATCGCGGGCCGCAGCGGTTCCCCGGCGTCGTCGGTGAGGAGCACGCACGGGCCGATGCCGCTCACGCCGACGGCCTCGACCTCGGCGTCCGGCACCCGCTCGAGCAGCTCACGGGTCAGGGCGGTGAACTCGTCCCACCACACCGCGGCGTCCATCTCGACGAGCCCCTGCTCCGGACGGTCGACCTCGTGCCGTCGTCCTACCTCGGCGATCACCGTGCCGTCGAACCGCGTGAGCAGCGCCTTCGTGCTCGACGTCCCGATGTCCAGACCGAGCACCGCCCGCATGCCGCCTCCTTCGCCGCCACCGACCCGCGTCGGTCGCCCCCGAGTCTACGAACGCCCAGCCCACTGTCGGCGGGCCGACGTACCGTACTGCCGACTCCGAATGCTCCACCGAGGGGAAACCGATGAAGAAGTCAGCCTGGCTGCCCGCCGTCATCGCACCGGTCGTCGTCGCCGGCGCCGTCGCTGCGCCGATGATCGCGAACGCGTCGAGCGACCCGGTCGCGGGGACGAACCCGAGCGCGGCGGACGTCATCGCCAGCATCGCGGGATCGTCCGACGCGAAGTACTCCGGCAAGCTCGTGCAGACGAGCGACCTCGGCCTGCCGGAGCTCCCGACCGGGTCCGGCGGCTCCTCGCTCGAGGGCGACGCCTCCGACGCGCTCGGCCTCCTCACCTCGTCGCACACCGCCCGCGTCTACGTCGACGGCCCCGACAAGCAGCGCGTCCAGCTGACGCAGCAGCTCGCCGAGCAGGACCTCGTCCGGAACGGGTCCGACGTCTGGACCTGGGACTCGAAGGAGCGCACGGCGACACACGTCACCCTCCCGAAGGACGCCCGGACGCCGGCGTCCGGCGCCGCGACGCCGTCCGACATCGCGAAGCAGGCGATCGACGCGATCACGCCGAGCACCACGGTGTCGAAGCCGAAGGACGTCCGGGTCGCCGGCCACGACGCCTGGCAGATCACCCTCACGCCGAAGTCGACGGGCACGCTCGTCGGGTCCGTGCGCCTGGCGGTCGACCAGCAGACCGGCCTCCCGCTGCGCGCCACGATCGAGGCGAAGGGCCAGTCCGACCCCGCCGTCGAGGTCGGCTTCACGAGCCTGCAGTACGGCGCGCCGGCCGCACGCCTGTTCGACTTCACGCCGCCCACGGGCGCGACGGTCGAGACGAAGGACCTCTCCGACGCGGCAGCCCACGGCACGGGCGACGCGCAGCACCGACACGGACGCACCGGCGACGAGCCGACGGTCACGGGGACGGGCTGGAGCACCATCGCCGAACTGCCGAAGGGCTCGGTCGACCAGACCGCGCTCGGCGACGACGCCAGTGGACTGCTCGACCAGCTGACCCGTTCGGTCGACGGCGGTCGCGCGGTGCAGACCTCGCTGGTCTCGGTCTACCTCACCGACGACGGCCGGGTCCTCGCGGGCGCGGTCCCGGTGTCGGCGCTGGTCGCCGCAGCCGAGTGAGCACGCCCGACGCAGCCCTCGCGATCCGCACCACCGGACTGGCGAAGGTCTTCCGCAAGCAGCGCGCGGTCGACGGGATCGACCTCGCCGTCCCGCGCGGCGCGGTGTTCGGCTTCCTCGGGCCGAACGGCTCCGGCAAGACGACGACGATCCGCATGCTCCTCGGGCTCTCCAGCGCGACGGGCGGCACGATCGAGGTGCTCGGCGAACCGATGCCGAAGGCTCTCCACGACGTCCTGCCGCGCGTCGGTGCCCTCGTCGAGGGTCCGGCGTTCTACCCGTACCTCTCCGGCCGCGCGAACCTGTTCCGGTTCGACGCCGCCGACCCCACCTCCGACCCACGGACCCGCAAGACCCGGGTGGCGAGCGCCCTCGACCGCGTCGGGCTCTCGCACGCGGCCGACAAGAAGGCGCACGCGTACTCGCTCGGCATGAAGCAGCGGCTCGGGCTCGCGAACGCCCTGCTCGCCCCGCGGGACCTCCTCGTGCTCGACGAACCGACGAACGGCCTCGACCCCCAGGGCACGCGCGAGGTCCGCAACCTCATCCGCTCCCTCGCCGACGACGGCACGACCGTGTTCGTCTCGAGCCACCTGCTCGCCGAGATCGAGCAGGTGTGCACGCACGCTGCCGTGATGCGGACCGGCAAGCTCGTCGCGCAGGGGCCGCTCGACGAGCTCCGCGCCGCCGGTGCCCGGACGGTCACGGTCCGGACGCCCGACCTCGGGCAGGCCGGCACCGTGCTGAGCCGTCTCGGCCTGACCCCGCGCCACGAGGGCGGTGCCGACGTCCTCGTGGCCGACCTGCCACCAGAGGTCCTGCCCGAGACCATCACGACCGAGCTCGTCCGCGCCGACGTCCGGGTGCGCGGGCTCACCGTCGGCGGCGGCACCCTCGAAGACCTCTTCGTCGCCCTCACCGGAGAGGGCTTCGATGTCGCAGCCTGACGCCGCCACCGTGCCGACGGACGACCCGCAGACGCACGACGTCCGCGCCTCCCCACGTCCCCGCCAGCGCCCCTTCGCACTCCTCGGCTCCGAGCTCGCCCTCGTCTTCCGACGCCGCCGCACGTGGGCGATGCTCGGGGCGCTCGCCCTCGTGCCGATCCTCATCGCCGTCGCCGTCCGGCTCACGACCGGCGACGACTCCGGCGGTCCCGCGTTCCTCGGCGACATCACGAACAACGGGCTGTTCGTGGCGTTCACCGCGCTGACCGTGTCGATCCCGCTGTTCCTGCCGCTCACCGTGGGCGTGGTCGCGGGTGACACCGTCGCGGGCGAGGCCAGCCACGGCACCATCCGCTACCTGCTCGTGGCCCCGACCGGCCGCGTGCGGTTCATCCTCGTCAAGTACGCGGGGGCAGTGGCGTTCTGCCTCGCCGCGACGCTCCTCATCGTCCTGGTCGGGGCCGCGATCGGTGCCGTGCTGTTCCCGATCGGCCCGGTGACCCTGCTCTCGGGCACGCAGGTCGACGGCTGGTCCTACGCCGGCCGTGCCGTTCTGCTCGCGCTCTACGTGACGCTGTCGATGCTCGGGCTGTCGGCGATCGGGCTGTTCGCCTCGACCCTGACGAGCGTGCCGGTCGGTGCGATGGCCGCGACGGTGGTGCTCGCCGGGGCGTCACAGGTGCTCGACCAGCTCCCGCAGCTCGACTGGTTGCACCCGTACCTGTTCTCGCACCAGTGGCTCGGGTTCGGCGACCTGCTCCGCGACCCGATCGCGTTCGACTCGTTCGGGTCGAACGCCGTGCTCCAGCTCGGCTACGTCGTCGTCTTCGGCGCGCTGGCGTACAGCCGGTTCACCACGAAGGACGTCCTGAGCTAGGCGCTCGGACTCGCCGAGCCGCCCGCCATCGTCTCGGAGTCGCTCCCCCGCGCGTCGGCGTACCGGTCGCGCAGGTCCCGGGCCTTCTCCGAGCGGTACCAGTCCATGCGTGCACCGGTCTCGACGGTCTGCATCCCGATCACGACCTTGCCGCGGGACTTCATCTCGGCGAGGTCCTCGTACGCCTCGACGATGTACTCGAACGGGTAGAACCCGGAGATGAGCACCTGCACGCGACGGTCCTGTACGGCCTTCGCCAGGAGGGTCAGGAGCTCCCGGGTCTCCTCGTCCTCGGCCGGCGCCCGCAGGAACCGGATCTCGATGTCGCGTCGCGCCTCGGACGACACGAACCGCCCCGGTGCGACGCCGAGGCGTTCCGCGAGTTCCTCGGCCCGGCTCTCGCCGTGGTTGTCGATGAACGCGGTGATCGGGCGGCCGTCCGCGATCGCACGGATGCGTTCCTCCTCGCCCTCGCCGTACACGACGGGCAGGGTGCCGATCTGGCGGAGGTAGTCGTGGTTGCGCGCACTGCCGAGCGCGATGACGGTCGCCCCGGCGTCGTGCGCGAGCTGGCACTCGATGTGCCCGACGCCGCCGGCCGCGGCGGTGATGACGACGGTGTCCTCCGGTCCGAGCTTGAGGCTGCGGACGACCGACACCGCGGTGCACCCGGCCAGGTAGAGGCCGCCGGCGACCTCCCAGCCGACGTGCTCGGGCTTCTTGATGACGGCAGCGCGCGGCACGACGAGCCAGGTGGCGTGCGACCCGCCGTTCGGTGCGTGCCCCATCACCTCGTCGCCGACGCGCAGGTCCTTGACCCCGTCGCCGCGTGCCCGGACGATGCCGGCGAAGTCGACGCCCTGACGAGCCGGGAACGTGAGCTCGATGTGGTCCTGGAGCTTGCCCTCCCGCAGGAACCGTTCGATGTGGTTGAGCCCCGCCGCGACGATCTCGACGACGATCTCGCCGGGACCCGCTTCCGGGCGTTCCTGCGGGACGAGCTCGACGACGTCGAAGTCGCCGTACCGGTCGTACTGCACTGCACTGCCGATCCGCATGGGGTGCTCCTTCGCTCCAGGTGTTCCACCGGCCTACTCGGAGTTCCCGACTGCAACCCGAACGCGCGGGGTACCGGCGTCCGCACACGACGGACGGGAGGGACGGTGCGGGCCCGCACCGTCCCTCCCGTCCGACGAACGGCGCGTCTACTGCCCGGTGGACGCCTCGATCACGCGCGCCACGGTGTCCGCGTCGAGCGCGAACGCGAGCGGATCGGCGTCCGGTCGCGGCACGCGGACTGGTGTCGACCAGACCGAGCCGTCCTCGGCGACGTCGACGACGAGCGCTCCGGAGTCGACGTACGCGGACTCCTCGTCGTAGGCGCCGGTGACGTCGGTGTCGTTCGCGACACCGGGCGCGACGAGCACGGGCACGCCCGCGAGGGTCCCGGCGAAGTGGTGGTGGTAGTGCCCCGCGAGCACGACCCGGACGTCGGAGCCGCGGATCGCGTCGGCGAGCGCCTCCGGGTTGCGGAGTCGCAGGGCCTCGTGCAGCGCGGTCGGTGCCGGCAGCGGCGGGTGGTGCAGCACGACGACGGTGCCGTGCCGCGCGTGGTCGCCGGCGAGCGCGGCGCGGAGTCGTTCGAGCGACGCCTCGGCGATCTCGCCGTAGCCGACCCCGGGGACGCTCGTGTCGACCGTGACGATCCGCCGACCCGCGACGAGGGACTGCCCCCAGACCGGCACGGTCGGCGGGTGGTACTCCATGGTGTGCATGAGCGGCCGGCCGCCCTCGCCGAGGACGTGGCCGTTCGCGAGGACCTGTCGGAACCCCTCGCGGAGGTCGTGGTTGCCCGGCACGGTGACGAGCGCCGCGCCGTGGCGTTCCGCCCAGCCGCCGACGCGCTCGAGCACTGCGGCGTACGACTCCGGAGTGCCGTCCTCGGAGACGTCGCCGGACACCACCACGAGCCCGATCCCCGGGACGCCGTCGACCCGGGCGAGCACACCCTCGAGTGCGGCGGTCGTGTCGACGGACCCCTGGTGCAGGGCACCGTCGCCCGTGAGGTGGGTGTCGGACAGGTGGAGGACGCGGAGGGTCCCGGCTGCGGGCTGCTGCATGGCCCCACGGTAGCGAGGGTGCCTTGCAGTCCCCGGTGCCCCGCGGGCGTCGTTCAGTGAGCAGGAATGGTCGGGTCCGGCGACGGGACCCGACCATTCCTGCTCACGATGCGCCCGACGCGAGCTGGTCCTCGAGGTTGAAGACCTCCGGCAGCACGCGCGCCGCCTGGTCCGCCCGCCCGGTCGCGCCGTCGAACAGGTCCTGCATGTGCGCCTCCCACGCGGCGGCCACCTCGGACGCGGCGAGCGACGCGTCGGCATCCGCCACCGAGTCCGTCTCGTAGTACCCGATGAGCAGGCCGTCGTCGTCGAGGAACAGCGAGTAGTTCCGACGTCCCGCGGCCGCGATCGCCCGCAGCATCGCCGGCCAGACCGCGGCGTGCCGCTCGCGGTAGGCGTCGAGGTGCTCGGTCCCCACCTGCAGGCGGAAGCAGACGCGGGTCACGTGATCCGCGCCTCCAGGGCCGTCCGGGAGGCGCGGATCACGCTGGTCCGCGTCACTCACCGTGGCGTCCGCTCGTCTCGCGCACCCCGCAGCGTCTGCTGGCGCGCGGCGTGCTCCTCGGGCGTGCGGACCGTGCCGGTCGCGCTGGTGACGGTGCCGTAGCGTTCGGCCTCGATCTCCTCGAGGGTCTTGCCCTGCGTCCGCGGCGCCCAGATCGTCCCGACCAGGAACGACAGCGCGAGCAGGCCGAGGATGAGCCCGCCGAGTGCACGGAGCCCGATGTCGGAGAGCAGGAGCGGGAACCAGATGCTCAGCAGGCCGACCATGACCCGCGCGGCGAGGAACAGGACGCCCTGCGCGCTCGCCCGGTACCGGGTCGCGAACAGCTCGCTCGTCCAGAGCCCGTAGAACGCCTGCGCGCCGATGCCCGACGAGATGCCCCACGCGATCGCGAAGAACAGCAGCGTGCCGAGGTTCGCGGGCGCGTAGATGAGGACGGCCCAGGCGACGACCGCGAGCGCGGCGCCGATCGCGTAGAGCAGCCTCCGGCTCATCCGGTCGGCGAAGCGCATGAACCCGAAGTACGTCGCGGCGACGGTGCAGCCCCACACGAGGATCTGCAGCCCGTACTGCTCGGTGACGCTCGTCACGCCGGTGGCGGAGTAGACGCGGGGCTGGAAGATGCCGGCCTGCCCGGCCACGGTGTTCCAGAGCGCGTAGACGCCGAACAGGAACAGCATCGCGGTGAGGTTCTTGCGACGGCTGAACAGCTGGGTGAAGCCGTGGAAGAAGTTCGCGGAGCCGGTGGCCGCGCGCTCGTCCTTCCAGATCGTGGACTCGGGCAGGCCGCGTCGCAGCCACCACACGATCGCGGCGACGACGAACAGGTGCGCGAAGATCAGGCGGCTGCCGAGGAGCCCGAGCGGCGCGGCGGCGATGGCCAGGGCGAAGCCGACCATGGGGCCGATCGACCAGGCGAGCTGCGCGGTCCCGACGTGGGCCGCGCGCTTGTCGGCCGGGGCCTGCTCGGCGATGTAGGTCCAGCTCGCGGGGACGCCCGCACCGACCGCGATGCCGGTGAGGATGAACCCGACGAGGAGCATGCCGTAGCTGCCGGCGAACACCGCGAGCAGGATCCCGAGCATGTAGAGCAGCAGGTCGTAGGTGCAGATGAACTTCCGGCCGTAGCGGTCGCACAGGGGTCCGCCGATGATGGCACCGGCCGCTGCGCCGAACGCGTTCGCGGACAGGCTGGCGAGGAGCCCGACCTGCAGGTCCCCGACGTGGAACTGCGCCTGCCAGAGGCTGAGGCTCGTGGCGATCGCGATGATCGACCCCGACTCGATGTAGTTCGACATGGCGACCGAGATCGTCGCCTTCCAGCCCGTGGTGTTGCGGGCTCCGATACGGACCGCCATTGGTCCTCCGTTCGCGTGTTCGTCAGTGAATCGTTTCAACGGTGCTGCGGAGACGGTACTCGTCGTTCGGCCGGAGGGCAAGTCGCTCCACCGGAACGCCCGCCCCGATGCCAGGATGACCCCATGGCAGTGAGCGTTCGGGACGTCGCAGCGCTCGCCGGCGTGTCACTCGGCACCGTCTCGAACGTGCTGAACCGTCCCGACAAGGTGGCACCGGGGACCGTCGAACGCGTGCAGTCCGCGATCGCCGAACTCGGGTTCGTCCGCAACGACTCCGCCCGCCAGCTCCGCGCCGGCCGCAGCTCGACCGTCGGGCTCATCGTGCTCGACGGCGGCAACCCGTTCTTCACCGACGTCGCCCGCGGCGCCGAGGACGCGGCCATGCAGAAGGGCCTGGCCGTCCTCGTCGGGAACTCCGACGAGTCGGTCGACCGCGAGCACACCTACGTCGACCTCTTCGAGGAGCGCCGCGTCGCCGGACTCCTCATCTCCCCCGCCGGGGACGACCTCGGCCGTCTCGAGCGACTGCGCGACCAGGGCACCGCCGTGGTCCTCGTGGACCGCCGAGCCGACGACGAGCACTTCGCGTCCGTCTCCGTCGACGACGTCGCCGGAGGCCGCATCGCCGTCACGCACCTCACCGCGATCGGACGCCGGCGGATCGCCTTCGTCGGCGGCCCGTTCGGCATCCGGCAAGTCACCGACCGCCACTCCGGCGCGGTCGCCGCGGCCGAGGCGTCGGGTGCGGCGCTCGAGGTGATCCCGACCACGTCGCTCTCCGTCCTCGAGGGCCGCCGCGTCGGCGAGGAGATCCAGGCCCGCCCGGCCGCCGACCGCCCGGACGCGGTGTTCGCGGCGAACGACCTGCTCGCCGTCGGCCTCGAACAGGCGTTCATCATGCGCGGGTCGATCCGGGTTCCGGAGGAGATCGCGATCGTCGGGTACGACGACATCGCGTTCGCCGAGGCCGCGGTCGTCCCGCTCACCTCGGTGCGGCAGCCGGCGCAGGACCTCGGGCGGCGGGCGATCGAACTGCTGCTCGCCCAGGTGGACCAGGGGCAGGGCACGGACCAGCTGCACGTGGAGTTCACGCCCGAGCTCGTCGTGCGGCAGTCCACCGTCGCCGAGCGCTGAGGCGCGCTGGGCGCTGCGCGCTTCGCCGCGCGCCCGTGATCGTGCCGCCGGAGCGACAGGACACTGGCAGGCCGTGGCGTCCGTGCCGGCAGAGCGACAAACCCCCGGCGACCGTTCGCGGCACACCGTCGCTTTGGCGAACGGGGCGGCGAGCCGCGTCGGACGGGAGGCGCGGGTCGGCGCCGCACCGCGCCTCCAGTCACGGCCGTCGCCCCGCTGGCGCGGTGCGCCGGACCCGGCTGGTGGGGCCCACCTCCCGTCCGACGGATGGCAGGGAGGGCGCGTCGGTGCGCCGTCCTGTCCGGCGGATGGCCGGGAGGGCGCGTCGGTGCGCCGTCCTGTCCGACGGATGGCCGGGAGGGCGCGCCGGTCCGCCTACGATCGGAGCATGGTGCATGTCCCCCGGCGCGACGGACCGCCGAGCGTGCACCACGTCGCCGCTCGGGCGGGCGTCTCGCTCGCGACGGTCTCGAACGTGCTGAACCACCCGGAACGCGTGGCGGACGCGACGGCGGCGCGGGTCCGTGCCGCGATCACCGACCTCGGGTACACGCCGAACCGCAACGCGCGGGCTCTCGCCTCGGGGAGCACGCGGGCGATCGGGCTCGTCGTGATGTCGCTCCGCAACTCCCTGTTCAGCGACATGGTGAACGGTGCGCAGCTCGCCGCGCGTGAGCGTGGGCTGACCCTGCTCATCACGAGCAGCGAGGACGACCTGCAGGCGCAGGGTGAGCACCTCGCGTTCCTCGAGAGCGCACGTGTGTCGGGGATCCTGCTCGCCCCGATGACCCAGTCCCGCGAGCAGGTCGAGACCACGCGGCGGCACGGGCGACCGGTGGTCTACGTGAACTTCGAGCCGACCGAGGTCGATGCATGCTCGGTGGTGGTGGACAACGAGCAAGCGGCGTTCCTCGCGACGGAGCACCTCATCGAACGCGGCTGCCGACGCATCGGGTTCGTCAGCGCACGCGCGGAGCTGCAGCCCGTCGAACGTCGGCGGGCGGGGGTGCTCCGTGCGGTCGCCACTCACCCCGAGGTCACGCTCGTCGACATCGACGCGGGAGACATCGACCCTCCCGGCGGGACCGACGCCGGTGCACGCATCGCCGCAATGCCGGCGGACGAGCGGCCGGACGGCATCCTCGGCGTCACGGACCTGCTGGCCATGGCGGTCGTGTCCGAACTGCGCGCGGCGGGGATCCGGGTGCCGGAGGACATCCCGGTGTCGGGCTGCGACCACAACTCGGTCGCGTGGGGCGGCGCCGTGCCGCTGACGTCGGTGACGATGCACGGGTCGGAGATGGGCGCGGCGGCGGTCGAGCTCATGCTGGCCGAGCTCGACGAGGACCCCGCGGAGCACGTGCACCGGACGATGGTGCTCGGGAGCGAGCTCGTGCCGCGCGAGAGCACCCTCGGGCGGGCGGGGGCGGCCGAGGCGGCTGCCCGGACGGCGCCGAGCGACCCGAGGCGCACCGAGGCCTGAGGGGCCGCGCGCGGCGTTCGGCGTTCCCGAGTCTCACCTCGGTAGACAGTTTCGCGGGCGCGGAGCCGCGAAAGTGTCCGCCGAGGCGAGTCTCGCGCGGTGGCCCCCGCGCGCGAAACCTCGGGACCGCCCGCCCGCCGCGCCCCGACCGCTCCGCCAAAGCGACAGTTCACAGGACGGCTCCGCGCTTGACCCCGCCGAAGCGACACATTCCCACGCGGGTTCGGCGGCACAGTGTCGCTTTGCCGCCAGCGCAGCCGCACCGCCCACCCAGCGCACCCCGCCCGCCGGGCCCCGACCCGCGCCTCCCGGCTCCCGCGGCCGGCGGGACCGCGCACTTGCGTAACGAATCAGGATCGGTGATTGACACGCTTCAATCCGCATGGTTCCATTCCGATTGAAACGTTCTAAACAGCACCACCGGGAACCGCATCGGCGCGGTGACCGGGTCCGTTTCACCCGGGTTCCCCCAGTCCCGGGCCTTACGAGGAGGTAAGGAATGTCAGCTCGTCCCCTGACCACCAGGTTGCTCGCCATCGGCGGCGCCGCGGTCCTCATCGGCAGCCTGGCCGCGTGCTCGTCGGGCGGCTCCGCCGACACCGGCAGCGGCGGCGGCAAGGTCACGATCACGTACCTCGCCGACAACGCCGAGGCCACCGCCGCCACCGCGAAGCCGCTCATCGCCGCGTTCGAGAAGGCGAACCCCGACATCACCGTCAAGTTCGACACGAAGCCGCAGGGCACCGACGGCGACAACCTGGTGAAGACCCGGCTGTCGACCGGCGAGATGGCCGACGTCTTCAACTACAACTCCGGCTCGCTCATGCAGGCCCTCAACCCGGACAACACCCTCGTCGACCTCTCGAAGGAGAGCTGGGCGAAGGACGTCGACCCGCAGTTCACGAAGGTCGTCAGCACCGACAAGGGCATGTACGGCGCACCGTTCGGCACCAGCTTCGGCGGCGCCGTCCTCTACAACAAGAAGGTCTACGCGGACCTCGGCCTGAGCGTCCCGACCACGTGGGCGGACTTCATCAGCAACAGCGAGAAGATCAAGGACGCCGGCATCGCGCCGATCATCCAGACCTACGGCGACACCTGGACCAGCCAGCTGTTCGTCCTCGGCGACTTCGCGAACATCACCGCGCAGCAGAAGAACTGGGCGACACAGTACACGAAGCACAAGGAGTCCTACGCGGAGCAGCCGGCACTGGCCGGGTTCCAGCACCTCCAGGAGGGCAAGGACAAGGACCTCTACAACGAGGACTACGCGTCCGCCACGCAGGCGAACGGCCTGAAGATGCTCGCCGAGGGCAAGGGCGCCCAGTACCCGATGCTGACCAACGCGATCTCGGCGATCCAGCAGGACTCGCCCGACGCGGTGAACGACATCGGTGCCTTCGCCCTCCCGGCGGAGAACGCGGACGACACGAACCTCACCATCTGGGAGCCGAACGGCCTCTACATCCCGAAGACGACCACGGGTGACAAGCTCGCGGCCGCCAAGAAGTTCGTCGCCTTCGCGAACTCGTCCGAGGGCTGCAAGGTGCAGAACGACACCGGCACCCCCGGTGGCCCGTACGTCATCTCGACCTGCACCCTGCCCGACTCCGTCCCGCCGATGATCGGCGACCTGCAGAAGTACCTCGACGACGGCAAGGCGAGCCCGGCACTCGAGTTCCTCTCCCCGATCAAGGGCCCGAACCTCGAGAAGATCTGCGTGCAGGTCGGCTCGGGCATCACGAACGCGGCGAAGGGCGCTGACCAGTACGACGACGACGTCGTCCAGCAGGCCCAGCAGCTCGGCATCAAGGGCTGGTGATCCGGTGACCGCGACCCTCACGACGGCGGTGGCCCCGCCGCAGACCACGAAGGCAGGCCCCGGGCCGGCACGGCGCCGCATGCGCTCGTTCTACCCGGCCTGGTTCTTCATCCCGGCGATCGCGCTCTACGTCGTGTTCTTCGCGGTCCCGACCTTCGCGGGGTTCTACTTCTCGCTCACCCGCTGGACGCTGTTCGACCAGACCTTCATCGGCTTCGACAACTTCGTCCGGTTCTTCCAGGACCCGCAGCTCGTCTCCGGGTTCGTGCACACGTTCGAGTACGGGTTCGTGACGAGCGCGGCGAAGGTGGTCCTCGGACTCGCCCTCGCCCTGCTCCTCACGAGCCCCGTGCTCGGGCGCGGGTACCTCCGAGCGGTGGTGTTCTTCCCCGTGCTGGTGTCGACCATCGGCATCGGCATCACGTTCAAGGCGCTGATGGACCCCTTCCACGGGATCATCAACGGCGCCCTCGGGGCGGTCGGCCTCCCCACACTTGGATGGCTGACCGACCCGGCCCTCGCCCTCTGGAGCGTCGCCGCGGTGGACGTCTGGAAGGGCGTCGGCATCGCGACGCTCATCTTCATCGCCGGCATCGTGGCGATCCCCCAGGAGTACTTCGAGGCCGCCCGGGTGGACGGCGCCAGCGCGTGGACGATCTTCAAGAACATCACGCTGCCGCTGTCCCGCCCGGCGATGGGGACGGTCATCATCCTGTCGCTCATCGGCGGCCTGCGGTCGTTCGACCTCATCTGGGCGATGACCGGCGGCGGCCCCGGCTTCACGAGCGACGTCATCGCGAGCGTGATCTACAAGCAGTACCAGGCCGGGTTCTACGGGCTGTCGACCGCCGGCAACGTCGTGTTGTTCATCGTGGTCACGGCGATCATGGTCCCGATCTCCTGGCTCATCAACCGCAAGGAGGCGGACCTGTGACCGCGATCACCACCGGCCGACGCGCCGGCGCCGCGAAGACGCCCACCCCGCGCCGACGGAGCCCGCACACCGCACGCAAGTGGGTCATCGGCATCGTCGCGATCGTCGTCAGCTTCGTGGTCTTCCTCGTGCCGTTCGTCTTCGTCCTGCTGCAGGCCGCGAAGAGCCCGGCCGAGGCCAACCAGCTCGGTTTCAGCCTGCCGACCCAGTGGCAGCTGTGGCAGAACCTCGTGGCGGTCATGCAGACCGGTGACGGCGGGATCCTGCGCTCGTTCCTGAACAGTGCCGTGCTCACCGTGGGGAGCGTCATCATCATGGTGGTGTTCTCCGCGATGGTCGGCTACGTCCTGCAACGGCGACCGAGCAGGTGGAACGGCCTGATCAACTTCTTCGTCCTGGCCGGCCTCATCGTCCCGCCCGCGATCGTCCCGACGATCTGGGTGTTGCAGGGGCTCAACCTGTTCAAGACCATGGGCGGGATGATCCTCATCGAGGCGACCTTCGGCCTCTCGTTCTGCATCCTGCTCTTCCGGGCGTTCGTCGCGACGATCCCCAAGGAGCTCGACGAGGCAGCCGTCCTCGACGGCGCCGGTCCGATCCGCCTGTTCTTCGGGGTCGTCCTGCCGCTGCTCAAGCCGGTCATCATCACGGTCGTGCTCGTGCAGTCCGTGACCGTGTTCAACGACTTCACGAACCCGCTGTACTTCCTGCCGGGTTCCGAGAACGCGACGGTGCAGCAGACGCTGTACACGTTCCAGAGCCAGTCGGTCAGCCAGCTGAACCTGCTGTTCACGGACGTGCTGCTCATCACGATCCCGCCGCTGATCCTCTACATCTTCTTCAACCGTCAGATCGTCGCCGGCATGACGAGCGGCGCCGTCAAGGGCTGACGCCCGATCCACGGCCTGGAGGCGCGACCCGCCTCCACCACCCCGCCCCCGCGGGCGGGTGGCCGGGCCCACGACCCCCGCACCGGTCGACGACGACCGGTCGCGTGAAAGGACACACCACATGACCGCCTGGACAGCACCGTTCATCGCGAGCGACGCCGACCTCGGGAGCGCACCGATCCTGCGCCGGGAGTTCACCCTCGACGACGGCCACGGCGCCGTGACGAGCGCGACCCTCGACGTCAGCGCCCTCGGCGTCGTCGAGGCCTGGCTCGGCGGGCAGCGCGTCTCCGACCACCTGCTCGAGCCGGGGTGGACGAGCTACGAGTGGCGCGTCCGCGTCGTCTCGCACGACGTCACGGCACACCTCACCGACGCCGAGCTGGGCGGCGCCGCCGTCCTCGCGCTCGTCCTCGGCAAGGGCTGGGCCGCCGGACGCCTCGCCTGGGGCGGCGGTGGCGGCTGGTACGCCGACGAGGTCGCCGGGTTCGCCGAACTCCGCGTCACCTTCGCCGACGGCCACGAACAGCTCGTCGCGACCGACACCGACTGGCAGGCACTGTCGAGCGCGATCACGGCCGACCAGCTCTACGACGGCGAGGACATCGACGCCCGCCTGCGCGACGGCTCCTTCCTCACGCCCGGCGACGTGACGGTGCCGAGCGTGGACGGGCACGAGGGCCGCACGAGCACGGTGCACACGGTGGACCTCGGGGAGCGCGAGCTCGTCGCCGACACCGTGCCGCCCGTCCGACCGCTCGCCGAGATCGCCCCGGTCGAGGTCTGGACGAGCCCCGGCGGCGCCACGCTGGTCGACTTCGGCGTGAACCTCGTCGGCTGGATCCGGGTGACCGCGTCCGGCCCGGCGGGGACGGTCCTGACCCTGCAGCACGCCGAGGTCCTCGAGCACGACGAGCTCGGCACGCGCCCCCTGCGCACCGCGAAGGCCACCGACCACTTCACCCTCAGCGGGGACGGCCAGGACGTCTTCGAGCCGCGCTTCACGTTCCACGGCTTCCGGTACGCCCAGGTCGACGGGTGGCCCGGCACGCTCGACGAGCTCCGCACCGCCCTCACCGCGGTGCAGGTCGGGTCGGACCTCCCCCGCACCGGCACGTTCGAGTCGAGCCACGAGCTGCTGAACACCTTCCACGACAACGTGGTGCGGGGCATGCAGGGGAACTTCCTCAGCGTGCCGACCGACTGCCCGCAGCGCGACGAACGACTCGGGTGGACCGGCGACATCGCGGCGTTCGCGCCGACGGCCTCGTACCTGTTCGACACCAGGGCGTTCCTCGGCGACTGGCTCCGCGACGTGTGGCTCGAGCAGCAGCACGCCGACGGCATCATCCCCTTCGTCGTGCCGGACGTGCTGAAGTACTCCCCCGCCGAGGACTTCGGCAAGCCCGACGCCACCGCAGTCTGGTCGGACGCCGGGGTGTGGGTGCCCTGGACGCTCTACCAGGCGTACGGCGACACCGCGGTGCTCGAGGAGCAGTTCCCGTCCATGGCCGCGCACCTCCGGCGGGTCCGCGACCACCTCTCCCCCGAGGACCTGTGGGACACCGTGTTCCAGTTCGGCGACTGGCTGGACCCGGACGCCCCGCCGGAGGACCCCGCGGCGGCGAAGGCCGACAAGGGCGTCGTCGCGACGATCTGCGCGTACCGGTCCGCCACCATCGCGGCGGACGCGGCCGAGCTGTTGGGCGGCCACGAGGCGGAAGCCAGCGAGTTCCGGGAACTCGCGTCGCGCCTCCAGGCCGGCTTCCGGACCCACTACCTGCAGGACGACGGTCGGATCCTGTCCGACTGCACGACCGTGTACACGCTCGCGATCGTGTTCGGGATCCTGTCCGAGGCGGAGCAGGCCACGGCCGGCGACCGTCTGGCGGAGCTCGTCGAGCAGTCCGGGTACCGGATCTCGACGGGCTTCGCCGGGACGCCGTTCATCACGGATGCGCTGACGCAGACCGGACACCTCGAGGACGCGTACCGGCTGCTGCTGCAGACCGAGTGCCCGTCGTGGCTGTACCCGGTGACGATGGGCGCGACGACGGTGTGGGAGCGGTGGGACTCGATGCTGCCGGACGGCACGATCAACCCGGGCCAGATGACGTCGTTCAACCACTACGCGCTCGGTGCCGTGGCGGACTGGATGCACCGCGTGGTCGGTGGTCTCGCGCCGTTGACGCCCGGGTACGAGTCGGTGCTCGTGGCACCGCAGCCCGGAGGCGGCCTCACGTGGGCGTCGACCTCGCTCGACACCGTGCACGGGCACGTCGCCGTGCGGTGGGAGCTCGTCGACGGGGAGCTGCTCGTGCGGGTGACCGTGCCCGAGGGCGTCACCGCGGTGGTGCGGCTGCCCGGTGCTGCGGAGCAGCGCGTGTCGGGAGGCACGCACGAGCTGCGCGCGCCGGCCGCGGTCCCCGCGGGGTAGCGGCGGCGGCGCTTGCGGGGCGTCGCTTCGGCGCTCCGCCCGTGTCGAACCACGTTCCCGACGTCGAACCAGCCCCACCGCCCGGTTCGATGTCGGAAACGTGGTTCGTCGCCCACCGCGGCTTGCGCGAACCCCGCGCACCACGTACCATATGAAACGATTCAATCGACACGAGGAAGTGACACGATGACATCAGCGAGCTTCAGCTCCGTCGCCGGCCAGCTGGCCCGGCAGGCGATCGAGCTCCCGAGCTGGGCGTTCGGCAACTCCGGCACCCGCTTCAAGGTGTTCGGGACCCCCGGCACCCCGCGCGACCCCTACGAGAAGATCGCCGACGCTGCCCAGGTCCACCGGTACACCGGGCTCGCACCGACCGTCGCGCTCCACATCCCGTGGGACCTCGTCGACGACTTCGCCGACCTGAAGCGCCACGCGGAGGAGCACGGCGTCTCCCTCGGCACCGTCAACTCGAACACCTTCCAGGACGACGACTACAAGTTCGGCGCCCTGACCCACGTCGACGAGACGATCCGGCAGAAGGCGATCGACCACCACCTGCGCTGCATCGACGTGATGGACGCCACGGGTTCCCGCGACCTGAAGATCTGGCTCGCCGAGGGCTCGAACTACCCCGGCCAGGAGGACATGCGCTCCCGCCAGGACCGCCTCCACGACTCGCTGACCACGATCTACGACCGCCTCGGCCCGGACCAGCGCCTCGTGCTCGAGTACAAGTTCTTCGAGCCGTCGTTCTACCACACGGACGTCCCGGACTGGGGCACGAGCTACGTGCAGACGGCGGCGCTCGGCGACAGGGCGATGGTCTGCCTCGACACCGGCCACCACGCCCCCGGCACGAACATCGAGTTCATCGTGATGCAGCTCCTCCGCCTCGGCAAGCTCGGCAGCTTCGACTTCAACTCGCGCTTCTACGCCGACGACGACCTGATCGTGGGCGCCGCCGACCCGTTCCAGCTGTTCCGCATCCTCGTCGAGGTCATCCGCGGCGGCGGCTACGACAACCCCGACGTCGCGTTCATGCTCGACCAGTGCCACAACATCGAGGACAAGATCCCCGGGCAGATCCGCTCGGTGCTCAACGTCCAGGAGATGACGGCCCGAGCACTGCTCCTCGACCGCGTCGCGCTGACCGCCGCACAGGAGGCGCACGACGTCCTCGGCGCGAACGAGATCTTCATGGACGCGTACCAGACCGACGTCCGGGCCGACCTCGCCGCCTGGCGCGAGTCCCGCGGGCTCCCCGCGAACCCGATGCGCGCCTACCTCGACTCCGGTTACCAGCGGCAGATCGCCGAGGACCGAGTCGGCGGCGTCCAGGCTGGCTGGGGCGCGTAGACATCATGACAAGCACAGGACTGGAGGCACGGGTGGACCCCGCAACGCACGGCACCGACGCAGACACCACGATCAGTGCGCTCATCGCACGTTCGAACGCGCTCGGCTCGGATCCGCGGATCACGAACTACGCGGGCGGCAACACCTCCGCCAAGGGCACCGACACCGACCCGGTCACGGGCGAACCGGTGGAGCTGCTCTGGGTGAAGGGCTCCGGGGGCGACCTCGGCACCCTCACCCCGGCGGGCCTCGCAGTCCTGCGCGTCGACCGCGTCCGCGCGCTGCAGGACGTCTACCCCGGCGTGGAGCGCGAGGACGAGATGGTCGCCGCGTTCGACCACACCCTGTTCGGTCGCGGTGGGGCGGCTCCCTCCATCGACACCGCGATGCACGCCCTCGTCGACGCCGCGCACGTCGACCACCTGCACCCCGACGCCGGCATCGCCATCGCGACCGCCGCCGACGGCCCGGCCCTGACCGAGCAGGTCTTCGGCGACAAGGTGGTCTGGGTACCGTGGCGCCGACCGGGGTTCCAACTCGGGCTCGACATCGCGGCGGTCAAGCGGGACCACCCCGCGGCGATCGGCACGATCCTCGGCGGCCACGGCATCACCGCCTGGGGCGACACCAGCGCCGAGGCCGAGGCGAACTCCCGCTGGATCATCGACACGGCAGAGGCCTTCATCGCCGAGCACGGGAAGGACCAGCCGTTCGGCCCCGTCCGCCGCGGCTTCGAGGCGCTGCCGACGGACGAACGGCGCGCGCGCGCCGCAGCCCTCGCCCCGACGATCCGGGGCATCGCCGGGCACGACAAGCCGGTGGTGGGTCACTTCACCGACAGCGACGTCGTGCTCGACTTCCTCGCGTCGGCACGGGCAGAGGAGCTCGCGGCCCTCGGGACGAGCTGCCCGGACCACTTCCTCCGCACCAAGGTGAAGCCGCTCATCCTCGACCTGCACGCCACGGCAACGGTCGAGGAGCAGACCGCCCGCCTGCACGAGCTCCACGAGCAGTACCGCGTCGACTACCAGGCGTACTACGACCGGCACGCCGACGAGACGAGCCCGGCGATCCGCGGCGCCGACCCACTCATCGTGCTCGTCCCGGGCATCGGGATGTTCTCCTACGGCAAGGACGCCCAGACCGCCCGCGTCGCCGGCGAGTTCTACGTGAACGCCATCAACGTCATGCGCGGCGCGGAGTCCCTCAGCACGTACGCCCCCATCGACGAGGCCGAGAAGTTCCGCATCGAGTACTGGGCCCTCGAGGAGGCGAAGCTCCAGCGGATGCCCGCACCGAAGAAGCTCGCCACGCGCATCGCCCTCGTCACCGGAGCCGCGAGCGGCATCGGCAAGGCCATCGCGAAGCGCCTGGCGGCCGAGGGTGCCGCGGTCGTCATCGCGGACCTCGACCTCGCCAAGGCGCAGGAGGCCGCCGCCGAGATCGGCAACACCGACACGGCGATCGGCGTCGCCGCGAACGTGACGGACGCCGGCGCGATCGACCACGCGATCGAGCAGACGCTCCTGCACTTCGGCGGCCTCGACCTCGTCGTGAACAACGCCGGGCTGAGCCTCAGCAAGAGCCTGCTCGAGACCACCGAGCAGGACTGGGACCTGCAGCACGACGTCATGGCGAAGGGCTCGTTCCTGGTGTCGAAGGCGGCCGCGAAGGTCCTCATCGAGCAGGGCCTCGGCGGCGACATCGTGTACATCTCGTCGAAGAACTCGGTGTTCGCCGGTCCGAACAACATCGCCTACTCGGCGACCAAGGCCGACCAGGCGCACCAGGTCCGACTGCTGGCGGCCGAACTCGGTGAGCACGGGGTGCGCGTCAACGGCATCAACCCCGACGGTGTCGTCCGTGGCTCGGGCATCTTCGCGTCCGGCTGGGGTGCGAACCGGGCGAAGACGTACGGCATCGAGGAGCAGGACCTCGGCAAGTTCTACGCCCAGCGCACGATCCTCAAGCGCGAGGTCGTGCCCGAGAACGTCGCCAACGCCGTCTACGCCATCTGCACCGACGACTTCTCGCACACGACCGGCCTGCACGTCCCCGTGGACGCCGGGGTCGCGGCAGCGTTCCTGCGCTGATGTCCAGGACAGGGGCAGCAGCGTGACGAACAGCGGCAGCGTCGCCGCGGTCGACCTCGGCGCCACGAGCGGGCGGGTGATCGTCGGCCACGTCGACACCGACGGCGTCCGGATGGAGCACGTCGCCCGGTTCCCGAACGGTCCGGTCGCGCTCCACGAGGGCGACCGCGAAGCCCTGCACTGGGACGTCGTCGAGCTGTACCGGCAGGTCACCGCGGGCCTCGGCGACGCCTTCGCCCGGAACCCGGACATCGCCAGCATCGGCATCGACTCGTGGGCGGTCGACTACGGTCTGCTCCGTGGCGGGCGGCTGCTCGGGCTGCCGTCCCACTACCGCGACGCACGACACGAAGGCGGCGTCGCGACCGTGCACGAGCGGCTCTCCGCCGCCGAGCTGTACGCCCGGAACGGCCTGCAGCACCTGCCGTTCAACACCCTGTTCCAGTTCGCCGCCGACCCGTCCCTGCAGCTCGCGCAACGGGCGCTGCTCGTGCCCGACCTGCTCGGCTACTGGCTGACCGGCGTCGAGGCGGCCGAGCGCACGAACGCCTCGACGACCGGGGTCCTGAACGCGACCACCCGCGGGTGGGACCCGGCGTTGCGGGCTGCTGCGCGCCTCCCGAGCGGACTCCTGCCCACCCTGCGCGACCCGGGCGACCGACTCGGTCCCCTGCTGCCCGCCGTCGCCGAGGCGGTCGGCGGCACCGCGCCGGTCACGCTCGTCGGCTCCCACGACACGGCCTCGGCCGTGGTGGCGGTACCGGCCACCGACCCGGACTTCGCGTACATCTCGTCCGGCACCTGGTCGCTCGTCGGCGTCGAGCTCGACGCACCCGTCCTGTCGGACGCGGCTCGCGAGGCCAACTGCACCAACGAGGGCGGCGTCGACGGACGCGTCCGGTTCCTGAAGAACGTGTCCGGACTGTGGCTGCTCTCCGAGAGCGTCCGCACCTGGGAGCGCGGTGGCGAGCGCGTCGACCTGGAGGCGCTGCTCGCCTCCGCAGCGGACGTCACCGCCCCGGTCCCCGTCTTCGACGTCGCGGACGACACGTTCACCGCGCCGGGTGACATGCCGGCACGGATCGCCGCCTGGTGCGGTGCACACGGACTCGCCGCCCCGGCGTCGCGGGCCGAGACCGTGCGGTCGATCCTCGAATCGCTCGCCTCGGCGTACGCCTCGACCCTCGAGACGATCGTCGCCGTCACGGGCCGAGACGTCCGACAGGTGCACGTCGTCGGCGGAGGATCGCAGAACCGGCTCCTCTGCCAGCTCACCGCCGACCGCACCGGGCTCCCCGTGCTCGCCGGACCGGTCGAGGCGACCGCGCTCGGCAACGTCCTCGTGCAGGCACGGGCCGTCGGGCTCGGCGGCCTCGGTGGCGCCTCACTCGAGGCCCTGCGCTCGATGATCGCCCGTTCCGTCGAACCCGTGCGCTACACCCCGCGAGCCGATCACTCCACCCACCGATCCACCCCGAGACGTAGGATGTCTGTATGACCTCGACCGACGACCAGCACCGCGTCGACCCCGCGACGGGCGCTCCGGCAGCGACCCCCGGGGCGCCGTCGGCCCGGCGTACTCCGATCAAGCGGCAGCTGCCGACCGTGCGCGACCTCGCGCCGCTCATGCAGTTCAAGAAGCCGTCGCTGCCGGGTCGGCGACAGCGCCTCGAGTCGGCGCTGACGATCTGGGACCTGCGCGACATCGCCGCCCGGCGCACGCCGAAGGCCGCGTTCGACTACACCGAGGGCGCCGCCGAGGCCGAGATCTCCCTCGCCCGTGCCCGCCAGGCGTTCGAGGACATCGAGTTCACCCCCGCGATCCTGCGCGACGTCTCGAAGGTCGACACGTCGCGCGACGTGCTCGGTGCGCCCGTCGCATACCCGTTCGGCATCGCCCCGACCGGTTTCACGCGCATGATGCAGACCGAGGGCGAGCGCGCCGGAGCCCGGGCAGCGGGCCGCGCCGGCATCCCGTTCTCGCTCTCCACGATGGGGACCACCGCGATCGAGGACGTCCGCGACGCCAACCCGTCGGGCCGCAACTGGTTCCAGCTCTACATGTGGAAGGACCGCGAGAAGTCGATGGCGCTGGTCTCCCGCGCCGAGAAGGCCGGGTTCGACACGCTGCTCGTCACCGTGGACGTGCCCGTCGCCGGTGCCCGGCTGCGGGACAAGCGCAACGGGTTCTCCATCCCGCCGCAGCTGAGCGCCCGCACCGTGCTGAACGCGATCCCGCGGCCCTGGTGGTGGTTCGACTTCCTCACCACCGAGCCGTTGGCGTTCGCGTCGCTCGACCGCTGGTCCGGCACCGTCGGCGAGCTCCTCGACCACATGTTCGACCCGACCGTCACCTACGAGGACCTCGAGTGGATCCGGTCGCAGTGGAAGGGCAAGGTCGTCGTCAAGGGCGTGCAGTCACTGGCGGACGCGAAGCGACTGGCGGACATGGGCGTCGACGGGATCACGCTGTCGAACCACGGCGGCCGGCAGCTCGACCGCGCTCCCGTCCCGTTCCACCTGCTCCCCTCCGTCGTCCGCGAGGTCGGCAAGGACACCGAGGTGCACCTCGACACGGGGATCATGTCCGGCGCCGACATCGTCGCCGCGGTGGCCCTCGGTGCGAAGTTCACGATGGTCGGTCGGGCGTACCTGTACGGCCTGATGGCGGGTGGCGAGGCCGGGGTCGACCGGATGATCCAGATCCTGTCCGAGCAGATCGAGCGGACGATGCGGCTGCTCGGGGTGGCCTCGCTCGACGAGCTCGAGCCGGGGCACGTGACGCAGTTGCAGCGGTTGACGCCGGTCGCGCGGGGCTGACCGGCGCGCGGTCACGCTGGCGGTCCGTCCGGCTGAGTCGCGCGCCCGCGTAGCTGCTCGAGCAGGCGTTCGATGTTCCGGAGCGCCCGGCGCGTCTCCCAGGCCGCGTACGCGGTGAGAGCGAGGCACACGGCGAGGAACACCCACCCGGTCGGCCCGAGCGCGACTACCGCCCAGACCCCGAGCGCGATGGCCACCGCGGCGGAGACCGGGACGACCACGCGGTTGTTGCGGTAGCGCCACCGGGCTGACTCCAGGGCACGCAGCCACGTGGCGCGGTCGACCTGTGACGGCAACTCCCCGGTCCGGACGGCACGGTGGATGCCCCTCACCACGTCGTCCCCGCCACCCCGTCGCTGTCGGAGCACGATGAGCGCGCCCAAGCCCACCGTCGCCACCGCGGCGTAGACCAGGGAACCGACAGCCCGTTCGACGGGGTCGAAGCCGTGCGCGTCGACGACGAACCCGATGCCGAACCAGAACGCGCCGAACAGCACGAAGAGCAGGGCGAGCAGTGCCGGCAGTGGGAGCTTGCGGATGCGGTGCACGAGGCAACCGGGGGTCAGCGGGGGTCGGGCGGGCGGCGGCGCACGACGAGGGTGCCGATGCCCTGGACGACGAAGTACGCGCCACTCCCCACGAGGACGACCGTCCTGATGACCGCGATGACCGACACGCTGCCCAGCACGAGCGTCCCCACGGCGAGTGCGATGAAGATCCCGCCCATCACGATCACGACGACCGGGTTCGGGGCGACGAAGAAGCGTCGGCCGCCGTTCGCGTCGGCGATCGCACGGTCGCGGGCGGTGGCGACGGCGGCAGGCGAACGACCCTCGCGCCGGTCCCGTCGGCGTTGCCGGGCGCGGAGCACCAGCCAGACGGCGACGCCGACGGAGATGGACACCAGCCACGCGACCCAGTCGATCGCTTGGAAGAAGCCCAGCACGAAGCTGGTGACCAGACCGGCGCCGACACCGATCGCGGCGGCCTTCGTCGTCCGGTCCGTCCGGCCGTCGATGCTCGTCACGTAGCCCGGGCGCCGGGCGTACGGGTCGTGCTCCGGCTCGGTCTGGTCAGCTGATCCTTCGTTCCCCACGCTCCGACCGTATCGAGATCGTGACCCGATGGACCGCTCGGAGGTGATGGAATGCCGTCATGCGGTGGGGACAGGGTCGTGCGGTGACGGGGATTGTCGTGGTGCTGCTGGTCGGCGCGGCGCTGTCGGGCTGCGCCGTACAGGCCGGAGCGGCCGCGTCCTGCGCCGGAACCTCGATCGACCTCGGCGACTCGGACCTGCGTCCCGGTGGCACGGTCGACCTGCACGTCGACCGGCTCTACCGCGACTGCGAGGACGGCGGCGGCACGTTCCGTGCGTCCGACGACGTCACGGTGACCATCACGCCCGAGTCGACCGGTGAAGCGGTGCTGCTCGGGCGGCCGACCCCGCAGGGCGAGCAGTTCAAGGTCGCCGGGCGCTTCGACCTGCCCGACGACGTGCCGGTGGGCGACGCCGTCCTCGACGTGAGCAGCCACGACGGCGACGGGTCCGGCGCGAGCCTGCCGGTGACGATCAGCGCGGACAGCGCCAGGTGACCGAGTAGCGCCAGAGCGGGTGCTGGCGGTACTCGGCCCCCATCAGGACGGCCCGGACCGCCTGCTCGACTTCGGGGTAGGAGTGCGGCGGCGGCCAGCACGTCGGCGCCGAGTGTTCCCAGAAGCCGCGGCGCCACGAGTACCAGCGGTGCTGGACGACACCGACGAGCCCGAGCAGGTGGTCCCGCACCCGGGTCGACTCGGCGAGCCCGACGACGACGAGCACCCCGCCGGGCGCCGTGAGGTCGGCGAGGCGAGCCAATGCCGCGGGGAGGTCCGGCAGGTGGTGGACCGTCGCGATCGAGGCGACGACGTCGAACCGCTGCCCGAGGTCGGCCGTCATCACGTCACCGACCACCCACTCGACGTCGGTGCTCCCGTGTTCGGCGCGGGCGGCGTCGAGGACGGTCCCGTCGAGGTCGATCGCCGTCACCTCGAGTCCGGCGTCGGCGAGGTCCCGCGCGAGCAGACCGTTGCCGGCCCCCACGTCGAGCGCGGTCCGGGCGCCCTCGGGGATGGCCGCGAGCACCCTCGGGTGGAAGTGCGTGTTGTGGTTCCAGTGCCCCGTCACCTCCGTCTCACCGCCACGTCTGCCGGACCAGCACCTCGAGCAGCCCGTCCGTGGGCGTGTTGGTCTGCGTCACCGAGATCCACGTGTCCCCCCGGACGAAGAACGTGTGGGTGGTCTCCAACGGGTCGCCGTAGTAGTCCGACGATTCGCTGTGCTGACAGGCCCGCCCACCGAGCCGATCGGTGCACGACCAACCCGCCTGCTCGTGTGCGCTGAGTCGCTCGTCGAGGGTCCCTTCCGCGGTCGACCCCATCGCGAGGAAGAGGTTGTCCGATTCTTCCGGGCTCCCGGTCTGGGACCACCGGCAGACGAGGGCCGCGTCGGCGACGAACGGCTCGTCCGGGTCGACCCAGTAGTCCGAGCTGACTCCGCCGGGTGCGACGGGTCGGATCTGCTCGACCTTCCGCTGGTCGAACAGCCGCGCGGAATCGGCTGACGGCACTGCCGCGGCACACGAGTCCGGGATCGATGCCGCGACACCACCGGACGTCGGCGAGGACGGCCGGGTGGTCGGGCGGATCGGAGCCGACGAGGCCGTCCGGTCCGGCCGGGGCACGGCCGCGGGACTCGAGGCGCTCGGAGCCGGCGGCGCGGCGATCGGACTCGGGATCATCCCGAGCGCGACCGCTCCACTCGCGGTGCCGACACCGAGCAGCGCCACGATCGCGACGGCGATCCCGACACGCTTGCGGACGGAGACCCGACGGGGTTCGGCGTCGAGGTGTGCGACGAAGCGCTGGCGCATGCCGACGATCATCTGCTGCAGGTCGTCTCCGACGGGAGGTTCAGAGCTCATCGTGCGTCACCGCCTTCTTGATCCGGGCCCGCGATCGCGCGACCCGCTGTCTGACCGCTCCGACGCTCAGCCCGAGCGCAGTCGCGGCTTCGGCGTACGAACGGCCGTCGATGAGGCACAGCTCGCACACCTGCCGGTCGATCGGCGAGAGCGCGTCGATCTCGGCTCTGACCCAGCGCAGCCGGTCGCGGGCGTCGTCGTCCTCGACCGGTGCCGGCAGGTCGTCCGGCAGTTCGTCGCCCTGGTGCCGCTGGTGCGTGCGCCGGAGGTTCGCCGCGTGGTTGCGGCTGACCACCAGCAGCCACGGCAGGATCGACTCGTCGGGGAGCTCGATGGAAGCCGCCCGTCGCCAGAGCGTCACGAACGTGTCCTGGACGACCTCCTCGACGTCCTGGCGCGACGGGACGAGCGCCCAGGCGTACCGCGTCACCGTCGCCACGTAGCGGTCGAAGAGCGCGACGCCCGCTGCCCGGTCGCCGTTCCCCGCCGCCCGGACCAGTGCTGTGTCCGGTTCTCGTGATCGGTCCATGACCACCCCCTTCACCCCAGCAGTGTCCGGACCGGTCCGATCGTCACAGCGCGGGGACAGCCGGGCGTGTCGTCAGGGCGAAGGACAACGGCGCCGCCCGGACCGCGTCGACCGCGTGCGCGACCGCACCGAGCACGACGACGTCGGCGCCCAGCGTCGACGCGACGATCTCGGGGACCGGGTCGAACCCCGCGCCGTCGAGCCAGGCCCGCGCCCGGTCGATCACGGCACCGGCGGGCTCGGCGATGGCCCCCGCGACGACCACGCGGTCGATGTCGAGCAGGCTGACGAGCAGGACGCAGACGCGGGCCAACCGGTCCCCCAGGCGGTCGACGATGCCGAGGGCGACCGGGTCCCCGTCGTGCGCCGCGCGGAACAGGACGGAGGCGTCGGCGTCCGCGGCGAGGGGGCTGTCCGGCGGGACGTCGCCCGCGGCGAGCGCCTCGGCGACGAGCCGGCGGGCGGTGGCACCGATGCCGTCGGACGACCCGACACCCTCGACGAGGTCGAGCACGCGCATCTCCCCCGCGCCGCCGTGGGCGCCCCGGAGCAGGACCCCGTCGACGACGAGTCCGCTGCCGAACCGCTCGCCGGAGAGCAGTGCTGCGAACGAGGCGTCGCCCGAGGAGGGCCGTTCGGCGAGCGCGGCGAGGTTGGCGTCGTTCTCGACCACGACCCGGTGACCCGGGACTGCGTCGGCGAAGCCCGGGTTCATCCGGTCCCAGAACCCGCCGTCGCCGGGCGACGCGCCGCCGGCGTCCACGGGGGCGGGGATGCCGACGACGGAGACGAGCACCCGCAGCGGGTCGACCCCGGCGTCGAGCAGTGCGGCGGCGACGGTCTCGCCGACGACCCCGAGCCGGACCGGGACGTCGAGACCGGAGTCGCCGAGGGCCCCTTCGGCGCGGCCGAGCACGGTGCCGCGCAGATCGGCGACGAGCACGGTCACCCGGTGCTGCCCGGCGTCGATGCCGACGACCACGCCGCCGGCGGCGTCGAGCTCGTACCGGCGCGCCGGTCGGCCGATGCGGTACTCCCCCGCGGCCCGGGCGTCGTCGAGTTCGCGGACCCAACCGAGGCGGACGAGCTCCTCGCACGCGGCGAGGACGGTGGAACGGGTCAGGCCGGTCGTGTCGATCGCCTCGGTCGCGGTGAACGCGCGCACGGAGAAGGCGTACGCGAGCAGCGTCTCTGCGCTCGTTCCACGGGGCGGCGGCATGCCCGCACACTACCGCGGAAACAGTTCCTTGCAGAATTAGATTTTGTCGCTAGATTTAGTTCTGCGGGCGGCAGTGGAGCCGGACCGCGATCCGGAACGGCAGGGACGCCGGGTCCGGACGGACGGAGACGACGTGCAGACACACGCCACCACCAGGAACGCCGCCGCGCTCAGCCGCCGCGGGTTCCTGCTCGGGGCGGGCGGCATCGGAGCGGGCCTGGCCCTCGCCGGGTGCGCCCCGCTCGGTTCCTCGAGCAGCCGCCCCGAGACGATCACGTTCTACGTGTCGAAGCCCGAGGTCATCGGCTACTTCGACGAGGTCATCGCGAAGTTCCACGACAGCCAGTCGAGGATCCGCGTCATCCGCGACTCGACGTCCAACATGTCCGCCAACTTCGTCCGGAACCGACCGCCGGACCTCGGCTGCCTGAACTACAACTACGCGATGGTCTCGTTCGTCGAGCACGGCGCCCTCTCCGACCTGTCGGACCTGCCGGAGAAGGACACGATCAACCCCGACCTGTGGCCGCTCATGAAGCAGACCGCGGACTACCCGGGTCGGACGAGCGTGCTGCCGTACTCGGTGACCGCGGCGTCGGTGATCTACAACAAGCAGATCTTCGCCGACCAGGGCATCGACGTGCCCACCACGTGGAGCGAGTTCCGAGACGTCTGCGAACGACTCACCAAGGCCGGCATCACGCCGATGTACGGCACCTACAAGGACAACTGGACGATCGCCCAGGGCATGTTCGACTACTCGGTGGGCGGGATGCTCGACCTGCAGCAGACCTTCGCGGCACTCGACCGCGAGGGCACGAAGGTGGGCACGAGCTCGAGCGTCTCGTTCGAGAAGGACTTCGCCGCCCCCGTCGACCGCATGGTGGACCTCCTGCAGTGGCACCAGAAGGGCGCGGCGAGCCGCGGGTACGGTGACGGCAACCTCGCGTTCGCGCAGGGGAAGGCCGCGATGTACCTGCAGGGGCCGTGGGCGCTCGGTGAGATCGCGAAGTCGAACAAGGACATCGACCTCGGCACGTTCCCGTTCCCGGCGACCGACGACGCCGCCGACAACAAGGTGCGCGTGAACGTCGACCTCGGCCTCTGGATCCCGGAGGCGTCCCGCAAGAAGGAGGCGGCGCGCGAGTTCCTGTCGTTCCTGATGAGCCCCGCCGTGAACGACAAGTACAACGCCGACAACAACGGTTTCGGCGTCCGGAAGGACTCGCCGCCCGCATCGAACCCCGCGCTCCGCGGCATGCAGGACTCGTACGACCAGGCGAAGTTCTCCCTGGGCGCCTCGCAGCTCATCCCCGCCGAGATCCCGGTGGCGAACTACCTGCAGTCCATCGCCTTCGGCGGTGCCCCCGCTCCCCAACTCCGCACCCTCGACGGCGACTGGGCGCGTCTCGCGCTCCGTACGGCCGCGTAAGGAGACGACCTTGGCCACCACGACCACAGAATCCGTCACGACGGCGGGCAGCCGCCGACGGGGCGGAGCCGCACCGCGCCTCCAGTCCGGACGACGGGGCGGAGCCGGACTCCGCACGAAGCGCAGCCGGACCGACCCGCTCTTCCTGGTCTTCCTGATCCCCACCCTCCTGCTCTTCACCCTGGCGATCACGCTCCCCGCCGTGATGGGCATCGTGCTGAGCTTCACCGACTCCGTCGGCTTCGGCGACTTCCGGTTCATCGGCCTGACGAACTACGTCGCCGTGTTCAGCGACCCGGCGATCCTGCAGGCGTACCTGTTCACGATCGGGTTCTCGCTCGTCACGGTCCTCGTCGTGAACGCGGTCGCGTTCCTGCTCGCCATCGCCCTGACCTCGAAGGTCCGCGGCAAGATCACCCTCCGCGCCGTGTTCGTGCTGCCGATGGTGATCTCGGGCATCGTCATCGCCTACGTGTTCTCGTTCCTGTTCGCGAACAGCCTGCCGGCGCTCGCGACCACGCTCGGCTTCGCGCCGCTCGAGCAGAGCATCCTCGCGAACCCGGACCTGGCGTGGATCGCGATCGTGGTCGTGACCGCGTGGCAGGCGATCCCGTCGACACTGCTCATCTACATCGCCGGCGTGCTCTCGATCCCGGCCGAGGTGTACGAGGCGTCGGCGCTCGACGGCGCGAGCGCCTGGCGGCAGCTCGTGTCGATCACGGCACCGCTCACGGCGGGCTACATCCTCATCAACCTCGTGATCGGGTTCAAGAACTTCCTGAACTCGTACGACATCATCGTCGGCCTCACCGACGGCGGCCCCGGCACCTCGACCACCAGCGTGGCGATGTCGATCTTCAAGGGCTTCAACGGCGGCGACTACGCCTACCAGATGGCGAACGCCACGATCTTCTTCGTCATCGCGGTCGTCATCGCCGTGATCCAGCTGCGGGCGACCCGCGGGAAGGCAGCGCTCTGATGACCATCCAGGCACCCCTCCAGCCGGGGACCACCGCGACCGGCACCATCCGCTCCGTCGACGCCGATCGGAACGCCGGCCGTCGTGGCGAGCGCTTCAACTGGCCGGTCACGGTCGTCCTCGTCCTCTGCACCCTGTCCGTCCTCGTCCCGCTGTACGTGACGATCACGATGGCGTTCAAGACGACGAGCCAGGCGGTCGACGGCAACGCGTTCTCCCTCCCGGCGCCGTTCAGCGTCGACGGCTTCGTGCAGGCCTGGCAGCTGACGGACTTCCCGCGCGCGTTCGGCGTCTCGGTGCTCGTCGCCGCGATCACCGTCGTCGGCACGATCCTGCTCGCCTCGTTCACGGCGTACGCGATCGCCCGGAACTGGGACCGCCGGCTCTTCCGCTGGTCGTTCTTCTACCTGCTCGCCGCGATGTTCCTGCCGTTCCCGGTGCTCGCGCTGTCGCAGGTGAAGCTCACCGGCCTGGCGCACCTCGACAACCCGTTCGGCGTCGCGATCCTGCACGTCATGTTCCAGCTGTCGTTCAGCGTGCTGCTCTTCACCGCGTTCCTGCGGTCGATCCCGGCCGAACTGGAGGAGAGTGCCCGCATCGACGGTGCGAGCACGGGGCAGGTGTTCTGGCGACTCGTGTTCCCGCTGCTGGCACCGATGAGCGCCACCGTCGGCATCTTCGCGTTCCTCGCGTCCTGGAACGACTTCGTGATGCCGTCGCTGATCACCTCGAACCCGGCGCTGCAGACCCTGCCGGTGCTGCAGCAGATGTTCCAGACGCAGTTCAGCAACAACTACAACGTGTCGTTCGCCTCGTACCTGATGGCGATGGCGCCGGCGATCATCGTCTACCTGTTCACGCAGCGCTGGGTGATGGCCGGGGTCACGCAGGGCGCGATCAAGTGACGACCACCGACTCCGCAACCGAGAGGACCCCCACCATGACCGACGTCGTCGAGACCGCCGCCGCACCCGCGACCGAGGACGGGAGCAGCACCTGGTGGCGCCAGGCCAGCGTCTACCAGATCTACCCGCGGTCCTTCGCCGACGCGAACGGCGACGGCATCGGCGACCTGCCCGGTGTCACCGCGAAGGTGCCGTACCTGGCGTCCCTCGGGATCGAGGCCGTCTGGCTCAGCCCGTTCTACCCGTCGGCCCTCGCCGACGGCGGCTACGACGTGGACGACTACCGTGACGTCGACCCGCGCCTCGGCACGCTCGAGGACTTCGACGAGATGGTCGCGGCGCTGCACGGTGCCGGGATCCGCGTGATCGTCGACGTCGTCCCGAACCACACGAGCGACCGGCACGAGTGGTTCCGCGAGGCCCTGGCGTCCCCGAAGGGCAGCCCGGCACGCGACCGCTACGTGTTCCGCGACGGCACCGGGCCGTCCGGCGAGGGCGCCCCCGCCGACTGGGTGTCGATCTTCGGCGGCCCGGCCTGGACCGCGGTCGGCGACGGCCAGTGGTACCTGCACAACTTCGCCAAGGAACAGCCCGACCTCAACTGGGCGAACCGCGAGGTCCGCGACGACTTCCTGCACACCCTCCGCTTCTGGTCCGACCGCGGTGTGGACGGGTTCCGCATCGACGTCGCGCACGGCCTGGCGAAGGACCTGCCGTCGGGCCCGCTCCCGACGTGGGCCGAGGTCCTCGCGTCGCCGAAGGACGGCTCGCACATCCTCTGGGACCGCGACGACGTCCACGAGATCTACGCCGAGTGGCGGAAGGTCTTCGACGAGTACACGCCCGCACGCACGGCCGTCGCCGAGGCGTGGGTCGCCGCCGACCGCCGCGCCCGGTACGCCAGCGCCGAGGGGCTCGGGCAGGCGTTCAACTTCGACCTGCTCGAGGCCGACTTCGACGCCGGGCAGTTCCGGAGCATCATCGAGTTCAACCTCGGGCTCGCCGAGGAGTCCGGCTCGTCGACCACGTGGGTCTTCTCGAACCACGACGTCGTCCGGCACGCCACCCGCTACGCCCTGCCGGCACGCAACGGCGCCGAGGAGAAGCAGGGCAGCGCCTGGCTGCTCGCCGGCGGCTCGCAGGACGCGCTCGACCGCTCGCTCGGGCTCCGCCGTGCCACCGCGGCGACGCTGCTCGAACTCGCGCTGCCCGGCTCGGCCTACCTCTACCAGGGCGAGGAGCTCGGCCTGCAGGAGGTCGGCGACATCCCCGAAGCCGACCGCCAGGACCCGGCGTTCTTCCGGAACCCGGGCGTCGACGTCGGCCGTGACGGCTGCCGCGTGCCGCTCCCCTGGACCCGGAACGGCCGGAGCTTCGGGTTCGGCGACGGCGGTGCGCACCTGCCGCAGCCGGCATGGTTCGCCGATGTGTCGGTCGAGGCCGAGGACGCCGACCCCGACTCGACGCTGAACCTGTACCGGAAGGCGCTCGGCCTGCGCGGCCAGCTGCAGTCCGAGGAACACCTCGAGTGGCTCGAGACCGGCCGCGACGACGTGCTCGCGTTCCGTCGGCCGAACGGCTGGACGAGCGTGACGGTGTTCGGCGACGAGCCGTACGACCTCCCCGCAGGCGAGCTGCTGCTCGCCTCCGCGCCGGTGGCAGACGGCGCACTGTCGGGTGTGGGGACGGCCTGGTTGCGTTCCTGACGGAAGGTGCGCGTCGTGGACGCGACCAGGTGACGGACGGGAGGCGCGGTGCGGGCAGGCACCGCGCCTCCCGTCCGTCAGGCGGTCACGCCCGAGCGCCGTCAGGCGCTGCCGGTAGGGTCGCGGCATGAGCGGGGCGACCATCAGCGTGCAGGACTTCGTGATGCGGTTCGGGGACCGGAACGTGGTCGACGGGCTGTCGTTCGACATCGCCCCCGGCGAGACCTTCGGCCTGCTCGGCAGCAACGGCTCGGGCAAGACCACGACCATCCGTGCGCTGCTCGGCATCACCACCCCGACCGCCGGCACCCTCACGATCGACGGGCAGCCCTACCGACCGGCCACCGGCGGGATCGGCTACCTGCCCGAGGAACGCGGCCTGTACCGCAAGGAGTCGGTCATCGACGTGATGACGTACTTCGGGCGACTCCGCGGCCTGCGCGGGCCCGAGGCGACGGCGTGGAGCATGGACTACCTCGCCCGCGTCGGCCTGGCGGACCGGGCGAAGCTCCGGGTGGACAAGCTCTCCGGCGGGCAGCAGCAGAAGGTCCAGCTCGGCATCACGATCATGGACCGGCCCCGGCTGCTCATCCTCGACGAGCCGACGAAGGGCCTCGACCCGGTCAACCGTCGGCTGCTGCTCGACCTCGTCGACGAGCGGAAGGCCGACGGTGCCACGGTCGTCCTCGTCACCCACCACATGGACGAGGTCGAGCGGCTCTGCGACCGCATCCTGCTCCTGAAGGACGGCACCGCGGCCGCCTACGGCACCATCCCCGACGTGCAGGACGCCTTCGGCGGCGCGGTCGCCCGGGTCGGCCTCGACGGGCCGGTGCCGCCGTCGCCGCTGTACCGCCTCGCCCGGCACGAGGGGCACGTCGCCTACCTCGTGCCGATGCCCGCGGCCGCGGCCGACGGGTCGGACATCCTCGCGTCGCTCGTCTCGGCCGGCGTGCACGTCACCGGGTTCGAGATGCGGCGCATCCCGCTCGACGAGATCTTCGTCCAGGTGTACGGCCACGACGCCGGAGCCGACGCGGCTGCCGACACCGCACGGGCCGGAGCCGCCGCGTGAGCCGCCTCGGGACCGTCATCCGGTTCGAGTTCGTGCGTGCGGTGAAGAAACCCGCGTTCTGGATCGGCACGCTGGCGCTGCCGGTCGTCATCGTCGTGGTGTCGCTCCTCGTCGGGGTCGGGCAGTCCGCCGGGACCGACTCGGTGGTGTCCAGCTCGTCCGCGACGAAGACGCCCTTCCGGTACGTGGACGACTCCGGCCTGGTGTCCGAGAGCGTCGCCGCGAAGTGGGGCGGGTCGCCGTCGACCGACCCCGCCGCCGACCGGGCCGCGGTGCGCTCCGGGACCCTCGACGCGTTCATCACCTTCCCCGAGTCGCCGTCGACGTCGCCGATCCGGGTCGAGGCGGCCGACCGCGGGCTCTTCGGGAACGGCGGGTACTCCTCGCTGGCGGAGCGGGTCCTCGAGCAGAGCGTCGCCGCGACCGTCGACGACCCGGAGTCCGTCGAACTCCTCCGGAACCCGCCGGACACCGACCTGACGACCTACGCGGACGGCCGGGTGGCGCCGGGCTGGTTGTCGATCGTGCCGCCGTTCCTCTACGTCGCCGCGTTCTTCGGGCTCGTCATCCTGCTCGCCACCCGCATGGTCACGGTGGTGGTCGAGGAGAAGGAGAACCGCATCTCCGAGATGATCCTCACGACCGTCACGGCCGGCGACCTCATCCGCGGCAAGGTCATCGCGATGCTGCTCGTCGGGTTCGTCCAGGTCGGGGTGTTCGTCGTCCCGGGGCTGATCGGGCTGCTCGCCGCGCTCCCCCTCGTCGCGTCACGACTGGGCGGGCTGACCATCGACCCCTGGCGGATGGTGGTCGGTGCGCTGCTCCTCGTCGGCGGGGTCCTGCTGGCGTCGGCGCTGTTCGTCGCGGTCGGGGCTGCCGTGCCCTCGATCAAGGACGCCTCGGCGCTGCAGTCGGTGGCGATCTTCTCGCTCATCATCCCGCTCTACGCGGCGTTCTTCGTGATGACGACGCCGACCTCGCCGGTGGCGTCGTTCTTCACGTACTTCCCGACGTTCACGCCGATCACCGCCATGGTCCGGAACGCGGTCGGGTCGCTCACCGTCACCGAGTCGATGGTCTGCATCGTCGAGGTGTTCGTGGTCGCGGCCGTGCTGCTGTGGTTCGCCGAGTACCTGTTCCGGCACTCCGTCGCGCAGTACGGCTCGAAGGTGACGCTCCGGCAGATCGTGTCGTGGCGGCGTCGGTCGCGGGCCTGACCGGCCCGACGGGCTAGCTGGTGAGGACGACCTCGTCGAGGTCCCACGCCCGCACCTCGCGTTCGCGCCACCCCTGACGGAGGGTGCGGACGGCACGGTCGAACTCCACGAGCACGTCGATGTGCGGGCGCACGAGCATCTGGATCTGCAGCCCCTCGTACACCGCGAGCAGCTGCGTCGCGGCCTGGTAGGCGGGGATCGCCAGGCGCTCGGACCCGGACTCGACGTCGCGCTCGAGCCCGGACGAGAGCTGCTCGGCGTACTCCTCGAAGCGCTTGCGGAAGAGCTCGGCGAAGCCGGTGTCGGCCGCCGCGATCGTGATGGCACCGGCGAGCACCCGCACGAGGCCGGGGTCGGCGACGTCCTCGGCGAGGGTCATCCGGACGTGCTCGATCGTGCACGTCGGCGGGTTCCTCCGACGCGTCCCGCGCAGCTGCGTCCACCGGTCGTAGGTCACGAGCAGCAGCGCGTCCCACGTCGGGAAGAGCCGCTCCACCGTGGTCACCTCGATGCCGGCGACCTCGGCGACCACCTCGGCGTCGACGCTGTCGAACGGGTGCAGTCGGTAGGCGCGGATCGCGGCGCGGACGATCCGTTCGGCCAGGGACTGTTCGTCCTCGAAGGCCGCGTCGTGGTGGTGTGCCATCCGACCATCACACACTGTTCCCGAGGGTTTGTCTCGTCCCAGAGCGGGGGCCTCGGTCAGCCGACCGTGACCGGGGCCGCCGAGGGCTTCGTCCGCTGGCGCATCCAGACGAAGAACCCGGTCAGGGTGAAGACGCCGTAGAACACGTACATGAGCCCGGAGGCGTAGTACCCGGCCGAGAACAGCAGCGGCACCCCGACGAGGTCGACCGCGACCCAGATCAGCCAGAACTCCACCCAGCCCTTGGCCATGCCGTAGGTGGCGAGCAGCGAGCCGACGAAGATCCAGGCGTCGCTCCACACCGGCTCGTACGAGCCGAGGGCGCGGAACACCGGGGTCAGGACGGCGGTGCCGCCCACCATGACGAGGACCATCAGTCCACGGGCCTTCCAGGAGGCCCAGCGCGGCTCGACCACGGTCGTCGCGTCGTCGGGACGGTGCGTCCAGCGGTACCAGCCGTAGACGCTCACGATGATGAACATCACCTGGCGTCCCGCCTGACCGAGCAGGTTGACCGGGTTGGGGGTGTCGAAGAGCGCTCCCATGAAGACCGTGAAGAGCAGGGCGTTGCCGACGATGCCGACCGGCCAGGCCCACACCTTGCGGCGCATCCCACCGAGGGCGCTGAGCAGGCCGAACACGTTGCCGATCACCTCGCGCCAGAGCACGGTCTGGTCGCCGATGACGAGCTGCGCGTCGAACAGCCACCGCACGATGCCCATGGGCCCTCCTCGTTTCCGGACGGTGCAACGGTACGGGGGCGGTCGGCATTCCTTGCACGACCGAGACCGATCGGGGTACAAACCGTGTCGGCACTCTCGGGGACGAAAATGACCCCTGTACTGGGTCCATTCAGACGCATGTTCCCACTTGTCCGCACTTTGGGGGACCGGTAGCGTCGACACCAGAGCGAGTCCAGCCCGCCCGAGACGTGTCACGTCGCGGAGCCCGGCGACAGCTCTCCGGCACAGGTCAGCCGCGACCCGCACGAACCACGGGTCGATGACATCGTCCCGTCGGCACTGCCGACGGTCGCAGCGCGCCCGAACGCGCAGAACGGACCCCTCATGCACAAGATCGTGACCGGTGCCATCGCCGGCGCCGCCGGTGTCGCCCTCCTCCTCGGCGGCGCGGGCACCTTCGCCCTGTGGAACGCCAGCGCCAGCACGGCGGCCTCCTCGGTGAGCTCGGGATCGCTGACCCTCAGCGCGAACAACGACGGCGTCTGGACGGACATCACGAACGGCCGCTCCGCGACGATCAACCCGGCGAGCGCCCTCATGGTGCCGGGCAACTCGTACCAGTTCACGCAGACCCTGACGATCGGTGCAACCGGCCAGGACCTCAAGGCGAACCTGACCTACGCGAGCCAGAGCATCACCGGCGACAGCGCCCTGCTCGCCGCGACGACGAAGACCCTCGCGGTGACCTCGTCGAGCGCCTCGGTCGTGCAGTCGACCGCGAACGCGAACACCTTCGTGGTCTCCCCCTCCGCCGCGACCTCGACCGTCAAGGTCGTCTTCACGATCACCCTGCCGTCGTCGGCCACCACGGGCCAGGGCGGCACGCTCAACGTCGGCGCGCTCGCGTTCACGCTGACCCAGACCGCGATCGGTTCCTGACCCGCGGAAGCAACCCGGGCCGTGGAGCCCGTGGTCTCGATGGGTCCCTGATCCGCCGATCGCGACCACGCGCCTCCTGGCCCACCCGCACCGCCGGACGGCGGTGCACACCACCACGACGACCAGGGGACGGACATGACCAGCACACCGAGGACGAGCGGACGCCACGCGGCGCCGCGTCGTCACCGGTGGATCTGGCCCACTGCCCTCGCCCTGGTCGTCGCGGTCGTGACGGCGCTGCTCGGCACGGGCGGCACCTACGCGCTCTGGAACGGCACCGCCAGCACCTCGGCTTCGACGGTGCGGTCCGCGACCGCCACCATCACCACCGGCCCGCTCTCCGCGATGAACACGTCCGTCCTCGGGCCTGGTGGCGGCGTCACCGGCACGTTCACGGTCCGCAACACCGGCTCGATCCCGCTGACCATGCGGGTCGCCACCACCTCGACGAACGTCGCCTACGCCACGAACGCGACCCCGACTGCGGTGCTCGGTGAACTGAGCCTGCACCTCGCGGTGGTCGGCAGCACCGCCGACTGCCGCACCGGGCTGTCCGGCGCGAGCGGACGGCTCGCTGCCTTCGACACCGGCAGCGGCTCGTTCACCCTCACGGCCGGCGCGAGCGCGGTCGGGTGCGTCGAGATGGACCTCGACGCCGACGCACCGCAGACCGTCGCCGGGGCCGTCACCGACTTCACCCTGACCGTGACCGGCACGCAGGTCAGCGCATGAGCCGCCGACTCCGCACCGTGCTCGCCGGGCTGCTGGCGCTGGCGTTCGTCGTCGGCGGGTCGTCCGCCGCGTGGGCGCTCTGGAGCGCGACCGGCACGACCGCCTCGAGCGTGACCATCGGGAAGACCGGGGCGTCCCTCACCGGCACGAGCGACATGACGACCACGTTCTCCTCGAGCGTGACGAGCACGACGAAGCCGCTCACCCTGACCAACGCGGGGTCGCTCGCCGGCACCGCCACGACCACCGTCTCCGTCGTGTCCGGCAGCTCGACCGCCCTCGCACAGGCCGTGAGCGTCGTCGCGTGGCCCGTGACCGGGACCGCGGCCTGCACGGCGTCGACCTCGGTCGGCACCGGCTCCGTCTCCGGCACCTGGGCGTCGCTGCCGAGCCTGACCACGAAGCTCGCCGCCGGGGCGAGCGCCGTCTGGTGCACGCGGAGCACGCCGTCCTCGTCCGCGCCGGCGTCGAGCACCGCGAACGTGAACGTGAACCTCACGGTGACGGCCGGCACGTGGAGCTCGGGCGTCGTGTCCGGCGGCTTCTACCTGAACACCTCCGCCGCCACGCCCGCCCTCACGTGCACGGACCACAGCGGCAACTACGTCGAGGTGGCCTGGGCCACCTCGTCCCGTCCGAAGGACACCTGGTACGGCGCCTACGCCGGGCGCGACGCGTCCACGATGGTCGCCCCGAAGCAGCAGGACTACTACGGCCGCTTCACCATCGCGCCGAGCCAGATCCCCGCGAGCGTCGCCACGAGCGGCCCGGTGCTGATCACCGTGAAGATCCTCGACAGCGCGGGCAACCCCACGAGCACCGTGGTCGGGACCGGGCAGATCACCCTCTTCACCCAGAACGACGGGGCGGCCGTCCGGTGCGGCGCATGAGCGCGGCCACCGACAGCGCTGCCCGGCGCGGCCGGCGCCCGCCGCGCACCGGCTGGCGTGCGGTCGTCCACGCCCTCGCGCTCGGGCTGAGCACGGGGCTGCTCGTCATCGTCGCCGGGCTCGCCGTCGTGCTCATCGTCGTGCCGAAGGCGACCGGGTCCACGCCGCTCACCGTGCTCACGCAGTCGATGGACCCGACGCTGCCGCCCGGCACGCTCCTCGTCGTCCGGCCGACGCCCGTCGAGGACATCCGCATCGGCGACGTCGTGACCTACCAGATCACCTCCGGGCAGCCGGCGGTCATCAGCCACCGGGTGGTCTCGGTCGCGTCGTCGTCGGACGGGTCCCGGACGTTCACGCTCAAGGGCGACAACAACGCGCTCGCCGATCCCGCACCGGTGACGGCCGCCCAGGTGCGCGGCGTCGTCTGGTACAGCCTGCCGGACATCGGCCTGGTGAACCAGCTCGTCAACGGGTCGCGCTCGTGGCTCGTGCCCGCGATCGCCGGGGTCCTGCTGGCGTACGGCGCGGTGATGGTCACGATCGGCACCGTGTCGGCCGTGCGTCGCCGACGCGCCGCGGGCGACGCCGACGGACGGGGACCACGCGGTCGCGGCGCCCACCGGGCTACGCTCGGGTGACGTGACGGACGGCGTGGAACGGGCGAGGGCGCTGCTCGACGACGCGGCGCGACGGCTCCGCGACGCCGACGTCCCGGACGAGGCCCTCGGCGAGTACGTCGAGCCGAAGGCCGTGCTCGGCATCCGGCGCGAGCCCACCATCCGATCGCTCGGCCGGGTGTGGCGGGTCGGCGCGCTGCTGCTCGGGTCCTCCCCCGAGATCGACGGCCGGGTCTGGGCGACCGGACGGATCACGCGCGTCACCGAACCCGGGCGGTCGCAGTTCGTGTCCGTCTCCGCCGAGGTCCGTCGGGCCTACCGGGCAGCCGCGCAGAAGGGGCACTTCGAGCCCGGGGACACCGTGAACCACGGCGCGACGCCGATCCCGGTCGACGGGTCACTCGTCGGCTCGGACGGCGTGCTGTTCGTCGAGGACGGCGGCCCGTTCGTCCGCTGGTCACCCGCCGCGGGTGCTGCCGTCCCGCTCGAGGCGTACCTGGCGGACCGCGTCGGGCTGCTGGTCGATCCCCCACGCGGCGCGACCGACTGACCACGGCGCGACCACGCGGCGTCACCACGCGTCCGCCCGCGCTGTCGCGGTGGACGCGACCCGTCGCGGTGGACTGGACCCGTCGACGGACGGGAGGCGCGGTGCCGGCCCGCACCGCGCCTCCCGTCCGACCGTGGCCCGGTCAGGACCGTGGCCACGTCACAGACTGAAGCCGCCGTCCGACGTGAGGACCTGCCCGACGACCCAACTGCCCGAGGACGTCGCGAGCCACCCGATGAGCTCGGCCGGGTCCTGCGGCGTCCCGACGCGACCGAACGGCGTGCTCGCCAGGTACTCGTCGAGGCCGTCGAGCGACCGGTCCGTGGTCTCCGGGTCCATGTAGCCCGTGTTCACCGGCCCCGGGTTGACGGTGTTGAGCACGATGCCGAGCTCGAGCAGCTCCTTCGCGACCGTGGCGGTCACCCCGGCGAGCGCGGCCTTGCTCGCGGCGTACGCGACCTCGCCGATCATCGCCCCGTGGATCTGCCCCGAGGTCATCCAGAACACGTGCCCCTGCGCCTCGGCGTACGGGCCGGTGCCCACGATCCGGTCCCCCGGTCGTCGTGGCTCGTCCGTCCGCGGTGCGCGGCGCCGGGCGAACTCGGCGGTCAGCAGCATCGTCGCGCGGGTGTTGACCTCCCAGAAGGCGGTGAGCCGCTCCGGCGTCATGTCGAGGATGCTGCCGTCGTCCCCGCTCTTGGCGTGGTTGCACACGAGGACGTCGAGGCGGCCGGTGAGTGCCGTCGCGGTGTCGATCAGCTCCGGGATCACGGAGGGATCGGACAGGTCGCCGGGGACGTCCGCGAACCGGGCGCCCTCGGTGAGGTGTGCGCGCAGTCCGTCGCGGACGGCGTCGAGGTCGTCGCCGCCCCACGGCAGGTCGAGGTCGTGCGGGCGGTGGTGGTGCACGACGATGCTCGCGCCGAGGTCGGCGAGCTTCGACGCGACGGCGAACCCGATGCCGCGGCGTCGTGAGACACCGGTGACGAGGGCGGTCTTGCCGGCGAGGGGCAAGGTGGATGCGGGCATGCTGAACCTTTCGACGGCCCCGACGGGGCACTGGAGGGAGTCGGAAGCGGGTTCAGCGGCACTGCATGTCCGCCACCCTACACAGGAGGGCGCGCCCGCGGAACCGCCGTGGAGTCGGGGGACGTGCCGGGCCCGCACCCGCGTGCTCGCGTACCGTCCGCCGCATGACGGACGCGCGCACCGCCCCGGCCGACCGACGCTCCGAGCGGCGCCGGCGTCTCATCCTGCCGGGACAGTACGGCCCGGACTTCGACGACGGCGGCCCGCTCCTCGTGGTCGAGGCCCGCGAGTTCTTCACCGCGCGTCCCGTGCACCGTGCGAAGGCGCACCTGTGGCTGAGTGCGCTCCGGCACCTGGTCCGCGACCTCCGCGACCGGGGCGAGGGCGACCGCGTCGAGCACGTGCAGGTCGACACGCTCCGCCAGGCGCTGGTCGGCCGGGACGACCTCGAGGTCGTCGACCCGCCGTCGCGGACGCTCCGCGCACAGGTGCGGCACTGGGGCAGGGGCACCGAGGTGCTGCCGAGCCGCGGCTTCGTGACCGACGAGGACGAGTTCGCCGAGTGGGCCGCGCAGGGCACCGGTCGCTTCCGGATGGAGACGTTCTACGAGCGGGTCCGCCGTCGCGAGGGCTGGCTGATGCGCTCGGACGCGCCCGTCGGCGGGAAGTTCAGCCTCGACGAGCAGAACCGGGAGTCGCCGCCGAAGGGTGCGACCACGCTCGGACTCCCGGAGCCGTGGTGGCCCGAGGAGGACGAGGTCGACGAGGAGGTCCGACGTGACCTGGACCGCTGGGAGCGGGACGGCATCGCCCGCTTCGTCGGTGCGGACGACCGTCGGCGCTTCGCGGTCACGCCCGACGAGGCCCGTCACGCACTCGACGATTTCGTGCGCACCCGGCTGAACGACTTCGGCCCGTTCGAGGACGCCACGCTCACGAACGACTGGACGATGGCGCACTCGTTGCTCAGCGTCCCGATGAACCTCGGTGTCCTCGACCCGCGCGATGCGATCGAGGCGGCACTCGTGGCCCACCGCGACGACGACGCCCCGCTCGCGAGCGTCGAGGGGTTCGTCCGGCAGATCGCCGGGTGGCGCGACTACGTCTGGCACCTCTACTGGTGGTTCGGCGACGACTACGGCGCGTCGGAGAACGCCCTCGGAGCGCACGAGCGGCTCCCCCGGTGGTGGCGGGAGCTCGACGCGTCCCGGGTCGAGGCCGCCTGCCTCCGCACCGCGATCGAGGGCCTGCACGACCACGGCTGGCTGCACCACATCCAGCGGCTCATGGTGCTGGGCAACTGGGCGCTGCAGCGCGGGTACGACCCCGTGCACCTCACCGAGTGGTTCACGGACGTGTTCGTCGACGGGACCGACTGGGTGATGCCCGCGAACATCATCGGGATGTCCCAGCACGCCGACGGCGGGATGGTCGCGACGAAGCCGTACGCGTCCGGTGGTCGGTACATCGACCGGATGTCGGACCACTGCGGCGGGTGCCGCTACGACCCGACGAAGCGGCTCGGCGAGGACGCCTGCCCCTTCACCGCCGGCTACTGGGCCTTCCTCGCGCGGACGGAGCCCGCCCTGCGGGACAACAACCGGATGGCGCGTCCGCTCCAGCAGATGCGGAAGCTGGCGGACCTCGACGAGGTGGTGGCCCAGGAGGCGCGGCGCGGCTCCCCCTGACGCGCCCGGCCCGGTGGTGGGTCACGATCCCCCCACCGGGTCGCTGGTCGCTCAGACGAGGACGACGACCTTGCCGGCGATCCGTCCGGCGGCGCCCTCGGTGTGCAGCGCCCGCAGCTCGGTCAGCGGGATGCGCCGCGTCACCTCGACCGTGAGCTCCCCGGCGTCGACGAGCCGGACGAGCTCGGCCAGCCGTTCGCGGTTCCGGAGCACGAACACCGTCGCAGCACGGACCCCGCGGGACTCGTCCCCCGGGGTCGCCATGAACGCCGTCGTGCTCACGACCGCGCCCCCGTCGCGGACGGCGGCCACGAACGAGGCGAACTGCTCCGGCTCGATCGGGGCGAGGTTGAGCAGGACGTCGACCTGCCCGTCGACCGCCTGCAGCACGTCGGTCGTGGTGTGGTCGACGACCTGGTCGGCACCGGCGACCCGGACGGCGTCGGCGCTGCGCGGGCTGGCCGTGGCGACGACCTCGACACCGGCGCGCTTCGCGAGCTGGATCGCGTACTTCCCGACCACACCGCCCGCGCCGACGACGAGCACGCGCTGCCCGGCCTCGAGCCGACCGTCGTCGAAGAGCGCCTGCCACGCCGTGAGCGCCACCGACGGCAGCGCAGCCGCGTCCGCCAGCGGGATGCTCGTCGGGGCGGCGACGAGCGCGTCCGCCGGAGCGACGACGTACTCGGCCGCTCCCCCGTCGCGTTCCATCGGCAGGAAGCCGATCACCGCGTCGCCGACCGCCAGGTCCGTGACGTCGTCCCCGAGGGACGCGACCGTTCCGGAGACGTCGTACCCGGGGACGTGGGGCAGGGCGACCGGGATGGGCAGGAAGCCGGCGCGCATGCCGTTGTCCGCCGCGTTGTACGCCGATGCCGTGACCCGGACGAGGACCTCGCCCGGGCCGGGGGTGGGCTGGTCGACGTCGCCGTAGGTGAGGACCTCGGGACCGCCGACCTCGTGGAACTGCACTGCCTTCATGATGACTCCTCCGTCATTTGCTTCGAATTCGAAGCGATCGATGGAACCGTAGCACTGCTTCGAACTCGAAGCAACAGGTAGGATCGGATCATGTCCGAAACCCCCTCCTCCCTGACGCCGACGCAACTGCGCGCCTACCTGTCGTTCACCGAGGTCAGTGCACTCCTGCGCCCCTCGGTCGAGCAGCAGCTCAAGGACGTGGGCGGGCTGTCGTACGTGCAGTTCCAGCTGCTGGCACGACTCGGGGACTCCCCCGACGGGCACCTGCGGATGACGGACCTCGCCGACGGGGTGGTCTACAGCCGCAGTGGGCTGACCTACCAGGCGCAGTTGCTCGAGCAGCGCGGACTCGTCACGCGCGGCCCCTCGCCGGACGACGAGCGCAGCACCGTGGTGTCGCTGACCGACGACGGGCGAGCCGTCCTCGCGGCGGTGTTCCCCGGGCACATCGGCACGGTGCACGGGCTGCTGTTCGCACCGATCACGGACGAGGACGCCGCGGAGCTCGACCGGATCCTCGGGCGGATCAGCGAGCACCTCCGGAAGAACCCGCCCCGATCTGCGTCCCGCCGCGCCGCGAGGTGAGCCGACGCGCGACGGCGTGACCCGAGCCCTCGTGCGGCGCGTGGCGGGGCCGACCCGCGCCTCCTGGCCCGCTCGTCGCGCCTGTCGTTCCGTCACCGGACCCCGATAGGGTCGGGAACGTGAGCAACGAGGCATTCGACGACCGCTACGAGCTGCGCGCCTTCGCGCCCGGGACGGACGAGCAGGGGGCACCGAACGCCGAGACCGAGGCCTGGATGCAGGCCGTCGGACTCGGGTTCCACGAACCGCACCCCGGCGACGAGGCGGCCGCGCGCATGGTCGCGCACTTCATCGAGGACGACGAGACCTGGCTCGGCGCGTACGTCCGCCGACCCGCACCGGGCTCCGTCGACGAGACCTGGCCGGCCGGCACCTTCGCCTGGTTCGGCAAGGAGCTGAGCTGGGGCGACGGTTCGTCGATCGACACCCAGGCGATCTCGGCCGTGACCGTCCGACCGACCGAGCGTCGCCGCGGGATCCTCCGCGCGATGATGACGCACGCCCTCGCGCGCGGTGTCGCCGAGGGCTACGCCGTGGCCTCGCTGACCGCGTCCGAGGGCACCATCTACCGCCGCTTCGGCTTCGGCAGCGCGATCCGCGAGCGGGCCGTCCGGGTCCGCCGCGAGCGTGCGCTCCCGCTCCTCGCACCGACCACCGGTGTCGTCAGCGTCGTCACGCCCGAGTGGCTCGCCGGCGGCCCCGGCCGTGCCGTCTTCGACCGGTTCAACGCGCGGACGCCGGGCTCCATGGTGCGCAACGCCGGCACCTGGCCCGTCGTGTTCGGGCTGCGCAACGGCGACGGTGAGAAGGCGAAGGACGTCCGCGCAGCCGTGCACCGCCCGGACGGCTCCGACGAGCTCGACGGCTACGTGACCTGGCGCGTCAAGGAGAGCCGCGACGGCGACACCACGCTCGAGGTCGTCGACCTGGTCTACGCCACCGACGACGCCTACCTGTCGCTCTGGGAGTTCCTGCTCTCGATCGACCTCAACGACGTCGTCAGGTACAACCGGTCGCGGCTCGACGACCCGATCGTCGCCGCGCTCGGCGACAACCGCGCTTACGACGTCGACCACGAGGAGGACCACGTCTGGCTGCGCGTCCTCGACGTCGAGCGCGTGCTCGCATCGCGTCCGTACGCCGTCGACGGTTCGCTGACGCTCGCCGTGACGGACGCGCTCGGGTTCGCCTCCGGCACGTACCGGCTGGACGTCCAGGAGGCGCGGGGCACCGTGACGAAGACCGCCGACGACGCCGACGCGGCCGGGTCCGACCTCCAGCTCGACGTCGCGGACCTCGGTGCGTTGCTCATCGGGTCGGTGTCGCCGACGACGCTCGCGGCGGCCGGGCTCCTCCGCGCGGCGGACCCGGCGGCGCCGGCACTCCTGCGGGCGATGCTGACCCCGCCGCGGACGCCGCACGGCATCACGTACTTCTGATGCCCCTCCGCGAGTCGGTCGCACGGGCTCGCCAGGCCGTCGCGGTGCTGGCGAGCCCGTCGCTCCGGTCCGCGATCGTCGGCGGCGCAGCGCTCGACGACCGGACGAGTGCTGCCGTCGCGGCCTTCGACTGGGTCGGCGACGACGGACCCGACACGGCGCTCCTCGGGCGGACGGCGCAGGAGCTGCAGCGGCTGCAGGGGCCGGCGGCGCTGCTCGAGTTCGACCGGATCGCCCGGATGCCGGTGCCGGACGACCAACGCCACCCGCTGTCCGTGCGCATCGCCGAGCTCGTGTTCGAGCGGCTCGGCGCGGGCAGGCCGGTCCCCGAGCCGGTGCTCAACGCCGCGATCGCCATGTTCGCCGAGGACGTCGCGATCGTGCGGCGGGACGCGGTGGACCTCGGCGTGCTCGTGCGGACGGACGACGGGGCGTCGTACCGCTACGTCGGCTGACGCGAGCGCGGGCGCGGCGTGCCGCGGGCGCGGCGAGCGTGGCGCCCGGCGCGGTTCGGCGCGGTGGCGCACAACCGAAGTGCGCGCGAACCACGGGAACGCACGGCTCCGATCGACTCCCGTTGTGCGGACCCGGCCGCGCGCAGGCGCCCGCGCGCCGTGGTCGGCGTAGTCTCCGCGCCATGGACGACACGGTGGTCGACTGGCTCCTCGACTCGGACCCGGCCCTGCGGTGGCAGGTGGAACGGGACCTCGTCGGCGCGCCGGCACCGACCTGGCAGGCCACGCGTGCCCGGGTCGCGACCGAGGGCCTCGGCGCCGCACTCCTCGCCCGCCTGGACCCCGACGGACAGTGGGCAGGCGGCGCGTACTTCCCCGCCGAACCCGAGCCCGAGGGGCCCGGGCAGCCGTACACCGCGACGACCTGGTCGCTCAACGCCCTGCGCGAGTGGGGCCTGGACGCCGCGGTCCTCGGCGACACCGCCGCACGGCTCGACGCGAACAGCCGATGGGAGTACGACGACCTGCCGTACTGGGGCGGCGAGGTCGACTGCTGCATCAACTCCTTCACCCTCGCGAACGGCGCGTGGCTCGGCGCCGACGTCGACGGCATCGCCGACTGGACGCTCGAACACCAGCAGCCCGACGGCGGGTGGAACTGCGAGTGGGTCGAGGGCTCCACGGTCTCGTCGTTCCACTCGACCCTCAACGTGCTCGAGGGGCTCCTGCAGCACGAGGTCCTGACCGACGGACGGCATCCCCGCGCGGCCGAGCTCCGGGACGCCCGCCACCGAGGCGCCGACTACCTCCTCGACCGACGACTGCTCCACCGGAAGTCCGACGGCGCGCCCGTCGGCCCCTGGGCCACGGAGTTCGCGTACCCGTTCCGCTGGAGGTACAGCGTGCTCCGCGCGACCGACCACCTCCGGGCCGCGGCGCTCCGGGACGAGGCGGCGCCGGACCCCCGCGCCGCTGAGGCGATCAAGGTGGTCCGCGCTGCCCGTGGTGCTGACGGACGGTGGCTCCAGGGCGTCCGCCCGCCGGGCCGGCAGTGGTTCGAGGTGGACGTGCCGGCCGGCGAGCCGTCCCGCTGGCTCACGCTCGTGGGCACGCGCGTGCTGCGGTGGTGGGACGGCGTCTGAGCCCTCGACGGCTGTGTCCTGTTGCACGATCGAGACCGACGGGCCGCCCGGACCGTGCGAGCCTGGTCGTCACTGATGACGTCGGGGACGGAGCGGGTCGTGGAGCGAGTGGTGGGGTGGAGCACGGTCGCCGTCATCGTGGCCGTGACGGTGCTGTGGTTGGTCATGGTCCAGGTGACCAGCTGCTCCGATGCCGCTCCCGGCCATGGCACGAGCACCTGCGAGACCGAACCCGTGCTCGGGGTCGCCGGATCGTGGATCGCCGGGGCCGCTGGGGCCGCCGTCGTCGCCCTCGCGGTCTGGCAGGTCGTCCGGGCTGCACGGTCCGCGGAGCCGGTCGACGGCTGAGTCCGCTCGACCCACTGCGCCACCGGTGCTGCGCGGAACCTCGCACGCTGCGGCCCGGCCGCGCCGCGCCCCGCTAGGCCCGGCGGCGCACCCGCGGGTCGACGAACGCGTACACGACGTCGACGATGACGTTCGCCGTGACGATCAGCAGCGCCGAGAACAGCGTGAACCCCACGACGACCTGCAGGTCGAGCGTGTGCACCGCGTCGATGAGCAGCGCACCGAGCCCCTGCATCGAGAACACCTTCTCGGTGATGACGGCACCGCCGAGCAGCGACCCGAGGTCCAGTCCGAACAGCGTCACCACGGGGAGGATCGCCGTCCGCAGCCCGTGGCGCACGACGACCTGGCGTTCGCGGAGGCCCTTCGCGCGGGCGGTCCGGACGAAGTCCTGCGACATCGACTCGAGCATCTCGCCCCGGGTCAGCCGGGCGTAGATCGCCGCACTGATGAAGGCGAGCACGCACCAGGGCAGGACGAGGTGCGTGAACCACCCGACGGGATCGTCCCCGAACGCGACGTAGCCGCTGGTGGGCAGGACGCCGAGCACGAACCCGAACAGCAGGATCGCCAGCAGCCCGACGAGGTACGACGGCGCGGACACCCCGGCGACGGCAATCGTCATGACCGTGCGGTCGACGTACGTCCCTCGGCGCAGTGCCGACAGCGCGCCACCGGCCACCCCGGCGACGAGCCAGAGCACGGCTGCGCCGACGGCGATCGACGCCGTGACGGGCAGGCGCGTGAGGATGAGGTTCGTGACGCTGTCGTGGAGCTGGAACGAGTACCCGAAGCAGGGCGCCGCGCAGTGGATGACGGAGGCGCCGGACCCGAACGTCCGCCCGGTGAAGATGCCCGCGAGGTAGGCCCCGAACTGGGCGATCCACGGCTTGTCCGTCCCGAGGAACGCCTGCACCTCGCGCAGCCGGTCGGGCGTGCAGGGCTTGTCGCAGATCGCGCGCGCCGGGTTCGTCGGCAGCAGCATGAACAGGGCGTAGGTGATCGCGGCCACGACGAGCAGGACGACTGCGGCGCCGAGCACACGGATCGCGATGAAGCGGAAGGTGGTCACCGGTTGCTCCTCCGCGGGTCGAGGGCGTCGCGCAGGGCGTCGCCGAGCACGTTGAACGCCAGGGTGATGAGGAACAGCGCCAGGCCCGGGAACACGAGGTACATCGGGTCGGTCTGCACCCAACCGATCGCGTCGCCGATGCTGCGACCCCACGACGGCGTCGGCGGGGTGACGCCGACGGCGAGGAACGACAGCGCGGCCTCGGCGCCGATCATCGACGGGATCGAGATCGTCGCGTAGACGGTGATCGTCGCGGCGAGGTTCGGCAGCAGCTGCGTCCGGATGACGTGCCAGCGCCCGGCGCCCATCGCGGTGGAGGCGACGACGTAGTTCCGGGTGACGAGCGACAGCGTCTGCCCGCGCACGACACGGGCGACCGAGGGCCACCCGAAGAACCCGATGACGAGGACGACGAGCACGGGCTTCGGGAACGACGTCGGGACGATCGCGGTCAGGGCGATCATGAAGACGAGCGACGGGAAGCCGAAGATGACGTCGACGACGCGGGAGAGGACGCGGTCGTACCAGCCGCCGAAGAACCCGGTCGTCACGCCGACGAGCACGCCGATGACGATCGAGACGATCGTCGCGGCGATCCCGATGCCGAGCGAGGTGCGGGCACCGTAGGTGACGATCGCGAACAGGTCGCGCCCGGTCAGGGGCTCGACCCCGAACCAGTGCTCGGCGCTGATCCCGCCGCCGACCCCGCGCGGGGCGCCGAACGAGTTGAGCGCGTCGATGTGGTACCCGTACGGGTCCTGGCCGGTGACGGCGGCGATGAGCGGCGCCGCGAGCGCCACGACGACGAACACCACGATGACGACCGCGGACGCGACCGCCCAGCGGTCCTGCCGCACGCGGCGGACGACGGCGCGGAAGCCGGTGCTCCGGTTCGCGGCTGCCGCGACCGGACGGTCGACGACGTTGGCGGTCACGAGGCCACCCCTTCCCACGCACGCCAGGCCTCGCGGCGGGCGGCCTGTCGCGCCGGGTCGGCGACGGGCGCTGCCGCGAGGAGCATGCGCGTGTAGTCCTGCTGCGGATCGTCGAGCACGGCGTCGGTCGTGCCGCGCTCGACCACGCGGCCGTCGTGCAGCACGACCACCTCGTCGGCGAGCTGCCGCACCACGGCGAGGTCGTGGCTGATGAGGAGCATGCCGAAGCCGAAGTCCTGCTGCAGCGCCGCGAGGAGGTCGAGCACGGCGGCCTGCACGGTGACGTCCAGCGCCGAGGTCGGTTCGTCGGCGATCACGAGCGCGGGCCGGAGCGCGAGGGCCCGGGCGACCGCCACGCGCTGCCGCTGCCCGCCGGAGAGCTGGTGCGGGAAGCGCTCGGCCCACGACGGGTCGAGCTGGACCGCCACGAGCAGCTCGCTGACCCGTTCGGCACGGTCCGCCGCCGAGGCCGTGCCGTGCACGAGGAGCGGCTCGGCGATGCTCCACCCGATGGTCTGCCGCGGGTTGAGCGAGGACGCGGGGTCCTGGAAGACGATGCCCACCCGGCTGCGGAGCTCGCGCAGGCGTGCACCACGAGCGGTGCGGAGGTCGCTGCCGTCCACCTCGACGGACCCCGCGACGACCGGCACGAGACCGGCGAGCGCACGTCCGATGGTGGACTTGCCGGACCCCGACTCCCCCACGAGTCCGAGCGTCTCGCCCGCGCGGAGCGTCAGGTCGATGCCGGAGACGGTCGGGTCACCGCGGCGCGCGTAGCGCACGGCGACGTCGCGCAGCTGCGCGACGAGGGGCCGGGAGGCGCGGCTCGTCTCCGTCTCGTCGGCCGGCGCGGTGGACGCGACCGTCTCACCGTCCGCAGCGTGCGGTGCGGAGGTGGGTCGCGCCTCCAGGGCCGGTACCGCCGCGAGGAGTGCCCGCGTGTACTCGGCGTCCGGGTGCGCGAACACCTCGGCGACGGTCCCGTGCTCGACCGGGTCGCCGCGCCGCATCACGAGCACCTCGTCGGCGACGTCAGCCACCACGCCCATGTCGTGCGTGATGAGCAGCACGGCGAGGTCGCGCTCGCGACCCAGCGTGCGGAGCAGGTCGAGGATGCCCGCCTGCACCGTGACGTCGAGCGCGGTGGTCGGCTCGTCCGCGATGAGGGCGACGGGGTCACCGGCGAGGGCCATCGCGATCATCGCGCGCTGGAGCTGGCCGCCGGAGAGCTCGTGCGGGTAGGCCTTCCGGATCCGCTGCGGGTCCGGGAGCCCGGCCGCGCGGAGGAGCTCGTCGGTCCGCGCCGACACACCGCGTCGGTCGAGGTCCGTCGGGTGCGCCGTGATCGCTTCGGCGATCTGGGTACCGATCGAGAGCACGGGGGTGAAGGAGTTCATCGGCTCCTGGAACACGACGCCGATGCCGGCACCGCGGACCGCTCGGAGCTCGTCGTCCGACGCCCCGACGAGCTCGGTGCCGCGGAAGCGGATGCTGCCGGTGACGCGGGCCTCCGGAGGGAGCAGACCGAGCACGCTCATCGCGCTGACGGACTTGCCCGACCCGGACTCGCCGACGAGGGCGAGCACGCGGCCGGGCGTCAGGGTGAAGGAGACGTCACGGACGACGGGCTCCGCGTCGCCGAACGCGACGTGGAGCCCCTCGACCTCGAGCAGCGGTGCACTCACTTGGCGAGCGAGACCTTGAGGTAGTTCGGGTACGCCGGGAAGTCCGCGATCTGGAAGTTCTGCACGTTCGAACCGGCGAGGAAGGACTGCTTCGCGTAGGTGAGCGGGACGATCGGGGCGTCGGCCATGATCCTCTTGTCCGCCTCGGCCCAGAGCTTCTGCGCATCCTGCTGGTCGATGGTGCCCGTCGCCTGCTTGATCAGGGCGTCGACCTCGGGGTTGCTGTACTTCGAGACGTTGTAGCCGCCCCCACCGATCTGCGACGAGTCGTACAGCGGCTGGATGTTGGCGTTCGCGCTCGGGAAGTCCGGCTGCCAGCTGAACATCGCGAGGTCGAAGTCGTCGCCGTCCGTCGTCGCCGTGTAGAACGAGTCGATGTCGAGCGGCTTGAGCGTCACGGTGATGCCCGCGCGCTTGAGGCCGGCCTGGATCGCCTGCGCCTCGGCCAGGTTCGCCGAGTCGTTCTGCGTGACCAGGGTCAGCTTGAGGTCCGAGACGCCGGCTTCCTGCAGGAGCTTCTTCGCCTTGGCCACGTCACCGGTGGCGCCGGGCTCGTACAGGTCGTACTGCTGGCGCCCCGCGATGCCGGGCGTGATGAGGGTCGTCGCGTAGGAGCCGGCGAGGGCACCACCGGCGGCGATCCGGTACGACTTCTTGTCGACGGCGTACTGCAGCGCCTGCCGGACCTTGAGCTCCTTGAGCGAGCCCTTCTGCGTGTTGATCGCGAGGTAGTTGATCGGGCCGGCCTTCGAGGTGGCGAGGCGGTCCTGGGCGGCCGGGTTCGAGCGGACCTGGTTCAGCTCCGCAGCACCGAGGTACGTCGCGCCGAACGAGTCCTTCGCGTCACCGTTGTCGGCGATGAGCGTCTGGGTGACGGTCGACGGGTCCTGGCTCTCCTTGAACACGACCTTCGACGGGCCGGCGGTGCGGACGTCGTCGGTCTTCGCGCTCCACTCCTCGTTCCGCACGAGGGTGATCTGCGAGCCCTGCGTGTTCGACTGGACCTCGTAGGGGCCGGAGGCGACGGGCTTGGCGTCGTACGCACCGGTGTCGGTGCCGTCGCCCTCGGGGACCGGGGCGAACGCGGGCATCGACACGATCCACGGCCAGTCGCCGTACGCCGCGTTGAGCTTGAAGACGATCGTCGAGTCGTCCGGGGTCTCGATGCTGTCGAGGGTCTTGCCGTCGAACGGACCCTTGTAGCTGTCACCGCCGACGAGGAGCGACTTGTGGTAGCTCAGGCCACCGGTGAGCGTCGGCGCGAACGAGCGCTCGATGCCCCACTTGATGTCCTTCGTGGTGATCTCGGTGCCGTCCTGGAACTTCAGCCCCTTCTTGAGGTGGTAGGTCCAGGTCTTGCCGCCGTCGCTCGAGTCGCCGGTGTTCGTCGCGAGGTCCGGGACGACCTTGGCCGTCTTGCCGGGCTCGACGTCCCACGCGGTGAGACGACGGAGCACGAGGCCGAGCGTCGTGATGTTGAGGTTCTGGCTGGTCGCCGGGTCGAGGTGCACCGCGGTGGCCGTCGTCAGGATGTTGAGCGTGCCGCCCTTGGAGGTTCCGCCCGAGGCGTCGTCCGAGGCGCCCCCGCCCGAGCAGCCGGTGAGGACCAGGGCTGCAGCTGCGGCGACCGCAGCGGTGATGGTCAGGCGGTTCGGGCGTCTCATGACGGTGGTGCTCCTCGTGGGGAAGTGGTGGTGCGCAGCCGTGGGGTGGCCACGACGTGTCGCCGCGCTCCGGAGCCGGTGAGGCTCCGTGTGTCGGGGCGTCGGGCTGTCGGGGCGTCGTCCATCCTGACACCGCGATCGGACGGTGTCCGAATCCCGGGCACGGCCGACGTCGCACGGCGTAACGGTCCAATCGCCGTGCGACCACGGTCTATTCCCGATGCGTCGTCCTGCGGGCAGCCGACCCGGGAGGACCCGCCTCGGGCATCACCGACCGAACCGCCGCGCAACCGGGACCGCGCGGTCTTCTGAGCGAGTGACCGTCCTGGTTCGCGATCCCCGGGAATCGCGAACCAGAACGGTCACCACTCGCCACCCGATCAGCGGTCGAAGAGCCCACCGAGGAAGTCGTTGCCGAGGTTCGACGCCTGCTCACCGAGCCCACCGAGGAGCTGCTCGCCCTCGCCCGCGAGTCCCTCGACACCACCGCCGAGATCCCCGAGTCCGAGGTCGCCGATCCCGGCGGCGATGCCCTCGAAGTCGACGCCGAGGTTCGCGGCCTCGGCCAGCACCGGCCCCGCGGCCGCGCTGAGCACCGCGCCACCGGCGACCGCTGCGCCCAGACCGCCGAGCGCCATCGCACCGGCACCGACCGCTGCCCCGCCGGCGAACGCTCCACCGCGGCCGCGCCCCGCCGATCCACCGCCGCCCAGGACACGTCGGACGAGTCCGGGCCGAGCGACCTCGCCGCGGGTCATCGCGCGGGCCATCCCACCGGCGGAATCGTCGCGGAGGTGCTCGTGCGGCGGCAGCTCGGAGTTCAGGCGGTTGCGGATCTGCTGGCGCTGCGCGGGGGTGAGCCGGGCGAAGGCGTCGTGGTGGACCTGCTCGAGCTGCTCCGGCGGGGCGGTCCGCAGCAGGTAGTCGTACTTGGCGATCGCGACCTGGTCGGAGTCGGCCGACCCGTGCTGCTGGTGGCCGGGCTGCTGCTGGCCGGGCTGCTGCTGCCCGTACGGCTGCTGCTGGCCGTACGGCTGCTGCTGCCCCGGCTGCGCCTGCTGGTTCCGGTCGTCCCCGGTCAGCTTGTCCGCCGCGCTCCGGACGATGCCGCGCCAGTCCGTCCCGCCCTGCTGCTGGCCGGCGCCGGCCGCGGGTCCCGCCTGCCCGCGCTTCTGGAGCTGCTTGTCGATGACCTTGCCGGCCATGCCGATGATGCGGTTGAGGTTCGCCATGCCCCAACCTTTGTGATCGCACATGTGAGCGCTCAGGAACGCCCCGGTGGATCGGCCGGAGATGTCATCCGAAGCCCCTGGGAACGCCGACCCCCGGTCAGGTCAGGATGCGCGCGAGGAACGCGTTCCGGAACCGCCCGGTCGGGTCGAGGTCACGGGCGAGCGCGGCGAAGTCGGACAGCCGCGGGTACACCTCGTGCAGCCGTTCGGCGCTCGCCGCCGACACCTTCCCCCAGTGCGGGCGGGCGTCGAACGGCGCGAGGACGTCCTCGATCCGCTCCACCGCGGCTGCCACCGCGCTCACGTCCCGCCGGAACGTGAAGTGGATGCCGACCGACTGCCGCTCCGAGGACGGCGCGAGCCACGCGGTGTCGGCGGCGATCGTCCGGACCTCGGCCGCGATGAGGATCGGCGCGAACAGCGACTCCAGGGGTCGGAGTGCTTGCAGTGCGTCGACCGCCGAACCGGCCGGCAGCAGGTACTCCGCCTGGATCTCCGCCCCGGTCGACGGCGTGAACGAGGACCGGAAGTGCGGGAGTCGCTCGGACCAGGGCCCCGGCACGCCGCCCTGCTCGGTGACGCCCGCGGGGTCGTTCTCCCCCGGGTGCACCGGACCGTCGGCGGGACGGGCGCCGAGCGCGACGAGGTCGACGGCCGGTGCCGGTTCGCCCACGCGGTGCTTGACCCAGACCTGCCGGGCTCCGCGGTCGTCGAACGAGGTGAACAGCGACACCGAGTACGCGTCCGACACGACCTCGTCGAAGTGCTCCGCGACGGCGCCCCACGGCAGGTCGAGGTGCACGGTCGTGGCGACCTGGAAGGTGGGCTCGATCGCGAGCTCCACCGCGGTGACGACACCGAGCGCGCCGAGCGCCACCCGGTGCGCGTCGAGGGAACCGTCCGGTGTCGACGCATCGACGAACGCCAGGTCTCCGGAAGCGCGGACGACCTCGAGGCCGACCACAGCCTGCGCGAGCGACGGGTTGCGGACGCCGGAGCCGTGCGTGCCGGTGGCGACCGCGCCGGCGGTGGAGATGTGCGGCAGGGAGGCGAGGTTCGCGAGTGCCCAGCCCCGCGCCTCCAGGCCCGCGGCCACCTGGCTGTGGATCATGCCGGCGGCGACGCGCACGACCCGCCGGTCCTCGTCGATGTCGAGCACCGGCGGCAGGTCCGCCAGCGACACCTGGAGCGCGTCGGTGTCGGCGATCGTGTTGAACGAGTGCCGTGACCCGAGCGCCGTCAGGCGCGGCGTCGACGCGACGAGCTGCTGCAGCTCGTCGACCGACGTCGGGCGCGCCAGGCCGGACGCCCGGTAGGTGACGTTGCCCGCCCAGTTCGTCCGCGTCGTCGCGCTCACGGTCACGAGCCTAGAACCCCCGGTCGAGACGGTGCCACGTCTGCTGGAGGCGCAGCTCGTCGCGGAACCCGCGCTCGGTGGTGTGCTCGTCGATGACGAGGAACTCCGTGCCGACCATGGTCGCGAAGTCCTCGACCACCTGCAGGCCGACGGCCGTCGTCATGACGGTGTGGTGGGCGGCGCCGGCGGTGAGCCAGGCCTCTGCGGCGACGGGGAACGACGGGCGCGGCTCCCAGACGGCACGGCCGACCGGCAGCTTCGGCAGAGCCTCGGTGGGCGGCACGACGTCCACCACGTTCGCGGTGAGGCGGAAGCCGTCGCGGGTGTCGGAGAGGGCGACCACGACGGCCTCGCCGGCGTCGGCCGTGAAGACCAGGCGCACCGGGTCGTCCTTGCCGCCGATGCCGAGCGGGTGGATCTCGAGCGTCGGCTTCGTGGTGGTGAGGGTCGGCGAGACCTCGAGCATGTGCGCGCCGAGGATCTTCTCGGCACCCGGCGTGAGGTCGTACGTGTAGTCCTCCATGAGCGACGCGCCACCGGGGAGGCCGGCGCCGGCGACGTTCATCGCACGGACGAGGACGGCGGTCTTCCAGTCGCCCTCGGCACCGAAGCCGTACCCGTCGGCCATCAGGCGCTGCACGGCGAGGCCCGGCAGCTGCTTGAGCGTGCCGAGGTCCTCGAAGTTGGTGGTGAAGGCGGCGGACCCGTTCTGCGCGAGCAGGGTGCGGAGGCCGATCTCGATCGCGGCGCCGTCGCGGAGGGACTGGTGGCGGTCACCACCGTCACGGAGCGACGGGTCGACGTCGTAGTCCTGCTGGTAGGTCGCGACGAGCGCATCGACCGCTGCCGTGTCGGCTTCCGCCGAGGCGACCGCCTCGGCCAGCTCGTTGACGGCCCAGGTGTTCACCTGCACGCCGAGCTCGATCTCCGCCTCGGTCTTGTCGCCCTCGGTGACCGCGACGTACCGCATGTTGTCGCCGAACCGGGTGAGCTTGAGCTCCCGCACGGCCGCGGCACCGGCGGCGGCGCGGGTCCAGTTCGCGACCCGCTGCTGGACGCGGGGGTCCGAGACGTGCCCGACGGCGGTGGCGTGCCGGACGCCGAGGCGCGCCAGGGCGTACCCGAACTCGCGGTCACCGTGCGCCGCCTGGTTGAGGTTCATGAAGTCGAAGTCGATGTCCGCCCAGGGCAGCGTGACGTTCGCCTGGGTGTGCAGGTGCAGCAGCGGCTTCGTGAGCGCCTGCAGGCCGCCGATCCACATCTTCGCGGGGCTGAACGTGTGCATCCACGTCGTCACACCGATGACCTTGTCGTCCGCGCTGGCCTCGATGAGGGCGCGCCGGATGCCGTCCGCGTCCTTCAGCACGGGCTTCCAGACGAGCTTCACCGGCACGTGCGGTGCCAGCGTCTCGTGCACGTGCTTGCTCTGCGACTCCACCTGGCGCAGGGTCTCCTCGCCGTACAGCCCCTGGGAGCCGGTGAGGAACCAGACCTCGTAGCCCGCCAGCGTCTCGGCGGGGTCGACGACGTGCGTCGCGGTGTCGTGGGTCACTGGAGTGCTCCTTCGGGGGTCTGTCCGTAGACGTTCTGGTAGCGATCGAAGAGTCGGTCGATGTCTGCTTCGGCGATCGGGACGACGTCCCCGCCCTGCTTCGCGATGTGCACGGTCCGGGCGACGTCCTCGCACATCACGGCGGCCTTCACGGCGTCCTTCGCGTCGCGGCCGATCGTGAAGACGCCGTGGTTCTGCATGAGCACCGCACGCGAGCGGTGGCCGGCGAGGGTCTCGACGATGCCGTGTCCGATCGAGTCGTCGCCGATGATCGCGAACGGTCCGACCGGGATCGGTCCGCCGAACTCGTCCGCCATCGCGGTGATGACGCACGGGATGGGCTCTGCCCGTGCCGCCCACGCCGTCGCGTACGTCGAGTGGGTGTGCACGACGCCGCCGACCTCCGGCATGTTCCGGTAGACGTAGGCGTGCGCGGCGGTGTCGGAGCTCGGCCCGTGGCTGTTCTCCCAGCCGTCGGCCGGCACCCCGTCGAGCGTGCAGACGACCTGGTTCCCGGGGGTCAGGTCGTCGCTGGACACGCCGCTCGGCTTGATGACGAAGAGGTCCGTGCCCGGCACCCGCTCGGAGACGTTGCCGCCGGTCCAGATCACGAGGCCGTAGCGGACGAGTTCGCCGTGCAGGCGGGCGACGCGTTCGCGGGTGGCGGCGACGGCCTGCTGGGTGTCGGTGGTCATCGGGTCGGCTCCTTCTCGGCCTGGAGGCGCGGTTCGCCTGCCGTCGTCGGCTCGGCTCCGGGGGTGGTCGCGCTGGCGCTGGCGCTGGTGTCGGTGCTTGCGGGGGTCGCTTCGGGGCGGGTCGCGGCGGCGGCGACGTCCTGGACGGGCAGGGCCCGCCGGTAGCGCTCGAGGTACGTCTGGAACCCGTCGACGTCGGCCGGCTCGGGCTCGGACACGTGCACGGCGTCGCCGGCGAACACCGTGTCGGCGAGGAAGTCCGCCAGGTGCTGGTCGGTGTGCTCGAGGTAGGCGGCGAGCACCGCGATCCCCCACGCACCGCCCTCGCCCGCGGTCTCCTCGAGCGCGACGGGCACGCGGAGGGCGGCTGCGAGCAGGCGTTGCGGTGCGCCGGGCGTCCGGAAGAGCCCGCCGTGGGCGGTCATCCGGTCGACCTGGACCTCCTCGCCGTGCAGGACGTCCATGCCGATCGCGAGGGTGGCGAAGGCGCCGTGCACTTCGGAGCGCACGAGGTTGCCGAGCGTGAAGCGTGCGTCCGGGGTCCGGAGCAGCAGGGGTCGGCCGTCCTCGACGTGCGTGACGGGCTCCCCGGCGAGGTAGTTGAAGGAGAGCAGGCCGCCGGCGTCGGGGTCCGCGTGCTCGGCTTCGGCCAGCAGCGTCGCGTAGACGGTGTCGATGTCCGGTGCCGTGCTGCCGGTGCGCTCGCTCGCGGCCTCGGCGAACCGGCCGAACACGCGCGCCCAGCTCGCGATCTCGCTCGCACCGTTGTTGCAGTGCACCATCGCGACGGCGTCCCCGGAGGGCGTGGTGACGACGTCGAGCTCCTCGTGCGGGGTCGCGAGCGGGTGCTCCAGCACGACCATCGCGAAGATGCTCGTGCCGACGCTGACGTTGCCCGTGCGCGGTGCGACGGCGTTCGTCGCGACCATGCCCGTGCCGGCGTCACCCTCGGGCGGGCAGAGGGGAACACCAGGGAGCAGGGTGCCGGACGGGTCGAGCCACGCGGCTCCCTCGGGGGTGAGGGCTCCCGCGTCGTCCCCGGCGACGAGCACCTCGGGCAGGAGCGCCCGGAGGTCCCCGACCCCGATCAGGTCCTCGGCCGTCCGGAGCATCGCGCCGTCGTAGTCGCGCGTGCCGGGGTCGCCCGGTCCGCTGTCCGCCGGGGTGCTGTCGATCGGGAAGACACCGCTCGCATCGCCGACGCCGAGCACGTCCCGCCCCGTGAGCCGTCGGTGCACGTACCCGGCGAGGGTCGTGACGCTCGCGAGGTCGGCGACGTGCGGCTCGTCGTCGAGGACGGCCTGGTACAGGTGCGCGATGGACCAGCGCAGCGGGATGTTGAACCCGAGGGCGTCGCTGAGTCGTTCGGCGGCGGGGCCGGTCGAGGTGTTGCGCCAGGTGCGGAACGGCACGAGCAGCTCGCCCGCGGCGTCGAACGCGAGGTAGCCGTGCATCATCGCGCTCACGCCGGCGGCGCGGAAGGTCGTCGGGGTGACGCCGTACTGGGCCTCGACGTCGGCCACGAGGGCGGCGTAGGCGGCGCGGAGTCCGGTCTCGACGGCCTCGAGGGAGTACGTCCAGCGCCCGTCGACGAACTCGTTCTCCCACTCGTGGGCGCCCGCGGCGATGGGGACGAGGTCCTCGTCCACGAGGCACGCCTTGATGCGGGTGGAGCCGAGCTCGATCCCGAGCGTGGTTCGGCCGTCCACGACCTGCTGCCTGCGGTCGTCGCCCATGCGTTCCTCCAGAACCTCGTCGTCCTCCGTGAGCGCTCACATCCTGGCACGTGAGCGCTCACTCCCGCAACGCCGCCACGCCCGCGCCCGCCCAGGTCGCACGAACCGCCGCTCGCCGCCGCACGCCCGCGCTCGGCGAGGTCGCACGAACTGCCGCTCGCCGCCCGCCCGCGCCGAGGTCGCACGAACTGCCGCCCGCCGCCGCCCCGAACGGCAGGACGTGCGACCTGACCGAGCGGACCACGGCGAGTCGTGCAACCTCGGCCCGCCCGCCGGCTGGCGCCCCGCGCGATGCCCTACGCGCCGACGGTGCTCTCGCGGACGACCAGGGACGGGGTCACGGTCGCGGACGCCGCAGCGCCCCCGTCGATGAGGTCGAGCAGCGCCCGACCCGCAACGCGCCCGAGCTCCTCGAGGCGCAGGTCCACCGTGGTCAGCGGCGGCCGGCTCGCGAGCGCCATCACGTCCCAGTCGTCGAACCCGGCGACCGCGACGTCGTCCGGCACGGACAGCCCGAGCTCCCGCAGCCGATCGCACACGCCCCGCGCGATCTGATCGCTCCCGCAGACGATCGCGTCCACGCCGAGCGCACCCGACCCGGACGCTGCCCCGGCCCCGGTCCCTGCCCCTGCCGACGCGAGCCCCACGCCCCGCCCCAGCACGTCCACCGCCTGCCGCCCCCACCGCTCCGACCACTCGCCGTACAGCGGTTCGGCCACGAGGCTCGCGCCGAGCACCTCGGTGGCGCCGGACACACGCCGGACCGCCGACCGGTGCCGCTCGGGCCCCGTGACGATCGCCACCCGCCGTCGCCCGGTCGACAGCACGTGCGCGGCGACGGCCGCCGACCCGGCGGCGTCGTCGAGCGTGACCGACACGTCGTCCGGGTCGGTCGAGGGCGTGAACGCGTACACGACCGGGATCGGCACGTCGATCGGCGGCCGGGCGTCGGCGGAACGGCCGGTCACGATGATGCCGTCGACCCCGCGGGCGGCGAGCGAGCGGAGGTAGTGGGCCTCGCGCACGTGGTCGTCGCGGGTGTCGCACAGCAGCACGGCCATCTGCCCGGCGGAGAGGGCGTCCTCGGCACCGAGGAGCACCGGGATCGAGAACCGGCCGAACGAGTCCGTCGTGATCATGCCCACCGTGTAGGTCCGCCCCGAGGAGAGCGCGCGGGCCCGGGCGTCGCCGACGAACCCGAGCTTCTCGGCAGCGTCCTTCACCCGGGCGCGCGTCGACTCCCGGAGCTGCCCGGTGCCGTTCAGTGCCTTCGAGGCAGTGCCGATCGACACGCCGGCGAGCGCCGCGACGTCGGTGATCCGGACGGTCCGCCCAGCGCGCTCCAGTGTCACGGCAAACCCCTTTCCGGATGCGGGAAACTGACCACGACTATACGCACGATGTGAGAAGACGCCCTTGCGCGCCTCCGGGTCGTGTCGTAACGTCCTCCGCAGAAACCGTTTTCCGGAACCAGCACGGAACCGGACCCGGCCTGAGTCACATCGCAAGGAGGCGACATGACCACCACGCTCGCGACCGACAGCCGCGCGCACACCGCGACCCCGGTCCTCCCGACCGCGGACGCGCACCTGACGCTCCGACCGCTGCCCACGGGCGACGCCCGGATCACCGGCGGCTTCTGGGCCCTCCGACAGGAGCGGAACGGCCGCGACGCGGTCCGCGGCGGGTACGCCCTGCTCGAGGCAGCCGGGAACTTCCGGAACCTCCGCATCGCGGCCGGCCTCGAGGAGGGCGACGCGACCGGCCCGATCTTCATGGACTCCGACGTCACGAAGTGGCTCGAGGCGGTGGCGTGGGAGTACGGCCGAGCCCCCGCCGAGGACCTGCTGGAACTCCAGCGCGAGGTCACCGCCCTGTACGCCCAGGCGCAGGCCGACGACGGCTACCTCGACTCCGTGCAGCAGATCCGCGGGAAGGGCGAGCGGTACACGGACCTCAAGTGGAGCCACGAGATGTACTGCGCCGGACACCTGTACCAGGCGGCCGTGGCACAGCACCGCGCGACCGGCGACACCGGGCTGCTCGACGTCGCGATCAAGAACGCCGACCACCTCGTCCGCACGTTCGGGGACGGCCCCGGCAAGGTCCGCGACGTCGACGGCCACCCGGTGGTCGAGATGGGCCTCGTCGAGCTCTACCGCGAGACCGGCACCCGCGAGTACCTCGACCTCGCGCACTGGTTCGTCGACGCCCGGGGCACCGGCATCATCGAGCGCGCCGGCGGCGAGCCGACGTACTTCTCCGACCGGGTCCCGAGCCGACAGGCGACGACCGTCGAGGGCCACGCGGTCCGCGCCGTGTACCTCGCGGCCGGCGCCGTGGACGTCGCGATCGAGACCGGCGACACCGAGCTCCTGACCGCGAGCGAGACGCAGTTCGCGGACATGATGGCCACGAAGGCGTTCATCACCGGCGGCCTCGGCGCGCGCTGGGACTGGGAGGCGTTCGGCGACCCGTACGAGCTCCCGACCGACCGCGGGTACGCCGAGACCTGTGCGGCCATCGGCGGGATCCAGTGGGCCTGGCGCCTGCTCCTCGCGACCGGGAAGCCCGTGTACGCCGACGCGATCGAGCGCCTGCTGTACAACGCGTTCCTCGCGGGCGTGAGCCTCGCCGGCACCGAGTACTTCTACGTCAACCCGCTGCAGCAGCGTGACCACGCGCACCAGGACGAGAACCGCTCCCCCGCGCACGGCCGCCGCGGCTGGTTCGACTGCGCCTGCTGCCCGCCGAACATCATGCGGACGTTCGCGAGCCTCGACGGCTACCTCGCCACCGCGACCGACGGCGGCCTCCAGCTGCACCAGTACGCCACGGCCTCGCTCGGCCCGGTCGACGTCGAGACCGGGTACCCGCACGACGGCCGCGTGGTCGTCACCGTCACCGAGGACGGCCCGCTCGCCCTCGGCCTGCGGATCCCGTCGTGGTCGGACACCACGACGGTGCAGGGTCTGGACGGCACGGCCAGCCCCGCCGCGGGCACGCTGCACGTCATCGACCGCGAGTGGACGGCCGGCGACACCGTCGAGCTCGTCTTCGACACGACGCCGCACCGGTACGTCGCCGACGCCCGGATCGACGCCGCACGCGGGCAGGTCGCCATCGAGCGCGGACCGCTCGTGTACGCGGTCGAGCAGGCGGACCAGCAGGGCTTCACGGTCGACGACCTGACGGTCGACGCCGACGCGCCGATCACCGAGGAGCGCCAGGACGGGCTCCTCGACGGCGTCGTCACGCTGCGCGTCGCCGGACACGCCCCGGCCGAGCACGCGCAGGCAGCGTGGCCGTACCGCCGACTGGACGGTCCAGGAGGAACGGATCACGCAGGTGCGGCGACCAGCGTCGACGACGCGGCCGGGTCCACGGCGGCCGCCACGCGCCTCCAGGACGTCACCGCCACCGCGGTCCCGTACTACGCCTGGGCGAACCGCGGAGCCGCGCCGATGCGCGTCTGGCTCCCGCTGGCGCGGTGACACGATGGACCGCAGAGCGTTCCTCGCCGGCGGTCTCGCCGGCGGGGCGGCCCTCGCCCTGGCGGGGTGCTCCGGCACCCTGCCGAAGGTCGACGCGCGCGTCGCGAGCTTCGGCCGGAACGCGACCGGCACCGTGCACGTCTGGTGCCGCTCGGCGACGCAGGCCGGACTGACGGCGGCCGTCGCCGGGTTCAACAAGGCGAACCCGAAGCTGCAGGTCGAGCTGACGCCCGTGCCGGACGGACAGTACGTGACAAAGCTCGCGACTGCGATCCGTGGTGGTGAGCCGCCGGACGTCGTGGACATCGACGACATCAACTCGCAGCTGTTCATCTTCCGCGAGGCGTTCGCCGACCTCACCGACGTCGTGAAGGGGCTCGACTACTTCGACGCGATCTCGCCCGGCCACCTCCGGCTGCTCGAGTACCGCGACCGGTACTACGGGCTGCCGTACCTGGCGGACAACTCGCAGTTGTTCGTCAACACCGAGCTGTTCGACCGAGCCGGCCTCGACGTCGAGGACGCGACGAAGGACCTCGACTCGATGCTCGCCGCCGCGAAGGCGATCCGGAAGACCGGCGACGACGTGTACGGGTGGTCGATCTCGGGCAACGCCGCCGGCATCATCGGGTTCGTCACGCAGCCGCACGTCTGGGCCACCGGCGTCGACATGATGTCCGGCGAGGTCGGCAAGCAGACGGCGAACATCACCGGCAACGAGGCGCTCGAACGCATGCTCGAGTTCTACCGGCAGCTGTGGAAGGACGGCGTGCTGTCGAAGGCGACCTACGCGGACGCCGGGACCACGTGGGGCGCCGACTTCCGGGCCGGCAAGGTCGGCATCTTCCCGACCTCGTACGGTGCGACCGTGCCCGCCGCGACGAAGGCGATGCGGGCGAAGATGCAGACGGTGCTCATCCCGTCGTGGGACGGCAAGCGGTCGTTCTTCGACGGCGGCGACAACATGTGCATCCCGAACGGGGCGGCGAACCCGTCCGGGGGCTGGGCGTTCATGCAGTACGCGAACGGTCTGCAGCAACAGCAGGCGCTGCCGGACGGCGGGTACTTCCCGACCCGGTCCGACGCCGCGACACCCGCGTACCGGAAGAAGTACCCGCTCGCGTTCGGCCCGCTCGACGCGATCGAGAAGGGGTACGCGCCGCAGACGCTCGCGTACAACCTGCTCGTGAACCAGCCCTCGTCGCCGTACTTCGCGATGTTCCGCGAGGCGGTGTTCGGCTCGGGGGCCGCTGCGGCCATGAAGACGGCGCAGTCGGACTACACCCGCATCCTCGACCAGGTCCAGGCCTGAGCGACCGTTCGCTCGTTCGCTCGTTCGCTCGTTCGCTCGTTGCACAGAGAGGTGCAGACATGACCACCGTCTCCAACCGACGGACCGGCGCCGGCCGTCCGACCGTCGGCCGTGGCGTCAGCCGCCCGGGTCCGTCCCGGAACTCGCTCACGCACCCGCCGCGTACCGGCGCCGTGCTCGTCACCCCGGCGATCGTGTTCGTCGCGGTGTTCGTCCTCGCGCCGCTGGTGTTCGCGCTCTACATCTCGTTCACGAACTGGCCCCTGATCGGCCCGTACCGGTTCATCGGACTGCAGAACTACCTGACGCTGTTCCAGGACCCGACGTTCGTGCACGCCATCGGGTACACGCTGCTCTACACGGCGATCGTGACGGTGCCGATCCTGGCGCTCGGGTACTTCCTCGCCGTGCTCATCCGGGCCCGACGGCGCGGGTCGACGTTCCTGCGCACGGTGTTCTTCCTGCCGTACGTCGTCGGGCTGACCACGCTGTCGTTCATGCTCGTGCTCGAGGCGCAGCCGAACTCCGGCGCGGTGAACATGGTGCTCCGCTGGCTCGGGATCACCGACGGCAGCACGGCGTGGCTCGTGAACGGCCCGCTCGCGACGCTGCTCATCTGCGTGCTCGTCGTCTGGGCGGTGTCCGGGCTGACGATGGTGCTCGTGATGTCCGCCATGCAGGGCATCCCCGACGAGGTGTACGAGTCCGCCCAGCTCGAAGGGGCCTCGTGGTGGCAGACCGAACGCCTCATCACGATGCCGATGATCCGCTCGACGCTCGCCCTCAGCGCGATCATCTCGGTCATCGGGTCGCTGCTCGCGTTCAACCAGTTCTACATCCTGACCCAGGGCGGGCCGGGCACGGAGACCACGACGATCGTCAACGCGATCTACAACCGCGGCTTCGTGAACCTGCAGCTCGGCGCGGCGACCGCCGAGTCGATCGCCCTCGTCGTCGTCATCGCCGCCGTCACCGTGTTCCAGTTCTGGGCACTGCGAGAGAAGGACTGAGCCATGAGCACCACCGCTTCCCGTGCGGGCCTCGCGGCCCCGGACCTGTCCACCCGCACGCTGACCACCTCCGGCGACGGAGGCCGCCGCCGTCACCACCAGGGCAGCGTGCGCCACCCGCGCGACACCGCGGTGAAGCGCACGTTGTACGTCATCGCCGGGGTCGGTGCGACGCTGGTGTTCGGCGTCCCGCTCATCTGGTCGATCCTGCGGGCCTTCCAGTCCGAGGCCGTCATCACGCAGGCGGCCGACCCGGCGACGTTCTTCCAGCTCGGGTGGCAGAACTTCGCCGCGGTCTTCAGCCCCTCGTCGCACCTGCTCACCGGCGTCGTGAATTCGCTCGTCGTGTCGATCGCCACGGCCGTCCTGACCGCCGTGATCGCGACGATGGCCGGGTACGGGTTCGCCCGGTTCCGGTTCCGCGGTTCCGGCGTCGTCTTCGGGCTGGTGCTGCTGACGATGATGGTGCCGTTCCAGGCGATCCTCACGCCGCTGTACCTCGAGATGAACGCGATGAAGCTCACGAACTCGCTGCTCGGGCTCGTGCTCTTCTACACGACGGTGAACCTGCCGTTCGGGGTGTTCGTGATGCGGAACGCGTTCGAGTCGATCCCGACGGAGCTCGAGGACTCGGCGTTCGTCGACGGGGCCTCACGCTTCCGGGTCGTCGTGTCGGTGCTGCGGCCGCTGCTCCTGCCGGGTGCCGCGACCGCCGCGCTCTACGCGTTCCTGGCGTCGTGGACGGAGTTCCTCGGGGCGCTGACGTTCCTCACGAAGGACTCGCTCTACACGCTGCCCGTCGCACTGCTCAACCTGCAGACCGGGGCGTACGGGCAGGTGTCGTACGGGAACCTCGTGGCCGGGTCCGTCGTGGCGATGATCCCGTGCATCGCGCTGTACGTCGGGCTGCAGCGGTTCTACGTCGCCGGGCTGTCGTCCGGCGCGCTGAAGGGCTGACGGTCGGGTCAGCCGGGCGGCGCCGTCCTCGCACCGTGCGGGGGCGGCGCTGCCGCGCGCGGGGCGGCGTTGCCGCGGGGCGGGGCGGCGTTGCCGCGGGCCGGGGGCCCCGAGCGGGCGAAAAACGTCACATTCGGCCCGCACACCCGGCCTGTTCTGCCCGCTCGACGACGAACCCGCGGCGAGTCGTGCCCGCTCGGCGAACCCGCGAAGCTGCGCCCGCGGCGCGCGCCCCACGCGCCCCGCGCCCGCGCCCCGCGCCCCGCGCCCTACGCGCTCCGGCGCACCACGAGCTCGGGCACGAGCAACGTCTCGTCCCGCGGCTCCCCCTCGACGAGGGCCCGCACGGTGTCGAGCACCCGCTCCCCCATCGCCCGGAAGTCCTGCCGCACGGTGGTGAGCGGCGGCGTGAAGTGCGCCGCCTCTGGCACGTCGTCGAAGCCCACCACGGCGATGTCGTCCGGCACCCGCAGCCCCTCGTCGGCGAAGGCGTGCAGGACCCCGAGCGCCATCTGGTCGTTCCCGGCGAAGACCGCGTCGACCGTGTGCACGTCGATCGTCCGGGCAGCCGCGAACCCGCTCGCCGGGGTCCAGTCGCCGTCGAGCACCACGGGCTCGAGCCCCGCGTCGCGCATGATCCGCTCGTAGGTCACCCGGCGGACCTCGGACTCCTGCGAGACCGCAGGGCCGGCGATGTGCACGATCCGGCGGTGCCCGCGGGCGAACAGGTGCTCCATCACGAGCGAGGTCCCCGCCGCCTGGTCGATCGCGACCGCCGCGACGCTCGGTGCCACCGGGACCCTGGCCGCGTCCCGCTGCACGGCGTTCGCGACGACGACGGGCACCGAGACCGGGACGGTCAGCGAGGCGAGGGCGTCGAGCACCCGGTTGTCGGCGGCGACGAGCACGATGGCGGCGACGTCCTGGGCGAGCAGCGTCACGAGGGCGTTCGACAGGTCGACGGGGCGCGGGTCGTCGGGCAGCGTGGAGAGCAGGACGTGGTAGCCGGCGGACCGGGCTGCCCGCTCGAATCCGATGGCGGTGCTCGACGGTCCGTACAGCGCGTCCCCGGCGGTGATGATGCCGAGCGCCCGACTGCGTCCCCCGGCGAGCGCCCGGGCAGCGGCACGGGGCCGGTACCCGAGCTCGGTGACCGCATCGGACACCTGGGCGCGGAACTGCTCGCGGACCGTCGGGTCGCCGTTGATCACCCGCGAGACGGTCTGGTGGGAGACGCCCGCGCGCTCGGCGACGTCGAAGATCGTGGGTGCCTTGCGACGTTTGCCGCCGGCGTCCCCGAGCGCGGTCGTGGTCGTCACGTCGCCAACCGTACCGCGCAGTCCGGCCGACGCGACAAGATCGCGAAACGGTCACGGTGAGTTGACACCCCGTCACGGAACCCCCAGTATGTGAGCGCTCACACGAGCAAATCCCTCGGGGCACAGCAGCCCCGGCACCGAGCGCGTCGACGTGGACGCGCAGGAACAGAGGTACTTCGATGATGAAGCGCAAGATCGTCGCGGGCGTCGCCGCCCTCGGCATCGCCATCGCACTCGCCGGCTGCTCCGCCGGCGGACGCGCGTCCACCGACGGTGGGAGCAGCAGCGGCGACAACAAGGGCGCCCTGGTGGGCGTCGCGATGCCGACCAAGGTCTCGGAACGCTGGATCAAGGACGGCAACGCCGTCAAGAGCGACCTCGAGAAGGCCGGCTACAAGGTCGACCTCGAGTACGGCGACAACAAGGTCCAGCAGCAGGCGCAGCAGGTCAGCAACATGATCACGAAGGGCGCGAAGGTCCTCATCATCGCGTCGATCGACGGCGGAGCGCTCTCCGACCAGCTCGACGCCGCCGCCAAGGCCGGCATCAAGGTGATCTCCTACGACCGCCTGCTCACGGGCAACAAGAACGTCGACTACTACGTGTCGTTCGACAACGAGAAGGTCGGCGTCGACCAGGCGACGAGCCTGCTCACCGGCCTCGGCGTGCTCGACGCGGACGGCAAGAAGACCGGCGAGAAGGGCCCCTTCAACATCGAGGTCTTCGCCGGCTCGCTCGACGACAACAACGCGGGCTTCTTCTTCGACGGTGCGATGAAGACCCTCAAGCCGTACCTCGAGGACGGCACCCTGAAGATCCAGTCCGGCCAGGACCAGCTCTCGCAGGCCGCGACGCAGCAGTGGGACCCGGCGACCGCCAAGGCCCGCATGCAGAACCTCATCGCGAAGTCGTACTCCGGCGGCACCACGCTGAACGGCGTGCTCTCGCCGTACGACGGCATGTCGATCGGCATCATCTCGGCGCTCCAGGGCGCCGGGTACGGCTCGAGTGACCGCCCGCTCCCGACCATCACGGGGCAGGACGCCGAGCAGGCCAGCGTGAAGTCGATCATCGCCGGTCAGCAGTACTCGACCATCTACAAGGACACGCGCAAGCTCGCCAAGCAGTCGGTCACCATGGCCGAGGACCTGCTCACCGGCAAGAAGCCCGAGGTCAACGACACGAAGAGCTACGACAACAAGGTCAAGGTCGTCCCGACCTACCTGTTCCAGCCGACCGTCGTGACGAAGGACAACTACAAGGAAGTCCTCGTCGACTCGGGCTACTACACCGAGGCCGACCTCAAGTAGGACGCAACCCATCTGTCGGACTGGAGGCGCGGGTCGACCCCGCCCCGCGCCTCCAGTCCGTCACCACCCGCGCGCCCACGCGCGGACGACGAAAAGGCGGTCCCACATGGCGGACACCATCCTCGAGATGCGTGACATCACCAAGACGTTCCCCGGGGTCAAGGCGCTGCAGGGGGTCTCGATCGAGGTCGAGCGCGGCCAGGTCCACGCGATCTGCGGCGAGAACGGCGCCGGCAAGTCCACCCTGATGAAGGTGCTGTCCGGGGTCTACCCGCACGGCTCCTTCGACGGCGAGATCCTCATCGACGGATCCCCCGTCGAGTTCGGCGACATCAACGGCTCGGAAGCGGCCGGGGTCGTGATCATCCACCAGGAGCTCGCGCTCAGCCCGTTCCTGTCGATCGCCGAGAACATCTTCCTCGGCAACGAACAGTCGAAGGCCGGGTTCATCGACTGGAACAAGACGAACCTCGCGGCCGCCGAGCTCCTGCAGCGCGTCGGCCTCAAGGACAACCCGGTCACGAAGATCGTCGACATCGGCGTCGGCAAGCAGCAGCTCGTCGAGATCGCGAAGGCCCTGTCGAAGCGGGTGAAGCTCCTCATCCTCGACGAGCCGACGGCAGCGCTGAACGACGACGACTCGGCGCACCTGCTCGACCTCATCCGGTCGCTGCAGGCCGAGGGGATGACGGCGATCATCATCAGCCACAAGCTCAACGAGATCAAGGCGATCGCGGACAAGGTCACGATCATCCGCGACGGCAAGACCATCGAGACGCTCGACATGCACGCCGACGACGTCTCCGAGGACCGGATCATCCGCGGCATGGTCGGTCGCGACCTGTCGAACCGGTACCCGGAGCGCGAGGACCCGCAGATCGGCGAGGAACTCCTCCGCATCGAGGACTGGACCGTCCACCACCAGCTCGACGCCTCGCGCGAGATCATCCACCAGGCGAACCTCTCCGTCCGCGCGGGCGAGGTCGTCGGCATCGCCGGGCTCATGGGTGCCGGACGGACCGAGCTCGCGATGAGCGTGTTCGGCCAGTCCTACGGCACCGGGATCAGCGGCACCGTGTACAAGCGGGGCGTCCCGATCAAGACCCACACGGTGTCGCAGGCGATCGACAACGGCATCGCCTACGTCACCGAGGACCGGAAGCGCTACGGGCTCAACCTCATCGACGACATCAAGCGGAACATCTCCGGGTCGGCGCTCGGGAAGCTCGCGAACTGGGGCTTCGTCAACGCGTCCGAGGAGACCACCGTCGCCGGGCAGTTCCTCCGCAGCCTCAACATCAAGGCACCGAACGTCGACGTCGTCACCGGGAAGCTCTCCGGCGGCAACCAGCAGAAGGTCGTCCTGTCGAAGTGGATGTACGCCGACCCCGACGTGCTCATCCTCGACGAGCCCACGCGGGGCATCGACGTCGGCGCGAAGTACGAGATCTACACGATCATCAACCAGCTCGCGGACCAGGGGAAGGGGATCATCGTGATCTCCTCCGAGCTCCCCGAGCTCCTCGGCATCTGCGACCGCATCTACACGCTCTCCGAGGGCACGATCACCGCCGACGTGCCCCGCTCCGAGGCCACGCCCGAGGCCCTCATGCAGTACATGACCCAGGAACGGGAGACCCCTGTCAATGAACGCGCTTAAGTCCGCCGCCGGCTACCTCACCGGGCAGCTCCGACAGATCGGCCTGTTCATCGCGCTGATCGTCATCGTCATCTTCTTCCAGGTGACGACGAACGGCATCACCCTCGCCCCGATCAACGTCTCGAACCTGATCGTCCAGAACAGCTACATCCTCATCCTCGCCATCGGCATGGTGATGGTCATCATCGCCGGGCACATCGACCTCTCGGTCGGCTCGGTCGTGGCCTTCACCGGCGCCATGGCCGGTGTCATGATCACGCAGTGGGGCCTGCCCTGGCCGATCGCGGTCGTGCTCTGCCTGGTGGTCGGCGCCCTCGTCGGTGCCTGGCAGGGGTTCTGGATCGCCTACTTCGGGATCCCCGCGTTCATCGTCACGCTCGCGGGCATGCTCGCGTTCCGTGGCGCCGCGCAGATCGTCCTGCACAACCAGCAGATCTCGCCGTTCCCGGAGGGCTTCCGCTCCCTCGGCTCCGGCTTCCTGCCGTCGTTCGGCACCACCGGGTACGAACCGCTCACGATGATCCTCGGCTTCGCGGCCGCGATCGTCCTCGTGGTCACGGCGTTCCGCGGTCGTGCCACACGGCGCAAGTACCAGCTCGAGAGCGAGCCGTTCGCCTGGTTCATCACGAAGCTCGCCTTCACGGTCGCGCTCGTCATCTACGTGGCGCTCCTGCTCGCGAGCTACAACGGCACCCCGATCGTGCTCGTCGTGCTCGGTGCCCTCGTGGTGATCTACTCGGTCGTCATGCGGAGCGCGGTGTTCGGCCGCCACATCTACGCGATCGGCGGGAACGCCCTCGCCGCCCAGCTCTCCGGTGTGAAGACGAAGCGGGTCACGTTCCTGCTCTTCGTCAACATGGGCGTCATCTCGGCCCTGGCCGGCGTGGTGTTCACCGGGCAGCTCAACCTCGCGGCTCCGGGTGCCGGCAACGGCTTCGAGCTCGACGCCATCGCCGCGGTGTTCATCGGCGGCGCGGCCGTCACCGGTGGCATCGGGACGGTGCCGGGAGCGATCGTCGGTGGTCTCATCATCGGCATCCTGAACAACGGCATGTCGATCCTCGGCATCGGGACCGAGTACCAGTCGCTCATCAAGGGCCTGGTGCTGCTCGCCGCCGTCGCGTTCGACGTGTTCAACAAGCGCCGGGCGGCGTCCGCGCGCAAGTAGCGCGGGCGCGCGGGCGCGCGGGCGCGCGGGGGCGTTCGTTTCGTGTGCAGAAATGGTCGGGTCCTGTCCGGGGACCCGACCATTTCTGCTCACGATCCGGAGAGCACGGCCCAGGCGGCGGCCTGGAGGCGCAGGGTCCCGTCCCCGACGTCGGCTCCGCCCGCCTCGACGCGCGTCGCACCCGCTGTGGGCAGGTCGACGGGATCGGGCGACAGGTTCAGGGCGGTCACCACCGCGCGCTCCGCGGTCGCGGTCCGCAGCACGATCGCGGTGTTCGTCAGGTGGACAACGTCGGTGTGGGCGCGGTGCAGCCAGGGCTCGCGGCGACGGAGGGCGATGAGCGCCTCGTACGCGTGCGTGAGCGCCACGGACTCGGGCGGAGCGGCCGGGAACTCCGGGCGGACGGCATCGTCCCCGCCGACGCGCTCCTCCTTCACCCCCGTCCAGCCGTACTCGTCACCGGCCCAGACGCTCGGGGTCCCGGCGACCGTGAGGAGGACGGCGGCGGCGTGCCCGGCGAACCGCTCCCCCACGGCGCTCGCGATGCGCGTCACGTCGTGGTTGCCGACGAACGTGCTCGGTGCCTGTGCGGCCAGCAGTTCGTCGTGCCGTTCGACGGCGTGGGCGAGCTCGAAGCAGTTCCGGTCGGCGATGCCGTGCCAGATGCCCTGCCAGAGCGCGTACTGCGTGGTGGAGTCGACCGTCGAGGCGCGGACGAACGCAGCCGTGTCGCCGTGGATGACCTCGCCCGTGAACCAGGCGTCCGGGAAGCGCTCCCGGACGCGCGGCAGCACCCGTGCCCAGAACGCCGTCGGCACCGCGTAGGCCGCGTCGAGTCGCCAGCCGTCGACGCCCCGTGCGAGCCAGTGCGTCATCACCTCGACGACGAGGTCCTCGGTGGCCCGGCTGCCGTGGTCGAGCGCGACCAGGATGTCGTGCCCCTCGAAGAGTCCGACCGGCACGTCGTCGCCGGGCGACCAGCCTGCCCAGTCGATCGCGAACAGATCCGCCGTCGGCGCGTCCGGGCCCTGCTCCTCGACGGCGCGGAAGGCCGGGTGCTCCCGTCCGACGTGGTTGAACACCCCGTCGAGCAGGACCCGGATCCCCCGGTCGTGCGCGGCCGTGACGAGCCGGTCGAAGTCGTCGTCGTCACCGAGCCGCGGGTCGATCCGGAAGTGGTCGACCGTGTCGTAGCCGTGCGTCGAGCTCGTGAAGACGGGGCCCAGCAGCAGCCCGTTCAGCCCGAGGTCCACGACGTGGTCGAGCCAGGGCTCGATGCGGCCGAGCCGGTGGTCGACGGGGCGTTCGTCCACGGGGGTGCCCGGCCGGACGTCGGCACCGACGAACCCGAGCGGGTAGACGTGCCACCACATGACGTGCTCGACCCAGGCGGGCTCGGCGGGACGCTCGGGTGCAGTGTCGGTGTTCACCGACCCGATGCTGCCAGCCGTGCCTGGGCTGGGCGCGAGACCGGACAGCGGGGACAGGATGGTCGCATGGGACGAGCGATCAGGACCGAGGCGGACGCCGCCGCGAACGAGGCGGAGCACGCCGATCGGACGTGTGCCTCGTGCGGCCGCCGGATGCCCGGTTCCGCCGCCCCGGATGCGAAGTACTGCTCGGCCGCGTGCCGGAAGCACGGCGTGGACGCGACGGACCGAGCACTCGAGCAACGGATCGACGAATTGCTCGCGGCACGCGCTCGAACGTCGAGCATCTGCCCGTCGGACGCCGCCCGGGCCCTCGACCCCGACGGCTGGCGTGACCTGATGGAACCCGCCCGGCGTGCGGCGCGGCGGATGATGTCCAGAGGCGAGGTCGAGATCACCCAGCACGGCAGCGTCGTCGACCCGTCCATCGCCAAGGGCCCGATCCGTATCCGCCGACCGCGCTGACATGGACGACCGCCTCATCACGGCCACTCACCGCGCCGATCACCTCGCTGCCATCGGCGGCACCGTCATCGGCATCTCGCAACAGGCCGCCCTCGCCGGACTCTCCGTGTTGTGGACCGCGCTCGGCGCCGTCGGGATCACCCGGCCCGCGGAACTCGTCTGGACGATCATCGCAGCGATCGGTGCAGTGCTCACCGTCACCGTGTGGATTCGTGCCCGCCGGACGGGGGCCTTGCTGCCGTTCTTCCTCACCGCTCCCGAGCGGCCGCTCGCGGTCCTCACCCCGGCGCAACGTCGCGAACTCCGACGGCAGTTGCGGCGACCGGGCACCGTCACGGAACCGTACGCGGGACTCGTCCGGAGCATGATCGACTGGCAGCGCCGCTCGTCGCGTGCCGCCGTCCCGGTGCTCGTCGGGGTGTTCCTCAGTCTGGTCGGGCTCTCCGGTTCGGTCGCGATGACCAACGGGACGGCTGGATGGTCCTTGATGGTCGGCCTCTCCGCCGTCGCGGTGTTCATCACCGTGGCCGGTCGCCTCGAATCGCGGCGTCAACTGCTCGTCCGGGAACAAGCGCAGCACGACACGTGTTGAGCACCGGGATGACCCTCGACGACACCGCCGCACAGTCCCCCGACCGTCTCCGAGCCCTCGTGGTGGGTGCCAGCGGCATCACCGGATCGGCCCTCGTGTCGCACCTGCTCGACCTCGGGTGGGAGGTCACCGCACTCTCCCGCCGCCCCCTCGCCCGCGACGGTGTCCGCACCGTGGCCGCGGACCTGCGCGACCCGGACTCGCTGGGCGTCGCCCTCGCCGACGAGCGCCCGACCCACGTCTTCTTCACCGCGTGGCAGCGGCAGGACACCGAGGCCGAGAACATCCGCGTGAACGGCGGCATGGTGCGCGACCTCCTCGCCGCCCTCGCCCACGCGCCGCTCGAGCACGTCGCCCTCGTCACCGGGCTGAAGCACTACCTCGGCCCGTTCGAGGCGTACGCCGCCGGCGAGATGCCCGACACCCCGTTCCACGAAGAAGAACCGCGCCTCGACACCCCGAACTTCTACTACGCCCAGGAGGACGAACTCTTCGCCGCCGCCGACCGCCAGGGCTTCACCTGGTCGGTGCACCGCTCGCACACGGTGATCGGCCACGCGGTGGGCAACGCGATGAACATGGGGCTGACGATCGCGGTGCAGGCGACCCTGGCGAAGGAGCTCGGTCTGGACTTCGTGTTCCCGGGCAGCGAGGCGCAGTGGAACAGCCTCACCGACATGACCGACGCGGGCATCCTGGCCGAGCACATGGTCTGGGCGTCGACCACGCCCGAGGGTGCCGACGAGGCGTTCAACATCGTGAACGGCGACGTGTTCCGCTGGCGCTGGATGTGGCCTCGGCTCGCCTCCCACCTCGGTGTCGACCCGGCGCGGGTCGTGGGGTACGAGGATGCGCCGCGTCCGCTCGAGGAGCAGATGGCGCCGCACGAGGCTGCGTGGGCCGACATCGCGGAGCGCCACGGCCTCGTCGAACCCGACATCACCCGGCTCGCCTCGTGGTGGCACACCGACGCCGACCTCGGTCGCGCGATGGAGGTCGTCACCGACATGGGCAAGAGCCGCGACGCCGGTTTCACCGCCTTCCGTCGCACCGAACGTGCCTTCGCCGAGCTCTTCGATCGCTACCGCGCCGACCGACTGATCCCCTGATCCGTACCCCGGTGGAAGCAATCGGGGGACACGAACCTGCGGCCCGGCCGCGAGCCGCGCTGCTGCCCCTGGTTGTGTTCGTGGCACAGGCCCCGAGGACCCTCGGCGGTCCCCGGAGGAAGGAAGACACCATGTCGCTCGGAGACAAGGCGAAGGACGTCACCCAGAAGGTCGTCGGCAAGGTCGAGGAAGCGGTCGGCAAGCACACCGACGACGACGAGCTCAAGCACCAGGGCCAGAAGGACCAGGTCATGGGCGAGGGCCGTCTCGAGACCGAGAAGGCGAAGGACAACCTCGACGGTCACTGAGCCCGTCGCACCACGCAACGCCCGCGCCCGACGGCGCGGGCGTTCGTCGTCTCAGAAGGCGTAGCGGATGCGGCAGCTCGGCAGCTGCTCCGCGACGAGTTCCCGGAACCGCTCGACCAGCTGCCCCTTCATCCCGGAGCGGTAGCGGACGTTGACCGCACCGTTCTGCGACACCTTCTGCTCTTGCAGGTCCGGGCGCCACAGCAGGTCCTCGGCCCTCGGGTGCCATCCGAGGTTGACCTCGTGCAGGGGCTCGTTGTGGGTGAGGAAGATGACCTCGGCCGCGAGCTGCGCCTTCGCGGCCGGGGACAGGACGTCGTCCACCTGACGCAGGAGGTCGGCCCAGTCGGACTCCCACGTCGGGGTCAGGATGACGGGCGAGAAGTTGAGATGAACCTCGTACCCGGCGTCGACGAAGTCGTTCACCGCGGCGATCCGCTCGGCGATCGGGCTGGTGCGGATGTCGGTGACCTTCGCGGTCTCGTGCGGCATGAGCGAGAACCGGATGCGCGTGCGGCCCATCGGGTCCCAGTCGAGCAGGTCGCGGTTGACGTACTTCGTCGCGAAGGAGGCCTTGGCGGTCGGTGACATCCGGAACAGGTCGCAGAGGTCCCGCACGTTGTCGCTGAGCATCGCGTCCACCGAGCAGTCGCTGTTCTCGCCGATGTCGTAGACCCACGCGTGCGGGTCGCACTGGTTCGGCTCGGTCTTCGGTCCCTGCTTCGCGATGTTGCGGGCGACGTGCTTCGTGATCTGGTCGATGTTCGCGAAGACCGTCACGGGGTTGCTGTAGCCCTTGCGCCGGGGGACGTAGCAATAGGCGCACGCCATGGCGCAGCCGTTCGCCGTCGACGGGGCGATGAAGTCCGCGGAGCGTCCGTTCGGCCGGGTCACGAGCGACTTCTTCACGCCGAGGACGAGCGCCTCGGTCTTGATGCGCACCCACCGCTGGACGTTCCGTTCGTCGCCGTGCACCTCGGGGATGTTCCAGTGCGACTCGACGGGGACGATCTCGGCGTCCGGCCACTGCCCGACGACCTCCTGCCCGCGCTGGAGCTCGAGGGCTGCCGGCTCGGCGTAGATCCGGCGGACGTCGAGCAGGGCGCGGGAGCGGGGTTCGGGCATCACCGCCGTTCTACCGCCCACCCCTGACACCGTGCACCGGATCCGCGCGGTGACCGTTCTGGTTCGCGATCCCCGGACTCCACGAACCAGAACGGTCATCCCTCCGGACGAACCCGGTGTCCGCTGCAAGACTCGGGTGCATGACCGCGACACCCGACGACCACTTCTTCGTGGTCGAGGGTCGGCGGTGGCGACGGACCGACCCGGCGCTCCCCGAGGACGTCGCCGCAGCGCTCCGGTCGCACCTCGGTCGGGGTCGCAACGCCGTCAAGCAGGCCAAGCGCTCCGGCGACGAGGACGCCCTCGCCGCAGCACGGCACCGCAACGGCCTGGCGAAGCACGGCCTCGGCGAGCGCGGACCCGAGTGGTGGACCCGCCCGGAAGACGACCGGATCGCCGACGCCCGGCGAGCGCTCCACGACCTCGACGCCCTCGACACCGATTCGCCCGACGCCTCGAGCCGGCCGCTGCCGTGAAGACCATCCGGCCGCCGCGACTCGACCGCGTGCTCAACATCATCGTCTTCGGTCCCGTCGGCATCGGGACGGGTACCGCGGTTGTTTCGGTCGCCTTCTCACCGGGCGCGTCAGCCCGGGTCTTCGTCTTCATCCTGGGTGTCGTGTTCGCTGCGATCGCTACCTGGGTGCTGGTCCGGCTCCCGCGGCTCGGCGTCCAACTGTGCGGAGACACGCTGCGGTACCACGGCTTCCTCATCAGCTGGTCGGCGCCGCGCGACGGCATCACCACGGTGCTCGACGACGCGTTCGTCGAGTGGCGTGATGACGGCGGCACGGAACACCGGCGGCAGATCTGGATGCTCACGCAGGCGTGGGAGGACGACGGCACCAAGTTCGCCCCACTGTGGCGGTGGCGACGTGCGGCGCTGCTCGAGGTGCGGGCGTGGGCCGGGGCTCGAGCAGTCTGACTCCCGGAACGGTCAGGGGCGGTAGTCGTCGGGCTTGTTCGGGGTCGGGGTCGGCGGCGCTCCCGCACCGACGATCCCGCCGGAACCGAACGAGGTGAGCACCCCCGCCAGGACGTGGAGCACGGAGACGACCACGCGCCCCACCCACTGCAACACCCGCACCATCGCATCCCCCTCGGCTGCTCGGACTCCAGCGAAGCCTAACCCGGTCAGCCCTCCGTGTGCCCGAGGTCCGGCTCGACCCGCAGGCACACCGACCGGGACGCGGCGGCGTGCAGTTCGAGGACGACGACGTCGTTCCTCCCAGCGCGGAGCACCGGTCCGGGGACGGCCAGGGTGCGCTGCGGCCCGCGGGACCAGTACCGGCCGAGGCAGAACCCGTTCACCCACGCGACGCCCTTCCGGAACCCGTCGAGGGCGAGGTAGCGGTCCCCTGCCTCGGCGAGGTCGAACGACCCCGTGGCGAACACCGGTCCGGCCAGCACGTCGCCGTCGGTGGGCAGTGCGTCGGCGAGGATCGTCAGCGCGGCCTCGGGCATCGGGTCGAGGGCCAGGGGCGACGCGGTCCACCGGGCGAGCGGGACTCCGTCGACGGCGATCCCGCCGATCAGGCCCTTCGGCTCGCCGATGCGTGGGCCGTAGTCGACGCGGCCCTGGTCCTCGACGAGGAGCTCGAGCGTGCCGGTGACCGGGGGCAGGGCGATGGCGCGGTCGTGGTGCTCCCGCTCGAGGACCCCGACGACGATCCCGTCCACGGAGACGACGGCGCGGTCGCGGACCTCCTCGCCGACGGTGAGCACGCCGCCCGACGGCAGGTCCACCTCGGTCCGGTACAGCACGAAGCCGCTCGCAGCGCCGAGGGCGTCGAACGTCGGCGGGGTGTCGTGCGCGGACCACGACGTGAGGGACGGCAGCAGGGCGCGCAGGGGTGTGACGCGGTCGAGGCGGACGGCGACGTCCGACGCGGGGGCGAGCCGCGCCTCCTGGCCCGGAGCCGACCCGACGGGACCGACGGGTCGGAGGGGACCGACGGATGCGAGCCGACCCGACCCACCGGGCTGCATCGCAGCGGGCAGCGGCGGAACGGGCGCGTAGCGCTCGATGACCGAGCGGAAGGCGTGGAACTTCTCCGTCGGACGCCCGGCCTCGTCGAGCGGGGCGTCGTAGTCGTACGACGTCGCGATCGGGCGGTACACACCCTTGTCGTTCGCGCCGTTCGTGAAGCCGAAGTTCGTGCCGCCGTGGAACATGTAAATGTTGACCGAGCCGCCCGCGGCCAGCAGGTCGTCGAGGTCCGATGCCGACGCAGCGGCCGGCGTGGTGTGGTGGTGCTCGCCCCAGCTGTCGAACCAGCCGTCCCAGAACTCCGAGCACATGAGGGGGCCGGTCGGCTGGGCCTGTCGGAGGCGCGCGAGCCGTTCGACGGAACGCGAGCCGAACGACCCGGTCTTGTGCAGCGAGGGCAGCGAACCGTCCTCGAGCATCGTGCCCATCGGCTGGTCGACGCTCGTGAAGGGGACGGTGAGCCCGATCGCGCGGTGCATCGCCTCGAGCTTCCGCAGGTACACGGGGTCGGAGCCGTACGCGCCGTACTCGTTCTCGACCTGCACGAGCACGATCGGGCCGCCGTTGTCGATCTGCCGTGGGACCAGCACCGGCGCGAGACGCTCCAAGTACCCCTGCACGGCGGCGAGGAACCCCGGCTCGTCGCGGCGGACCCCGACGGTGCCGTCGGCGAAGAGCCAGTACGGCAGGCCGCCGTTCGTCCACTCCGCGCAGATGTAGGGGCCGGGACGGACGATGGCGTGCATGCCCTCGGCGGCGACGAGGTCCAGGAAGCGGCCGAGGTCGAGACCGTCCTCGAAACTGAACGAAGAAGGCGACGGCGCGTGCGCGTTCCAGGCGACGTACGTCTCGATGGTGTTGAGCCCCATCAGCTTCGCCTTGCGGATCCGGTCCGCCCACAGGTCGGGGTGGACACGGAAGTAGTGGATCGCGCCGGACAGGATCCGGTGCGGCTCGCCGTCGAGCAGGAAGTCGGTGTCGCCGATGGCGAAGCGCATGGGGGAACTCTTTCAGGAGACGGGGCCGTGCGGAAGGTTCCGCACGGCCCCGGGTCGAACTGGTGTGGTGACTACTTGGACGAGAGCGTGAAGCCCTGGTCCTTGCCGTACTTCGCGAGGGCCTTCTGCCAGGCGGCGAGACCGCTCTCGAGCGAGGTGCCGTTCTCGTACGACTGGCCGACGGTGTCCGCGTAGACGCTGTTCGCGTACACCTGGTAGGGCAGGTAGGTGAAGTCGTTGTCGGACGACTTCGACGCGTCGACGAGCACCTTGTTGATCTGCTGGCCGCCGAAGTACTCCGGCTTCTCGTCGAGGAACGCCGAGGACTCGAGGTCGGCGGTGGTCGACGGGAACCCACCGGACTTCATGAAGATCCCGGTCGACTCCTTCGAGGAGTTCAGCCACTTGAGGAAGCCCGCCGCGAGGGCCGGGTTCTTCGACTGCTTCATGACCGCCTCGGCGCTGCCGCCGTTGTTCGCGGTCTGCGCGGTGCCGCCGTCGTAGGTCGGCATCGGCGCGACGCGCCAGTCACCGCTGGCGTCGGCGACGCTCGCCTCGAGGTTGCCGGGCATCCAGGCGCCGGTGATGAGCGTGGCGATCTGGCCGTTGCCGAGCTGCTTGTACCAGTCGTCGCTCCAGCCCACGGTCTTCGACAGCAGACCCTGCTCGACGAGCTGGTCCCAGGTCTTGGTCCACTTCTTCGTACCGGCGTCCTCGAGGTTGATCGTGACCTCGTCGCCCTTCGTGGTGAAGGGCGTGCCGCCGGCCTGGGCGATCATGCTCGTGGTGAACCCCGCGTCGCCCGAGTCGGCCGCGATGTAGGCGTCCGGGTCGGCCTCGTGCAGCTTCTTGGCCGCTGCGACGTACTCGTCCCACGTCTTCGGCACGGCGATGCCGTACTCGTCGAAGACCTTCTTGTTGTAGAACAGCGCCATGGGGCCGGAGTCCTGGGGCAGACCGTAGATCTTGCCGTCCATGTCGACCGAGTTCCACGTGCTCGTCGCGAACTTGTCCTTCAGGTCGCCGAACCCGTACGAGGACAGGTCGAGCAGCGAGTCGGACAGCGCGAACTGCGGGAGCGCGTAGTACTCGACCTGGGCGACGTCGGGGGCACCCGAACCGGCCTTGATCGTGTTCTGGAGCTTCGTGTACTGGTCGGCGCCGGTGCCGGCGTTGACGAGCTTGACCTTCACCTTGGGGTAGGCCTTCTCGAACGCGGCGACCTGGTCCTTCGCGGACGGGGTCCACGACCAGTAGGTCAGCGTGCCGCCGTCCTTGAGGGCCTTCGAGATGTCGTCGGACGAACCGCCGGACGAGGAGCCGCCGGAGGCGCAGGCGGCGAGGGCGACGGCTGCGGTGACGCCGATGGCGACGGCGCTGAGGCCGCGCCGGAGACGCTTGTTCATGGAGGTGCCTTTCACTTCTTCGTGGAGAGGGGGTGGAGCTGCTGTGTGTCGGGCAGGAGGCGCGTGGCGGGGCCGCTGCGTGCCTCCCGTCCGACGGATCAGGCCTTGACGGACCCGGCCGCGAGGCCGGACTGCCAGAAGCGCTGGAGGAAGAGGAACGCGACCACGATCGGGATGATCGTGAGGAGCGATCCCGTGACGACGAGGTTGTAGATCGGCTCGGCACCGGACCCGGTGGCCTGCGCGTTCCACTGGTTGAGGCCGACCGTCAGCGGGTACCACTTCGGGTCGCTCAGCATGATGAGCGGCAGGAAGTAGTTGTTCCAGGTGGCCACGACCGCGAAGAGCAGGACCGTGACGACACCGGGTGCGAGCAGGCGGAGCGCGATCGTGAAGAAGATCCGGAACTCGCCGGCGCCGTCCATGCGGGCGGCCTCGAGGAGCTCGGCGGGGATCGCGTCCACCGCGTAGGTCCAGATCAGGTACATGCCGAAGGGGCTGATGAGCGACGGCAGGATGATCGCCCACGGGGTGTTCGTCAGGCCGAACTGCGAGAAGAGCAGGAAGGTCGGGACGGCGAGGGCGGTGCCGGGGACGGCGATCGCTCCGAGGACGACGGCGAAGACCGCGCGACGGCCGGGGAACTGGAACTTCGCCATGCCGTAGCCGGCGATCGTGGCGAGGAGGGTCGCGCCACCGGCGCCGACGACCACGTAGAGCAGCGTGTTGCCGAGCCACTGCACGAAGATGCCGTCGTTGTACGTGAGCGTGTCGACGATGTTCTGCCAGAGGTTGAACTTCCCGCCGAACCACAGGCCGAAGGTCGACAGGAGCGAGGCCTGCGTCTTCGTGCTGTTCACGAGCAGGTAGAACAGCGGCGCGAACGAGTAGACGACGAAGACGATCATCACGGCCGTGAGGAGGCCGGAACGCTTCGGCTTGCGTCCGTCGACGTGCCGCTCGGCCTTCCGCTCGGCACGCCTGGAGGCGCGGCTCGACCGGGCCTGCGGGTCGCGCAGCGTCGTGGTCGCCTCGGTGACGGTGGCCGGGCCGGACGCGCCGGTCGCCGGGTGCTGCAGGGTGCTCATCGGTTCTCCTCGCGGGTGCCGCGGACCTGGACGACGTAGGCGATCACCGCGGTGATCACGCCCATGACGATCGCGACGGTGGCGGAGTAGTTGAACTGCTGGCCGCTGAAGGACAGCGAGTAGGCGTACATGTTCGGCGTGAAGGCACTGCCGATGACGTTCGGGGCGAGCGTCTTGAGCAGGTTCGGCTCGTTGAAGAGCTGGAAGCTGCCGATGATCGAGAAGATCGTGGCGATCACCATCGGGCCGCGCAGGGCCGGGAGCTTGATCGAGAAGACCGTGCGCATCGGGCCGGCGCCGTCGAGCTCGGCCGCCTCGTACAGCTCGCCGGGCACGGTGCGGAGCGCGGCGTAGAAGATCAGCATGTTGTAGCCGAGGAACTCCCACGTGACCACGTTGCCGATCGACGTGAGGACCCAGTCCGGGCTGAACGGCTGCAGCAGGTCGATGCCGAGCGCGTGGTTCGCGGTACCGGTGAGGCCGAACTGGTTGCCGTAGATGAAGCCCCAGATCAGCGCGGCGACGACACCGGGGACCGCGTAGGGCAGGAACACCGCGATGCGGAAGAAGCTCGTTCCCCAGAGCCGGGCGCTGTCGAGCGCGAGGGCGGCGACGAGCGCGAGGCCGAGCATGATCGGGACCTGCACGACGAGGAACACCGCGACTCGGCCGAGGCCCGACCAGAACTTCGCGTCCTGGAAGAGCTGCACGTAGTTGGCGAACCAGACGAACTGGTTGCCGCCGATGAGCTGGTCGCGGAAGAGGCTGAGCCAGAGCGCGTAGCCGATCGGGACGATGAGCATCGCGACGAGGACGACGACGAACGGGCCGACGAAGAGCCATCCCGTGTACCGGCCGCGCGGTCTGGCGCGGCGCCGCGGTGGCACGGCCGGGGCGGTGGCTCCGGCTGCGCGCGCTTCCAGCGTGCTCATGTGACTCCCTTGTCGTGCTGTGTTCGGGTCCGTCGATGTTGACGTCAACATCGAACGGCGCGACGATAGCATGGCAACGTCAACATGCGCTAGCGTCCGGTGCAGGCCGTCGCGCTCGACGTCCACTCGCACCGATGGGAGACCCCGTGACGACCGACCTGTCCGCCACGCGCCGGTCCCCCTCGATGGCCGCCGTGGCCGAGGCCGCCGGGGTCTCGATGCAGACCGTGTCCCGCGTCGCCCGCGGCTTCGACAACGTCTCGCCGGACACCCGCGACCGGGTCCAGCGCGTGATGGACGACCTCGGCTACCGCCCGAACCGCGCTGCCCGGGCCCTCCGCTCCGGGCGCTTCCGGACGATCGGCGTGATCATGTTCACCCTCGCGTCGTACGGCAACATGCGCACGCTCGAGGCGATCGCCGACGCGGCCGGTGTCGCCGACTTCACGATCACGCTGCTGCCGATGGCCTCCCGCACCGAGGAAGGCGTCCGCTCGGCCTTCTCCCGCCTGCACGAACAGGCCGTCGACGGGGTCGTCATCATCATCGAGTCGCACATCATCGACACGGCCGAGGTCGTCCTGCCCGACGGCGTCCCGATGGTCGTCGTCGACTCGACCGGCACCACGCAGCACCCGGCGATCGACACCGACCAGGCCGACGGCGCCCGCCGGGCCACGCAGCACCTGCTCGACCTCGGGCACGACACCGTCTGGCACGTCGCCGGCCCCGAGTCGTCGTACTCGGCCGCCCGACGCCTCGCCGCATGGCAGGCCACGCTCGAGGCCGCCGGGCGCACCGTCCCGCCGGTGTTCCGCGGCGGCTGGGGCGCCGAGTCCGGGTACCGCGCCGGGCAGGAGATCGCTCGACGCCCCGAGATCACCGCCGTGTTCGCCGCGAACGACCAGACTGCCCTCGGGGTGCTCCGCGCCGCCCACGAACTCGGGCGGCCCGTGCCGGAGACCCTCAGCGTGGTGGGCTTCGACGACTCCCCCGAGTCCGACTCGTTCTGGCCGCCGCTGACCACCGTGCACCAGTCCTTCGACGAGGTCGGGCGCCGGGCGGTCCGGAACCTCCTCGCCCAGATCGACGGCCAGCCGGTCCGCGCCGAGGCCGACCTCGTGCCGGTCCGCCTGGTGGTCCGGGCGAGCACGGCACCGCCGCCGGCCTGACGCACCCCGCGGCCACGGCGTCCGTCACACGGTCAGCGCGCGGGGCGTACCGTGCACACGGAGCCGGTCTGCTGTCCCGGCCCCGGGTGTGCGCCACTTCCGTGTGTCCGGAGGACGAGCCACCGCTGCGGTCCTCATCTCCCCACCTCGGCGCGTTCGGATCATGAAGAACATCGTGTACGGCCTGACCGCCGTCCTGACCTCCGACGAGGCCGCGGACGCCGTGCTGGACTACGCCGCAGCACTCGCGCACGCCGGACTCGCGGACACCGTCGCCGTCCCCACCGTCGACGCGTTCGGGAGCACCACGACGACGTCGTTCCTGCTCGCCCCAGCGCTCGGGCTCCTCGTCGAGGACGCCGCCGACGATCCGCTCGGCCCCGACACGGCCGCCTTCGTCGAGGAGATCTCGTGGCGAGCGCGCGCCGTGCGCTGCACGCCGCCGCCGCACGCCTGACGAGCGCACGCGCGCGGCGACACCTCACGCGCGCGGCACTCCGTGAACTGTCGCTGCGCGCGTGAGGACGCGACCGCCCGACGGACGGGAGGCGCGGCGCCAGCCCGCACCGCGCCTCCCGTCCGCCGTCGCGCACCTCACGCGCCCAGCGACACCTCACGCGTCAGCCGCCCCGTGATGTGTCGCCCAGCCCGCGAAGACGCGACCGCCCGCCCCGCCCCGCGCCGCGACCGCGCACGGCAGAAGGCGCCGGCACCGCGAAGCGGTCCGACGCCCTCTGTGCTCACTCGACGCCCGCCGCAGCGTGCGCCGAGGCGTCTCAGCCGATCGACACGGCGGTCCAGGAGACCGGCGGGAGCTCGATCGTGATGGTGTCACCCTCGCGGCGGACGGACTCGTTCGTGCGGAGCCCGACGCGCTCGGTGTTCGCCAGGTCGTTCACGGCGTGCAGGTCGTCGTCCCAGACGCCCTCGGCACGGACGTCACCGTCGACGGACAGGCCGGCGAGGTCGATCGTGACAGTGGTCGACTCCGACGGGTGCCGGTTCACGAGGAACACCGCGGCGCCGTCGTCCGAGACCGTGGCGGCCGAGTCGACGACCGGGACCTCGCCGTACTTGCCGCCGTCGACCGTGTCACCCGAGGCCTTGACCTGCAGCGACGTGCCGTTGGCGAGCTTCGACGTCAGCGAGAACGGGAAGAACGTCGTCTGGCGCCAGGCCGGACCACCGGGCTCGGTCATGATCGGGCCGATGACGTTGACGAGCTGCGCGAGCGAGGCCGAGGCGACGCGGTCGGCGTGCCGCAGCAGCGAGATGAGCAGGCCACCGACGACGACGGCGTCGGCGACCGTGTAGACGTCCTCGAGCAGGCGCGGGGCGACCGGCCAGTCCTGCAGCTCGAAGGTCTTCTGCTGTTCGTTCCACTTCGAGATGGACCAGACGTTCCACTCGTCGAAGGAGATGTCGATCCGCTTGTCGGACTTCTTCTGCGCCTGCACGTGGTCGGCGGCGGTCGTGACCGTCTTGATGAAGTGGTCCATGTTCACGCCGGAGGCGAGGAAGGAGGCGAGGTCGTCGCCCTCCTCGTAGTAGGCGTGGGCGGAGATGTAGTCGACGTCATCGTAGGTGTGCTCGAGGACGGTGCGCTCCCACTCGCCGAACGTCGGCATCGACGCTCCGGAGGAACCGCAGGCCACGAGCTCGAGGTCGGGCTGGATCTGCCGCATGGCCTTGGCGGTCATGGCGGCGAGCTTGCCGTAGTCCTCGGCGTTCTTGTGACCGAGCTGCCACGGGCCGTCCATCTCGTTGCCGAGGCACCACATCTTGATGGCGAAGGGCTCCTGGCGACCGTTCGACTTGCGGTACTCGCTGAGGGCGGTGCCGGCGTCGATGTTCGCGTACTCCAGGAGCTCGATGGCCTCCTGCGTGCCGCGCGTGCCGAGGTTGACGGCGAGCATGAGCTCCGAACCGACCTGGTCGAGCCAGTGCTGGAACTCGTGCAGGCCGACCTCGTTCGTCTCGGTCGAGTGCCAGGCGAGGTCGAGGCGGCGGGGGCGCTGCTCGACCGGGCCGACGCCGTCCTCCCACTTGTAGCCGGAGACGAAGTTGCCGCCGGGGTAGCGGATCGCGGACACGTTGAGTTCCTTGACGAGCTCGACGACGTCCTTGCGGAAGCCGTGCTCGTCGGCGGTCTCGTGCGACGGCTCGTGGATGCCGTCGTAGACGTGGCGTCCGAGGTGTTCGACGAACCCGCCGAACAGGCGACGTCGCACCGGCCCCACGGTGAACGCGGCGTCGAGGACGAGGTGTGTGCGGGGCATGGATCTCCTTCGATCGTGGGGCTGCCTGCGCTCGACGAAAGTGAGCGCTCACGTTCCCGAAACGCTAGCGGCTTTCCGCGCGACACGAAAGGGGCGGCCACGAACATCACGGATCGGCCCTCACCCTCGCAGAAAGGGTGGCGGTGCACCGGGGCGCGCGCTAATGTGAGCGCTCACGGAGCACCGACCCTGCTCCGACTCGGCCCGTCCCGATGGAGTGATGCCATGCCGAACCGAATCCCCGTACCCACCCCGCACCCACGAGGCGGCGCCTTCACACGGCGGAGCCTCCTCGCCGCGGGCGCAGCCGCCGCGACGGTCCTGCCGCTCGCCGCCTGCTCCAGCCCCCTCGCCGCCGGCATCGCCGGTGCACCGCTCAACCCGGAGACGCTCGTCTTCTGGAACCTGTTCGGTGGCGGTGACGGCCTCCGCATGCAGGAGATGGAGGCCGGCTACGCCAAGCAGCACGGCGGCTCGTCCTCGCTGCAGGCGACCACGTTCGCGTGGGGCAACCCGTACTACTCCAAGGTCACACTGGCCACCGTCGGGAACAAGCCGCCGGACGTCGCGATCGCCCACCTCACCCGTGCGAAGCCGCTCTGGGACGGCGACCTGCTCGACCCGATCACGAACGACGACCTGGCGAGCGTCGGCCTGAGTGCCAGCGACTTCAACCAGAAGGCGTGGACGGCGCAGAAGACCGACGGCAAGAACATCTGCATCCCGCTCGACACCCACCCGTTCGTGCTCTTCTACAACGTTGATGTCTGCCAGAAGGCCGGCCTCATCGACAGCGACGGCAACCTCAAGGACCTGACCGGGATCGACGCCTTCGAGAGCGCACTCGCCGCGGTCGCGAAGGTCACCGGCGGCACGGCCCTCAACGTCGCGAACGTCAGCGAGATCGCGACCCCGTGGCGGTTCTTCTGGACGATGTACAACCAGATCGACGGTGCGACGCCGTTCATCAGCGACGGTGGCGCGAAGCTCACCGTCAACGAGGACGCGTACACGAAGGTCACCGACATGACCCAGAAGTGGGTGAAGAACGGCTGGCTCAACAAGGGCCTCGACTACGCCACCGCGCAGACGCTGATGTTCACCGGCAAGGCGGGCTTCTTCATGCAGGGCGAGTGGGAGATCAGCACGGCGCAGTCCATCAAGGGCCTGAAGTTCGGCATGGCGCCGATCCCGCAGCTCTTCGACAAGCCGGCGACGCAGGCCGACTCGCACACGTTCATCCTCCCGAGGAAGGACCGCACGCCCGAGCAGCGCAAGGCGCACATGCTCTTCATCAAGCAGATGCTCGAGCAGAGCCTCACGTGGGCGCAGGGCGGTCACGTCCCGGCCTACATGCCGACCTACGACAGCACCGCGTACAAGAAGCTCACGCCGCAGTCGAACTACGCCTCGGCCGCCGAGAGTGCCGTGTTCGACGACCCGGCCTGGTACGGCGGATCGGGGTCGACCTTCGAGAACACGGTCGGCGCCCAGCTCGCCCTCGTCCAGCAGGGCAGCAGCTCCCCCGCGCAGGCCATGTCCGCGATCAAGTCCCAGCTGTCCACCTACCTCAACACCCCGAGCCCGCTCTAAGCCCGCGCGAAAGGCACGATGACGTGACCACAGCACCTGTCCTCGACCGGCCCACCGACGCCACCACGGCGCCGCGTGCACGCCGGGCCGGCTCCTTCCGGACCAGCCTCACGCGCGGCCAGGGCCGCACGGGGTGGCTCTTCCTCGCCCCCTTCGGCCTGTTCTACCTGGCCTTCCTGCTCGGCCCCACGGTGTGGATGATCGTGTCGAGCTTCTTCAACACCTCGACGGTCCGCACCGGCCTCGGCAGCTTCGCCGGGTTCGCGAACTACGCCGAGATGCTCGGCCGTGACGACTTCTGGTCGTCGCTCTGGCACACCCTGCAGTTCACGCTCTACACGACGCCGCCGCTCGTCATCCTGGCGTTCCTCTTCGCCGTGCTGACGAACCGGATGAACCGCGGCCAGTGGTTCTTCCGACTGGCGTTCTTCCTGCCGTTCATCCTGCCGTCGGCGACGATCTCGCTGATCTGGGTGTTCATCTTCACCCCCGCGACCGGTCTGTTCGCGTCGATCCAGTCGGCGCTCGGGCTGACCCCCGGCGCCGGTGTCCTGGCGAGCCCGAACACCGCGATGATCGGTGTCGCGATCGCCACGGTCTGGTGGACCCTCGGCTTCAACTTCGTGCTCTACCTGGCCGGCCTGCAGGAAATCCCGCGCGAACTGTACGAGGCGGCGGCCGTCGACGGCGCGTCGAACTGGCAGCAGATCAAGTCGATCACGCTCCCGCTGCTCGGCCGCACCACGACGCTGGTCATCCTGCTGCAGATCATCGCAAGCCTGAAGATCTTCGATCAGGTGTACCTGATGACGAACGGCGGACCGGGCATCTCGACCCAGGTCTCGCTGCAGCTCATCACCGGCGTCGGCTTCACCGACAACCGACTCGGCGCAGCATCGGCCGCATCGGTGCTCCTGTTCATCGTGATCGTCGCGATCGCGATCATCCGGCAGATCGTCGAGCGCGCTGCCGCCAAGCGAGAGATGGGTGCCTGACGTGACCACCACCGAGAGCATCACGACCGACCGCCCGAAGCTCCGCACCGGGGTCTCCGCCGCGGCACCGGCGAACGCCGCCAAGATCGGCGTCTCCGGCAAGGGCTTCAACCTCGTCGCCGGCATCATCCTCGGCGTCTTCGCGGTGATCTGGCTCATCCCGAGCCTGTTCGCCCTGAAGACGTCCTTGTCCGACAACGGCGTCGCGGCCCTCGGCGCCAACTCGATCCTGTCGAACTGGAACCCGACGCTGCACTCCTACGCGGCACTGTTCCAGGCCGGCGACATCTGGAACTGGTACCTGGCGAGCGGCATCACGAGCCTCGTGACGACCGCCCTGACGGTGCTGTTCGCGTCGATGGCGGCGTTCGCGCTGTCCCGGCTCGCGTTCCGCGGGCGGAACGTCGCGTTCCTGCTCATCATCCTGGGCATCATGATCCCGACGCAGGTCCTGATCATCCCGATCTTCCAGGAACTCAACTCGGTCGGCCTGCTGAACACCTACTGGTCGGTCATCTTCCCGCAGGTGCCCGCCGTGATCGCGGTGTTCATCTTCAAGCAGTTCTTCGACGGCATCCCCCGGGAGCTCGAGGAAGCGGCGCGCATCGACGGCGCCGGCATGTGGAAGATCTACTGGTCGGTGATCCTGCCGCTCTCGCGTCCGGTCATCGCCGCGGTGGCGATCCTGACGTTCGTCGGGGTCTGGAACAACCTGCTGCTGCCGCTGTTCGTGCTGTCGAACCCGGACCTCATGACGATCCCGGTCGGGCTCGCCACGGTCCAGGGCAGCTTCGGTCAGCGCTACGCGGACATCCAGGCCGGGGCGATCCTGGCGGCGCTGCCGCTGATCATCCTGTACCTGATCTTCCAGCGGCAGATCGTCGAGGGCGTGACGGGTTCCGGCCTCAAGGGCTGACGCGACCACAGGACGGACGGGAGGGACGGTGCCAGCTGGCACCGTCCCTCCCGTCTCGCATGTGGGGACGCGCAAGCCGGATCGGGCATGCCGAACAGGAGCCGGGTCAGGCGGAGACGGACTCGCGGGCCTGGTGCTTCCAGAAGCCGGAGAACGTGATCCGGGACTTCGGCAGCCCGGCACGGTGCAGGTGTCGACGTCCCTCCGTCGCGAGCGTCGACTCGCCCACCACGAAGGCGTACCCGCGGTCGTCGGCCGGGACGTGCCGCTGGAGCTCGGCGAGCGCCGCCCGACCGGGGACCGCGTGCGGGGCGACCTCGTCGCGGACGATCCACGTGACGGTGACACCCGTGGGTGCGTCGAGAGGACGGACGTCGCCTCTGGACGGGACCTCCTGGATGATGCGGCCGACCGCGTCGCGCGGGAGCGAGGCGGCGATGCCGACGACCCCGGGGAGCCCGGTCTCCTCGGCGGCGACCAGCACCTCGCTCGTGTCGGGCGGGCAGTCGAAGATGCAGCCCTGGTCGAGCATCGCGAGCTCGTCACCGGGGCGGGCGTCGCAGGCCCAGATGGCTGCGCGGCCCTCTGGGGTGCCGTCCGCGTCGGTGTGCACGACGAAGTCGATGTCGAGTTCGGGTGTGCCGTCGGCGAGCCGGCGGAAGGCCGCGACGGTGTAGTTCGCGCAGTGCGGGCGGACGTCCTCGGGGATGGCGAGGTAGGTCGGCCACCACTTGGTGCCGTCGAGGTCGGGCATCCGGAAGGCGTCCTGGTCCGGGCGCTGCACGAACAGGCGGAACCAGTGGTCGAACCCGAGGTAACGGAACTCGTGCAGGTCGTCGCCGGTGACCGTGACGCGGTGCATCGACGGGGTGACCCGTTCGGTGCGGACGACCCGCGCGCGGAAGAGCCGGGGGTTCTCGGGCAGGAGCCGCGGGATCTTCGCCATGAGGCAAGGCTAACCTAAGATGATCTCCGTGCCAGCCCCCATCCCCACCCTGGCTCCCGTCCGGGAGGCCCCCGCCACGCGTCCGAGCGACGCGCTCGGCGTGCACCGAACCGCCGTCCGACGCCGGGCCCTGGTGATCGTCGCCCTCGTCGTGGTGCTCGCCCTGGTGGCGGTCGCGAGCCTGCTCCTCGGCAGCAACCGGATCGGCGCCGACCGCGTCCTCGACGGGCTCATGCGCACCGGCAGCAGCACGGACGAGGCGATCGTCTGGGGCTCCCGCATCCCCCGCACCCTCATCGGTGCCGCGGTCGGAGCGGCGCTCGGGATCGCGGGCCTGCTCATGCAGGGGCACACCCGGAACCCCCTCGCCGACCCCGGCCTGTTCGGCGTCTCGTCCGGTGCCGGCCTCGCGGTCGTGATCGGCGTCTACGTGTTCGGCATCACGAGCACGGGCGCCACGGTGTGGTTCGCGCTCGTCGGGGCCATCGTGGCGAGCGTGGTCGTGTTCTCGGTGACGATCGCGGGCAGCGGGACCGCGAGCCCGGTGCCCCTCGCCCTCGCTGGCGCCGCGGTCTCGGCGCTGCTCGGTGCCCTGACGTCGTTCGTGGTGCTCACCGACCAGGACTCGCTCGACGCGTACCGCCTGTGGGTCGTCGGGTCGCTCGCGGCACGGCAGCTCGACGTCCTCGGAGCCGTCTGGCCGTTCCTCGTCGCCGGACTCGTGCTCGCCGTGCTGAACGTGCGGGCGCTCGACGCACTCGGGCTCGGGACGGACCTGGCGAAGGGCCTCGGCGAGAACGTGCTCGTCGCGCGGCTCGTCGGACTCGGCGGCATCACGCTCCTCGCCGCCGGGGCGACCGCCGCCGCGGGCCCGATCGGGTTCGTCGGCCTCACGGTGCCGCACGTCGCCCGGGCGCTCGTCGGCACGGGGCACCGCTGGACCCTGCCGGTGTCCGCGCTGGTGGGTGCGGCGCTCGTCGTGCTCGCGGACGTGGTCGGTCGCCTGATCGGCGGCTTCGCCGAGGTGGAGGTCGGCATCGTCCTGGCCGTCATCGGCGGGCCCGTGTTCGTCGCCGTCGCACGTCGCCGATCGCTGGTGTCGCTGTGAGCGCGGCGGAGCAGGCGCGCACGCGCACGGAGGCGCAGGCGCGCACGGGCACGGAGGCGCAGGCGCGCACGGGAGCACACCCCCGCGCGCACGCCGCTGCCGGCCGTCGCGGCGTCGTGGTCGGTCCCGTCGGGCTCGCCTGGCGCCCCCGCGTCTTCTGGTACACGGTCGCAGCACTCGGTGCTGTCGGCGTCCTGATCGTCCTCGGTGTCGCGATCGGCTCGACCTGGATCGCCCCGGCCACGGTCCTCCGCTCGCTGTTCGGTCTCGAGACGGGGCCGGACGCCTTCATCGTCTCCACCCTGCGCCTCCCCCGTGTCCTCACCGGCGCACTCGTCGGCCTGACCCTCGGCGTCGCCGGCGCCCTCACCCAGACCTTCACGCGGAACCCCCTCGGGACCCCCGACATCATCGGGGTGACGTCCGGCGCGAGCGTCGGAGCGGTGGCCGCGATCGTGCTCGGCGGCGGGTCGTACTCGGTCTCGGCGATCGTCCTCGGCGGGGGCATCCCGGTGGCCGCGACGATCGGTGCGCTCCTCGCGGCCGCGGCGGTGTACGGGTTCGGGTGGCGCGGCGGCGTGCAGAGCTACCGGCTGATCCTCGTCGGCATCGGGGTGAGCGCCACGCTCGACGCCGTCACGAGCTACCTGCTCGTCCGCGCGAAGATCACGGCGGCAGCGGCGGCCTCGCAGTGGCTCGTCGGCAGCCTGTCGAGCACCTCGTGGTCGAGCGTGTGGCCGCTGCTCATGGTCGCCGCGATCGCCGTCCCCCTGGCCCTGGCCACGAGCGCCGCACTCGGCATCGGGCAGCTCGGCGACGAGGTCGCGACCGGGGTCGGCCTGGCCGTGCAGCGACACCGACTCGTCGTGATCGCGCTCGCGGTCGTCCTGACCGCCGCCGCCGTCGCCGCGGCCGGCCCGGTCGGCTTCGTCGCGTTCGTCGTCCCGCAGGTCGGGCTCCGGCTCGCCGGCACGAACCGTCCCCCCTTGCTGCTCGCCGGAGCGCTCGGTGCCGCCCTCGTCCTCGCCGCGGACCTGCTCGCCCGGTCGGCGTTCCCGTGGCAGGTGCCGGTCGGCATCATCACGACCGTGATCGGCGCCCCCTACCTGATCTGGCTCCTCATCCGTCACCGCAAGGAGATGTCCCGATGACCCCCACCCCGGACACCACGACCGACGCCACCGTCCCCGTGCTCGAGGCCCGCGGGCTCGCGGTCGGCTACGACCGGCACCCCGTCCTCTCCGACCTCGACCTGCGGATCGAGCGGGGCACCGTCACGACGTTCCTCGGCGCGAACGGCTGCGGGAAGTCCACGCTCCTCAAGGCCTTCGGCCGGGTGCTCAAGCCCCAGGCCGGCGAGGTCCACCTCGACGGGACCCCGATCCGCCGGGAGTCGAACCGAGCGGTCGCGAAGAAGCTCGCGATCCTCCCGCAGTCCCCCGTGGCCCCGGCCGGGACGAGCGTCCTCGACCTGGTGATGCGCGGCCGGAACCCGCACCAGTCGTGGGCGAAGCCGTGGACCGCCGACGACGCCGACGTCGCCGAGCAGGCCATCGCGGCGACCGGTCTGACCGAGGTCGCCCACCGGGACGTCGCGAGCCTGTCGGGCGGGCAGCGGCAGCGCGCCTGGATCGCGCTCGTGGTCGCGCAGCAGGCCGAGACGCTCCTGCTGGACGAACCGACGACCTACCTCGACCTGGCGCACCAGCTCGAGGTCCTCCGGCTGGTCCGGCGCCTCAACCGCGAACAGGGATCGACCGTGGTCATGGTCCTGCACGACCTGACGCTGGCGGCCCGGTACTCGGACCGGCTCGTGGTCCTGCACGAGGGCGGTGTCGCAGCGGACGGCACCCCGGCGGACGTCCTCACGCCGGAGCTGCTGGAACGCGCGTTCGGGTTGCACGCCCGCGTCGTCGCCGACCCGGTGACCGGGGCCCCGATGATCGTCCCCGAGGCCGACGAGCACGATGTGGTCCGCCACGACGAACTGGCGGGCGCGCTCAACTTAGGTTAGCCTCTCCTAACGTGAAGACCTTCCGCCGCGGCTCCTTCCGCGCCGCCCTCGTGACCTCCGTGGCCGTCTCGGCCCTCCTCCTCGCCGGCTGCTCCAGCACGAACAGCTCCGACGACAGCGCCGGCAGCGGCAGCAGCGCCGCAGCCGACGGCGCCTGGTCGTACAAGGACGCCACCGGCACGACCGTCAAGGTCGACCACACCCCGAAGCGCGTCGTCGTGCTCAACGACATCGCGATCTCGTTCATCGAGTACGGGCTCAAGCCGGTCGGCACCTTCGGGCAGCTCACCATGGCGAAGGACGCCCGCTTCGACGACCTCGACACCGACGGCATCACGCAGCTCGGCGAGGCCTACGGCGACATCGACCTCGAGCAGCTCGCCGCGCTGAAGCCCGACCTCGTCGTCACCTCGGTCTACCCGACGGACGAGAAGGGCACGCTCGACACCACCCAGCCGGGCTACGGCTTCAAGGACAAGGAACAGCAGAAGCAGGTCCAGGCGATCGCTCCGGTCGCCCAGGTCAAGTGGGGCGGCAAGGGCGAGGACGTCATCAAGACGATCGCCGACCTCGCCGAGTCGCTCGGTGCGAAGGAGTCCACGGTCGACGAGGCCGAGGACCGCTTCGAGACCGCAGCGGACGACCTCGAGAAGGCCGCGAAGGAGTCCGACCTCTCGGTCGTCTCGATGTACGCCGACGGCGACGGCGCCTACGTCACCCGCCCGAGCGACGAGCCGACGCTGCAGATGTACACGTCCTTCGGCGTCGACTTCGTGAACCCGAAGCCCAAGGGCTTCTACTGGGGCATCTACTCGTGGGAGAACGCCGGGCAGATCTCCGGTGACGTGATCCTGCTGTCGCAGCAGGGCTACCAGGTCGCCGACCTCGAGAAGCAGCCGACGTTCGCCGACAACGCGGCGCTCGAGGCCGGCCAGGTGCACAGCTGGACCTTCCCGGCGCTCGACTACGCGTCGCAGGCCGGCTACATGCAGCAGCTCGCGGGCTGGCTCGAGGACAGCAAGAAGCTGTCCTAGTCGCCACCGGACGACGGACGGGAGGCGCGGTGCCGGCTGGCACCGCGCCTCCCGTCGTTCGTCCGCTGCAGCTCACCCCACGGACACCGCCGCGTTGACCGCCGTCTGCGCCTGCCGCCACACGGCGGCACGGGTGCTCGCGTACGTCCCCTCGACGTTGTCGAAGTGGCGCAGGTTCGCCTTCCCACCGTCGGTGTTCCCCTGCCAGTAGGCCGTCACCGCGCGGGTCGTCCCGCCGATGAGCCAGATCTGGTCGGCGTCGTCGGTCGTGCCGGTCTTGCCGAACACCGTCGCGCCGTCCGGGGTCTGCCCGCCGTTCGCGGTACCGCCGCGGAACGCGCCCTGCATGACCTCGAACGCGGTGGTCGCGACGGCGGTCGGGACGGCCTGCCGGCACGAGCGCTGCTGGCCGCCGAGCTGCTCGCCGTCCCGTGAGGTCACCTGGTCGATGACGACCGGCGCGCAGTACACGCCGCCGTTCGCGACGCCGGCGTACGCGGCCGCCATGGTGAGCGGCGCGATGCTCGTCGTGCCGAGCACGGCCGCGGGGTTCGCCGGCAGGGCTCCCCCGGTCGCCGGGTGCACGCCGAGCGCCGCCGCGGTGTCGCGGATGTCGCACAGGTCGAGCTGCTCGGCCATCGACGCGTAGGCGGCGTTCACCGACTGCGCCGTCGCCGCGCGGACCGTGAAGCGGCCGGTCTGCCCCGGCGAGTCGTTCTTCGGGTTCCAGTACGAGTCGATCGTCTGCCCGCACTGCGTCCACGAGCTCCGCCCGTGCCGGGTGCCGTCGACGACCGCGTCCGGGCTCTTGCCGGCGGCCAGCCACTGCAGGAGCGTGAACATCTTGTAGGTCGAGCCGACCTGGAACCCGGTCGAGTCGCCGTTCGCCTCGTCGGTCGCGTAGTTCAGCGAGGTCGCGCTCGCGGGGGCGTTCGACGAGCGGTCGTAGTCCTTGTTCTGCGCCATCGTCAGGACCCGACCGGTCCCGGCTTCGACCGTGTCCAGCGTGGCGCCGAGTGCGAACCGGGACTCGGTGGCCGGGTCGTAGCGGTCGAGCAGCGCCTTCTGCTGCCCGTTCAGGTCGAGGTCGAGGGTCGTCTGCACGCGGTAGCCGCCCTTCCGCCAGGCGTCGTCGCGGCGGTCCTGCGTCGGGCCGAGCTGCGGCAGTCCCCGCGCGGCCTCGACCGCGTACTGGCAGAAGAACTCGGCACCGCGAGCGACGGCCTCGCACCCCTGCTGCGGGGGCGTCAGGTGGACGTAGTCGGCCGGCTTCGACGCCAGTGCCTCGGTGAGCTCGGCACGGCTCAGGTGCCCCTGGTCGTGCATCGACCGGAGGATGACGTCGCGACGGGCGACGTTGTCGGCGTAGTGGCTCGGACGCGACAGGTCCCGCCGCTCCGGCCACTGCACGATCGCGATCAGCGACGCGGCCTCGGCCGGGGACAGGTCGGTGGCGTCCTTGCCGTAGTAGCGCTGCGCGGCGGCCTGCACCCCGTACGTCTGGTCGCCGAAGTACGCGATGTTGAGGTACGCCGACAGGATCTCCTGCTTCGAGTACTCCTTCGCGAGGCCGATCGCCAGCTTCATCTCGGCGAGCTTGCGCTGCGCGGAACGCTTCGTCGCCTCCTTGTAGGCGGCGTCGCGCTCCTCGGCCGTCGGGAGCTCGCTCGCCTGCTGGATCTTGATGTTCCGCACCAGCTGCATCGTGATGGTCGACCCGCCGGAGCCGCCCTTGCCGCCCGCGGCGACCACGCTCACGAGGGACCGGACCATGCTCGTCGCGTCGACGCCGCCGGTCTCGTAGAAGCGCTTGTCCTCGCCGTCGACGGCCGCGTGCTCGAGGGTGTCGCTGATCTGGTCGAGGCTGAGCTCCTGCCGGTTCTGCGCCCAGACGTTCGCCAGGTGCACCGGCTTCCCGCCGCGGTACGCCCAGACCTCGTTGCGCTGCGGCAGCTCACCGATCTCGATGTACTCCGGCATCGAGTCGAAGACCCCGATCGCCGAGGTCGTCCCCACCCCTGCCACCGCCAGCACCGGCGTCACGCCGACCCCGACCAGCAACCCGGCGAGCACACTCCCGCCGACGAAGCCGAGCGCGGCTCCTCCTGCACGTCTGAACGTCATCCCCTGGGCCTCCCCCTCGTGTGGATCACCGCTGCTGCGGTTCCCGGAGCGTCCCAGCCGAGATCGGACGACAGCCGGGACTTCCCCGGGGAAGTCCGTCACGGCGGCTGGGAAGGTCCCGAGGCGGTACGGATCGTTACAGGAGGCCGTGCTCGTAGGCGAAGATGACCGCGTGCACGCGGTCCCGCAGGCCGAGCTTCGCGAGGACCCGGCCGACGTGCGTCTTCACCGTCGACTCGCTCGTGTGCAGCGACGACGCGATCTCCTGGTTCGACAGTCCCCGCGCCATCGCGAGCAGCACGTCCCGTTCCCGGGGTGTGAGCGCGGCCGCGGGGTCCGGGCCGCCGTCCCCCGGATCCGGCAGCCGGGTGCCGAACAGGTCGAGCATCCGCTGCGTGACGCGGGGTGAGACGACCGCCTCACCCGAGGCCACGGCACGGATCGCGTCGAGCAGCTGCGCAGAGCTGATGTCCTTGAGGAGGAACCCGCTCGCCCCCGCTCGCAACCCGCCGAACGCGTACTCGTCGAGGTCGAACGTCGTGAGCACGAGCACGCGGGTGTCGGGGAGCTGCTCGACGATCGCGGCGGTCGCGGTGACCCCGTCGACGCGGGGCATGCGGACGTCCATGAGCACGACGTCCGGGTGGTGGGCGCGTGCCAGCTGGACGCCGGCCGCGCCGTCCTCGGCCTCGCCGACCACCTCGATGTCGGGCTGGGCGTCGAGCAGGAGCCGGAACCCCGTGCGGATGAGCTGCTGGTCGTCGACGATCGCGACGCGGATCACTCAGGCCTCCTTCCGGACCGGGATCGTCGCCCGGACCTCCCAGCCGTCCGCGGGGCGCGGACCGGCGTGGACGCTGCCGCCGAGGGCGTGCACGCGCTCGCGGATGCCCACGAGCCCACGCCCGGCACCGATCTGCGGTGCGGGGGCGGTCCGTCGAGCGTCGTCCGTCACGGTGACGACGACCTCGTCGGACGAGGTGGTCACGGTGGCGGTCACCGCGCGGGCACGGGGGGCGTACCGCACGACGTTCGTGAGGGCCTCCTGGACGATGCGGTAGACCGCGAGCTGCAGGGCGTCGTCGTCCGGCGGACCACCGGCGACCTCGAGTGTGACGGGGGTGCCGAGCGCGCGGAAGCCGTCGACGAGTTGCGGGAGGTCACGGACGGCCGGCTGCGGGGCGAGGGAGTCCGCAGCGTCGGCGCCGCCGCTGCCGGCACCCGGCTCGGACAGCACACCGAGCATGCGCCGCATGTCGGTCATCGCGCTCCGGCCGACGTCCGCGACGCCGCGCATCGCCGTCGCGGACGGGTCGTCGTCCGGCAGCCCCGCCGCGGCGCCCTCGGCCAGTCGGACCATGACCGTGACCGAGTGCGACACGATGTCGTGCATCTCGCGGGCGATCCGTGCGCGTTCGGCTGCCGCAGCGAGCCGGGCCTGCTGATCGCGCTCGCGGGCGAGCTGGCGTGCCCGGTCGATGAGCGCCTCGGTGTAGCGGCGGCGGTCCCCGGTCGTCGTGCCGATCAGCACCGCGATGACCAGGAAGGCCGGCAGCGCGGGTGCGAAGACCTCGCCGAGTCCACCCGACCCCGGGGCCACGACCCACACCCGGACCGCGGTGGCCGCCGCACCGAGCACGGACGCGACGGCGATGCTCCACCACCCCGCTGCCCGCGACCACCACACGCACGCGGCGAAGGCGGCGAACAGCATCGGCGAGTACCCCGCCTCGGTCCACGCCATCGCGACGACGGAGACGAGCCCGGCCACGACCGTGACCTGCGGCCGGGTTCGACGGAACGGGATGCCCGCGACCGCGATGCCGACGAGGACCAGCACCACGACCGTGTTCGTGACCGAGGAGTCCGCGCGCCAGACGCCGCCGATCGCGAAGGCGATCTCGGGGCCGCCCCAGAACAGGATGAGCAGGACGTCCGCCGCACGCGGGTGTCCGGCCCACCAGCGCCGGATCCGTCCGGGTGCGACGGGCAGCGTGAGGTCCCCGGCGCCGTCGTGCACGGCGCCGGGGACGGGTTCGGTCATCGTCACGCGTCCCGCTTCTGCGCCAGGACGAGTGCCGTCGCCGACGCCGCGACCACCCAGGCCGCCAGCACCGCGAATCCGCTCCACCCTCCCAAGGCTAGGACGCCGTCGTGCCAGCCGGAGGTGTCCTCGGTGCCGAACTGCATGAGCGGCTGCCCGGCGTTCTGCGGGAGCAGGTTGTTCAGCGTGCCGAGCCACGTCGCGTGCGTGAACCCCTGCACGAGCTGGACCACCACCGGGGCCACCAGCATGAGCCCGAGCACGGTGGCGATCGCACCCGCGGTGGAACGCAGCACGATGCCCACGGCGAAGGCGAGCAGCGCGATGAGGGTCAGGTACACCGACGCACCGAGCAGCGGCATCGCGACGCTGGCGTCGAGCGAGGCCTCGACCCCGTTCGCGTCGGCGATCGGCAGCGTCGTGAACGCCGTCGCCCACACGCTGACGGCGCTCGTGACGAACACGGTCGCGGCGAGCACGATGCCCTTCGCGGCGAGCGCCTCCCACCGCCGGGGCACCGCCGAGAACGTCGACCGGATCATGCCGGTGCCGTACTCGCCGGTCACGACGAGGGCGCCGATGACGGCCACGACCAGGACGGCGATCGTCGCACCGCTGGTGCTGTACTGCACGAGCGCGTTCCGGGCGGCGTCCCCGGTGACGGTCCGGCCCCCGTCGTCCGCCAGCGAGGCGAGCAGGACGCCGATGCCGATCGGCACGAGGACGAGGACGAGCAGGCTCCAGATCGTGGAGCGGAGGGACCGCAGCTTGATCCACTCGGAGTGCAGCACGCCCGAGAACCGGACGCGTGCGGCGTCGTGCTGGTGCAGCGTGCGGGGCCGGTCCGTCGTCATCGTGGCGCTCATCGTGCGACCTCCGACCGGTACTCGACCTCGTCGTGCGTGAGCTCGAGGTACGCCTGCTCGAGGCTCGCCTCGGTGGAGGCCAGCCGGTGCAGGACGATCCCGGACGCAGCGGCCGCCTCGCCGATCTGTTCCGCGCCGAGTCCGCGCACGTGCAGTGCGCCGTCGTCCTCGTACGTCACCGTGACGTCCGGACCGGCGATGGCGGTCATGAGCCGGTCGGGCTCCGGCGTCCGGACGGAGACGGAGCGCTCGGTCGAGGACGCGACGAGGTCGGCGAGGTCCGTGTCGGCGAGGACCCGGCCGCGGCCCATCACGACGATGCGGTCCGCGGTCAGCGCCATCTCGCTCATCAGGTGGCTCGAGATGAAGACCGCACGGCCCTCGGCGGCGAGGCTCCGGGCGAGCTGCCGCACCCACACGACGCCCTCGGGGTCGAGGCCGTTGACCGGCTCGTCGAGGATGAGCGTCTGCGGGTCGCCGAGGAGCGCCGCGGCGATGCCGAGCCGCTGCCCCATGCCGAGGGAGAACCCACCGACTCGCTGCTTCGCGACCCGCTCGAGACCGGTCATGCCGATGACCTCCTCGACCCGGGCCTTCGGGATCCGGTGCGTCGCGGCGAGGGCGCGCAGGTGGTCGTAGGCGCTGCGGCCCTTGTGCACGGCCTTCGCCTCGAGCAGCGCCCCGACGCGGCGGAGCGGGTCGCGGAGCTCGCGGTACGGGCGCCCGTCGACCACGGCGCTGCCCGAGGTCGGGCTGTCGAGGCCCATCACGGCCCGCATGGTCGTGGACTTGCCGGCTCCGTTCGGGCCGAGGAAACCGGTGACCACCCCGGGGCGGACGGTGAACGACACGTCGTCGACGGCGACCTTCTCGCCGTAGCGCTTCGTCAGGTTCTGGATCTCGATCATGCGGCAACGGTACGGAGACCGCACCCGCCCGCACATCGGCACCGGAACCGATCTCCGGGCGCGCTGCGTGGTACCCCGGTACCACGCGGAGGGGCTCCGGATACGCTCGACGGATGGCGGACCACGGGTGGCGCGAGGACGTCCTCGGAGCGCCGTTCGAGCGCCTCGAGCTCCCGCTCGGCGAGGACCACGAGGGACCGGTGGTGGCGACGCTCGTCCGACGACGCCGATCCGCCGCGGACCTCCTGCTGCACGCACGCGGTCCGCTGCACGGCGTCGACGTGCTGTACGTGCACGGCTGGTCGGACTACTTCTTCCAGGTCGAGCTCGCGGAACGCGTCGAGCGGCTCGGCGCCCGGTTCCACGCCCTCGACCTGCGCAAGTACGGGCGGAGCCTGCGACCGCGGCAGACCCCGGGGAACGTCGACGACCTCGCCACGTACGACGAGGACATCGCCGCCGCGCTCGACGCCATCGCCGCGGAGCACCACGGCGCGACCGGTCGTCGGCTCGTGCCGATGGGCCACTCGACCGGCGGTCTGACCCTGTCGCTGTGGGCGGCCCGGCACGCCGACCGGGTCGACGGTCTCATCCTGAACAGCCCGTGGCTCGAGTTCCAGGCGAGCGCGGTCGGCCGTGCGATCGTGGCGCCGGTCATCAAGCTCGGCGCCCGTCGGAACCCGCTCGCGCCGATGCCCGCCGTCGACCCGGGCTTCTACACCCGCACGGTGTCCGCCGCGGGCGAGGGCTCGTGGACGTACGACCAGCAGTGGCGACCCGACCGGGGCTTCCCCCTGCACCCGAACTGGCTCGCCGCGGTGTTCGACGGCCAGGCCACGGTCGAGGCGGGACTCGACCTCGAGGTGCCCGTGCTCGTCCTCCTCAGCGACAAGAGCATGCTGCAACCCCGGTGGGACGACGGGATGGCGCGGGCGGACGTCGCGCTCAACGTGGACGTCGTCGCGCACCGTGCCCTGTCCCTCGGCAGCGAGGTCACGGTCCGACGCCTGCACGGCGCGGTGCACGACGTCGTGCTCTCCGCCCCCGAGGTCCGCGAGCGCGCCTACGACGCGATCGGCCGCTGGGCCGCGTCGCTCCCCCGCTAACACGACGCCGCTGAACACGACGCCGCTACCCTGATCGCCATGCCCTCCGTCTCACTCGTCCGGCTCGACCCGACCGGCGCCGACCGCGCCGACCTGATCGCGTTCCTCACCGGCGAGGAGTTCCCGTTCCACGTCCGGCGCACCATCCCCCGCGCCGACGCCGAGGCCGCCGTCGACGCCGGTGCCTACCGCGACGACGAGCACGACACCTCCTGGTTGGAGCACGACGAGCTCGGCCGCGTCGGGATCGTCCGGCTCGAGGACCTGGCCGACCCCGTCCCGCTCTTCGACCTCCGGATCGCCGGTCGGTTCCGCGGGCAGGGCCTCGGCGTCCCGGCACTCCGCGCGACGACCGACCACGTGTTCCGCACCCTGCCCGAGGTCACGCGCTTCGAGGGGCAGACCCGCGAGGACAACGTCGCGATGCGCCGCGTGTTCGTCCGCGCCGGTTGGGTGAAGGAGGCGCACTACCGCGAGGGCTGGCCCGTCGAGGGCGGACGCCCCGTCGCCTCGGTCGGGTACGGCGTGCTCCGCCGCGATTGGGAGACGGGCACGACCACGCCGGTGCCGTGGGACGACGACGAGCGCTGACCGTCGCGGTTCGCGATCCCCGGGATCGACGAACCGGAACGGTCACGCGGGACGGCTGAACAGGTTCACCAGCGTGCCGTCCGGGTCCCGGAGGATCGCGGACCGGTTGCCCCACGGCATCGTCGTCGGCGGCAGCACCACGTCGGCGGGACCGTCCTGCAGGCGGTCGAACGTCGCGTCGACGTCCGCCACGAGGAACTCGACGATCGCGCTGCCCGCCGCACCCGCCCGGGGCGCGTCGACGCCGAGCACCGCGACCGTCGACGGCGTCCCGAGCGCGAGCACGAGGCCGCCGGTCACGATCTCCGCGAAGACCGGAGCCGGACGTCGGGCGGTGGTGCCGGTGACGCGCTCGTAGAACGCCACCATCCCGTCCAGGTTGTCGGTGATGATGCGGATCGATGCGAACTCCACGGTGTGCCTTCCCGGGTGACCACCGTGGCCACCCGGGGTCGAGCATCCTCGCCGTCCGCGACACCGTCCTGTCGGGGTTTCCGCGGATCGGTCCGTCAGTCCCCGAGGACGGGTCGGAGCACCCCGTGCGGGATGTCGAGCTCCTCGGTCCGGACGACCCGCGGCGGCGCGACCTCGTCCGTCTCCTCGACGGCCAGCACCCGGTCGCCGCGGAACGCCCGGACCCCGTCGCGCAGTCGGCACCAGGCGACGAGGTACCAGTCCTCCCCCTTGCCGACGTACCCGAGTGGCTCGACCGTGCGGTCGGTCTCGGTGCCGGTCGCGTCCCGGTACCGCATCCGCACCACGCGTCCGCCGGTGAGCGCCCCCGCGAGTGCGACGGGTGCCGGGGCCCGGTCCCCCGCCTCGAGCAGGAGCACTCGTGCCGCGAGTCGTGCCGTCCGTCGGGCGTCGTCCTCGGCGAGCACCGCGGTGACCTTGCGCGCCGCGCTCTTGGCGGCGTCGCGGAAGGGGCTCGCACCGAGGGTCCCGAGGCCGATCGCCACGGCGAGCGCCTCGTCCACCGTGAGCCCGAGGGGCGGGAGCGTCGCACGGGCGTCGATGGTGTACCCGCCGGTGCGTCCGGGCTCGGACCAGATCGGGAGGCCGGCCTCTTGCAGCGCGTGCAGGTCCCGTTCGACGGTGCGGACGCTCACCCCGAAGTGCTCGGCCAGGCGACGAGCGCTCCGTCGGCCGGGTGCCGCCGCGCGCAGCTCCTCGACGAGCGCGTACATGCGTTCGGTCCGGTTCACGACGCGACCCTAGCGCCCTGGACGCACCACGGGACGGGCCAGGAGGCGCGGTGCGGCTTGGCACCGCGCCTCCTGGACCGTGGACGGTCGCGTCTCAGGAGCGCGACAGGCGCGTCACCGTCGCGTGGGCACCGTCCGCGATCAGCCCGTCGAGGGCGTCGCGGTAGGCCGTGACGAACCGGTCGTCGTCCACGAGGTCCCCGAAGACCTGGCGGTTCCGGATGAAGGCGAGCCGGTCGTCCCGCTGCGTGAGCGCGATGCGGTGCAACGGCTCGGCCAGCCGGTCGACGATCTGGATCGGCTCGCCGGACTCGTCGGTGCCCTCGTCGTAGCGTGCCCACGAGGCCACGATGCCCGCGGACAGGGTGACGGGTCGGTCGGCGGCGAGGTTCTCGCGCACCACCGGCAGCAGCCACTTCGGGATGCGGTCGCTCGACTCGGCGCAGAGCCGGGCGAGGGTGTCGCGGACCTCGGGGTTCTGGAAGCGCTCGATGAGGGTGGACTTGTAGTCCTCGAGGTCGATGCCGGGCACCGGGTGCAGGGTCGGCGTGCCCTCCTCGTCCATGTACCGGCGCAGGAAGGTCGCGATCGCCGGGTCCTGCGTGGCCTCGTGCGCGTAGCGGTACCCGGACAGGTACCCGAAGTAGCACAGGCCCTGGTGGCTCGCGTTCAACAGCCGCAACTTCATGAGCTCGTACGGCTCGACGTCGTCGACGATCTGGACGTCGGCCTGCTCGTACGGCGGCCGGCCCGCGGGGTGGTCGTCCTCGAGCACCCACTGGAAGAACGGTTCGGCGACGACGGGCCAGGCGTCCTCGATGCCGAGCTCGTCACGGACCCAGGCGCGGTCCTCGTCGGCGGTGACCGGGGTGATCCGGTCGACCATCGAGTTCGGGAACGAGACGTGCTCGTCCATCCAGTCGGCGAACGCCGGGTCCTGCAGCCGGGCGTAGGCGGTGAACATCTCGCGGGCGACGTGCCCGTTCCCCTGGATGTTGTCGCAGGACATCACGGTGAAGGGCTCCAGCCCACGGTCCCGCCGGCGCCGCAGGGCCTCGACGACGAGTCCGAACACGGTGTGCGGCGGGCCGTCGCCGCGCAGGTCGGCCGCGACGCCCGGCTCGTCGGCGACGAACTCGCCGGTGACGTGGTCGAAGTTGTAGCCACCCTCGGTGATGGTCAGGCTGACGATCCGGGTGTCCGGGTGCGCCATCTTCTCGACGACGGCGTCGGGGTCGTCGACGGCGAGCAGGTAGTCGACGATGCTGCCGATCACGCGGGACTCGCGGGTGCCGTCGGGGTGCTTGAGGACGAGCGTGTACAGCCCGCCCTGCTCGGCCATCGCCGTGGCCATCCGACGGTCCTGCTCGAGCACGCCGACGCCGCAGATGCCGTACTCGCGGGCCTCGCCCTGCTGGAGCAGCCGGTCGATCACCATCGCCTGGTGCGCCCGGTGGAAGCCGCCGACGCCGAAGTGCACGATGCCGGCGGTGATCCCGTCGCGGTCGTAGGTCGGGACGGCGACACCGCTCGCGGCGATCTCGTCGAGGTGCTGCGGGGACAGACGGACGGGCATCGGGTACTCCTTCGTACGGCGGACGTGCTCGCCCAGTCAACCACGTGCACATCTGTTCAGAACCACGGTTCCCGCCGGGGTACGTACCTGAAGATGCTCTCCACGTCGTTGCACCGAGTGCATCGATGCACCTAGTGTCGTGGCCGTGACCCTGTCGATCGACCGCCGTGCTGCCCTCAAGGCGAAGCACCGTGCGGCGATCCTGCAGGCCGCCCGCGACCTCGTCGAGGAGCGCGGGGGCCGCGGGTTCAGCGTCGAGGACCTCGCCTCACGGGCCGACATCGCCCGCCGGACCGTGTTCAACCACTTCGGGTCCCTCGACGAGGTCCTGCTCGCCGTCTGCGAGCAGGAGCTCTCGGTCATCATCGACCGCTTCCTCGCCGACATGGCGAAGACCCCGGTCGGCGACGGCAGCCGGTCGTCGATGTTCGACGAGCTCGAGTCCGCCGCCCGCGGTGCCGACCTGGCGCCCGCGATCGCCGGGATGTACCGGATCCTCGGCGACCCCGGCAAGGACGACCCCAAGGCCGCGGTGCTCACCCAGACCGCTTTCGCACGGGTCACCGAACGCCTCCGCGACGAGGTCGCCCGACGCCACCCGGCCGCCGACGCCCTCGACGCCGCACTCCTCGTCGAGTCCCTGATGAGCGGGATCGTCGTGATCGCCGAGCACTGGCTCACGACGACCGGACCCCGCCTCGACCAGGACGCGCTCGACGACTGGGACGCCCTGCTCGCACGACTCGTGCACAGCGTCCGCAGCGGCTACATGGCCGACGACTGACACATCCCTCCCCAGGGGTCCACCGGCGCACCCCGTTCCGCAGCAGCTGACAACGAAAGGATCGGGGCAACCGCATGGCCGGTCTCCTCTACCGTCTCGGACGGTTCTCCGCACGACGCCACTGGCTCGTGATCATCGCGTGGGTGGTGATCATGGGCATCGCGGGTGTCACGTACTCGCTCTTCGCCGGCACCATCTCGTCATCGATCACGATCCCGAACACCAAGACGAGCCAGGTGCAGGACGAGCTCGCCGACAAGTTCCCGTCCGCGAACGGCGGCACCGGCACGATCGTCTTCGAGACGACGAACGGCAAGGCCTTCAGCGACGTCCAGAAGTCCGACGTCGCCGACTTCCTGCAGAAGGTCGAGAAGCTCGACGGCGTCAAGGGCGCCACGAGCGGGTTCGACACCCAGCAGCAGCTCGACGACCAGCGGCAGAAGATCGTCGACGGCCGCGAGCAGATCACCGACGGCCGTGCGCAGATCGAGAGCGGCCAGAAGGAGCTCGACGCGCAGAAGTCGCAATTGGCGTCCGGCAAGGAGCAGATCGCCAGCGCGCAGGCCCAGCTGAACGCGCAGAAGGCCCAGGCCGAGGCAGCGGGAGGTGCAGCGGCGGCGGCCGCCCAGACCCAGCTCGCCCAGGCACAGGCACAGATCGACGCGCAGCAGCAGCAGATCACCTCGGGCGAGCAGCAGCTCGAGGCCGCACAGCAGAAGATCGACGACAACACGAAGAAGCTCGACGACAGCGAACAGGAGCTCGAGCAGGGCTCCAAGCTCCTCGACCTGTCGAGGGACATCCGCTTCGTGTCGTCGAACGGCAGCGCCGTCATCGGCACCGTGCAGTTCACGAAGTCGACCTACGAGGTCCCGGCCGACACGAAGACCCAGATCGCGGACGACGCCGAGGCGGCCGACATCAGCGGCGTCGACGTGTACGTCTCGAACGACATCGCCCAGGGCGTCCCGTCGATCCTCGGCCCCGGTGAGATCGGCGGCGTGATCATCGCCGCGATCGTGCTGTTCCTCATGCTCCGCACGATCATCGGCGCCGCCGTCCCGCTCGTCTCCGCCGTGCTCGGCGTCGGCGTGGCGTCCCTCGCGGCCCTGTCGTTCTCGAGCCTCGTCGAGTTCATCTCGGTCACGCCGGTGCTGGGGGTGATGCTGGGCCTGGCGGTCGGCATCGACTACTCGCTCTTCATCCTCAACCGACACCGGACCCAGCTGAAGCAGGGCATGGGCGTGCACGAGTCCATCGGGCTCGCGAACGGCACCTCCGGCAACGCCGTGGTCTTCGCGGGCGCGACCGTCATCGTCGCGCTGCTCGCCCTGAACATCACGGGCATCCCGTTCCTCGGCCTGATGGGCACGGTCGGTGCCGTCGCCGTGTTCTTCGCGATCCTCATCGCGACGTCCTTCACCCCGGCGCTGCTGTCGCTCATCGGCATGCGGATCCTCCGGAAGAAGGAGCGCGCGAAGATCGGCAACACCGACTCGACGCGCGTCCCGAACAAGCCGATGTCGACCTGGCGCGCGGTCATCACGCTCGTCGCCGGCGTCGCGGTGCTCGGCACCATCGCCCTCCCCGCCACGCAGATGCGCCTCGGCCTGCCGACGGGTGCGTCCGAGTCCGTGGAGTCCAGCCAGTACAAGGCGTACAAGGCCCTCGACGACGAGTTCGGTGCCGGCCAGAACGGTCCGCTCCTCGTGGTCGCCACCCTGCCGGACTCGGTCAGCGAGGACGACGTCACCGCGACCGAGGTCACCATCGGTGAAGCCATCGCGAAGAACGACGACGTCAAGGCCGTCCTGCCGATCGGCGCCTCGAAGGACCGCGACATCATCGCGTTCCAGGTGAAGCCCGCCGGTGGCCCGGACAGCGTCTCGACCGAGACCCTCGTGAAGGACCTCCGCGAGCAGACCGTCTCCACCGACGACGGGAAGGTCACGCTCGGGGTCGCCGGCAACGCGTCCGCCAACATCGACGTGTCCGAGAAGCTCTCGAACGTGCTGCCGCTCTACCTCGTGGTGGTCGTCGGCCTGTCGCTGATCATCCTCATCATCGTGTTCCGGTCGTTCCTCGTGCCGATCACCGCGACGGCCGGCTTCATCCTGTCCGTCCTGGCATCGTTCGGTGGCCTGACCGCGATCTACCAGTGGGGCTGGCTCGGCAGCGTGTTCGGGGTGCACGACCCCGCACCGATCCTGAGCTTCCTGCCCATCATCGAGATCGGCATCCTGTTCGGGCTCGCGATGGACTACCAGCTCTTCCTGGTGTCGGGCATGCGCGAGGCCTACGCCCACGGAGCCTCGGCGAAGGTCGCGGTCCAGCGAGGCCTGCACGCCGGTCGCGCAGTGGTCACGGCGGCCGCGATCATCATGATCTCGGTGTTCGCGGGCTTCATCTTCTCGGACTCCTCCACCATCAAGCCGATCGGCTTCGGCCTGGCGTTCGGTGTGCTGGTCGACGCCTTCGTCGTCCGGATGCTGCTCATCCCGGCCGCGATGCACCTGCTCGGCGAGAGCGCGTGGTGGTTCCCGAAGTGGCTCGACCGGATCGTGCCGGACGTCGACGTCGAGGGCGCCAAGCTCGAGCGGTCGCACCCGGCCGGTGGGCACGAGAGCACCCACACCGGGTCGCACGCGCTCCCCGTGGAGCCGGACGCGAACGCGCACGAGTCGGGGCACCCGCCGGCGCACCGCGCGTAGGCACGACGCGACCACCCAGGAGGCGCGGGTCGACCCACACGGGTCGGCCCGCGCCTCCCGTGCGTGCGTCTCGCACCGTGGATTCGACAGTCCGCCAGTCGATCGACTCGCGGGTTGTCGCATTGTGCCCGCGCATCCTCTGCGTGCGCATGTTCCGACACTCCGCCGGTCGATCGACTCGCGGGTTGTCGCAACCCCGCGCCCGCAACCACTCGACCGAGCAAGCCCCGCGCAGACCCCGCGCAGACCCGGCCCGCTCGTTCGTACACGAACGGTAGGGTGGGCGGATGACCGAGACCGACGTCGACCCGCTCGCCCTCGACCGACAGCTCTGCTTCGCGCTCGCGGCGACGAGCCGGAGCGTCATCGGGCTCTACCGCGACCTGCTCGAGCCCATGGGTCTGACGCACCCGCAGTACCTGGTCATGCTCGCCCTCTGGGAGCAGGACCCGCGCTCCGTCCGCGAGATCGCCCGCGAACTCCGGCTCGACTCGGCCACCCTCAGCCCGCTGCTCAAGCGCCTCGAGGCCTCCGGCTACGTCCGCCGCACCCGGAGCACCACGGACGAACGCCAGCTCGAGGTCTCCCTCACCGTCGCCGGGCGCTCCCTGCGCGAACAGGCCCGGGCGGTCCCGCTCGCCGTCGCCGACCGCCTCGGCTGGCCGCTGGCACGCCTCGAAGCACTGAAGGACGAACTCACCGAGCTGCTCGAACGCGTCGACACCGTGTGATCGGCCGTGTGCTGCGAAGCCGTTCGTGGCACAATGGTTCGTGTACGAACGAAAGGACGGACCGTGGGTCGCTTCGGACAGTGGTACGAACGGTGGAACAGCACGCTCATCGCCAAGATGGGCCCGTCGCAGATCGGCGCCGGCCACCCCGAGGGCATCGACGACCGCACGATCGACCGCGGCTGCCCGATCTGCGGCCAACCCCTCTCCCAGCACCAGGTGATCCGCCCCGAGGGGCAGGTGCGCTCCTCGACGCTCGTGTGCCCCCGAGCCTGACGATCCGCCCCGAGCGGGAATTGCACCCGGCAACACGTCGTTCCACCCGGGCGTGAAGCTCTTCGAACCCGCCGACTTCGGCGCACTCCCCCTGTCGAACCGCATCGTGATGGCGCCCCTCACCCGCACGCGCGCCGGTGAGCACGGCATCCCGAACGACCTGCTCGTCGAGCACTACGCCCAGCGCGCCGGCCTCGGGCTCATCGTCACCGAGGGGACCTGGCCCGTGCAGGAAGGCCGCTCGTACCCCGGGCAGCCCGGCATCGAGACCGACGAGCAGATCGCCGGGTGGCGCCGCGTCGCCGACGCCGTGCACGCCGAGGGCGGTCGCATCGTGATGCAGCTCATGCACGGTGGCCGGGTGTCCCACACCGCGATCTCCGGCACTCCGCGCATCGTCGCCCCGTCCGCGATCGCCGCGCCAGGGCAGACCCACCTCCCCGACGGCTCGAAGGCGGACATGCCCGTCCCCCACGCGCTGACCACCGACGAGGTGCACGAGGCCGTCCAGGGCTTCGTCCGCGCCGCCCGCAACGCGATCGCCGCCGGACTCGACGGCGTCGAGGTGCACGGGGCGAACGGCTACCTCGTGCACGAGTTCATGTCGGCAGCGTCGAACACGCGCACCGACGAGTACGCCGGGTCGCCCGAAAACCGCGCCCGCTTCGCGATCGAGGTCACCACGGCCGTCGCCGAGGCCATCGGCGCCGACCGCACCGGCATCCGCCTCTCCCCCGAGCACGGCATCCAGGGTGTCCTCGAGAGCGACCCGGCGGACGTCCACGCGGTCTACACCGCCGTCGCCGAGGGCCTCGCGCCGCTCGGACTCGCCTTCGTCGACATCCTGCACGCCGAGCCGACCGGCGACCTCGTGCAGCACATCCGCCGGACCGCGGGCGCCCCGTTCATCGCCAACTCCGGCTTCAGCGCGCTGACCACCCGTGACGAGGCCATCGCCCTCGTCACGCAGGGCCACGCGGACGCCGTGGGCGTCGGTCGCGCGGCGATCGCGAACCCGGACCTCGCGTACCGCTGGGAGCAGGACACCGAGCTGAACGAGCCGCGCCCGGAGCTGTTCTACGGCAACGGCGCCGAGGGCTACACCGACTACCCGACGCTGGCCGAGGTGCGCGCGCAGGTCGTGTAGTCGACGCGACCGCATGACGGACGGGAGGCGCGGTGCCAGCTGGTACCGCGCCTCCCGTCCGTCTGCCCACCCGGTAGGGTCGTGAGGTCGCGAACCGGGGGGAACCGTGCAGGCACTGCGTACACCGATCGACACCACCGCCCTCACCGAGCCGGTCCGACGCCGCGACGCGCGACGGACCTGGAAGGCCCTCGTCGCCGAACACCCCGAGGCGCGCGACCTGGTCGGACTCGTCCGACGGATCGTCCTCGGCGCCGGAGCACTCTGCCTGCCGATCGGCCTGCTCGCGTTCACCCTCGTCATCACCGCCACCGTCGCCGAGGGCGGCGAGGACGTGGCGACCGCCGTCCTCGTGCAGAGCGTGATCGGCGCCTTCCTCGGCCTGGCCGGGGTCCTCTGCACCTGGGCGTGGATCCGGGTGCGGCGCCGACGCCCACGGAAGCGGGTCCACCACCGCCTCGCCCGGTTCGCGGCGGCCAACGGCATGACCTACAGCCCGGGCCCGACCGGGACCCGTCGTGACGCCCCGCTCCGTCGACGCGGCGCGCTGAACTGCTACTGGGTGCTCCGGACCCCCGGGCCCCGAGGCCTGGAGTTCGCGAACCACGAGCTCGTCCGGTCGACCATGACGAACACCTCGCCGGCGTTCGGCGGGTACTGCGCGATGCGTCTGCCGGTGGCGTTGCCGAACATCCTGCTGCGGTCCGAGGAGGGCCCTCGACGCCCGCTGCACACCTCGTCGGTCGTTCGTGGCTCGCAGGTGCTGTCGTTGGAGGGCGACTTCGACCGGTACTTCCGTCTGTACTGCCCCGCCGGGTACGAACGCGACGCGCTGTACCTGTTCACGCCGGACGTGATGGCGCGGCTCGTCGACCACGTGCGGGGGCTCGACGTCGAGATCGTGGACGACTGGATGTACCTGATCAGCGCCCGTGACCTGATCACGGACCGGCCCGAGCGGTGGGAGGCCCTCGCGGCGGCGGTCGACGCCCTCGACGACCGGGTCGAGCGCTGGGCGCGGTGGCGGGACGAACGCTCGGAGGCAGCGGTCTCCGCCGACGACGGCCCGGTCGTGCGAGTGCGGGAGGTCGCGAAGCCCGGACGGCGGCTCCGGACGACTTGGGGTGCCGGGACGGTGCTCATCGTCGGGACGGTGACGCTCGGGTTCGTCGCGCTGATCGTGGCGATCAACCTGCCCTGATCGGGCTGCTCGGCGTCTGCGGCGTTCCTGTGCGAACGCTCCGGTACGGTGGTCCCGTGAACAACGGGTGGCGCGACGGTCTCTTGGTCGTGTGGATCATCTCCCTGCTGGCGGCGATCGGGCTCTGGGTCTCGGCGATCGTCATCTTCGGCAAGGGACCGGACTCGGTCGAGCTCGTGCCGCTCGCGGCGTCGCTCGCCGGCGCTGCTGCCGTGGTGAGCTTCTGGTGGTTCGTGTCGCTGCTCCTGTGGCTCGCGGTGAGCGCGGTGGTGCGGGAGCACGAGAAGGACCGGCAGCAGGCGGCGCGCCTGCGCTGACGCGGCCCGCCCCGCGGTCAGGCCGGTCGGTCGGTCCAGGAACGACGAAGGCCCCGTCGCGGTGCGACGGGGCCTTCGATCGGTTCGGTGGTGCAGTGCGCTCGAAGGGACTCGAACCCCCAACCTTCTGATCCGTAGTCAGATGCTCTATCCATTGAGCTACGAGCGCGTGGCCTTGCGGCCGTGGAAGACTCTACAACAGCTCCGGCCCCGAACGCCAATCGAGGCCGCCCCGAGCCCGCCCTCGGCGTGTCGGCCCTCAGAGCGCGGCGAGCTCCTCGTCGAAGACCTCGGCGAGGAACACCTCGAGTGCCCGCCACGACCGACGGTCGGCGCGCTCCTGGTACTGCGCACCGTGGTCCGGTGCGTCCGTCCCGGGGACCGCGAAGGCGTGCATCGCGCCCGCGTAGGTCACGACCTGCCAGTCGACGGTCGGCGCCGCCCGCATCTCGTCCTGCCACGCGTGGACCTTCTCGTCCGGCACGACCGGGTCAGCGGCGCCGGTCAGGACGAGGAGCTTCGCCCGGACGTCGGCCGCGTCGGAGGGGTCGTGCGTGAGCAGCCCACCGTGGAACGAGACCGCGCCGACGAGGTCGGCCCCGGTGCGCGCGAGTTCGAGCGCGGCGGATCCGCCGAAGCAGTAGCCCATCACGACGACCCGGGCGGGGTCGACGTCGGGGTCCTCGAGCAGGCGGTCGAGGCCGGCGCGGACGCGGGCCCGCATGAGCGCCAGGTCCTGGTAGAACGACCCGGCGACCTGGGCGGCGGTGTCGTCGCCCGGCCGGACGCCCTCGCCGTAGACGTCGGCGCCGAAGGCCACGTACCCGAGGCGGGCGAGCATCGTGACGCGCGCCTCGACGTGCTCGTTGACGCCGTGCCAGTCGTGGACGACGAGCACGGCCGGGCGACGACCGGCGATCGCCGCGTCCTTCGCCAGCACGCCGAGCAGCGGGGTGCCCTCGTGCTCGTAGCGGACGGGATCGACGCGCACGTCGGCTCCGGCGGGTTCGGGAACGGTCTGCAGGACGTCGTCGATCGTGGTCACGCGTCGGAACCTACGCCGCGCGGTCCGTCAGCAGTCGATGTTGTCCCAGGAACCGGGTCCCTCGGAGCCTGCCGGGTACTCGTCGAGCGGGGCCTTCCCGCTGCGCCAGGCCTGCAGGAACGGCTCGACGACCTTCCAGCCCTGCACGGCGCTGTCCCCACGGACCGACAGGGTGGCGTCGCCCTCGAGCACCCCGGCGAGCACCTCGCCGTAGGCACTGAGGCGTCCGGGGTTGAACGTCACGTCGAGGCTCGTGTGGTCGATCGTGTACGGGTCGCCGGCGCCGTTGACGTTGAGCTCGAGCTGCATCTCGTCCGGTGCGATCCAGATCCGGAGCCGGTCGGGCAGTTCCGCACCGTGCAGGCCGACCGGCACGTGCGGCGAGTCCTTGAAGGTGATCACGATCTCGCGGCGCTGCTCGGCGAGGGCCTTGCCGGACCGCAGTGTGAAGGGCACTCCAGCCCAGCGCCAGTTCGCGATCTCGAGGGTGAGCTGCGCGAGCGTCTCGGTCCCGAGGGACGGGTCCACGCCGTCCTCGTCGGCGTACGACGGCAGCGAGCGGTCGCCGATCGTGCCCGCGGTGTACCGGGCGCGCTTGCCCGCCGCGACGACGTCGCCACCCCACGGCCGGACGGCACGGAGCACGAGCTCCTTCTGGGTGCGCAGGTCGTCCGCGTCGATCGACGCCGGCGCTTCCATCGCGACCACGGCCATCACCTGGAGCAGGTGGCTCTGGATCATGTCGACGAGCGCGCCCGCCTTGTCGTAGTAGCGCGCACGCCCCTCGAGTCCGAGCGTCTCGTCGTAGACGATGTCGACGCGGGCGACGTGCGCGGACGACAGCAGCGGCTCGATGATGCGGTTCGCGAAGCGGAGGCCGAGCAGGTTCAGCACGGTGGACCGGCCGAGGAAGTGGTCGACCCGGTGGATGCGCTCCTCGGGGAGGAACGAGTGCAGCACGTCGTTGAGGTGCTCGGCACTCTCGGCGTCGGTGCCGAACGGCTTCTCCAGCGCCAGGCGCGTCCCGGACGGCAGGTCCAGGTCCTTGAGCACCTCGCAGCTCTTCTCGGTGACGGCGGGCGGCAGGGCGAAGTAGATCGCGGGGTCGTACCGGCAGTCGCCGAGCAGGGTCCGGAGGTCGTCGGCGTCGGTGACGTCGGCCTTGCGGTAGCTCGAGGCGTCGATGACACCCAGGAGCCGCTCGCTGAGGCGCTCACCGCCGTCGGCAGCCCCCTCGTCCTCCTCGTTCTTCGACGCCTGCGCGTTCTCGAAGGACTCGCGGACCTGCGCCTTCCAGTCGGCGTCCGAGATGTCCTCCACGCCGGCTCCGACGAGCTGGACGTCCCAGTCGTCCTTCACCTCGAGGAGGGTGGCCAGGCCCGGCAGCAGGAGCCGCTTGGACAGGTCGCCGCTGGCACCGAGGATGAGCAGGGAGGTCTGGAGGCTCGACATGCCCCAGAACGTACTCATGCGTTCCGGCGTGTGGCCGGGAGACGTCGGTACGGTGGGGTCCAGTCCGGCGCGAGGGAGCACCATGAGCAGTGGGTACGGAGGGCGACGCCTGCGCGTCGCCGTGGTCGGGACCGGCATGATCGCCGGCGTGCACGCGCGGGCCGCCCGCGCGGCCGGCGCCGAGGTCCTCGGGGTGCTCGGCCGGAGTCCGTCCCGTTCCGAGCAGGTCGCCGCCCAGCTCGACCTCCCCCGCGGGTACGCCTCGCTCGACGAAGTGATCGCGGACGCTCCCGACGTCGTGCACGTCTGCACGCCGAACGACCAGCACCACCCGCAGGCCCTCGCGGTCATCCGCGCCGGGATCAACGTCGTGTGCGAGAAGCCGCTCGCCATCGACGCCACCGAGGCCGACGAACTGGTCGAGGCCGCACGGCTGGCCGGCGTCGTGGCCACCGTGCCGTTCGTGTACCGGTACCACCCGATCATCCGGGAGATCCGCGGACGCATCGCCGACGGCGACCTGGGGCGCGTGCTCGCCGTCCACGGCCACTACCTGCAGGACTGGATGCTCGACGAGGACGCCTCGTCGTGGCGGGTCGACGCGGGCTCTGGGGGCCTCTCGCGGGCGTTCGCCGACATCGGCTCGCACTGGTGCGACCTGGTCGAGTTCGTCACGGGCGAGCGCTTCGCCTCGGTCTCGGCCGCGACCGACATCGTCTACCCGACACGTCCGGCGGCGTCCGGCCCGTCGTTCTCCGGCTCCCCCGACCCCGACCCGGTGGCCGACGCCTCGCAGCGCGCCGAGGTCACCACCGAGGACACCGCGGTCGCGACCTTCCGGACCGGCACCGGTCGCATCGGCAACGTGGTCATCTCGCAGGTGGCATCCGGGCGGAAGAACCGGCTGTGGTTCGAGATCGACGGCACCCGTGGGTCCGCCGCCTTCGACCAGGAGCAGCCCGAGTCGGCCTGGTTCGGGAACGAACGCGGCGCGCAGATCGTCGTCCGCGACCCGTCGCTCGGCGTGCCGGACCAGCGGCGCCTGGCCGTGGTGCCGTCGGGGCACCCGCAGGGCTACCTCGACGCGTTCGCCGCGTTCGTCGCCGACACCTACGACGCGGTCCGGAGCGGACCCTACCCGGACGGGTGGCCCGAGGGTCTGCCGACGTTCGCGGACGGCGCCCGGTCGGCCCACATCATCGACGCCGTGGTCGGGAGCGCAGCCGACGGCACGTGGGGGGAGATCCGGTGAAGCTCGGGATGCTGACTGCCTGCCTGCCCGGGTGGTCGCTCGACCGCATCGCCGCGTTCGCCCAGCAGCAGGGGTACGAGCGCCTCGAGGTCGGCGTCTGGCCCGGCACCGGCGGGCGTGACTTCGAGGCGGCGCACCTGCCCGTGGCCACCTTCACGGACGACGACGCCCAGGCCACGCGGGAGCTGCTGGACCGCACCGGGCTCGAGATCTCGGCCTTCGCCTACTACGAGAACAACCTGCACCAGGACCTCGACCGCCGGGCCGAGGTCAAGGAGCACCTGTTCCACGCGATCGACGCCGCCCAGGTGCTCGGGGTGCCGTACGTCGGCACGTTCATCGGTCGCGACAACAGCAAGTCGGTGCGCGAGAACATGCGCCTGGGTGACCAGGTGCTGCCGGAGCTCGTCGACCACGCCGGCGAACGCGGCGTGCGGTTGATCATCGAGAACTGCGTGATGGAGGGCTGGCACCCGGACGGGTACCCGGGCAACCTCGCGTACTCCCCCGAGCTCTGGGACTGGGTCACCGGGCTCGGCTTCGGCCTGAACTGGGACCCCTCGCACCTGACCTGGATCGGCATCGACCCGCTCGAGACGATCCTGCCGTTCGCCGAGCACATCGTGCACGCGCAGGCGAAGGACGTCGAGCTCTTCCCACGCAAGCGCGACGAGTACGGGTTCTTCGGCAAGGTCGACAAGGGCGACGACCCGTGGGACATGGGCTGGTGGCGCTTCCGGGTCCCCGGTCGCGGGATCGTGGACTGGCCGCACGTGGTCGACCGGCTGTACGAGGCCGGCTTCGACGGCACCCTGAGCGTCGAGCACGAGGACCCGCTGTGGGGCGGGACCGACGAGAAGGTCCTCGAAGGGCTCCGGATCGCCCACCGCACGCTGCGGCCCCTCATCGCCGTCGAGTGAGGCGTGCGTGCCCGTGTTGCGTGTGTGAACAACACGTGACGTGTTGCGGCACACCCTGGCGCGTCGGCTGTACGACTTCATAGGTTCTTGGGCGATGAACGCTCACACCTCCCCGCGCCGACGACGGCGCCTCGTCGGCGGCGCAGCACTCGCCACCGCCGGCGTGCTCGTCGCCCTGTCCGTCCCGTCCGCCGCGATCGCCGCCGACGGGGACACCACGATCGACCTCTACGACGTCAACGACTTCCACGGCCGCATCGCACAGTCGATCTCGCAGACCGACGGCAAGCCGACCCCGCGCGACGGCGACGCCGCCGGTGCCGCGACCCTGGCGGGTGCGCTCGAGCAGCTCCGCGGGCCGGACCCGACGACGTCCGCGTTCGTCAGCTCCGGCGACAACATCGGCGGATCGACGTTCGAGTCCTTCATCCAGGACGACCAGCCGACGATCGACGTCCTCAACCAGATGGACCTCTCCGTCAGTGCGATCGGGAACCACGAGCTCGACAAGGGCCAGGACGACCTGCGCGACCGCGTCATCGGACCCCAGGGCGACCGGAACGCGCAGTGGGACTACGTCTCGGCGAACATCCTCGACACCGCGACGGGCAAGCCCGCGTTCGACCCGTACGCCATCGAGGAGATCAGCGGCAAGCGCGTCGGGTTCATCGGCGCCACGGTCGACCTCGTCGGACAGGGCCTCGTGAGCCCGGCCGGCATCGAGGGCCTCGAGATGGGCGACATCACGACCGAGGTGAACAAGGTCGCAGCGGACCTCACCGACGGTGTCGAGGGCAACGGCGAGGCCGACGTCCTCGTCCTGCTCGTGCACGACGGTGCCGAGTCCGCTGCTGCGACGGACCTCGACGGCGACTCCGACTTCGCCCGTGCCGTCCGCGACGTGGACCCCCGCGTCTCGGCGATCCTCTCCGCGCACACCCACCAGACGTACGTGCACCAGGCGAAGATCGGCGACGGTCCGGCCACCCGCCCGGTGATCCAGACCGGCTCGTACGGCTTCAACCTCGGACACGTGCAGCTCACCGTCGCGGCGGACGGCACCGTCACGTCGACCGTCGCGGAGAACATCCGGCTCGTCGACGGGACCTTCACGCCCGACGCCGGCGTGCAGGCCACCGTCGACGACGCGGTGGCCGAGGCCGAGGTCCTCGGTGCGGTCGAGCTCGGCACGGTCGACCGCGACCTGGGCCGTGCGAAGCAGCGCAACGGTTCCGAGAACCGCGGCGGCGAGTCCACGCTGGGGAACTTCGTCGCCGAGGTGCAGCGCGCCGCGACGACCCGCCAGGGCTCGCAGATCGCGTTCATGAACCCCGGCGGCCTCCGGGCCGACATCGCGTCGGGCACGGTCACCTACAAGGAGGCCGCGGTCGTCCAGCCCTTCGCCAACACGCTCGTCGTCCTCGACCTGACCGGCACGCAGATCCGGCAGGCGCTCGAACAGCAGTGGCAGCCCTCCGGGTCGAGCCGGCCGTTCCTCAAGCTCGGCGCCTCGGACGGCTTCGGGTACACCTACGACCCGGGTGCCCCGGCCGGCTCGCGCATCACCACGATGACCCTCGACGGAACGGCGATCGACGCGGACACGACCTACAAGGTCACCGTCAACTCGTTCCTCGCGGGCGGCGGCGACAACTTCGCCGCGTTCAAGCAGGCGGCAGCGAAGCAGGACAGCGGCAAGGTCGACCTCGAGGCACAGGTCGAGTACTTCCGCGCGGACCCCACGGTGACGGTCGCCCACGACCAGCGCTCCACCGGCATCCGCACGACGGCGACCCCGGACGGCGGCTTCCAGCCCGGTGACCGGGTCACCATCGAGCTCTCCTCGCTGACGTTCAGCAACGAACCCGACCAGGGCGGCACGGTCACCGTCAGCGCCGGTGGGAAGGAACTCGACCGCGCGACGATCGACACGACGATCGTCGACACGACGGACGAGCAGGGACAGGCGACGCTGTCGTTCCTCGTCCCCGGCGCGACGACGGACCCCGCGACCGCACTCGGCCGGGCAGCCGGCACGACGACCCTCGCGGCAGCCGTGGCCCCGGCCGCCACGACCGACGAGCCCCTCGTCGTCACGCTGCCGAACGGACAGACGATCACGCTCGCGGTGACGATCCCCGTCGCCGCGGCCGTGGACCCGACCGACCCCGCTGACCCCACGGACCCGACCGACCCCGGCACGCCTGGTACCCCCGGCGCCGGCGGCGGTGACGACGGTGCGGTCGGTGTCGACACCGACGGTGACGGCGTCGTCGACGGCACGGTCCCGGCGAACGCCGGCGGAGCGCTCGCGTACACCGGTGCCGACGTCGCGGCCCCGGCCGTCGCAGCCGGCCTCCTGCTCCTCGCGGGCCTCGTGGCGCTGGTGCTCGCGCGTCGGAAGCGCGCCGAGCGCGAGGCGACGGACCTGACGGACTGACGCCGCGCCTCCAGGCAGGAGAACGGGCCGTCCCACCCAGGTGGGACGGCCCGTTCTCGTGGGTCCAGGAGGCGCGGTGCCGGTCCGCAGCGCCGGCGCCCGTCCGCGGGTGGCCCGCGACGCTTGTCCCATCACGGTACTTCCCTGCTGTACCGGCGATCGGCGGGGTACGCTCAGCCCTGTCGCATCGCGACGCGTCGCGCTGGGTCGCCTCTCATCCCGGACGGTGGTTCCGCCCGGGGGACTCCGCGACGCGGGTGCTCTCCGTCTCCAGGGAAACGACGGAGGGCACCCATCTCACTTCCTCAGCGGAAGAGCTGCTCGCCGATGTACGAGCCCTTGCGCGGAGCCGGCGGGACGGCGAACACGCCGCTCCCGATGTGCGAGACGTACTCGTTGAGCCGGTCGGAGGCGCCGAGCTTCCGCTGCAGCGTCGTGAAGTGCTCCGGGTCGTTCATGTACGCCGCGAAGAGCAGCCCCGCGTCGAGCTGACCGTACTGGTTGAGCCCGTCGGTGTAGTTGTACGGGCGCCGCAGGATCTTCACGCCGCCGTTCGCCTCGTGGGCCGCGAGCGCGATGTGCGACGTCGGGTCGATCTTCGTCGTGCCGTCCGACGCCGTCGCGTGGAAGTCGGGCGTGGTGTGCTCCGAGCCGCCGGAGAGCGGTGCGCCCTCGATCTTCGTGCGGCCGAACACCCGCTGCTGGTCGCTGACGACGTCCGCGTCCCAGATCTCGATGTTCATCCGGATCTTCCGCACGACCTGGTACGTGCCGCCGCGCATCCAGCCGGCCCCGGACCCCGGTTCGTCGACCCAGACGAAGCGGTCGTAGTCCTCGTCGGTGGTGATGTTCCGGGTGCCGTCCTTGAACCCCATGAGGTTGCGGGGCGTGGACTGATCGGGGCCGGCCGAGGCGCGACCGAAGCCGAGCACCGTCCACCGCACGGTCGCGGTGCCGCGGGCCATCCGGGCGAGGCCGCGGACCGCGTGGTACGCGACCTGCGGGTCGTCCGCACACGCTTGCAGGGACAGGTCTCCCCCGGTGAGGGCACGGTCGAGGTTGTCGCTCGGCAGCGTCGGGATCGCGGCGAGGTGCGCCGGCTTCTTCGACGCGAGACCGAAGCGCTCGTCGAAGAGCCCCGGGCCGAGGCCGACGGTGACGGTCAGGGACGCGGGACCGAGGTCGAGCGCCTCCCCCGTGTCCGCACCGACGCCGTCGCCGTGGGCGGGTTCGACGCTGCCGACGGTCTTCCCGGCCTGCAGCTGCGCGATCGACGCCGACCAGCGGGCGAGGAGCACCTGCAGGTCGGTCCGGACCGTCGAGGACATGTCGAACGTCACGAACACGCAGTAGCGCTGCGGAGCGGTCTGCACCCCGCCCTGCGGCTGCCGCGCGGCCGTCGCGTAGAACGGGTGGCTCCGCGAGAGGTCGATCGACTCGTCGCCGTTCGTCGCCGCGGTGAACGGGTTCACCCCGGTCGCGGCCGTGGCACCGGCGACCCCGGCGGCGGCGCCGAGGCCGGCTCCGGCCGCAGCGACACCGGCGGTCACGCCGGCGCCGAGGAGCCCGCGGCGGGAGAGGGGCGCGGGGCCCGTCCCGTCGCGGGCCGGCTCGTCGTGCGGGGTCGTCACGCGGTGGCGACCTTCTCGGCGAGGCGGGACAGCGGGTCCTGCAGCGCCTGGACCTGCTGCGAGATCGTGTTCGCGTCCGAGGCCTTGGTCGCGGCGTCCCACGTGTCGAAGCCGCCGAGGTCGTCGGCGTTGCGGTAGCCGTCCATGAGCGTGTTCGTGCGGTTGAACTGCGTCGCGATCTGCTTCGTCAGCGTCGGGTCGAGCTTCGTCAGGCCCGGCTTGAGGTACGCGAAGGCCTGGCGGGCGCCCTCCACGTTCGCGGCGAGGTCGACGAGGTCGATGTGGCTGTACGCCTCCTCCTCGCCGGTGATCTTGTTCGACTGGACCTCCTCGAGCAGGCCGGCGGCACCGTTGGCGAGGTCCTCGGGCTTGTAGTCGAGGGTCGGCACGAGCTTCGCGAGCAGCTGCACGTTCTCGGTCAGGTCGGCGGCGGTCTGCTTGGTCGAGGCGGTGATCGCCCCGGCCTCGAACAGGTCCTTCTCGACCGCGTGGAACCCGCTCCAGCCGACGGCCGGGTCGAGGTTCGAGGCGCGCATGTCGATGAGGTAGTCGAGGTTGCCGGCGTTGTCGGTGGCCTTGAAGCCCTTCTTCACGAAGCCGTCGACGTCGCTCTCGACGTGCTCGTAGAACGGGCGGGCGTTCGCGTAGTCGGTCTTCGCGGCGGCGAGGTCACCCGCGTCGACGTCCTTCTGCAGCTGCTCGACCGCGGCGACCATGTCGGTGACCTGGCCGTCGACGTACTCGGCGTAGCCCTTCGTGCCCTCGTCGAGGAGGGTCGCGGCGCTGCTGTTCGCCGTCGACGTCACCTTGCCGGTGACGGTGAAGTCGGTGAGCTCCTGGTCGGCGCCGGGGCAGTACACCTGGTACTTGCCGCCGGTGAGCGTGGCGGTGAACGTGACAGCGGCCAGCCCGGGCGCGAGGTTCTCCTTCTCGCCGAGGATGCGCTGGTCCTGCAGCAGCTCGACCTCGGTGATCGCGGTCGACGACTCGTTCTTCACCGTGAACGTGACCGGACCGGCGGGGACCTTCGTGGTCGACACGGCGCACTTGTCGGAGCCGTCGTTCGTCAGTGTGACCGAGACGCGGGAGACCTTGCCGGAGCTGCTCGCGGTGTCACCCGCCGACGTGGACGAGTTCGCGCAGCCGGTCAGGGCGAGGGCGGTGACGACGCCGAGGGCGCCGAGGGTGGTCAGGGGGCGGGCAGTCCTACCGAACGGCATACTCAGGGCTCCTCGTGGGGTCGTCCGCGGGTGGGCCGCGTGACGGGTCGGTTTCGGGGGTGGTGGTCGTGGGCTCCGGCCGCCGACGGCGGTCGCGGAGGGCGAGCAACGCCTGGGCAGCGGCGGCGATGCCCAGAGCGACCGGCAGCCAGGCCTTCCAGAGCAGCAGCTCGGCGGAGCGGGTGTCCGCGGCCGCCACCGCGGTGGCGGCCTGCTGGACGCGGGCGTCCGGCACGGACCAGACGGTGCGGTCCAGGGTCGTGGTGCGAGCGGACGGGAGGCCCCCACCGCTCAGCGTGAGCACGGTGCGTTCCGTGCGGCTCGCGTCCAGGACCCCACCCCGGACGGTCCAGAGGCTGACGGTGTCGCGGACGGCCCAGCGCGCCGAGAACGGCCCGGGGTTCGTGCTCGGTGAGATGCCGACGGGGACGCGGCCGAACAGGTCGACGAGGTCGTCGAGCGTCAGGCTCGACGGCCGCTGCGCGGCCGACCCGTCCTCGGTCCGCCGCCAGCGGTCGGCGGTCACGCCCGCGCGGGTGACGCTCCGGTGGGTCGACGCCGGGAAGGCGACCCGCGCCTCCTGGCCCGTGCCGCTGGTGCGCATGCTCGCGGTGGTCCCGTCGACGGACGCGGTGACGGAGCCGCCGCCGGTCACGGCGGTCGTGGACGGGAGGTCGACGCCCCCGGTCGGGACCGCGATCGCCAGGGTCGCAGCGGCGACGGCGAGGACACCGGCGATGCCGAGCCGCACGGCGGGGACCCGTTCGCGCGACGGGCGCCAGGCACGCGGCCAGAGGGAGATCGCGAGGACGGGGACGACGTAGAGCACCCAGCCGAGCACCTCGATGACCCGGGGGTCCGGCGGGATGCCGAGGACGCCGGTGACGAGGGCGCCCTGCACGGAGCCGTTCGGCGCGAGCCAGCTGAGGTCGACCGTGCGCTGCTGCCCGATCACGATCCAGCCGGCCTCGTGCGCGCGGCGGAGCACGGTCAGCACGAGGCCGCCGGCGACGAACACGAGGAAGATCCCCGTGCCGGTGAAGAACTTCGACAGGTTCAGCCGGACGCCGCCGGTGTAGATGCCGTACCCGACGACCACGGCGCCCGCGATGCCGATGACCGCACCGAGCGCCGCGAGCCCGGTGTCCGACGACGCCTGGAACGTGGCGAGCAGGAAGACCGCGGTCTCGAAGCCCTCCTTGAGGACGGCGAGGAAGGCCATGCCGGCGAGGGCCCAGGCGGTGCCGCGGCCGAGGGCCTCGGTCGCGCTCGCCTCGAGCTCGGTCGTGAGCGTCCGCGCGTGCGTGCGCATCCAGACGATCATGCCCGTCACGAAGACGACGGCGACGATGCCGATGACCGCCTCCATGCCCTCCTGCTGGGCCTGCGGGAGCGCCTGCTCGACGACCTGCAGGCCGAAGCCCACGGCGATGCTGAGCACCACGGCGACCCCGACGCCGAACCACATGGGGGCGAGGGGGACGCGGTTGCGACGGAGGAACGCGGCGATGATGCCGACGATGAGCGTCGCTTCGAGGCCTTCACGGAGGCCGATGACGAGGGTGGCGAGCATGGCAAAGGTGAGGCTAACCTAACCAGCGCGCGACCCGCCACCTCCCGCCGGTGATGTTTGATGGTTCTCATGAACCTGCTGTCCGTCGATGGCCTGGCGTCGGTCACGAACGTGCTCGACCTGGCCGGGGTGTTCGCGTCGGCGCTGCTCGGCGGATCGCTCGCACGGACGATGGACTTCGACCTCTTCGGGTTCCTCGTCGTCGGGTTCGTGTCCGGCCTCGGCGGCGGCATGCTCCGCGACACCCTGCTGCAGAACGGGCCGCCCGTCGCGCTCGTCGACCCGCTGTACGTGCCGGTCGCGATCGCCGGTGCGCTCATCGCCTTCTTCGTGTCGTTCTCCGAGCTGACCTGGGACCGGTTGTTCACCGTGCTCGACGCCGCGGTCATCGGCTTCTGGTCGGTGGTCGGGGTGCAGCGGACGTTCGACGCCGGGCTGGACTGGCCGGCCGCGATCATCATGGGCACGATCACGGCGGTCGGCGGTGGTGCGATGCGAGACCTGCTGCTCCGCCGGGTCCCGGCGGTGTTCGGCGGCAACGCGCTCTACGCCACGGTCGCCGTCGCCGCGTCCGCCGTGATGGTCGTCGCGTCGCACCTCGGGTCACCGTCGATCGGCATCGTCGCCGCGATCGTGCTCTCCCTCGGGCTGCGGTGGGGCGCGGTCCGGCGCGGCTGGGGGCTGCCGAACGGTCGTGAGTGGCAGCCGAAGTCCACGCTCGGATCCCTGCTCCAGCGCGGCCGGAAGCTCCGACCGGACGCGATCCGGTTGCTGCGACGGCCGGGGCGACGGTCCGGCGCGGGGAGCGTGCACCACGAGAACGAGTCGGGGCCCGCGGACGCGTCGGACGGCTGAATCCGCGAAGGGGCTGTCATCCGTCGGTGCTCGGTCGTACAATCAGTACCGCCGGGTATCGACCCGGCATCCATGGTCCGCTGGCGCACCGACGCGACCCGAACGCGCCGGTTCCGTACGGACCTGTGGTTGGGGGCTTCGCTGATGCCGCGCGGGATCAGACGCGCGGCGCGGCAGGTCTCCCGACGCACCCTGCCTCCAGCACAATGGTCGTGACCCACCACCACGCCAGCCCGACGAAGCCGGACCCGACGGATCACGGCGGGCCCGTCGAATCAGGAACCATGAGCGACGACGCCTCCGACCCCAGCCCCTCCGTCACCGGCTCGCCCACGCCCCGGACCCCGCGGGCCGAGGTGCGGGAACGACTCCTCACCGCCGGGGCCCAGGTCTTCGCCGAGCAGGGCGTGCACGAGGCTCGGCTCGACGAGGTCGCCGCCCGCGCCGGGTTCAGCAAGGGCGCCGTCTACTCGAACTTCTCGTCGAAGGAAGACCTCGTCGCGCAGGTCATGCAGCGCGCGACGAACCTGGTGCTCGGGTCGCTGCGAGAACTCGTCCGCGCCGACATCGCCGCGGTGGACATCGGCGACGTCGTCCGGGCAGCGTTCGGGCGGCACGACCAGAGCGGCCAGTTCGCCCTGCTGTCGGAGTTCCGGGGGTACGCCACGCGCCACCCCGAGTTCCTGCCCGAGTTCGTGCGGCAGCGGCGGGAGCTGCAGGACGGCGTGTTCGAGCTCGTGGAGCTGTGGTTCGGGGCGCACCCGGAGATCGATGCGGGGATGTCGCTCGAGGACTTCTCCCGGGTGCTCATCGGGGCGAACGTGGGGATCGTGTTCGATGCGGCGGCGCTGCCCGGGGTGAACCCGGGCGAGGTCGTCGCGGCCCTCGTCGAGGCGGTCATCCGCCGGCGCTGACGCGCCGCGGCGGGTGACGCAGTGTGCGAGGTTCCGCGCGCGGTGGGACCCTGCGGGCCCCGCACCACGCGCGGAACCTCGCACGCTACGAGCACGCGGCGCGCGGCGCTACGCCGCGCTGCGGCGCGCGCGCCGCCCCTCGTGCGACCACGCGGACGAGGGCAGCAGGCTCGGCGGCACCAGGCGCGACCGGAGCACCCGCGCACCGGAGGCCGAGGCGTCCAGGGCGACCCGCGCCTCCTGGACCGCCGCGAGCAACGCCGCGGCGTCCACCGATGCCGCACCGCCCACGGCGAACCGCTCCCGGTCGACCGCGTCGACGATCGCCTCGAGGTGCGGCAGCACCGTCGCCGGCACCGACGGCCGGAGTCGCCCGAGCACCGCACGTGCCGTCCGCGCTGCTGCGGCGGCGTCACCCGGCGGCGCGAGGCCCGGCGCGTAGCCGTGGTCGGCGACGTCGTCGAGCGCCTCACGCCAGGCGTTCACCGCCGGTGACCTGCCGGATCGCACCGCGCCGAGTCGTGTCCGACGGCGGAGTGCCCGGACGAGCGCCGGGGACACCAGCAGCGCCACGGCGATCACCAGCCCCACCGCGAGCCCGAGGGGTCCGTTGCCCCCACCGCCGGTCGTCCCGGCGGCCCCCGGCGCGGCGGACGCGCTCGGCGTCGGCGTCTCGGACGCGGCGGGAGCGGATTCGCCCGGGGCGGGCAGCGGCGCCTCCGGTGCGGCGGCCGAAGGGGTGGACGTGGCCTCGGTCGAGGGCGTCGCGGCGGCGTCGGAGTCGGGCGTCGGCTCGAACGCGACCCAGCCGGCGCCCTTGATGTAGAGCTCCGGCCACGAGTGCAGCTGCCGGTTCGACACCGTGTACTCGCCGTCGGCCTGCGTGGAGCCCGCCCGGTAGCCGACCGCGATGCGCGACGGGATGCCGAGCGTGCGGGCCATCACCGCCATCGCCGAGGAGAAGTGGACGCAGTAGCCCTCGCGGACCTGCAGGAACTTCGCGACGACGTCCATGCTGTCGCCGTCGTAGCCCTGTTCGACCGGCGCGGTCTCGGAGTACGTGAACAGGTCGCTGCGGAACCACTGCTCCAGCGCGCGGCCCTTCTCGTAGTCGGTGGCCGCGCTGCCCGCGACGCGCTGCGCCGTCCGCGCGATGCTGACCGGCAGCTTGTCGGGGAGCTCGCGGTCCGTGCGGAGCTGGTTCGCCGAGGGGGTCGCGAACCCCCGGCCGTCGGCACGCCCGAGCAAGCCGGAGCCGGCGATCGCGTCGAGGTACTCGCCGGACCACGTCGAGGCGCCGTACACCTCGTAGGTGGCACCGCGCGGGGTGGCCGGGCCGGTGGAACGCACCGTGCTCGACTCCCCCATCCAGCGCCACTGCGACAGGTCGAGGTTCGTCGAGCGCGACTCGATCGAGACCGCGCCGGCGGGGACGGGCAGGTAGTTGCTCGACAGCCCCGTGACCCGGATCGTGACGTCGCCGCGGCTGGAGAGCCGCGGGTTGATGCCGACCGCCCACTGCTGCTGGTCGGCGGTCTCGGATTTCGCGGCGTCGGTGGTGGTCGGCACCCAGTCACCGGTGCCGAACTCGTCGAGGTTCGCGAGCTTCAGGTACTCCGGCCGACCGTCGGACGAGCGGTAGCGGAACACCTCGAGCTCGTTCGGCTGCCGGAGGTCCTGCCCGAGGTTGAGCAGCGTGCCGGGGCGCCCGGGCTGCACGGGCGACTGGATCGCCCCGGTGACGCCGGACAACCAGCTGGCGTTGAGCGGCACGATCGCGGGCAGTCCCACCGCGACGACGAGTCCGATCGCCCCGACGACGGCGGCGGGGAACGCCCGTTGGACCGGCCGCACCGAGAGCCAGAGCAGGACGAGGAAGGCGATGCCGGTGGCGATCACGAGCCCGGGTGCCGCGGGGGCTCCGGTGACGACGCCCGGCACGATGAGGATCACGAGCGCGGGGACGGCGGCGAGTGCGGCGGTCGGGGCGACGGCCGCGAGGAACAGCGAGACGCCGGCGACCCAGCCGATCGCGACCGTGACGATGAGCCGTATCGCGTCGGACTGCGGCAGCGGCGCGGGGTTCAGCCGGATCGCCGCGAGCGTCTCGCCGAGCGCACCGTTCCGGTCGAGCCACCCGAGAGGCTGGACGTCGTTCACGACCGCGGCGGCGCACGAGCAGACCACGAGCGCCGCGACGAGTGCCACGAACCGCACCCCGGGCGCCCGACGACGGACGGCGAGCATCGTGCCGACGAGGACGGCGGCGACGAGGACGCCGGACACCCACCACGCGACGCCCTGCACGAGGGGGCGCATGGCGAGGGCGGCGATGAGCACGGGCACCGGTGCGAGTGCGACGACCCAGGGACTCGGCGAGTCCGGTCGGTCGACCCGTCGGTCGGGTTCGCGCCGCGCCTCGCCCCGGGGCGGGGCCGGACGGGTGGCGACGCCGCTCACCGGATGCTCCCGGGTGCGTGGGCACCGGCGACCGGGACCACCAGGGTCCGCCACCCGCCGCGGTCGAGGATGCCGCGCACCACCGGGTCCGGCGGGACGATGGTCGCGAGGATCCCCCGGCTCGACCCGGTCGTCGCGGAGACGAGTTCGGCGGCCTGCTCGGCGGTGCAGTTGCCGGTGACGACGGCGGTCATGCCGTGCACGTCGCGGCCGCGGACGTCCGGGAGGACCTCGGTGACCTCGCGGGCGTCGGAGCGGATCCGGACGTCGGCGAGCCCCACGAGCACGTCGGTCAGTCCGCCGGCGTCCCCCGCGTGCCGGGTGCTGCCGGACGGTCCGTCGCTGACGAGCACGACGCGCGAGGTCCGTGCGGCCAGTGCCCGTGCGACGCTCGCGGCGACGACGACCGCGTGCTCGAACGCGGCGTCGCCGCCGAGGTCCGAGAGCTCGGCCAGGTCGTCGCGGCCGAGGCGCTGGTAGGACTCGCGTCGGACGTCGAGGGCGATGACGGCCTCCGGCGGCTGCGCCTGTGTGGTCTGGCGGACGTGGAGTTCCCCGCGGCGGGCGCTCTGGGCCCAGTGCACACGGCGGATCGGGTCACCCGGGCGGTAGGGGCGGAGCTCGCTGTCGTCCGCCGACCCGCCCTGCCCCACCCGGCCTTCGTCGGCGGAGACGGCTCCGGCGAGCGCACCCGCGTCGAGCGACGCGAGCGGGGTCGATGCCGGGACGACGACGACCTCTTCTGCGGCGACCACCGGTCGGTCGATGCGGAGCAGGCCGAACGGGTCCTCGACGCGGATCGTCACCGGGCCGACCACGCTGCGCCCGCGGTGCATCGCCAGGGCCTCGACGTCGAGCACCGCCGGCGGCAGGTTCGGCCCGACGGCGGCGTACGTCTCGGCGGTGGACATGCTGACGAGGGCGTCGTCGAGCTGTTCGCGCACGAGGAGCATCGACCGCGGGCCGATCGGCAGGCTCGTCCCGCCGAGGGTGATCCGCTCGCGGTACACCTCGCCGACCTGGACGATCGCGCGCGCCGTGCTCCGGCTGCCGCGCAGCGGTGCGGCGACGACGAACGCCATGACGATGCCGAGCACCACGAGCACGAGGAGCAGCAGCCCCGCGGACACGGCGACGCTCGTCGTCCCCACGAGCCCGCCGCCGATCAGCCCGATGCCGACCGCGATCACGGTCCAGCCGCGCACGGTCGGTCGGGGGAACGGCGTACGGCGCAGCAGCGCGAGGCCCCGCCGCCCGTACCGGAGCGCCCCGGAGCGCAGGGCGCCGGCACGCAGCGCGAGCGACGTCGGTGCCGGGGACCCGGACATCAGGAGCGGACGGGGGTCGCCGTGAACGGCACGGCCGTGTCGGACACGATGCGCACGACGATGTCGCGGACGGTGTCGTCGCCCGTCCCGCCGAGGCCGCGGGCGACCGGCACGAGCCGGTGCGCGAGGATGACCGGCGCCAGCGTGGCGACGTCGTCCGGCGTGACGAAGGGACGACCGAGCAGCGCGGCGTGGGCACGGGCGGCCGAGGCGAGGTGCAGCGTGGCCCGCGGGCTGGCGCCGAGCACGATGTCGGGGTGGCTGCGGGTGGCCCGGACGATCGCGACGATGTACGCCTCGACGTCGGGCGCGACGTGGACCGTGCGCACCGACTGGATGAGGTCGCGGAGGGTGTCCACGTCGACGATCGGACGGAGGTGCGCCAGCGGGTCGCCCCCACCGCGGTTGGTCAGCATCTGCCGTTCGGCGTCGGCGCTCGGGTACCCCATCGTCAGGCGGGCCATGAAGCGGTCGCGCTGGGCCTCGGGCAGCGGGTACGTGCCCTCCATGTCGATCGGGTTCTGCGTCGCGACGATCATGAACGGGCTGTCCAGCTTGCGCGTCACGCCGTCGACGGTCACCTGCGCCTCGGCCATCGCCTCGAGCAGCGCCGACTGGGTCTTCGGGCTCGTGCGGTTGATCTCGTCGCCGATGACGACGTTCGCGAACACCGGCCCCGGCGAGAACCGGAAGGTGCCGGAGGACTGGTCGAAGATGTTCACGCCGGTGACGTCCGACGGCAGCATGTCCGAGGTGAACTGGATGCGGTTCACGGACCCGCCGACCGATGCGCCGAGCGCCTTGGCCAGCACCGTCTTGCCGACGCCGGGGACGTCCTCGACGAGCAGGTGCCCCTCGGCCAGCATCACCGTCAGGGCGGTGCGGATGGCCTCGGTCTTGCCGTCGACGACGGTGGAGACGGCGGCGGTGATGTCGTCACCGACGTCCCGGATGCGCTCGATCGGGAAGGCGGGGTCGGTCGGTTCCGGCACGCAGGCCTCCTCGGCTCAGGACAGGTGTCGTGCATGCTACAACGGCCCGGTGACAGGGACCGGGGGATGCGTCACCGACCGGGCCGCCGGACACACGGCGACGGACTGGAGGCGCGGGTCACGTGCGCCGATCAGCGCATGTGATCCGCGCCTCCAGTCCGGATCCCGCAGCAACTCAGACGCGAGCCGCCAGCGACGCGTCGGCGGCCAGCAGGACCTGCGCCGCCACGGCGACGCCCTCCTCGCGCCCGAGCTCGGTGTCCTCGTGCTCGATGTTCACCCACATGTCCGGGTCCACCTCGCGCAAGGCCTCGAGGAACGCCGACCAGTACGCCGCGTCGTGCCCCTTGCCGAGCGCGACGAAGTCCCACGCAGACGGCTTCGGCCACTCGTTCGCCCACTCGTCCCCGCCGAGGTTCGTGCGCGGCTCGTCCGGCGAGAGCCGACGGAACGAGTTGTCGAGCACGCCGTTGATCGCGGCCTGCGGGTTGATCCGGACGTCCTTCGCGGCGGCGTGGAACACGAGCGGACCGAGGTCGCGGACGACCGCCACCGGGTCCATCTGCTGCCAGAACAGGTGCGACGCGTCGAGCTCGACGCCCACGTTGGTCAGCCCGCCGCGCTCGACGAGCTCGCGGATCGTGGCCGGGTTGAAGACGACGTTCTGCGGGTGCAGCTCGAGCGCGACCTTGACACCGTGCTCGCGGGCGAGGGCGTCGATCTCCTGCCAGAACGGCACCGCGACGCTCCACTGGTACTCGATCACGTCGAGCGCGGCGGAGTTCCAGGCGTTCACGATCCAGTTCGGCCGGGTGCCGCCGGGTTCCCCCGCTGGGAGGCCCGACATCGTCACGACCCGGTCCTGGCCGAGACGGGCCGCGAGCCGGATGCTGCGGCGGACGTCCTCCGCGTGCTTCGGCCCGATCTCCGGGTCCGGGTGCAGCGGGTTGCCGTTGCAGTTCAGGCCGGCGATCGAGACGCCGGTCCCGTCGAACTGCGCGAGGAAGGCGTCGCGCGCCGCGTCGTCGTCGAGGACCTCGTCGACGTTCGGCACGTGCACCGGCGGCAGGAACCCGCCGGTGTTCAGCTCGATGCCGGTGAGGCCGTTGCCAGCGATGGCCTCGAGCGCCGCGGCGAGCGGGCGGTCGTGGAAGATCGCGTTGTAGAGACCGAGCTTCATGCGTGTGCTCCTCCGGTGACGGACGCCGCGGTGAGGTCGACGGTTGCTCCCCCGTCGGCAGCGGACCGGGCCACCGCGTCGAGGATCTCCATGTTGTGGACGCCCTCGTCGAACGTGGCGTTCGCCGGCAGCGGGTCGGCCGTGTTGCCCACGACCTCGTCGAGGAAGGCACGCGCCTGGTACTCGAACATCTGGTTCTGCCCCCAGCCGACACCGGGAGCGTCCATCGCCATGCCGCCGGCGACGTACGGGTGGTCCGGGCCGAGGACGACCTGACGGTAGCCGCCGAGACGGGAGCCGTCGGACTGCAGCGCGAGTCCGATCTCGGATGCGCGCTCCTGGTCCCAGCGTGCGGCGCCGCGCTCGCAGAACACCTCGACGACGAGGCCGTTCGGGTGCGAGGTCGCGACCCGGGAGACCTCGAGCGAACCGACCACCGAGCCGTCGCCGAAGCGCGCGTTGAACGTGGCGTAGTCGTCGTTCTCGACGTCGGCGAACTCCCCGGTCAACGGCACGGCCTGGCCACGGAGGGCGAACCCGGCGGCGATCGGCCGCTTGGTGATGGCCGTGGTGAACATGCCGCCGTTGACGCTCTGCACCTCGCCGGCCAGGAACTCGGCGACGTACGCGAGGTGCGACCCGACGTCGGCGAGGGCACCGGTCCCCGGGGCCCCCGCGAAGCGCCACGAGAACGGGACGTCGGGCGAGGAGCCGTAGTCGGTCCAGTACCGCGCGGAGACGTGCAGGACGCGACCGAGGGTGCCGTCCTCGACGAGCTGCTTGATCGCCGCGAGCCCGGGAGCGCGTCGGTAGGTGAAACCGACGCGGGCGGTGAGACCACGACCGGCCGCGAGCGAGGCCGCGGACGCCATCGCGCGGGCGTCGTCGAGCGAGTCCGAGAGCGGCTTCTCGCACAGCACGTGCTTGCCGGCCGCGAGGAGCCCCTCGACGATCTCGCGGTGCAGCGTGTTCGCGACGACGACGCTCACCACGTCGATGTCGTCGGCCTCGGCGATCGCTCGCCAGTCGGTGTCGTGCCGGTCGTACCCGAAGCGCGTCGCGGCCTCGGCCGCGAGCGGTTCGTAGACGTCGCCGACCGACACGAGCCGGACGGGCGGCAGCGTGTGACCGAACAGGGACGGTGCGTTCCGCCACGCGGCCATGTGGGCCTTGCCGGCCATGCCGGCGCCGATGACGGCGACGCCGATGCTGTCGCTCATGTTCTCTCCCTCGAGAAGTCGGTGATGGCTCTGGAACGTTCCAGAGAGCGTCGGTAGACTGTAGACGCACCCACCCATGTCCTGTCAAGGAGCCGCGTGTCCCGACCACCGACGATCATCGACGTCGCGACCCGTGCCGGTGTCTCGAAGTCGCTCGTCTCGATGGTGATGCGCGACGACCCCGGCGTCTCGGACACCCGCCGGGCAGCCGTCCTCGCCGCGGCCGCCGAGCTCGGCTACCGCCCCAACCGCGCCGCCGCGATCCTCGCCGGCACGCGGACGCGCACGATCGGCGTCGTCGTCGACGACTTCCGGAACCCCTGGTACGTCCCGATGCTCGACGGCATCCGCGACGCGCTCGCCCCGCACGGCCTGCGTCTCACGCTCGCGGACACCCGCGCGAACGCCCACCTCGACTCCTCCCCGTTCGACGACCTCGTCTCGCTCCGTGTCGACGGTGTCGTGCTCGCCGCCGAGGGCTTCCCCGACCTCGTCGTCCCCGCGGACACCCCGGTCGTCATCGCCGGCGCACGCGCCGACGTCCCGGGAGGACTCGACGTCGTCGCCTCCGACGAAGCCGCCGGCGGACGCCTGGCCGCGGACCATCTGGTCGGACTCGGCCACCGCCGCATCGCCCACGTCACCGGCTCAGGAGGCCCGGCTGCCGTCCGCCGCGAGGCCACCGTCGCGCGGATGGTCGCCTCCGGCATCGAGCCACTGGTGTACGGCGACGGACCGACCTCGGAGCAGACCGGCTACCGGGGCACCGTCCGCGCACTGCAGGACCACCCGGACCTGACCGCGGTGTTCGCGGCGAACGACGTCATGGCGATGGGCGCGATCGCCGCCGTTCACGAGGCCGGGCTCCGGGTACCCCAGGACGTGTCGGTCATGGGCAACGACGAGACCCCGCTCGCCGCGTCACCCCTGCTGCGCCTGACGACCGTGGACCCGCACAACGACGAGGTCGGGCGGCTCGCGGCGGACCGGCTCGTCGAGCTGATCGGTGCGGCCGAGCGGCCGGAGCCGACCCGGGTCCTCGTGCCGCCGTCGCTCGTCGTCCGGTCGACGACCGCTCCCCCGCGCGCCCGCTGACCGTCCGGACGGCGGGCATCCCCCGGTCGCCGCCTGACGGGCGTCCGCCGGTCGGTGCCGATCTCGTCACGGCGCGAGCTGCACCCAGCGCCCCTCGGAGACGACCCGGACCGAGCCACCGTCGACCGCCACGGCGGTCTGCTCGTCGATGGCGTAGGCGGTCGGAACGCCGATCTCGGCCGCCCACCGCTCGGCGTTCTCGAGGGTGTTCTCCGGGAACGCGTCGAGGTGCGGGAAGATCGAGAAGTCGACGACTCCCAACGTCACGTCGTCGACCGCTGACGGCCACGCGACGAAGGACGCGCCGATGCGCGGTGTCATGACCATGCTGCCGGCGCTCACGCCCACCCACACCGTGTCGGGCAACGAGGGCAGCAGGTCCGCGAGCCCGGATGTCCGCATCCAGTGGGCGAGGTAGGTGGCATCCCCGCCGTCGACCAGCAGGACGTCGGCTCCCGTGACCCACCGCCGCCACCGCTCGGGCTCGATCGTCGGCAGCGCCGTGAGCTCCAGCACGCCGATCGACGCCCAGCCGAGGCCGGTGAAGGCGCGGGAGTCGGGACCGCCGGCCACGAGGTCCCGGACCGAGGCCGGTCCGCACATCGGATGCCCCCACTGCGCCGTGGGGACGACGAGGGCGTTGGCCTCCTCGACCGGCTTGCCGAGCAACGACACGAGCGCGGCGTGGATCGTCGGGTTGGTGACGCCTCCCGAGGTCAGCAGGAGCTTCACGTCGTCTCCGATCCAGGCAGTCCCAGCGTGTTCAGGGACCACAGTGCCACGCCGTGCAGTCCGAGGTCCTCGGCGAGCGCGACCCGTGCCCGGTAGGAACGTGCGTCGGACCAGTGCAGCTCGCGGCCGTCGTCGAGCGTCGCCGACCACTCGCCGGTCCGGGCCGACCACCGGGCATCGTCGCCCGCGAGCTCCCGCGCCCGCGCCGGGCTCACCTGCGCGTCACCCGAGCCACTCCACACGTACCCGTACCCCGCGATGCCGAGGTCGATCCGGTCGGCCGGGACGCCCGAGCGTTCGGCCGCATCGACCACCCGCTCCGCCCACGGCAGGGACCCGATGGTGCCGGCACCGCTCCAGGGCCCGTGCTGGTCGTACGTCATCAGGACGAACCGGTCGACGTGGTCCGCGAGCGCACCGAGGTCGTACCCGGTGTCGTGGTAGCCCCGCTCGTCCGTCGAGGCCATGACCGCGATCGACACCTCGGCGTCCGACCCGAGCCGCTCGTGCACGGCGTCCTCGAGCGTCGCGGCGAACGCCACGAGCCCGACACGGTCGCGATTCCGGAGCGACTCGAGGTCGATCTGCACGCCGCGCATGTGCGCATCCGACGCGAGTTCCGCCAGGCGCTCGGCGACCCGCGAGCGGTTCCCGGCGTCCGACAACAGCGCGGTGCCGACCTCGGGTGAGAAGTCCCCGATCGACTCGGAGAAGTTGCTGACGAGCAGTTCGGGTGCGGCTCCACCGGTACGCGCCGTGCGGGCGAGTGCCGCCACGCCGTCGGGCAGATCGTTCAGCCCGGCACCGTCGTCCGCCACCGTGACGCCGTCGATCCCGATCGTCGCCGCACGACGGGACGCGTCCGAGACCGTCGCCGCCGATCCGTCACCCGGCTCGACGTACGCCTCGACAGCGAGGTCGGCGTCGGGACCCTGCGTGGCGACGCAGCCACCGAGGGCCAGCGCGACCACGACCGCGACGCCGACCACGAGTCCTGTCCGCCGCACCACCCGCTCACCGTAGCGTGCGGGGCGGGGTCGGGCCGCGCCTCCTGGACCTCAGACGGTGGCACCCTCGAGCCGGTCGACCGCGACGGCGAGCTCCTCGAGCTCGGGGACCTCGCGCGCCTCGGCGAGCGCTTCCTCGAGCGCGGCGGCGTGCACGGGCGTGGCCTCGTCGAGCAGCCGTTGGCCCGCGTGCGTGAGTTCCGTGTAGAGCCCGCGGCGGTCGTCGGCGCAGAGCACGCGGGTGAGGAGGGCGCGCTCCTCGAGGCGGTTCACGAGCCGGGTGGTCGCACTCGGGCTGAGCGCCGCCGCCCGGGCGAGCTGCTGCATGCGCATGTGGAAGCCGTCCTGGCGGCGGAGGGCGTCGAGCACCGTGAACTCGACGACCGACAGGTCGACCGCGCGCAGCGCCCGCTCGAGCCGCGTCTCGATGAGGCCGTGCAGGGCCGCGAGCGTGCGCCAGCCGTGGGCGCGGACGGCGACGGAGGAGTCGTCGACGGACATGAGGGGCCTCCTGGTGTGCTTCCGGGCAGGATTGGTTGCTTGCGCGGATACCCCGCGTGTGCAACTATCGGTATCCCGCGTCTGCAACAACCAGCGTACGCGGCCCAGCTGCACCGCACAACGGAAGGACATCCATGCCCGCGGGACTCATCGCCCTCGCACTCGGCGGATTCGGCATCGGCCTGACCGAGTTCGTCATCACCGGGCTCCTGCCCGAGGTCGCCGCCGACTACGGCGTGACCGAGACCACCGCCGGGTGGCTCGTGACCGGGTACGCCCTCGCCGTCATCGTCGGCGCGCTCGGACTCACCGCCGCGACCACCCGGCTCCCCCGGAAGCCGGTGCTCATCGGGTTGCTCGTGCTGTTCGTCATCGGCAACACCCTGTCCGCCGTCGCGCCGGTGTACGGCGTGATGATGCTCGGCCGGGTCATCGCGGCCCTCTGCCACGGGGCGTTCTTCGGCATCGGCTCGGTGGTCGCGTCGAACATGGTCGCGAAGGAGAAGCGGGCGTCCGCGGTCGCCCTGATGTTCACCGGGCTCACCGCGTCGAACGTGCTCGGCGTCCCGTTCGGCACCTTCCTCGGCCAGGCGCTCGGCTGGCGCGCCACGTTCTGGACCATCGCGGCCATCGGTGTCGTCGCCCTCGTCGGGGTCGCCGTGCTCGTCCCCACCGTCCGCTCGGCCGACGCAGCCGTACCCTCCCTCCGCCAGGAGCTCGGCGCCTTCCGCTCCGGCCAGGTGTGGCTCTCGCTCGGCATCACGGTGCTCGGCTACGGCGGGATGTTCGGCGCCTTCACCTACATCGCGTACACGCTGACCTCGGTGTCCGGGTTCTCGTCGGGCGCCGTGCCGTGGCTGCTCATCGTGTTCGGCATCGGGCTGTTCGTCGGCAACTTCGCGGGCGGCAAGCTCGCGTCCCGGTCCATCGACGGCACGCTGCTCGTGGTGCTCGTCGTCCTCACGGTGGTGCTCGCCGTGTTCGCGGCAGTGGCGGCCTCGCCCGTGCTCACCGTGATCGCACTCGTGCTCATGGGGGCGTTCGGGTTCGCCACCGTGCCGGCGCTGCAGACGCGGGTGATGCAGTACGCGGACCACGCGCCGACCCTGGCGAGCGGGGCGAACATCGCGGCGTTCAACCTCGGGAACGCGCTCGGCGCCTGGATCGGTGGGCTCACGATCGCGGCGGGGCTCGGGTACACGTCGCCGATCTGGGCGGGGGCCGGGATCACGGCGGCGGCCGTGGTGCTGACGTCCGTCGCGGCGGCCGCGGCGCGGCGCGCGCGCTCGCGCGGCGCGGTGCCGACGGGCAGCGTCGCGACGGTCTGACGCGCGGGCGCGGGGCGCGGGGCGCTCCGCGAGGTTTCGTGAGCAGAAATGGTCGGGTCACGTGCGCACACCCGACCATTTCTGCTCACGAGGTGCGTGGACGTCACGGCGCACACGCGCGGACGGGAGGCGCGGTGCGGGCTGGCACCGTGCCTCCCGTCCGGCGGTGGTCGCGCCGCGCACTCGATGCGCCCGGTGCTCCCAGTGTTCCTCGGGAACGACGAAACCCCGGTCCTGGAGGACCGGGGTTTCGTGTGCCGCGGAGACGGAGGGATTTGAACCCTCGGTCCCCTCAAAGGGGACTCCACCTTAGCAGGGTGGTGCACTCGGCCGGACTATGCGACGTCTCCAAGCACTCTCGCGAGCACTCCCACCACCATACAGGAGGTCGAGCACTGTCTCGACACCGACCCTGTGTCGGGCGCACGGCAGGGTCCCCCGAAGTGGGGACAGTCGGGGGTTGTCCACCCGTACCCCGGTCAATAGCATCGTCGAGGCGCGGCCATCACATTCCGGGGTCTCACCCCGTCGCCGCGACACAGCACCGATGTCGCTCCTGGGCGGCGAGCCCGACGCGCGCCCGATCGCGCGAGGCTCAGACCGAGGAGTGACCAGGGGGCGCGGCCCACCACCGCGCCCCCGCTCTCGGTGGTTCGGGTGCGCTGGGCTCGCTGGGCTCGCGGGCGGTTCTTCGCGCTGGGCGACATCTCACGGGCCGGGGAGCGCGTGGAGTGTCGGTGAGCGCGAAACCTCGGGGACCGGGGTCAGGAGCCGAAGGCCTTCGAGCAGGTCTGCTCGTCGGCGGACTGCCCCTGCAAGCCGTCGAGGGTCTCGGCCGGAGCCGTCGCCGCGGGGCTGTTCGCGGGCGCGGAGGCTCCGCCGGCGCTCGCACCATCCGTACCAAGACCCGCACCATCCGTACCGAGGTCCGCACCCGAACCGGCAGCCGCGCCCGCGCCGCTCGCACCGGCACCCGTCCCCGTGCCCGATCCCGCGCCGGCAGCCGCGCCCGCGCCGCTCGCACCCGTGCCCGATCCCGCGCCGACAGCCGAGCCACCGGTACCCGAAGCCGACCCCGCGCCCGCGGCCGTGCCCGCAGCGGATCCCGCGGCCGACGCCCCCGCAGCGGACCCCGCGCCCGCCGCGCGCTCCGCCCCGATCCCGGTGCTGTCCGCGCCGAGCGAGAACGACTGGTCCGCCCGGATCTTCGCGAACAACTGCGCCGCGAGCTCCGCCGACGGCTGCACCTTCCCCGAGTACACCCCCGTGCCCCCGGTCGTCCCCGGGTACTGCACGAAGTTGACCTGCGCGAGCGGGAGGTCCTGGAGCGCCCGCCCCATCTCCACCATCGTGCCGGCGTCGTTGAGGCTCTGCGACAGCTGCATGTTCGAGGCCGCTGCCCGGGCCAGCTTGTACAGGGTGGGCGGCGAGGTGAGGGTGTCGTTCGACTTCACCGTGCGGAGCAGCGAGGACAGGAAGGCCTGCTGGCTGGAGATCCGCCCGAGGTCCGAGCCGTCCCCCACACCGTGCCGGGAGCGGAGGAACGCCAGCGCCTGGTCACCCTGCAACGTCGAGGTGCCCTGCGGTAGGTCGAGCCCCGTGTAGCGGTCGTGGATCGGCTGCGCGACGCACACCGGCACGCCGCCGATCGCGTTCGACATCTCGATGACGCCCTGGAACGACACCGCCGCCGAGTACTGCACGTCGAGGCCGGTCAGCCCCTGCACGGTCTGCACGACGCAGTTCAGCCCGCCCTCGCCCCACGCGTTGTTGATCGGCTGCGCGGCCATGGCGGGTGTCGTCCCGGAGCCGTCCTGCTTGCGACACGCGGGGATCGGCGTGACGAGGTCGCGCGGGATGCTCACCGCGGTGGCGTTGGTGTGGTCGGCCGAGACGTGCAGCAGGATGTTGACGTCGTTCAACGTGGCGTCGCGTTCGCCGTACGCCGTGCCCTGCTCGGGGTCGTTGTCCGTGCCGACGACCAGCATGTTGAAGCCGCCCTGGTACGAACTCAGCGCCGCCGGTCCCTTCGCCGGCTGCGCTGGCTGCCCCTGGATCGCGACGCCGTCGCCGAAGTCGTCGGTGACCTGCTTGGCGGCGATCGCGGCGACCGACGCCGTGCTCACGAGGGCGACCGCGGCCACGCCGGAGAGCGCCTTCATCGCGGTGCCGACGGGGTTGCGGTGCCGGAGACGTCCGTGCCGTGCGATCCCGGTCGCTCGGTTCAGCCGGTGGGATCGGTCGCGGACGTCGTTCACGGGCACTCCTGTCGTGTGCGGACACGGTGCGTGCTCGAGCGGACGAGCACGCGGGCAGTGCCCTCCCTGTCGGGCACCGTGGGGTCCCGCGCTGGCCCGGTCGGTCCCGGTGCCGCGGGGACGGCAACCGGACCACCCTGCCATGCGCCCGCCTGTCGATTCAGTGCGAGCGGCCCCGGAATCCGCGGTGAGTGCTCAGGCGGCCGCCCGGAACCGTTCGGGCAGGCCGATCAGGGCATCGGCGAGCTCGACCAGCGCCACCGCGCACTCGTCGAGCGCGTCCCGCTCGGCCGCGGTGGTCGCGCGTTCGGCGATCTTCCGGCGTTCCCGACGAGCGACCACGGCGTCGATCCCGTTCGCCAGCGCCACGTCGTCCGTGAAGAACGCGTCGAGCACGGCACGCTGCGACAGGAGCCAGTCGGCGCTGACGGCCGCACCGCTCCGGCGGAGCCACCACGAACCGAGCTCGACGAAGACCCCGCCCTCGGTCACGCACTCGCGGAGCCAGGCGACGTCGAAGCGATCCGCGCACCGCACCGCGCCCGCCGAGGGCTCGGTGATCATCGTCCGCGCGATCCGGATCCGCTCGATCATGTGGTCGACGGTCCAGTGCGCGACGACCACCCCCACGTACCGCTGCACGGAGACGAGCCGCAGGTTCTCGAGCGGCACGAGTGCTTCGCGCACCGGCGTCCGGGACACCCGCATGTCCGCCGCGATCGTGTCGAGCCGGATCCGCTGGCCACGGCGGTAGACCCCGCGCAGCACGTTGTCGAGCAGCCGCGCGAAGACCGCGTCCCGCAGCAGACTGCGTCGGATGCCGTGCGGGTCGTCGTCGTCGCGACCCGGCCGGTGCTGTGCTCGCTCCATGCCGCCAGGATCACGCACGGCCCACGCCGCCGGCTTCGCGAGTGGTCGGCCCGTGGACCGTGCAGGACGCTGTCGTGCTGTGGAGGACTGCCATGCGAGGACGATGACAGACCCCGGAGCGCGGCGCTAAACACTCCGCATACGGAATACTACTTCCGCGCCGCGTCCGCCTCCTTGGTCAGGACCGACAGGGGTTGTGTGACGTCCTCGAGCCCCTTCCGGGCCGCGTCGACGCCGAAGATCAGCGCCACGACACCGCCCGCGATCATCACCGCGGACCCGAGCAGGTACCCCCAGAACAGCGGCTCGCGGGACGACCCGTCGCCGATGAGTGCCCCGTAGATGAGCGGCGCGACGGCACCGAAGATCTGCGCCAGCGCGAAGAAGTACGAGATCGCCTGCGACCGGAGCTCGAGCGGGAAGATCTCGCTCACGGTCAGGTAGGCGCTGGACGCACCCGCCGAGGCGAAGAAGAACGAGATGCACCAGAAGACGACCTGCACCGGCGCGGTGATCGCGTCCGCCTGGAACAGGAACGCCGAGGTGGCGAGCACGAGCCCGGACACCAGGTACGTCGAGAAGATCATCTGCCGACGACCCCAGGTGTCGAAGAACCGACCGAGGATGATCGGTCCGAGCAGGTTGCCGATCGCGAACGGGAAGAAGTACACGCTCGTCTCGGCGGTCTTCAGACCGAAGAAGTTCGTGAGCACCAGTGCGTAGGTGAAGAAGATCGCGTTGTAGAGGAACGCCTGCGTGATCATCATCGTCGCGCCGACCAGGGTCCGGGTCGGGTACTGCCGGAACAGCACCTTCACGATCGTCCGGAACTTCACGTTCTCCGTCGGCGTGACGGTCATCGCCTTGGACTCGTCGACCTCCGGCAGCCGGTGCCCGGTGGACTTCTCGACCGACTCCTCGATCTGCGTGACCGTCGCCTCGGCTTCCTCCTCACGTCCGTGCGTCATGAGCCACCGCGGACTCTCCGGGATGTGCCGCCGCAGGAAGATGATCGCGATGCCGAGCACCGGGCCGAGGAAGAAGCCGATGCGCCAGCCGATGTTCTCGGCGAAGTTGGCCGTGTCGAGCAGGTAGATGTTCGCGAACGCGCCGAGTGCCGCGCCGCCCCAGTAGGTGCCGTTGATCGCGATGTCGACGTGCCCGCGGTACTTCGCGGGGATGAGCTCGTCGATCGCCGAGTTGATCGCGGCGTACTCGCCGCCGATGCCGAGCCCGGCGACGAACCGGAAGGCCGCGAGGAACCAGAAGTCCTGCGCGAGCCCCGCGATGCCGGAGCCGATCAGGTAGATGGCCAGCGTGAGGATGAAGAGCTTCCGACGACCCAGCCGGTCGGACATCCGACCGAAGACGATCGCGCCGACGACCTGCCCGACGAGGTAGATGGTGCCGAGCGAGGTCACCTGCTGCGTCGACAGGTCCAGGTCGGCCTGGAACCCGGCGTTCGACACGATCTGGATCTCGAGGCCGTCGAGGACCCACGAGACGCCGAGTCCCACCACGACACTCCAGTGGAACCGTGTCCACGGCAGTCTGTCCATCCTGGCGGGGACCAGGCTCTTGATCGCCCCGTTCGTCGTGCTGCTCACGAGAGGGGAACGTACGCCCAGATCGACGAGATGGTTCAGATCCGGAAACGAACGGGTTCCGGGCTCGGAGCCGGATCCCCCTAATCGAATCCGGCTCCGATGCCGGAACACCAATCATTGCAATTGCTATGAAAACTCACAAGCAGGTGGCCTGGAGGCGCGGTGCCAGCCCGCACCGCGCCTCCAGGCCCGAACGGCGTAACGTCGAAGAGGTGACCCGACCCGACATCCGAACGGTCGGCGAGCTCCGCACCTCTGGCCACCTCCAGAAGACGGTCCGCGCCGAGATCCGCGACAACCTGCTCAGCGCCCTCCGCGAGGGCCGCGACCCCTGGCCCGGCCTCCACGGCTTCGCCACCACCGTCGTCCCGCAGCTCGAACGCGCCCTGATCGCCGGGCACGACGTCGTCCTGCTCGGCGAACGCGGACAGGGCAAGACCCGACTCCTCCGCACCCTGCAGGGCCTGCTCGACGAGTGGACGCCGGTGATCACCGGCTCCGAACTCGGCGAGCACCCGTACGAACCGATCACGACGGCGAGCATCCGCCGGGCCGCGGACCTCGGCGACGCCCTGCCCATCAGCTGGCGGCACCGCGACGACCGCTACGTCGAGAAGCTCGCGACGCCGGACACGAGCGTCGCGGACCTCATCGGCGACGTCGACCCGATGAAGGTCGCCGAGGGCCGCAGCCTGGGTGACCCCGAGACGATCCACTTCGGCCTCGTCCCCCGGGGCCACCGCGGCATCGTCGCCATCAACGAGCTCCCCGACCTCGCCGAGCGCATCCAGGTCGCGATGCTCAACGTGATGGAGGAGCGCGACGTCCAGATCCGCGGCTACGTCCTGCGGCTGCCGCTCGACGTGCTCGTGGTCGCCAGCGCGAACCCCGAGGACTACACGAACCGCGGTCGGATCATCACCCCGTTGAAGGACCGCTTCGGCGCCGAGATCCGCACCCACTACCCGATCGAGCTCGAGGACGAGATCGCCGTGATCCGCCAGGAGGCGCGGCTCACCGCCGACGTGCCGGACGCGCTGGTCGAGATCCTCGCCCGGTTCACGCGTGCCCTGCGCGGATCGAGTGCGGTCGACCAGCGCAGCGGCGTCAGCGCCCGCTTCGCGATCGCCGGCGCGGAGACGATCTCCGCCGCCGCGGTGCACCGCGCTGCGCGGCAGGGTGAGGAGCACGCGGTCGCGCGGCCGATCGACCTCGAGACCGCGATCGACGTCCTCGGCGGGAAGATCGAGTTCGAGAACGGCGAGGAGGACCGCGCCGACGAGGTGCTGGAGCACCTGCTCCGGACCGCGACCGCCGAGACCGTCCGGGCGCGCTTCCGCGGGCTCGACTTCGCGGTCCTCGTCGAGGCGCTCGACGGGGGCACGATGGTGACCACGGGTGAGCAGGTCAGCGCCCGCGCCTTCCTCGAGGGCCTGCCGTCGATCGGCGAGTCCGACCTGTACGACCAGATCTGCGAACGGCTCGGAGCGACCGACGACGGCGAGCGTGCCGGCGCCATCGAACTCGCGCTCGAGGGGCTCTTCCTCGCCCGGCGGATCAGCAAAGAGTCCGGCGGGGGCGAAGCCGTCTATGGCTAGGGCGAACCGACGCCTGGCGCGGGACGCGCGCTACGGGAAGTACGAGGACGGCCCGGACCCGCTCGCTCCCCCGGTCGACCTGGCCGAGGCGCTCGACGCCATCGGCGAGGACGTCATGGGCGGCACCTCGCCCGAGCGCGCCATCCGGGAGTACCTGCGCCGCGGCGGTCAGGACCAGCGCGGCCTCGACGACCTGGCCCGCCGCGTGGCCGAGCGTCGTCGCGAGCTGACGGCGAAGAACAACCTCGACGGCACCCTGCAGCAGGTCAAGCAGCTGCTCGACGAGGCCGTGCTCGCGGAACGCGGACAACTCGCCCGCGACACCGAGATCGACGACGGCGACCGAGCCCTCGCCGAGATGCAGCTCGACAGCCTGTCGCCGTCGCCCGCCACCGCGGTGCAGGAACTGAGCGGCTACGACTGGACGAGCCCGTCCGCGCGCCAGAAGTACGAGGAGATCAAGGACCTGCTCGGCCGCGAGGTGCTCGACCAGCGGTTCGCCGGCATGAAGCAGGCGCTCGAGGGCGCCACCGACCAGGACCGCGAGGACGTCGCCGCGATGATGCGCGACCTCAACACCCTGCTCGAGGACCACCGTGCGGGGACGGACACGCAGGAGCAGTTCGACGCGTTCATGGCCGAGCACGGGCAGTACTTCCCGTCGGACCCGCAGAACGTCGAGGAACTGCTCGACGACCTCGCTGCCCGGGCGGCCGCGGCGCAGCGCATGCGCAACTCGATGACCCAGGAGCAGCGCGACGAACTCGATGCCCTCGCCCAGCAGGCGTTCGGCTCCCCCGACCTGATGGGACAGCTCGCCCAGCTCGACGACACCCTCCGCTCGCTCCGGCCGGGCGAGGACTGGGGCGGCTCCGAGCGGATGGAGGGCGAGCAGGGCCTCGGGCTCGGCGACGGGACCGGGGTCTTCCAGGACATCGCCGACCTCGACGCCCTGGCCGACCAGATCGCGCAGGCCGGACCGGGCTCCGACCTCGACGACCTCGACCTCGACGCCCTCGGCCGCCAGCTCGGGAACGACGCCGTCGTCGACGCGAGGACCCTGCAGCAGCTCGAGAAGGCCCTGCGCAACTCCGGTGCGATGCGCCGCGGTGCCGACGGGCAGCTCCGGCTCACCCCGAAGGCGATGCGGCAGCTCGGGAAGAGCCTGCTCCGGGACGTCGCCGAGCGCATGTCCGGCCGCCAGGGTGCCCGAGACCTCCGCCGCTCCGGTGCGTCCGGCGAACCCTCCGGTGCGACCCGGCAGTGGCAGTACGGCGACACCGAGCCGTGGGACGTCACCCGGTCGATCACGAACGCGCTCACACGCACGGCTGCCTCGGGACGGATGGGCCCCGGCGTCCGCCTGGAGATCGACGACGTCGAGGTGCAGGAGACCGAGGCACGGACGCAGGCCTGTGTCGCCCTGCTCGTCGACACCTCGTTCTCGATGGCGATGGAGGACCGGTGGGTGCCGATGAAGCGCACCGCGCTGGCACTCCACACCCTCGTTTCCACACGGTTCCGCGGCGACGACCTGCAGCTCATCGCCTTCGGCCGCGAAGCCGAGGTGATGGAGATCGAGCAACTCGTCGGCCTCGACGCGATGTGGGACAAGGGCACCAACCTCCACCACGCCCTGCTGCTCGCGAACCGGCACTTCCGGAAGCACCCGACCGCCCAGCCCGTGCTGCTCATCGTCACCGACGGCGAGCCCACCTCGCACCTCGAACCGAACGGCCAGGTGTGGTTCGGGTACCCGCCGGACCCGATCACGATCGCGCTGTCCGTCCGGGAGCTCGAGAACGCCGGACGGCTCGGCGCGCAGACGACGTTCTTCCGGCTCGGCGACGACCCGGGGCTGGCGCGTTTCATCGACGCGATGGCGAAGCGGGTGGACGGCAAGGTCGTCGCGCCCGAGAACGACGACCTCGGCGTCGCGGTGGTCGGGTCGTACCTGGGATCGCGCCGCGGTGGAGCGCTCTTCCGGGACGACTGGACAATCTGAAGGCAGGGTCTGTTCCTCGGGCGATGTCGGTCGTATGCTGACGCCACAGCTGCCCCAGACCCCGGCCGCGATCACCGCTCCACCTGACCGACCTCGTCGGTGAACCGACCACGTCGGTGAACCGACCACGTCGGTGAACCGATGCTGTCGGGACACCGACAGCGTCGGTGAGGTGGTGATGACCGACCGATGGCACCTGATCCGTCCTCGGCCGGTCGACCCCCGTGGGGTCCCGGAGGGCAACGGCGCGCTCCGTCCGACCGCCACGGGTCACCGCGCCCCGGCAGGCGGGACGCGGTACGGGTCGGTGGGTTCCGCACCCGACGGAACCCGCCGACCCGATCTCTGCACCGACGGCCGAGCGGTTCGCTAGAAGAGCGGCCAGGGCACGGCGGGCCCGTGTCCCGGTGGCGGCGGGAACAGCCCGACCGCCCGCAGCGCCGCGCACCGGGCGCGCAGGGTGTCGACCTCCGCCACCGTGAGGTGCTCGTCGAGTGCGGCACCGAGATCGCCGTGCAGCGCGTCGGTCACCCGGTCGATGCCCTCGAGCTCGTCCGCGTCGAGCGGTTCGCCGATCCACCCCCACAGCACCGAGCGCAGCTTGTGCTCGACGTGGAAGGTCAGCCCGTGGTCGACACCGAAGCGGTGACCGTCCGGCATCGCGAGGACGTGCCCGCCCTTGCGGTCGGCGTTGTTCACCACGACGTCGAACACCGCCATCCGCCGCAGTGCGGTCGTGTCCTCGTGCACGAGGGTCACCGGACGGTCCGCTTCGTCGATCGCCTCGAGCACCGGCCGCCATCGGGGTGCGCCGTCGCCGGACAGCTCGGCCTCGGCGTCCTCGGTGGGGACGAGGTCGACCGCGTCCTGCTCGGGATCGACGTCCTGCCACCGCTGGACCATGCCGCGGCCGAACGGCCCCTCGCCCATCCACGTCGGGGGGACGACGTCCCAGCCGAACGCCTCGGACACGAGGTACGCCGCGACCTCTCGATCGGCGAGGGTGCCGTCCGGGAAGTCCCAGAGCGGTCGCTCCCCCTCGATCGGCTTGTAGACGACCGCCTCGCCGTCGAGGTCGGCGAGGAAGGTGGCGTTCGAGGCTTCCCGGATGCGTGCCCGGATGGACAGCGACCCGTCGCTCATGCGGCCCCTGGGGGACGGCCGGCGGCCACGATCTCCCGCGTGCGCTCGACGAACGCGCGAGCGGTGCCGACCGGGATCTTCACCTGGAACAGCTCGGCGGGCTCGGGGATCTCGACCACGGCCTCGATCTCCTCGCCGTCCTCGGTCGTCTCGGCGACGATCTCGAGCTCGTCGTCGATGGGGTACGCCTCGATCACCACCTGGGCGGTGGCGGGGTCGAACCCGAGGCTCAGGGCGCCGGCACGGAACTCGGCCTCGACCGGCTGGTCGAGCGGTTCACCGTCACGGAGTTCTGCGGGCGCGGACGGCGGGACGCTGAACCGGTTGTCCTCGACGGTCGCGACCTCGTCCAGGAGCTCGTCGATCTTGTCCGCGAGGACGGCCGACTGCTCCTTCTCGAGCGCGACGCTCGTGACACGGCGGCCGTCACGCGCCTGGATGTAGAAGGACCGCTCGCCCGGACGGCCGACGGTCCCGACGACGAGACGGTCCGGCCAGTCGAAGCCGTGCACGATGGTGGGCATACCCCGTATTGTAGGAGCGCCGGGCGACAGTCGTTCAGGCTCCGGCAGGAGCCGGCCCGGTGGCGGGGTCGTCGTGGCCGGCGCCGCCCCCGACCGCGGCGTCCGCGCTCGGCGCCGGTGCGGCCGCGAGCCACGTCAGGTCGCCCGACTCGGTGTTCGAGGCGACGACCTCGGGACGGTGCTCGCCGTAGCGCACGATGGACACCGACGCCGGTCCGACCGCGATGCGCTGGAACAGGTCGAGGTGCATGCCGAGGGCGTCGGCGAGCACGGACTTGATCACGTCGCCGTGGCTCACCGCGACCCAGACGGCGCCCGGACCGTGGGCGGCCTCGACCTCGGCGTCGATCCGGCGGACGGCGGCGACGGCGCGCGACTGCATCCCCTGCATGGACTCCCCGCCGGGGAACACGACGGCGCTCGGGTTCGCCTGGACCGTCCGCCAGAGCGGCTCCTTCGCGAGGTCTGCGAGCTTCCGGCCCTGCCAGTCGCCGTAGTCGCACTCCGTGATCGCCCGCTCGATGCGGGTCTCCGGCTCGCCCGCCTGGCGTCCGAGCAGCGCGCGGGCGGTCTGCCGACACCGTTCGAGCGGGCTGGACACGACCGCGGCGAGCGGGACCGCGGCGAGTCGTCCGGCCGTCCGTGCGGCCTGTTCGCGGCCGACGGCGTCGAGCGCCACCCCTGCCGTCCGTCCGGCGAGGACGCCGGTCGCGTTCGCGGTGGTGCGTCCGTGCCGGACGAGGAGGACGGTCGCCATGTGCCCGATCCTAGGCCGCGATGCGCCCGTCGCCCGTCGCCGCGTCGGACACCACCCGTCCGTCGACGACGGTCACGAGCGAGTCGAGCGCGCCCCGGTGCACGAGGTCGTGCGTCACGAGCAGCGTCGCGGTGCCGCGCTCGTGGGTCAGCTGCGCGATGAGCGACATGATCGCCGCGCCGCGCTCCTGGTCGAGTGCGCTCGTGGGTTCGTCGACGAGCAGGACCTCCGGCTCGTGCACGAGTGCGCGGGCGATCGCGATCCGCTGCCGTTGCCCACCGGACAGCTGGGCCGGTCGCTTGTCGGCGTGCCCGGACAGCCCGACCGCGTCGATCAGGTCGTCGGCCCGATCGCGGACCGCCGCACTCCGCCGCCCGGCCCGCGGGCCGCCGAGGTGCGCCATGACGAGGAGCTGCTCGCGGGCGGTCAGCGACGGCAACAGGTTCGACTGCTGGAACACGATGCCGATGCGTTCCCGTCGGAGCGCGGTGGCCTCGTCCCGCGACAGCGCGGCGGCGTCGACCGCGTCGCCCCGCGCACCGGTGATGACCACGCGGCCGGAGTCCGGCCGGATGAGCGTCGCCGCGACGGCCAGGATCGAGGACTTGCCGGAGCCGGAGGGGCCGGTGATCCCGGTGACCTCGCCGGTGCGTGCCGTCAGCGAGACGTGGTCGACCGCGGTGACGTGGCGGTCGCCGTCGGGGAAGGTGAGGGTGACGTCGTCGAGGGTGATCATCGGTTGCTCCCGAGTGCGGTGAGGGGGTCGGCGGCGGTGACGGTGCGGAGGGCGACCGCGGCTCCGGCGAGCCCGAGGGCCGCCATCGCGATCGCTGGGACCAGCGTGGTGAGCGGGCTGAGCAGGAACGGCAGCGCACCGCCGGCGAGCGCCCCGAGTCCCACGACAGCGGCGGTCCCGACGCCGATGCCGACGACGAGCACGACGAGCGCCTGGCCGAGGGCGTCCCGGACGAGCGACCGGGTGCTCGCACCGAGTGCCTTCAGGACGGCGACGTCGCCCGCGCGCTGCATGGTCCACACCGTGAAGAAGGCGCCGACGACGAGGGCGGAGACGCCGAACAGCATCGCGATCATCAGGGCGAGCGAACCGACCTCCGACCGGAACGTCTCGAGGGCGGTGAGCGAGCCGAGGTGCGACGAGGCCGACGTGTGGGTCGCGGTGGCGACGGCGTCCCAGTCGGGCGACCCGCTCACCGCGAGGACGGTGGGGTCGCCGTCGCCCCCGAGCCGCCGATCGGCCGCGGACCAGGCGTCCGGGGTCATCGCGAGGACCGGCGTGTGGCTGTACCAGGCGTCGCCGCCGACGGAGGCGACCCGGTAGGTGGTGCCCGTGATCGTCACGTGGTCGCCGACGTCGACCCCGAGGTCGGCGGCCGCGCCGGCGGAAAGGCCGACCTCGTCGTCCCGCGTCGGCGCGAGCGAGGCGACCGAGCCACGCGCGTCGGCCGAGCCGCCGCGGCCGCCGTGGCCGCCGGCGGACGCCAGCCCGAACAGGGCGACCCCGACCGCCGACCCGTCGTCGTGACCCGACGTCGCCCGCCCCTGGACGATCCCGACCGGGACCACCTCGTCGACGCCGGCCGCCGTCTGCCAGCCGACCCGCGCCTCCTGGCCGATGGTCGACTCGCCGAAGGACGGCTGCCCGTCGGACGGTTGCTGCAGGACCAGTCGGTCACCCGGCAGGTCGAGCACGGCCGAGACGTTCTGGGCGGCGAGTCCGCCGGTGAGGCCCGCGAGGAACCCCACGAGCAGGGTGATGAGCGCGACGACGGAGCCGATGAGCACGAAGCGTCCGCGAGCGAACCGGAGGTCGCGCCAGGCGACGAACACGATGGTCCCTTCCCGGGTCACGGACCCTCCGCGACCACGCCTCCAGCCTCGCCGTGCCGGTCCCACCGGACATCGTCGACCGGACTGGTCCCCCGATCGAACTTTCGGTTGATCCGGTCCCGCACCCGGCTCCGTACGCTGGGACCGTCATGGCGCACAGCACGCTCACCCCGGTCTTCGTCGGTCTCCGGACCGGCCTGCACGTGCTGTCCGCCGCGCTCCTGACCCTCGTCGTCATCCGTGTGCTGGTGAGCGACGGCCCGCGGCCATGGGTGCCCCTCGGGCTGAGCGTCGTCTTCGCCGGCGTCTACCTGCTCGGCGCCGTCGCCGCCCGCACCGCCGAGCGCCGTCGTGCGATCGCCGGCGCGGTCTGGCTCGTCGCGCTGAGCCTCGTCTGGATCGCCCTGCTGGTGCTCGTGCCCGAGGCCGCGTACCTCGTCTTCCCGCTGTTCTTCCTGTACCTGCACGTCCTCCCCCGCGTGGTCGGTCCGGTTGCCGTCGTGGTCGCCACCCTCGTCGCGGTCGTCGCGCTCGGTCTGCACGGCGGGTTCACGGTCGGCGGGGTCGTCGGCCCGCTCGTCGGCGCCGGTGTGGCGTTGCTCATCGGGCTCGGGTACCGCGCCCTCGCGCGCGAGGCCTCGGAGCGCGAGGCGCTCGTCGCCGAACTCATCGCGACCCGTGACCGCCTGGCCGCGACCGAGCGTGAACAGGGCGTCCTCGCCGAGCGGGCTCGCCTCGCCCGCGAGATCCACGACACCGTCGCGCAGGGCCTGTCGAGCATCCAGATGCTCCTGCACGCTGCGGAACGCGCGGACGGCGAGCGCCCCGGGCTGGAGCACATCCGGCTCGCACGTGACACCGCGGCGGACGGACTCGCCGACACCCGGCGGTTCATCCGTGAGCTCACGCCGCCGTCGCTCGACCAGGGGCTCCCGGCGGCGCTCGGGCGGCTCGCCGAGCAGCAGTGGTCCGGCGACGGCCTGACCGTGACCGTCGACGTGCCCGACGTGGTGCTGCCGATGGACGTCCAGACGGCGCTGCTGCGCATCGCCCAGGGCGCGGTCGCGAACGTGGTGCAGCACGCGCACGCCACGCACGTCGCGCTGTCGCTCGCGGTCGACGGCCAGGAGGCGCGACTGACGGTCTCGGACGACGGCGTCGGTTTCGACCCGGTCACCGCCCTGTCGCGGGCGGTCGCGTCCGACTCGTTCGGCCTGCGCGCGGCCCGGGACCGCGTCGGCCAGTTCGGCGGACGGCTGGAGATCGACTCGGCGCCCGGACGCGGCACCACCCTCGTCGCCGTCCTGGAGGTGCCGTGATCCGGATCCTGATCGCCGACGACCACCCGGTCGTGCGGGCCGGCCTGCGCGCGCTGCTCGACGCGGAGGACGACCTCGAGGTCGTCGGCGAGGCGGCGACGCCGGGGACCGCGGTCGAGCTCGCCGCCGACCTCTCGCCGGAACTCGTCCTGATGGACCTGCAGTTCGGCCAGGACACCTCCGGTGCCGAAGCGACCCGGCGGATCCGTGCGCTCGACGCCGCGCCGTACGTCCTCGTGCTCACGAACTACGACTCCGACGGCGACATCCTCGGCGCGGTGGAGGCCGGCGCGAGCGGGTACCTCCTCAAGGACGCGCCGCCGCACGACCTGATCGCGGCCGTCCGGGCGGCGGCGTCCGGCCAGAGCGCGCTCGCGCCCGCGATCGCCGGCCGGCTGATGGCCCGGATGCGGACCCCGCAGGTGTCGCTCTCGGCGCGGGAGATCGAGGTCCTCGAGCTCGTCGCCGCCGGCGCTGCGAACGGCGAGGTCGCGGCGCGGCTCCACATCAGCGAGGCGACGGTCAAGTCGCACCTCGTGCACGTGTTCTCGAAGCTCGGGGTCGCCTCGCGGACGGCTGCGGTGTCCACGGCGCGCTCGCTCGGCATGCTGCGCTGACCTCGCACCGGCGGTCTGCGCCGTTCCCTTGACTCGACCACGGTGGGACGTTCTGATGGACCCATGATCGAGCGCCACCGCGCGGCACTCTTCGCCACGTCGACGATGACCGGGTTCGGGATCGCCTCGTGGATCACCCGCACGCCCGCGATCCGCGACGCGCTCGGGGCCTCGATCGAGGCGATGGGCATCGTCATCCTCGGGCTCTCGATCGGCTCGATGATCGGGATCCTGGGGGCCGGTGTGCTCGTCCGGCGACTCGGGACCCGCCCGCTCATCGTCCTCGGCGGGGTCCTGCCCGTCGTCGGCATGCTCCTCGTCGCCCTGTCCGCCCCCGCGCAGCTCGCCGCCGGGGTGTGGGGCGGGCTGTTCCTCATCGGCTTCGGGTCCGGCGTCGCCGAGATCGGCCTGAACGTCGAGGCGGCCGCGGTCGAACGGCGGATCGGTCGGCCGGTCGTCCCGCTGCTCCACGCCTGCTTCAGTCTCGGCACGGTCCTCGGCGGGGTGGCGGGCATCGCGGTGACCGCTGCCCGGACGCCGGTCCTCGCGCACCTGCTCGGCGCCACCGTCGTCATGGCCGCACTCGCCGCGTTCGCCGCCGTGAACCTCCGTCCGGTCCCCCGCGTTGCGCCCGAGGCGTCGTCCGCGGCCGTACCGGCTCCGCGGCTCCGGGCCGTGCTCACGGTGCAGGTGCTGCTCATCGCCGTGATCACCCTGGCGATGGCGTTCGCCGAGGGTGCCGCGAGCGACTGGCTCCCGCTGCTCATGACGACCGACCACGGCGCCCCCGAGGCCGTCGGGTCCCTCGTCTTCACCGGCTTCGCCCTCGCGATGTTCGTCGGGCGGACGGCCGGCACGCCCCTCGTCGCCCGGTTCGGTCGCGCACCGGTCGTCCGGGTGTGCGCGGCGGTCGGCACCGTCGGCGTGCTGCTCGTCGTGGTGTCGCCGAGCCCCGTGCTGACCGCGGCCGCCGCCGGGGTGTGGGGTCTCGGCATCGCCCTCGGCTTCCCCCTCGCGATCTCGGCCGCCGGCGACCACCCGACCGATGGCGACCGACGGGTGTCCGTCGTCGCGACCGCGGGTTACATCGCGTTCCTGGCGGGTCCTCCGGCCCTCGGGTTCCTCGGCGAGCACCTCGGCCTGCAGGCGGCGATGCTCGTCCCCGCCGCACTCCTCGTCGTGGCGCTGCTCGCCGCCCCGGCGACCCGGAACCGCACCACGCTCGACGTGCGGGAGCCCCCGGTCGGCGCACCGGCCCCGTCCGCGGACTGACGGGACTACGTCTAGCGGACACCATTTCGTGTCGTCGGCGGCCCGCGCCAAGATGGAGCCGTGCTCGTCTCCATCGTCTACATGAGCCGGGCGGCCACCCCCTTCGACGACGCCGCCCTGACCGAGCTCCTGCGTGGGTCGCGGCTCCGGAACGAGGCGCTGGGCGTCTCCGGCATCCTGCTGGCGAAGGACGGCCGCTTCATGCAGCTGCTCGAGGGCCCGGCGTGGAGCGTGGACGACCGGTTCGCCGCGATCGCGCGCGACCCCCGCCACGGCGAGGTGAAGTCCCTCGTGCGCGAGGACATCGAACGCCGTCGGTTCGACGGCTGGTCGATGGCCTACCGGTCGCTCGACGACTCCGACATCGCCGCCGAGGAGGGCTTCAGCCCGTTCCTCACCGACGGCGTCGACTTCCCGCGGTCCTTCGACCGCACGAGCGCGGCCTGGCTGCTGAAGTGGTTCCGCGACCGCGAGCTCCACGACCGCTGACCCGCAGCAGCCCGGCCCCCGTGCCGTCCCGCGTCAGTGCGCTCGTCGGCGCCGGACACGGGTGACCGCGGCCGCACTGCCCGCAGCGGCGAGCACGACCAGCCCGAGCGCACCGACGCCCAGGCCGAACACCCCGAGGATCCCGGCGCCGATGTTCGCGCCGCCGCCGTCGTCGACCGTGACGAACAGGGCCCAGAGCGTCACCGCGACGGCGACGAACCCGACCGCGAGCAGCACGGTCGCGACGACGTGCAGCGCGACGACGCTCGCAGACCACCCCGCCCGCTCGACCCCGGACGTCGCGAGCGCGGGGTCGCCGTACGGAGGGGTGCCGTGCTCGCTGGTGTCCACGGCGTCAGTCTGCCGTGCCGAACGCGTCCGCCACGACCCCCAGCAAGCGGGGCCGGTGCCGAGGGTCCGCGACGGCGGTGAGCACCATCCGCCACATCGTCGCGACCGCGGGGAAGAGGTCCTGCCGCCCGGTCCGCACCGCCGAGACGAGCTGGACCCCGGTGAACATCGGGACGACGGTCGCGCCGAGCTGCTCGGGTGTCAGGTCCGTCCGGAGTTCACCGCTCGCGATCGCGAGGCGGAACAGGTCGCTGATCCCACCGATCCACTGGTCGTAGAAGGCGGCAGTCGCGGCACCGAACTCGCCGCGTTCGAGCGAGAGCCGGATGCCGGCGCTCACGACGGGGTCGGTCAGCAGCATGCCGGCGATGCCCCGGGAGGCCTGGACGAGCGCCTCGGCGGGCGACGCATCGTGGTGGCTCACGACGTCGAACGTCCGCACGTTCTGTTCGTCGATCACGCCGAGCGCGAGGGACAGCTTGGTGGGGAAGTGGAAGTGCAGGGCGCCCTGCGAGACGCCCGCCTCGCGGGCGACGGCCGCGATCGTCGTGGCGGCGAAGCCGACACGCTCGAACTCACGGGCGGCGGCCTCCAGGATCAGTGCGCGTCGTTCCACGGTTCCAGTGTGCCGGTCGGGAGGCGCGATGCGGGCCCGCACCGCGCCTCCAGACCGAGGGTGGTCACCGTCGGACCGCTCGCTCACCCGTGCAGCGAGTCGGTTCGTTCCTGCCGCTCCTCCGGACGCAGCCAGACCTTCACGACCGGGCCGGAATCGGGATCGGTACCGGTCGGCACCACGACCTCGAGCGCCGTGGCGGTCTGCGTCCACTGCACCTCGCCCTCGGCGCCGAGCACCTCGACGCTGCGGATCGGCCGTCCGAGCAGGTTCGTCCCGCTGCCGAACGAGCGGATGCGCGCGACACCGTCCGCCGGGTCGGCGAGCAGGACCGCGTAGACGTACTCGCCGGTGACGTCGTGGCGGGTGGTGAACCGGACGTCCTCGGACGTGTAGGCCGGAGCGGCGCCGTCGACGAACGACCCCGCCTGGACGTGCGTCGGACCCTCGCCGAAGACGCGCCAGGGACGGGTGCCGTAGATCGCCTCGCCGTTGGCGGTCAACCACCGGCCGATGCCCTCCAGCAGCCGCTGCTCGGGCTCGGCGATCGTGCCGTCCGGCTTCGGGCCGACGTTGAGCAGGAGGACGCCGTTCTTCGCGACGACGTCGACGAGCTCGGCGACGAGGTCGCGCGCGGTCTTGTAGTCGTGCCCCTCGATCCAGCACCAGGCGGACTTGGACACCGAGGTGTCGTTCTGCCAGACGACCGGTGGGATGTCCCCCATCGCACCGCGCTCGATGTCGTAGACGGCAGAGCCGTCCGCGAACGCCTGCCACTTGTAGTTGATGACGACCTCGCGCCCCCACTCGGCGGCACGGTTGTAGTAGTACGCGGCGAGGGTGCGCAACCACGGCTCGAACGCTGGCTGCTCGATCCACCAGTCGAACCAGAGCACCTGCGGCCGGTACTTGTCGATGACCTCGACGGTCCGGAGCAGCCAGTCCTCGAGGTGTCGCTCGTTCGGCGCGGTCTCCTCGCGCTGGGCCGGGCCGTAGAAGTCGATGAACCGCGGGTCGAGCACGTCCGAGTCGAACCGGGCGCCCCCGTTCATGAAGAACCAGTGCTCGGCCCGGTGCGAGGAAGCACCGCGGACCATGAACGCGTCGTCGACCGCCTGGAGCAGGTCGCCGAACACGTCGCGCTCGGGCCCCATCCGCGCCGCGCTCCACCGGGAGCGGTCGGTGTCGTACATCGCGAAGCCGTCGTGGTGCTCGGCGACGGGGACGACGAACTGCGCCCCCGCGCGACGGAACAGGGTCGCCCAGTCCTGCGGGTCGAAGTGCTCCATCGTGAACGACGGGATGAAGTCCTTGTAGCCGAACTCCGACTGCGGTCCGTAGGTGGCCACGTGGTGCTCGAACTCGGGGGTGCCCGCGCGGTACATGTCCCGCGAGTACCACTCGTTCCGGAAGGCCGGCACCGAGTAGACGCCCCAGTGCAGGAAGACCCCGAACTTGGCGTCCTCGTACCAGCGCGGCGGCGTGTACCCGCGGAGCGACTCCCAGGTCGCCTCGTACGGGCCGGCGGCGACGACCTCGGCGACGGCGGCGAGCGCCGCGGAGTTGTCCGACACGTCGACCGGCTCGGGCAGGGCCGCCGGGTCGATCCGTGGCAGGTCTTGGGGTTCGGGCATGACTCCTCCTCGAGTCGAGCGAAACGTTTCGTCCTGGAGACGGTTCTACGGTAGCGTGCATTGCACCCGCATGGGTGAAACGTTGAGTGATGCGCGACGACGCGCAGGAAGCAGGCCACCGTGGACGTCCTGACGAGCCGACCCTTGCGGACCGGTGCGCACATCCCGACGATCGGGCTCGGCACGTTCGGCTCCGACCGGTACGGCCCGGACGAGGTGGCGGCGGCGGTCCGCGGCGGCCTCGACGCCGGCTACCGGTTGGTCGACTGCGCCTCGGTCTACGGCAACGAGCCCGAGGTCGGCGCAGCGATCGCGGCGAGCGGTGTCCCGCGCGAGGACCTCTTCGTGATGTCGAAGGTCTGGAACGACGCGCACGACCCGGCCGATGCGGTCGCGTCGGTCGAGCGATCACTCCGGGACCTGCGGCTCGACCACCTCGACGCGGTGTTCGTGCACTGGCCGTTCCCGAACCACCACGCGCCGCACGCCTCGGTCGAGGACCGCGACCGGTCGGCCCGCCCCTACGACCACGCCGCGTACCTCGCGCTCTGGCGGGCGCTGGAGGGGCTCGTCGACGCTGGACTGGTCCGGCACCTCGGCACGTCGAACACGACGGTCCCGAAGCTGCGGCTGCTGCTCCGCGACGCCCTGGTCCTCCCGGCGCTCAACGAGATGGAGCTGCACCCGACGTTCCAGCAACCGGAGCTGTTCGACTTCTGCCGCGCGAACGACATCCAGCCCGTGGGCTACTCGCCGCTCGGGTCACCGTCCCGCCCGGAGCGCGACCGCGAGGACGACGACCCCGTGGACGTCGACCACCCCGTCGTCCGGCGGATCGCCGAGGCGCACGGCGTGCACCCCGCCGTGGTCTGCCTCAAGTGGGCGGTCGCACGCGGGCAGGTCCCGATCCCGTTCTCGGTGAAGCCCGAGCAGTACCGCGCGAACCTCGACGGCGCGCTGACGGACCCGCTCACCGACGAGGAAGTCCGGGCGATGCAGGACGTCGATCGCGGCGTCCGGCTCATCAAGGGGCAGGTGTTCCTGTGGTCGGGTGCCGACAGCTGGCACGACCTGTGGGACGAGGACGGCACGATCACCGGGGGCGTCGGGTGACGGCGACCTACAAGGACCTGCAGCGGGCGACGGGGCTCTCGCTCGCGACGATCTCGAAGTTCTACAACGGCGGCACCGTCCGTGACGAGAACGCACAGGCGATCGAACGGGCCGCGGCGACGCTCGGGTTCCGTCCCAACGGGTTCGCCCGGAGCCTGCGCTCCCGGCGGTCCGGCACGATCGGCGTCCTGCTGCCGGCGCTCGACAACGACTTCCACCTCACCGTGATCGCCGGGGTCGAGAGCGCACTGCGGGCGCACGGGACGAGCGTCATCGTCTCGTCGAGCCCGGACGCCGCAGCGGGCGCGGTCGACCTGCTCCTCAGCCGGATGGTGGACGGCATCATCGCGGTGCCGTCGGACCACGACGTCGAGGCCCTGGCGCGTGCGGCCGAGCGGGTGCCGGTCGTGCAGATCGACTGGCGTGCGGACGCCCTCGCCACCGACGGCGTCTTCCTCGACAACCGGGGCGCGGGCGCCCTCGCCGCCCGCCACCTGCTCGACCACGGACACCGCCGGGTCGGGGTCGTCGCGGGCGACCCCGCGGTCTCCACCATGCGGGAGCGCACCGCGGGCTTCCGTGCGGTGGTCGAACGGGAGGGCGGTGTCCTCGGACCGGACTCGGTCGTCGAGGGGCCCCTCACGGTGCAGCACGGGCAGGCGGCGATGCAGCGGCTCCTCGTGCAGCAGGACCGACCGACAGCGGTCTTCTGCGCGAACTACGAACTCACCCTCGGAGCCGTCATCGCGCTGAACGAGTCCGGGCTGACCCTCGGCCGAGAGCTCTCGGTGCTCGGGTTCGACGGCCTCGAACTCGCCCAGGCCACCGTCCCGAAGCTCACCGTCATCGTGCAGCCCACGCACGAGCTCGCCGTCCGGGCCGCCGACCTGATCCACGCGCGCCTGACGGACCCCGACGCCGACCCGGCCCCCGTCGACGTCGTCGTCGCACCCCGTCTGGTCGCCGGTGGATCGGTCGCCCGACTCGTCACCCCCACGGAGGCATGATGCTGCGCTACACCCTCACCCACCAGCCGACGCTGAGCGCGCTCGCGTCGCTCGGGCACGGCTCCAAGGTGCTGGTCGCCGACGGGAACTACCCGTTCGCGACGGCGATGCGTCCCGGCGCCGCGCTCGTGCACCTCAACTTCCGCCCCGGACTGCTCGACGTCGACGAGGTCCTGACGACCCTGCTCGACGCGGTCCCGGTCGAGGCGGCGACGGTCATGGAGGCTCCGGCGGACACCGTCGTCGCGGCGCACGAGGGCTACCGGCGCATCCTCGGGCCGGACGTGCCGCTCGGTGCGCTCGACCGGTTCGCGTTCTACGACGCGGTCCGCGCGCCCGAGACCGGGTTGGTCATCGCGACGGGCGACCAGCGGTCGCACGCGAACCTGCTGCTCGAGATCGGGTTCCAGCGCACGCCGGAGCGGTAGGGCGCGCGGGCGGGCGCGGACGGGCGCGAGCGGGCGCGAGCGTGAGTGCGCGCGCTGACGACGACTGCGCGCGTTCCACCACGCGCAGTCGTCGTCAGGGTGCGCACGTCCGCGCATCAGCGTGCGCGTCCCCACGTGCGGACTGGAGGCGCGGTGCGGGCCCGACCCGCGCCTCCCGTCCCCACGGGCGGACTGGAGGCGCGGTGCGGCCCGGACCCGCGCGTCGGCGTCCCCACGGGCGGACTGGAGGCGCGGTGCGGCCCCGACCCGCGCCTCCAGTCCCCCACGTGCGGACCGGAGGCGCGGTGCGGGCCCGACGCGCGCCTCCAGTCGGTCGACCGACGGCGGCTCAGGTGAGGGCGAGGAGGTTGTTGACCTGCTCGTTCACGCCGGTCAGCGTCGAGATCGGCTTGCCGTTCGCGTAGATGTCGTCGAACGCCGGTTGCACGAGGGCCTGCACGTCGGCCGGGTTCCGGGTCACGGGGAACAGGAACGTCGTGCCGTCCTCGACCTGCTCGGTGAAGGCCGTCACGTCGAGGCCCCGCTTCGCGTACGCCGCCACCGCTGCGTCGGTCCCCGATCGGCGTGCCGGGAAGACGATGCCCGCCCGGCCGACGATCTCCTGGGCGGCAGCGCTGCCGAGGAACGCGACCCACTTCGCCGCTGCCTCCGGGTTCCGCGCCTGCTTCGTGATCGAGTCGCCGAGACCGTTGAACATCGACGCGCGGTGCCCGATCGGCCCGGTCGGCGTCGGCGCGATCCCGACGTCGATGCCCGGGAGGTTCGCGTACGTCCCGATCATCCACGAGCCGTTGAACGAGAGCGCCACCTTCTTCGAGCCGAGCTGGACGTCCGGTCCGGTCGTCGTGGAGAAGACCCCGTACTTCGGCATGTAGCCCTTCTCGGCGAGCCCGAAGTACCACGAGATCGTCTTCTGGAACCCGGCGTCGTCGTAGCGGAACCGGTTCCCCCAGGGGTTCTTGTTCGTGTAGAACCAGTCGATCGACCCGGTGAACGGCGACCACTGGGTCTGCCCGAACCCGTCGCCCCCGCTGCCGTTGGCGCTCATCCCGTAGACGGCGACGTCCGTCTTGTCGAAACCCGGCTCGTCACCGCGGCGCCCCTTGCCGTCGATCGTGAGGTGCGCGACGGCGCGCTCGAAGGTGCCGCCGTCATCGGGGTTCCAGGACAGAGCGGCCAGGTCGTCGGCGGTGTACCCGGCCTTCGCGATGACCTTCTGGTCGTAGAACATCGCGACCGTGTCCCAGTCCTTCGGCGAGCCGTACCGGTGGCCGTCCCGCCCCTTCCAGAGCTGGGCGAGCCCGGACTGGTAGTCGTCGTCACGGATCCCCGACGTCGCCTCGAGCTCGTCGAGCTTGTACAGCACGTCGAGGTCGGCGAACTGCGGGAACTTCGACAGGTGGTCCGTGAACACGTCCGGCGCGGTGCCGGCGATGAACCCGGCGGTGAGCTTCGTCCAGTAGTCGGCCCACCCGAGCTGGGTGATCCTGATCGTGATGCCGGGGTTCTCGCGCTCGAAGGCCTTGGCGACGGCCTGGTACGCCGGCAGCTGGTTCGAGTCCCAGAGCCAGTAGGACACCGTGCCGGTCGCACCGCTCCGCGGGTTCGGGGTGCCCGTGGTGGAGCAGGCGGCGAGCGCACCGAGCGCCAGGGCGGACGCTCCGCCGGCGAAGAGAGCACGGCGGGTGATGGAGTTCGTCATGTGCGGATCCCTACTTGATGCCGGAGAAGCCGATGGAGTTGACGATCCGCTTGGCGAAGACGCCGAAGAGCACGATCATCGGGAGCGCCGCCACGAGCGTCGCGGCCATGAGCCCGGCCCAGTCGGTGCCGGACTGCGGCGACTGCGACTTGAAGACCCCGAGCGCCACCGTGAGCACGCGGGAGCTGTCGGTGTACGAGACCATCAGCGGCCAGAAGTAGTCGTTCCACGCCGTGATGTACGTCAGGACGGCGAGCGTCGCGATCGGGGCGGAGGCCATCGGGAGGATGAGCCGGAAGAAGACCCGGACCTTGCCGGCGCCGTCGATCAGTGCCGCCTCCTCGACCTCGCGGGAGATCCCGAGGAAGAACTGCCGGAGGAAGAACACCGCGAACGGCGTCATGAGCATCGACGGCAGGGCGATCCCGAACAGGGTGTCGACCAGGCCGAGCGACTTGATCAGCGTGAAGTTCGGCAGGAGCGTGAAGATCGTCGGCACCATCAGTCCGGCGAGGAAGACCGCGAAGACGCGGTCGCGCCCGGGCCACCGCAACCGCGCGAACGCGTAGGCCGCCCCGGCGGAGAAGAACACCTGGCCGACGGTGATCATCGTCGCGGTGAGCACCGAGTTCAGCAGGTACTGCCAGAAGTTGATGGCAGCGCCGGACCCGCCCTGGGCGAGCGCCTCCTTCGTGGACTGCAGGCCGAACACGCGCTCGAAGCCACCGAGGCTGAATCCCGTGGGGAGGAGCGAGGTGGGGTCGGCCGAGATCGCACCGTTCGAGGACAGGGCGGTACGGAGGATCCAGTAGAACGGGAACAGGGTCACGACGATGACGGCGATCATCGCGATCCAGGCGATGACCCGTCCGACGGAGGGCTTCCGACGAGGCGGTCGGGGGCCGCCGCGGGTGGTGATCGCGCGGGTGGTCTGCGGTTCGACCACCGGGGGCAGGGTGCTGGTCATCTTCGACTCGCTTCCGTGTGCTGTGGCCGTCAGTCCAGGTCGCTCTCGCCGGAACGCGAGAGTCGGTACTGGATGATCGTGATGATGCTGAGGACGATGAGGAGGGCCACCGAGACGGCGGACGCGTAGCCGAACTGGAACCGGCCGAACGCCAGGTTGTAGATGTAGTTCTGCACGACGTTCGTGGCGTTCGCGGGCCCGCCCTGGGTGGCGATGGCGACGGTGTCGAACACCTGGAACGACCCGATGATCGTGATGATGAGCACGAGCGAGAGGATCGGTCGGAGCAGCGGCACGGTGATGCGCCAGAACATCTTCCACTCGCTGGCGCCGTCGATGCGGCCGGCTTCGTACACCTGCTCCGGCAGCGCCTGCAGGCCCGCGAAGATGAGCAGGGCCGTGTAGCCGACGTTCCGCCAGACGTTGATGAACGCGATGGTCGGGATGCCCCAGAAGTCGCTCTGCAGGAACGGGATGCGGCCCACACCGATCGCCGACAGGATCTCGTTGCCGATGCCGAGCTGCGTGTCGAGGATCCACAGCCAGATGAGCGCCGCGACGACGTTCGACACGAGGTACGGCGCGAGGACGATGCCCCGGACGAAGGTCGACTTGGTGAGGCGGTGCATCATCACGGCGATGAACAGCGCGAGGATCGTCTGGAACCCGATGTTCAGCAGGACGTACTCGACCGTCACCGCCATCGAGTGCCAGAAGATCGAGTCCTGCACCAGGCGCTCGTAGTTCTGCAGGCCGGTGAACACCGGGGGTGTGAGCAGGTTGAACGACGTGAAGCTGAGGTAGATGCCCCGGACGGTGGGCCACGCGAGGAACACGGCGAAGCCGACCGATGCCGGGGCGATGAAGATCAGCGCCAGCCAGAGGTCGTTCCTGGGCCGGCGTCGCGGGGAGGTGGTGCCGGCACGGGCGAGGTCGGTCGCCCGACTCCTCCGTCTCGTGCTGGCCGTCGTCAAGGGTGACGACACAGGGCTCTCGGTGGCCATCGCGACTCCTTCGTCTGCGGTGGACTGACGTGCAGCAGTCCGTGAGCCGGGAATCTACACGTGGGGACAGCGGGTGGCAAGAGGCTTTTTCTTCGTTTGAATCGGGGGTTGTCACGTGTAGACATCGGTGTCAGGATGTCCCTCGATCGCATCGGAGCGACCTGCCCGGCGACGCATCCCCCACCTGGAAAGGTCACTGATGATCTCTGTCGGAATGGTCGGCGCGGGCCAGTTCGCCCCCCAGTTCGCCAAGCTGTTCAAGCTGCACCCGGACGTCGACCGCGTCTTCGTCACCGACCTCGTCGACGACCGAGCATCCGAGCTCGTCGAGTCGCAGCACCTCGACGGCACGTTCCCGGACTTCGACGCCGTGCTCGCCTCGGACGTCGACGCCGTCGCGATCTTCACGCAGCGCTGGACGCACGGGCCGCTCGTGGTCAAGGCCCTCCGCGCCGGCAAGCACGTGTACTCGGCTGTACCGATGGCGATCTCGGTCGAGGAGATCCAGGCCATCATCGAGGCCGTCCGCGAGACCGGACTCACCTACATGATGGGCGAGACGAGCTACTACAACCCCGCGACGGTGTTCGCCCGCTCGAAGGTCGCCGAGGGTGCCTTCGGCCGTGTCTTCTACGCCGAGGGCGACTACGTGCACGACATGGACCTCGGCTTCTACGCCGCGTACCAGTTCAGCGGCGGCGAGGACTGGAAGCGCACCGCCAGCTACCCGCCCATGCTCTACCCGACGCACTCGGTCGGCGGGGTCCTCGGTGCGATCCCGGGGCACGCGGTCAGCGTCAGCTGCATCGGCGTCAAGGACGACCGCGGCGACGGGGTCTTCGACAAGGACGTCAGCCAGTTCGACAACGACTTCTCGAACGCCACCGCCCTGTTCGAGCTCGACAACGGCGGGGTCATGCGGATCAACGAGATGCGCCGCGTCGGCTACCCGTCGCACATCCGCGAGTCCCGCTTCCGCTACTTCGGCACCGAGGCGAGCTTCGAGCAGCTCGCCAAGGTCAGCGTCTGGCAGGACAAGGAGGACTCGCACGACATCAGCGACCAGATCGACACCCAGGCCACGATGGAGCTCGACGACCCCCGCCTCGCCGGCGTCGACCCCTCGCTCCGTGACGCGTTCGTCTCCGGCTACGCGGCCGTGCACGACACGTCGCGCCTGCCGGCCGAGTACGCCGGCGTGCCGACCGGACACGAGGGCAGCCACCAGTTCCTCGCCGACGACTTCGTCCGCGCCGTCGTCGACCGGACCCTGCCGCCGGTGAACGCCTGGACCGCCGCCCGGTTCACGCTGCCCGGCATCATCGCCCACCAGTCCGCACTGCAGGGCGGCGTCCGCCTCGAGGTGCCGGACTTCGGCGACGCCCCGGAGACGGTCGAGGCGGTGGGCTCGTCTAGTATCGCCAGCGACTAGCAAGTGGAGTTCGGGTGTCGGTCCGCACGGGCCGGCACCCGAACGCGACTTCCGACCCGACGAAGGTGGCACCCGTGACCGTCCCGACGACCCCGAGGGCGGTCACCCGCGCCGACGTCGCCCGGTACGCCGGCGTGAGCACCTCCGTCGTGAGCTACGTCGTGCACGACGGACCCCGTCCGGTCGCAGCGGCCACCGCGGCACGCGTCCGCGAGGCGATCCGCGTCCTCGGCTACCGCCCGAACGCGAGCGCCCAGGCCCTCCGCACCGGGTCCTCGAAGATGCTCGGACTCATCGTCCCCGAGCTCGACAACCCGTTCTGGTCCGAGCTCGGCGTCGCGGTCACGCACGCCGCCGCCGCGCGCGGGTACGACGTCCTGCTCGCCAACAGCGACGGCGACGCCGCGCAGGAACGGGAGCGCCTGCGCAGCCTCTCCGCCCGGCAGGTCGACGGCATCATCGTCACGAGCATCATGACGCGGCCCGACCTGTCCACCGTGACGGACCCCGGCATCCCGATGGTCCTGCTCAACACCTTCTTCGAGGTCCCCGACTACGCGAGCATCGGCGTCGATGCCCTCCGTGGCGCGTACGACGGCACGCAGCACCTCGTCGAGCACGGCTACCGCTCGATCGGCCTGGTCATGGGACACGCCGGCTCGATGGAGCTCCGCGAGCAGGGCTGGATGCGAGCACTCCGCGACGCCGGGCTGCCCGACGGCCCGATCGTCCGCTGCGAGTTCACCCGACGGGGCGGCTACGAGGCCGGTCTCCGCATGTTCGGCGAGGGCTCCGGCCCCCGAGCGGTCTTCGTCAGCTCCGACATGCAGGCGGTCGGGCTCCTGCGCGCCCTCTTCGAGCTCGGACTGTCCGCGCCCGACGACGTCGCGATCGTCTCCTTCGACGGCGCGGTCGAGGCCGACTACACGAACCCGCAGCTCACCACGGTCCGGCAGCCGATCGAGACGATGGCGACCGCCGCCGTCGACCGGGTGCTCGGCCTCGACGCGGACAACCAGTGGCACCGGGACCTCGTCCCCGCCGAGTTGGTGCTCGGCGCCAGTTGCGGGTGCGGCGTGCGTCGCTGACGCACCCGCCTGCGGTCCAGGAGGCGCGGTGCGGGGCCGACCCGCGCCTCCCGTCCGACGCTGGTCACGCCAGTCCGCCTGCTCGCACCGTCAGCCCTCCATGACCGCGTCGAGCGCGTCGAGCGCGACGCGGCGGTGCCCGCTGCGCGTCACGGCGACCGCTTCGACCGGCTCGCCGGTGGCCGCCTCGACGAAGCGGAGGTCGGACGTGCGCTCGGACGGCCGGTGCCGGTCCGCCCACCCGCCGAGAGCGAGCAGCACGAGCGAGAGGTCGCGGCCGGCCTCGGTGAGGACGTACTCGTCACGGACCCGTCCACCGTCCGGCTTGTAGGCGTGGCGTTCGAGCACGCCGCCCTCGACGAGGGAGCCGAGGCGCGCCGTGAGGACCTCCCGCGGGACCCCGAGGCTCTGCTGGAACTGGCTGAAGCGGGTCGACCCCGCGAGGGCGTCGCGGACGATCATGAGCGTCCACTTCTCGCCGAGGACGTCGAGGGACCGCGCGATGGGGCAGCGCTCGTCGCCGCCGAGGATGCCGAGCATGTGTTCATCCTACCTGGGTTCGGAATCCAGACACACCGTGCTAGGTTCACTTTCCGTACCCACCCTTCTTCGACAGGAGCCCATCATGACCACCCTCACCGACGCGACCGTCCTCGTCACCGGAGCGAACGGCGGCCTCGGCGCCGCGTTCGTCCAGCAGGCCCTCGACCGCGGTGCCGCCAAGGTCTACGCCACGGCCAGGACCCCGCGCACCTGGGACGACGAGCGCATCGTGCCGCTCGCCCTCGACGTCACCGACCAGGCGAGCGTCAACGCCGCCGCCCGCGCAGCAGCCGATGCCACGATCGTCGTGAACAACGCCGGCATCGGTGGCTCCGCGCCGCTCCTCGAGACCTCGGTCGACGAGGTCGAGCGCGTCTTCGCCACGAACGTCTTCGGTGCGCTCCGGGTCGCCAAGGCCTTCGCGCCGTCGCTGGCCGGGGGCGCGCTCGTCGACGTGCACTCGGTGCTCAGCTGGATCGCGCTGGCCGGGGGCTACTCCGCCTCGAAGGCCGCGTTCTGGTCGATCACGAACTCCCTGCGCCTCGAGCTCGCACCCCAGGGGACCCAGGTCCTCGGAGCGCACCTCGGTTACACGGACACCGGCATGACGGCCGACCTCGACGTCGAGAAGGCCGACCCGGCGGACATCGTGGCGGCGATCTACGACGCCCTCGAGGCCGGCGAGCACGAGGTCCTGGCCGACCAGGTCAGCCGCGACGTCCGCGCCGGACTGAGCGCCCCGCTCACCGCGCTCTACCCGGCGCTGGCGTCGGCCTGACGCCTTCGCTGTCGATGGGCTCGGCGGTGCTCGCGACCCGGGCCGCCGTTCCGTGCGACGGCGAGGCGTCGGGACACGCGGCGGCGAGGCGTCGGGACACGCCGCGGCGCGCTGAAGCGTCGGAACGCGGCGGCACGGCCGGTTCCGCGGGCCGCGTGACCGTTCCGGTTCGCGAATCCCGTGATCCGCGAACCGGAACGGTCACGACGGCGGGACGACACGCGCACGACCGCCGCGAGTCGGCCGATCCCTGCCGGTCGGGTCACACCCGCGCGTCCGGGGTCAGCCGTGGGCGCCTCGGCCGGCGATGCCCGCGGTGGCATCGGCGATCGACGCACGCTCGGAGGCGGTGAGGCCTGCCGCGCGCAGCACCCGGTCGAGCACCGCGGTCTTGCGCACGAGGTAGTCGTCGATGTCCAGCGCCTCGGCGGCAGCCCGACGCTTCACGGCGGCGTACTCCTCGCGGAGTGCGTCGTCCGCGCGCAGGACATCGCGCACGCCGAGGTGGTTGCGGAGCGCGAGCGATCCTTCGACCACGACGTAGGTGTTGCTCGGGGCGAAGCGCTCGGGCGTGCGGAACGCCTGCCGCCCCGGGATGCCGAGGTCGCCGCGCGGCACGAAGCCGATCGCAGCGAGGGCCTCGACGGCCGCGGGCACGTCCGCCGCCCCGACGACCACGTCGACGTCGATGACGGGCTTCGCCGCGAGGCCGGGCACCGCCGTGCTCCCGACGTGCTCGATGCGGTGCGGGACGCCGGCGGCGAGGAGCGCCGCGCCGTACGTCGTCCGCAGCGCCTCGAAGCGCCGCGGCCACTCCGCCCGGTACTCGACGACCTCGACCACACCGCCCCCTGGATCTCCTCGCGCACGGTGCACGGTACGCGTCCCGGTGTCCCGACGGTCGGCGGCCCGTGCGATCATCGATCAGTGCAACTCCCTCCCCCGATCGCGGTCGTCATCGCCGCCATGAGCGAAGAGGTGTCCGCGTTCGCCGGGCTCCTCGGTGGCGTCCCGATCCTCGACGGTCCGGTCGGCGGGCACGACGAACACCACCTGCTCGACGTCGGTGGCGCCACGGTAGCCGTGCGCCGCAGCGGCATCGGGTTCACGAACGCCACGGCAGCGGTCGCCCACGCCTTCCACGACTTCGGCTCCGGCATCCCGGTGATCAGCGTCGGGACGGCCGGTGGGCTGATGCACGGCGTCGAGATCGGCGACGTCGTCGTCGGGGACCGCTACGTCAACCTCAACGCCGACGCGACGGCGTTCGGGTACGCGCTCGGCCAGGTCCCGGGCATGCCCACCGGGTACGAGCCCGACGACCGGCTCGTCGAGCTGGCACTCGCCTCGGACGCCGGGTACCGCCTCCGCTCGGCCACGATCGGCTCGAGCGAGATCTTCGTCACCGAGGGTCGAGCGCGTCTGCTCCGGACGGCGTTCCCCACGGTTGCGGCGGTCGACATGGAGTCGGCGGCGATCGCGCAGTTCGCGCACGTCCACGCCATGCCGTTCGTGTCCGTGCGGTGCATCAGCGACCTGTGCGCGCCGGACGGCGACGAGTTCAAGGAGCACCTCGACGATGCGGCCGCCCGTGCCGCCCGGGTGGTGCACGACGTGGTGACGGGGCTCGTCAGCTGAACCGGGGGCTCACCGGTCGGTCGGAGCGAGGAGCTGGAACATGACGTGGTCGCGCCACGCCCCGGCGATCTTGAGGTACTCGGGTGCCAGGCCGTAGCGCGTGAACCCCGCTGCCTGCAGTGCACGCTGCGAGCCCACGTTCTCGGGCAGGGTCTCCGCCTGGACACGGTGGAGCCGCAGCACCTCGAACGCGTGCGCCGCAGCCGCCCGGACCGCCCGGGAGGCATGTCCCTGCCGGGTCCGGTCGGCGCGGATCCAGTACCCCATCGCACACGACTGCAGGGCACCGCGGGTGATGCCGCTCAGCGTGATCCGGCCGAGCAGCTCACCGTCGACCGACTCGATCACGAACGGGACGGACGTGCCGGCACGCTCGGCCGCGAGGGCCTGGACGATGACGTCGTGCTGCCCCGCCTCGGTGAAGTAGGCGGGCGAACGGGTCGGTTCCCACGGCCGCAGGTGGTCAGCGCTCGCACTGACGACGGCCGCGAGCGTCGCGGCGTCGTCGACGCGGATCAGACGCAGGCGTGTGTCCATGGCGGAGGGTGTGGGATTCGAACCCACGAGACATCTCTGCCCACCTGTTTTCAAGACAGGCTCCATCGGCCGCTCGGACAACCCTCCAGCGACGCGACCACGTGGCGAGACGTGATCGCGTCCCGGGAAGTCTACCGGGCTAGCGCGGCAGGGAGTCGAGCGCAGCCGCCAGGCCGTCGTCGGTCACGCCGCCCGTGAGCTCGTTGCCCGCGTCCACGACGTCCTCGGGTGCCTGCCCCATGACGACGCCGCGCCCCGAGGTCGAGGCCCACCGGAGCATGTCGATGTCGTTCCGACCGTCCCCCGCGGCGAACACGCGGGAGCGCGGGATGTCGAGCCACTCACGGACCCGCTCCATCGCGGTGGCCTTCGTCACGCCCTCGGGTGCGATGTCGAGCCACGACGTCCACCCCACCGAGTACGAGACCTTGTGCAACCCCATCCGCTCGACGATCTGCAGGAAGTCCTCGGTGTCGTGGCCGGGCGAGATGACGACGACACGGGTCGCCTCGACGCCGAGCAGCCGTTCGAACGGGACGTGCTCGCCGGCGACGGTCATCGTGTCGTCGGGGAAGTTGCCGGAGAGCAGGAAGTGCCCGGTCTGGTCCTCGACGCCGAACGCGGCGTTCTCGAGGGCGCCGTGGATCGTCCGGAGGACCTCGCTCGGGTCGAACTGCTCGACGTGCACCCGCTCGTAGGAACCGTCGGACCGGCGTCCCAGGGTCAGCGCGCCGTTCGCGCAGACGAGGTACTTCGGCTGGATGCCGAGCGTGTCGAGCAGCGGGACGGTCATGCCCTCGCTGCGACCGGTGCTGAGCATGACCTCGTGTCCGGCTGCCTCGGCATCGCGGAGCGCGGCGATCACGGTGTCGGTGACGACACCGTCCTCGCGCATGGTGGTGCCGTCGATGTCGAGCGCCACCAACCAGCGCTTCGTCCGGGCCGGCGCACCCGCACCGGCCGAACCGTCGACGAACCGACCCTGCGTGCTCATCGGGGTTCGATCACCTCGACGCCGCCCAGGTAGGGACGGAGGACCTCGGGCACGACGACCGAGCCGTCGGCCTGCTGGTGCGTCTCGAGGATCGCGACGATCCACCGGGTGGTCGCGAGGGTGCCGTTCAGGGTCGCGACCGGCGCGGTCTTCCCGCTCTCGGTGCGGTACCGGATGTCGAGGCGACGGGCCTGGAACGTCGTGCAGTTCGACGTCGACGTGAGCTCGCGGAAGGTACCCTGCGTCGGGACCCACGCCTCGATGTCGTACTTGCGCGCCGCACTCGTGCCGAGGTCGCCACCCGCCACGTCGATCACGCGGTAGTGCAGCCCGAGGTCCTGCAGCATCTGCTCCTGGTACCCGACGAGCTTGGCGTGCTCGGCCTCGGCCTGGTCCGGGTGGACGTAGGCGAACATCTCGAGCTTGTTGAACTGGTGCACGCGCAGGATGCCGCGGTTGTCCTTGCCCGCCGACCCCGCCTCGCGCCGGTAGCAGGTCGACCAGCCGGCGTACCGCAGGCCGTCGCCACCGTCGAAGGAGAGGATCTCGTCGGCGTGGAACCCGGCGAGGGCGACCTCGCTCGTGCCGGTCAGGTAGAGGTCGTCCGCCTCGAGCCGGTAGACCTCGGCCGCGTGCTCGCCGAGGAAGCCCGTGCCGGCCATGGTCTCGGGGCGCACGAGCGTCGGGGTGATGAGCGGCTCGAAGCCGGCGGCGATCGCACGGTCGAGGCCGAGCGACATCAGGGCGATCTCGAGCCGTGCACCGAGGCCGCGCAGGAAGTAGAACCGCGAGCCGGAGACCTTCACGCCGCGCGGGATGTCGATGATGCCGAGGTGCTCGCCGAGGTCGGCGTGGTCCTTGGGCTCGAAGTCGAACTCCGGCTTCGTGCCGACGGTGCGGAGCGTGACGAAGTCGTCCTCGCCGCCCTTCGGCACGTCGGGCAGCACGACGTTCGGGATGCTCCGGACGACCGCGTTGAAGGACTCCTCGGCCGCGGTGACGGTCGCCTGCGCTTCCTTCACCTTCGCGGCGAGCGCCTGGGCCTGCTGCACGAGCGCGGCCTTCTCGTCCTTCGGGGCCTTCGCGACGGTCTTGCCGAAGGCGTTCTGCTCGGCCCGGAGGGACTCGAACGAGGTGATCGCGCTCCGCCGTGCCGCGTCCGCGGCGACGGCCTCGTCGACGACGGCGACGGAGGCGCCGCGCGCCTCCTGCGAGGCCTTGATGACGTCCGGGTTGTCACGCAGCAGCTGGGGATCGATCACCGCACCATCCTAAAGGGGCGCAGTTGCGGACGGACTGGAGGCGCGGTGCGGGCCCGACCCGCGCCTCCAGGCTTCGATCGGTACCGTTGGTGCATGTCGACCCCTTCGGAGACCGCGCCCGCGGACCAGGACGCCCTCCAGACCGAACAGCGGACGGCCGCGGTGGTCTACAACCCGGTCAAGGTCCACCTGCCGACCCTCAAGCGCACCGTCGAGAAGCACCAGCAGGAGGCCGGCTGGGCCGAGACCCTCTGGTTCGAGACGACGGAGGAGGACCCGGGCGGCGGCATGGCCCGCGCCGCGCTCGAAGCCGGTGCCGACGTCGTCGCCGCCGCGGGCGGGGACGGGACCGTCCGCGCCGTGGCCGAGGTGGTGCACGGGTCCGACGCCTCGCTGGCGCTGCTGCCGAGCGGCACGGGAAACCTGCTCGCGCGGAACATGAAGTTGCCGCTGGACGACCTCGGCGGGATGGCCAAGGCGATCTTCACCGGGCACGACCGTTCGATCGACTTCGGACTGCTCGGCGTCGAGCGTCCCGACGGCTCCCGCGACCGGTTCGGCTTCGTCGTGATGGCCGGCCTCGGGCTCGACGCCCGCATGCTCGCGAACACGCGCCCCGAGCTGAAGAAGCGCGTCGGGTGGCTCGCCTACCTCGACTCGCTGTTCCGCTCCGTCCGGGACACCGACGGCTTCGAGTTCAAGTACCGGCTCGACGAGTCGGCACGCAACGGCTCGGTCCGGGCGCACTCGGTCATCGTCGGCAACTGCGGCATGCTCCAGGCCAACGCGATGCTCCTGCCCGATGCCGAGATCGACGACGGGGTGTTCGACATCGTCGTGATGCGGCCTCGCGGGTTCTTCGGCTGGGTGCGCATCGCGGCCCGGGTGTTCTGGGAGAACGGGATCCTGCGGTGGTTCCGCCGGTCGGCCCTGTCCGACACCGTGATCGGCCGCCGGATCACGACGGCCGCGAAGCAGGAGCGCCCGCTGCGGTACCTGCGCGGCGAGGAGTTCACGCTGCGCCTGGCGAAGCCGGACGAGTTCGAGATCGACGGCGACCCGGTGGGCGAGATCGTGGCGTTCCGCGCGAAGATCGACCCGGGCTCGCTGGACGTGCGGATCCCCGCGGTCGAGCCGGCGACGGGCCGCGGCCGCCGGCGGTAGCGCGGGCGCGCAGGCGCGCCGCGCGCGGCCGCGCGCGCTCCGCACAACGAAAGTCCCTCGGAACCACGCGACGACGTGGTTCGGAGGGACTTCGGTTGTGCGGGAGCAGATCGCGCCGGTGCACGAGGGGGCGCGCGCAGCGCAGCGCGCAGCGCAGCGCGCAGCGCGCGGCGGGCAGCGGGCGCGCAGCGCTCAGCGCGCCTCGGGCTCGCCCGACACGATCGCGCGCAGCCAGTCGCGGGCCTCGACGAACGCGACGTCCGAGTAGCGCGCGGGCACCTCGGGCCGGACCCCGTCGGCCCGCGGGTACGACCCGAGGAACGTCACGCGCGGGCTGAACCGCCGCAGGCCGAGCAGTGCGTCCGCCACGCGCTCGTCCCGCACGTGCCCGTCGAGGTCGATGACGAACCGGTAGCGCCCGAGCTCGTCGCCGATCGGCCGCGAGGACAGCAACCCCATGTTGATGCCCCGCGTCGCGAACTGCTCGAGCATGTCGACCAGGGCGCCGGGGTGGTCGGCGGGCAGTTCGACGATGACGCTGGTCTTGTCGGCCCCGGTCGGCTCGGGCAGCGCCAGGGTCTTCGACACGAGCACGAACCGGGTGACCGCCGAGGCGTTGTCCCCGATGGACGAGGCCAGGACCTCGAGCGCGTAGTGGTCGGTGATCCCCGGGGGTGCGACCGCGGCGTCGGCGGTGGGGTGCTCGTCGAGCAGGGCTGCTGCGGCCGCCACGTTCGAGGACGCCGGGATGTGCCCGTGGCCGCGGACGTTCGCCTCGAGCCAGTTGTGGGTCTGGGCGTAGGCCACGGGGTGCGCGTTCACGGTGCGGACGTCGGCGAGCGCGGTGCCGGGGCGGGCGACGAGCACGAAGTCGACGGGGACGAGGTACTCCCCCACGATGCGCACGCCGGGGATCCGGGCGAGGGCGTCCTGCGTCGCACTGACCCCGCCGTCGACGCTGTTCTCGATCGCGATGACGGCACCGATGGACCGGCCGCTGACGACGTCGTCGAGGGCCTCGCCGACGTTGTTCACGCTCCGCCAGGGCTTGCCGGCCGCCGCGTCCACGAGCTTGAGCGCGGCCTCGGTGAAGGTCCCTGCGGGTCCGAGGTAGGAGTACGTGTCGGACGGCGCGGCGGACTCGGTCATGCGGCGAGCCTATTGCAACGCCCACGGCCCACAGGCGTGCGTGACGGTGGCGTCAGTCGGTCGCCGTACCGGTCAGCCGGGCCTCGCAGATGGCGGGCTCGTCGTCGTCGCGCGGGTAGGTCAGGGCGGCGAACCGCCCCTCGGGGTCGAGCCGGCTGAGGAGCGCCGCGGCGATGCCGTCGAGCTGCCCGACCTGCTCGTCGCTCAGCGCGTCGATCACCACGCGACGGGCGGTCCGGACGTGGTCGGGCGCCGCGTCGACGATCGTCGCGTAGCCGGCGTCGGTCAGCCGGACGTCGGTCGCGCGCCGGTCGTCGGTCGAGGGACAGCGCGCCACGAGGCCGCGCTTCTCGAGCCGGGACACCACGTGGGACAGCCGCGGCAGCGAGGCGTTCGTCGCCGAGGCGAGCGCCGACATCCGGAGCGTCCGGGAGTCGGTCTCGGAGAGCATCGCGATGACCATGTAGTCGAAGTGTGTCAGGTCGGCGTCGCGCTGGAGCTGCTGGTCGAGCGCGGCCGGCAGGAGCTCCATGACCGCGACGAGCTTCATCCACGCGCGCAGCTGGTCGCGGGTGAGCCACGGGGTGTCGTCGGTCATGCGTCGAGTCTACCGAAAGGTTGTCGGTTCAACCAGTACTCGCGCGAACGCGTGCCGGACGACGTGCGGCGACCACGAGCACCACCACGACGACGAGCAGCAGGACCCCCTCGACGAGGAGCAGCCGCGCGCCGTAGTCGAACGGCAGCACCGTCGGGTTCTTCTGCCCGTGCGCCTTCGCCGCGATCTCCGGCAGGACCACGAGCGCGAGGACGCTCCCGAGCACGACGACCGCCTGCACGACGACGAGGGCCCAGGCCCGCAGCGTCCGCCCGGTCCGGCGGAGCAGGAGCCCCACTCCGACGACGAACGGCGACAGGATCGCGTCGTGCAGGATCACGGCCCCGAGGAGCCAGGTCGCCAGCCCCCAGATCCGGTTCGGTCGGACCGTCGTCACGAGGACGTACGCCCCGAACGCGATGACGAGCACCCCGACCACGACGAGCACGATGCGTGCGGCCCTCATGCGATCACCTCGATCTTCTCGATCCACTTGGTCTGCAGCACACCGGGTCGTCCGGGAGCGATGATCCGCGCCGGGAACCCGTGGTCGAGGTCGAGCGTCGCGCCGTTCAGCTCGAGCGCGACGAGCGTCGTCGGGTCCTCGGCGTACTCGGGGCCCATGTCCATGATGCGGTAGCCGCCGTGCCGCTCGAGGCTCGTCACCCGCACGTGCGACCCCGGCGCCGCCTGCACGGCGCCGAGCAGGTCGCGCATCCGCACGCCCTTCCAGGTCGCCATCTGGCTCCACCCCTCGACGCAGGAGATCGGGAGCTCGGCCTCGGCGGTGCCGAGCGCCACGAGCTCGGCTCGCGAGAAGGTGCGGACCACGTCGTGCCCGACGACGGTCAGGGACCAGTCGGCGGCGGTGGCGGTGGCGAGCACACCGGCGGCACGAGCCGTGCGGTTGACCGGCAGGTCGTTCGGCCCGCGGTGGCGCTGTCGGGCGCCGAACACGTTGAACGGCTCGGCGAGCGTGTTCGACTGCCCGGCGGTCAACGCCACGACACCGACCGTCGCGGCGGTCACACCGGCGAAGAACCCGCGTCGGGCGATCCGCTCACGTCGACCGTCGGTCGCCTCCGGCGTGGCCCTGGAGGCGCGGCTCGCCTCCGCCGCACCGTCCTGCGGCACGCCGAGACTCGGCTCTGCGGACGCCGCTCGGGTCGCGGACGCCGAGTCCGGTCCGCCGGGACGAGTCTCGGCAGCGTCGGCCGGGACGGCCGGCTCGGCCGGCTCGGCCGGGACGCCGTCGACCCAGCGGAGCACGCGGCCGGTGATGCCGCGGGGGTAGGACGCGACCGCCTGCGGTGCCGGAGCCGACGTGGCGGGGTCGACCCGTGCCTCCTGGGACGGCGAGAGCAACTCGCTCCCCGCGGCCGGGTCGACCACGAACCGGCCGTGCTCGTCGTACGAGTCCCGCTTCCGCCAGTACCGGGTGATCAGCCGGAGCTTCACGCCGATGTGCAGCACGAGCGACCCGATGAGCACGTACGCGAGCGCGTTGTGGACCTGCTTGAACGGGAACGGCCACGGGTACCACTGGTACGTGTTGAGCAGGCCCGTCGTCACCTGCACGATCGCCGACGCCACGAACACCGCGATGGACAGCCGCTCGAGCAGGTGCAGCGGACCACGCACCGGCGGGGTCTGCACGAGTGCCGGCATGACCGTGTTGAGCTTCGCGAGCAGCAGCGGGATGATCGCGATCCCCGCGGTGATGTGCACGCCCTGCGTGAACTGGTAGAGCTGCGCGGGACGGGTCGGGAACCGCATCCACGGCAGCGGCTGCTGCAGGAAGTAGCTGTAGACGCCGGTCGCGAAGCAGACCAGGAACGCCACCCCGAGCAACCGCCCCAGGACGACCGCCGTCCGCGCGTTCCGGTTCGGCGACGCCATCGCGGATCGTGCATCCAGGAGCAGCCCGCGGACCATGGATAGCCTCGTCGCACCATGAGTGAACGACTTCGCCCCGGCCGACTCCTGCCGACCGTGCTGGCCGTGGTCGGCGTGCTCGCTCTGTCGGGCGTCATCGCCTTCGGCGTCACGCATCTGGGGTTCCTCCGGTCCGGTCATCGTTCCCCATTCGTTGCGTGGACCCTGATCGCTTGGACGGTGTTCGCCTTCGCGGTGCTCGCGCTGCGGTTCGTCCCGGCGAAGTGGATGACGTGGCTCGTGGTCGGCGGCGGCCTGGTGGTCGGGCTCGCCGCCGTCGCCGGGCCGCCGAACACCAGCACCGACTCTGCTCGCTACGCCTGGGACGGCATCGTGCAGCACGCCGGGATCTCGCCGTACGCGCACACGCCGCAGTCGACCGCGTTGTCCGGTCTGCGCCCCGACTGGCTCTTCCCCGACAAGGTCGACGGCACGTGCAAGCCCCTCGAGCCCCGGTTCCGCGGCCTCGGCGACGGCGCGGACGGGCACTGCGTCGCGATCAACCGCCCCGACGTCGTGACGATCTACCCGCCGATGGCCCAGCTCTGGTTCGCGGCGGTGCGGGCGTTCGTGCCGGCCACGGCGCAGTACATGCCGTTCCAGGTCGCGGGGCTGCTCCTGTCGCTCGGCGTCACCGTGGGCCTGGTCGTCGTGCTCCGCAAGCTCGGTCGCCCGACGTGGTGGGCCGCACTCTGGGCGTGGTCCCCGCTCGTCGCGTCCGAGGCCGTCACCAACTCGCACGTCGACGCCCTCGGCGCGGCTCTGGCCACCGCCGGCGCCGTGCTCGTCGCCTTCGGCCGCCCGATCTGGGGCGGGATCGCCCTCGGCGCCGCGACCGCGACGAAGCTCATCCCCGCGCTCGTGTACCCGCCACTGCTCGGTCGGTGGCGGAACTGGTGGGCGATCCCGGTCGGCATCGCGGTGTTCGGGCTGCTCTACGTGCCGTACGTGCTGACGACGGGCCTCGACGTCCTCGGCTACCTGCCCGGGTACCTGTCGGAAGAGGGCTACGAGGACGGCTCCCGGTTCGCCCTGGTCTCACTCGTCTTCCACGGCGACGCGGCGACGCTCGTGGTCGGACTGCTCGTCCTGCTGGCGGCGTTCGTGGCGTGGCGGCTGTCCGACCCCGCGCGGCCGTGGTCCGGCGAGGTCCTCCTCATCGGCGTGACGTTCCTCGCGGTGAGCCCGCGCTACCCCTGGTACGCGCTGCTCCTCATCCCCTTCGTGGTGCTCTCCGGCCGCTGGGAGTGGCTGTCGATCGGGCTCGCCATCGCCCTGCGCGGCGTCTGGCCGTCGGCGGACGCGTACCGCTGGTGGCTCGCCGCCGCGGTCGCCGTCGTCATCGTCGTCACGCTGGTGCGCACCCGGCGGTCCGACTGGGAGCGCTGGGGGCGCCGGCTCGCCTTCCGGGAACGAGCGCTCGCGATGTCATCAGGTGGAGGACCCGCCGACCCCGTACGCTGACGCTCATGGCACCCGCGACCATGCTCGGCTCCACCGGCGGCCTGCTCGACCGGTTCGGGCGGCGCGCGGTCGACCTGCGCGTGTCGCTCACCGAGCGCTGCAACCTCCGCTGCACCTACTGCATGCCGGCGGCCGGGCTGCCGTTCGCCCCCGACGACGCGCTCATGACCGCGGCCGAGATCGAGCGGCTCGTCCGGCTCGCGACCGACCGCTTCGGCGTGCGCAAGGTCCGCTTCACCGGCGGTGAGCCGATGCTCCGCCACGACCTCGTCGACGTGATCGCCCGGTGCGCCGCGCTCCCCGACGCCCCGGAGCTGTCGCTCACCACGAACGCGATCGGGCTCGCCCACCGCGCAGCCGCCCTGTACGACGCCGGCCTCCGACGCGTGAACGTGTCACTCGACACCGTCGACCCGGACGTCTTCACCACCGTGACCCGGCGCCCGTTCCTCGACAAGGTCATCGCCGGGCTCGAGGCCGCCCGGGCAGCGGGGCTCGCGATCAAGGTCAACGCGGTGCTGCTGCGCGGCGTGAACGACCACCTGGCGCCGGACCTCATGCGGTGGTGCCTCGACCGCGGCTACGAGCTCCGGTTCATCGAGCAGATGCCGCTCGACCCCGACCACGCCTGGGACCGCACGTCGATGGTGACCGCGGCCGAGACCCGGGCGATGCTGTCCGAGTCCTTCGCCCTGGTCCCGGACGAGGCGCCCCGCGACGGCGCCCCGGCGGAGCGCTTCCGGGTGCTCGCGCGGACGACCGACGGCGGCGTCGGAGCGGAGCTCGGCACGATCGGCATCATCGCGAGCATCACCGAGTCGTTCTGCGCCGACTGCACCCGCACCCGTCTGACGGCCGACGGCAACGTCCGCAGCTGCCTCTTCTCGGACGACGAGACCGACGTGCTCGGCCCGATGCGCAAGGGTGCCTCCGACGACGAGGTCGCCGAGCTCTGGCGCCTGGCGATGTGGGCGAAGCCCCGCGACCACGGCGACGACAGCGACGACCTGGTGCACCCCACCCGGGGCATGAGCGCGATCGGCGGATGACGGTGACGACGATCCGGTTCTTCGCCGCGGCACGGGCAGCGGTGGGCGTGGACGACGTCGCGGTGCAGGCAGCGACGCTCGACGAGGCCCTGCGGTCGGTGACGGCGGACGACCCCGATCGGTGGCGGGCGCTGCAGGAGCGCTGCTCGTACCTCGTCGACGGGGTGACGACGCGCGACCGGGCGACCGGGCTCGACGGCGTGGCGGTCGTCGACGTCATGCCGCCCTTCGCCGGCGGCTGAGCCCGGCAGCCGGGCCCTGCGGCCGAGAGTCCGGCTCAGTCCTGGGTGGGTCCGTCCGGCCGGTAGACCGTCAGTTCGTCCGCCGGGACCGCGATTCGCACGGCATCCCCCGGCGCGAGCCCCAGCGACGCAGCCACCGCGACCGTGACGTCCGCCACGAGGTCGCCGGCCCGCACCCGGACGAGCCCGTCCCGCGGTTCGAGTCCGGTCACCCGGCGCTCCGGCCCGGCACCGTCGCGCGTCACGACGGCGGCCGTCGGGTGGTAGACGGCGAGGGCGGACGAGCCAGGAGGCGCGGTGCCGGTCGACGACGCGAGCGCACCCCCGCCGTCGAGGGCGATCCCACCCCGGGTGGCGGTGCCGCGCAGGAGCGTCAGACCCGAGAAGGACGCCGCGAACGCGCTGGTCGGACGCCCGAGGACGACGGCGGTCGGCCCCTGCTCGGCGACCCGGCCGCCCTCGAGCACGACGATGCGGTCCGCGAGGGTGACGGCCTCGAGCGGGTCGTGCGTGACGAGGACCGTCGGTCGACCGGTCCGGGCGGTCCCGAGGGCGGAGCGGACCTCGGCCCGGGCGTCGACGTCGAGCGCCGAGGTGGGCTCGTCGAGCAGCAGGAGCGCCGGCTCGGTGGCGAGGGCCCGGGCGATCGCCACGCGCTGGGCCTGCCCTCCCGAGAGCGTCCCCGGTGCGCGGTCCGCCAGACCGGCCACGCCGACGGCGGCGAGGGCCGCGTCGGAGCGGAGCCGCGCCTCCTGGCCCCCGGAACCGGCCGCACGCGGTCCGTAGCCGACGTTGCGGGCGACCGACAGGTGGGGGAAGAGGTCCGCGCGCTGGGCGACGAGCCCGACCCCGCGGCGGTGCGCTCGGACGCCCGTGAGGTCGCGGTCGCCGAGCAGGACCGATCCGGACCGGATGCGCAGCAGTCCGGCGAGGGCCTCGACGACCGTGGACTTGCCCGCGCCGTTCGGCCCGACCAGCGCGACGCACTCGTCCGGTGCGACGTCGAGGTGGACGTCGACGCCGCGGTCGGGGACGACGACGTGGGCGCGGAGGCCGCTGTGCGCCGGACGCTCGCGGCTCATGCGAGTGCCGTCCGGGTGCGGAGCGCGGAGGCACCGATGACCACGAGCGCGACGACGACCAGCACGAGCGCCAGCGCGACCGCGGTGTCCGGGTCGATCTCGCGCTGCAGGTAGATCTCGAGGGGCAGCGTCCGGGTGACGCCCTGCAGGCTGCCGGCGAACGTGAGGGTCGCGCCGAACTCCCCGAGGGCACGGGCGAAGCAGAGGACGAGGCCGGCCAGGATGCCCGGGAGCACCCGCGGTGTCGTCACCGTCAGGAACGTCCGGGTCGGGGACGCACCGAGCGTCGCGGCGACCCGCTCGAACCGGTCGCCCCCGACGCGCAGCGCACCCTCGATCGAGGACACCAGGAACGGCATCGCGACGAAGGTCTGCGCGATCACGACCGCGGCCGTGGTGAAGGCGATCCGGAGGCCGTGGTCGTCGAGCCACGCCCCGACCACGCCGAGCCGACCGAACGCCGCGAGCAGGGCCAGTCCCCCGACGACCGGCGGCAGCACGAGCGGCAGCAGGACCAGGGCACGTGCGGCCCCGATCCACCGCGACGTGGACCGGGCGAACAGGACGGCGAGCGGGTAGCCGAGCACGAAGGCGATGCCCGTCGCGGCGGCAGCGGTCCCGAGGCTCAGTCCGAGGGCGGTGAGCGACGCGGGCGACGTGACGAGTGCGCCGAACGACCCCCAGTCGACGCGGCCGACCATCGCCAGGACCGGGACCACCACGAACAGGCCGCCGAGGACCGCCGGGACCGGCAGCCACCACGGCACCGGGGTGCGGACGGACGGGCTCGCCCGGGGTGTTCGGTCAGTGTGGTCGGGCACGGCTCAGGGGGCTCCGAAGCCGGCGTCGGCGAGCACCTTCTGGCCGGCGTCGGAACGCACGTACGCCGTGAACGCCGCCGCGAGGTCGGGGTTCGACGCGTCCTTCAGGACACCGATCGGGTAGGTGTTCACGGCCTTCGACGCCGCGGCGAACCGGACGCCGTCGACCTTGCCGCCGGCACCCTCGACGTCGGTCACGTAGACGAGTCCCGCGTCCGCCTGGCCGGACTCGACCTTGCCGAGGACGTCGGTCACCGACTGCTCCTCGCTGACCGGCTGCAGGTCGACACCGGTGGCCTGCTCGACCTTCGCGGTCGCGGCACCGCACGGCACCGGGGTGGCGCAGGTGACGAGCTGCACGTCCGAGGCGGTCAGGTCGTCGAGGTCCTTGATCCCCTTCGGGTTGCCGGGAGCCACGGCGATCTCGAGGACGTTCGTCGCGAAGTCCCGCGGCGAACCGGCGGCGATGTCGGTCTTCACCAGCTTGTCCATGTTCGCCTCGTCGGCGGACGCGAAGACGTCGGCGGGGGCGCCGTTCTGGATCTGCGTGACGAGGTCGCTCGAGCCGGCGAACGAGAAGGTGATCGTGGTCCCCGGGTGGGCGGCCTCGTACTGCTCGCCGAGGGTCGTGAACGTCTTCTGGAGGGACGCTGCGGCGAAGACGGTGATCTTCCCCGTCGGGGCCGCGGCCGTGCTGCTCGCGCTGGTGCTCGGGGCGGTCGTGTCCGTCGTGCCGGCCGTGCCAGCCGTGCCGGCCGTGCCAGCCGTGTCGGCCGTGCTGCAGCCGGCGAGACCGACGGCGACGAGGGCGGTCGCGGCGATCAGGAAGGCGGCGTTCCGCATGTGCGTCGTCATTGCTCGATCGTATCCGCATCTGCGGTCACCGTGGGCCGGATCGTCGGCAGGCCCTCCCGGTCCCAGGCCTGGATGCCACCGTCGAGGACCGTCGCGTCCCGACCTGCGGCACGGGCTGCGCGTGCCCAGGCGGTCGCGCGGACGCCGCTGGCGCACACCACGACGACGGGTCGGTCGTCGTCTGCGGCGAGGTCGTCCGGCGGGATGCTGCCGGCGACGATCCCGGTGGCGCGTTCGGCCGGGGTGCGGACGTCGACGAGGACGGGTCCGCCGCTGCTGCCGGTGGTCCGGTCGAGTCGGGCGGCGAGTGCCGCCGGGGCGATCCGGGGCGGGGCCTCGTCCACCGAGGGGGCCGGACGCCGGGAGTCCGGGCCACGTCGCAGCGTGCTCTCGGTCCAGCGCCACCGCCGGGCGTCGACCGTGAGCACCCGACCGGTCAACGGCTCCCCGATGCCGGCGACGAGCGCGGTCACCTGGGCCGCCATCACCGAGCCGACGGCGCCGCACAGCGCGGGCAGCACGCCGTCGAGCGCGCAGGACCCCTCGTCCGGCAGGGCGTCCGGGTGCAGGTCGTGGAAGTCGATCGGCTCCGGCCCGGCGTCGTGGAACACCGACACCTGCCCGTCGGTGCCGAGGACCGTGCCCCACACGAACGGCACCCCGGCCGTGGAGCAGGCGTCCGAGATCGCCCGGGTGACCTCGACGCTGTCCGCGGCGTCGACGACCACGTCGTGGCCCGCGACGTGGTCGGCGTGGAACGGCTCGGCGAGTGCGACGACCTCGAGCTCCGGGTCGACGCCCCGCACCCGCTCGGCCGCGCACTCGGCCTTGGGTCGGCCGACGTCCGCCGCGGCGAAGAGCGTCTGCCGTGCCAGGTTGGACGTGTCGACGACGTCGTGGTCGACGATGGTGACGCGGCGGAGTCCCGACCCGGCCAGGTACGTGAGCACGGGCGCGCCGAGGCCACCGGCACCGACGACGAGGACGCTCGCCTCGGACAGCGCCCGGACGGCCCGGTCCCCCGCGCCCTGGAGCGCCGCGGTCCGGGACAGCAACCGACGGCGGTCGTCGCTCGTCTGCCGGTCGTCGGTCATGCGTCCGTCGGTTCCGCCGGCACCTCGACCGACACCATCGTCGCCTTGACCGATGCGACGGCGACCGTCCCGACCTCGAGCCCGAGGTCGCGGACGGCCTCGGCGCTCATGAGCGACACGACCCGGTGCGGGCCGCTCTGCAGCTCCACCTGCGCCATCACGCCGTCGACCACGAGGTCGGTGACGATCCCGACGAACCGGTTGCGCGCCGAGCTCTTCGTCCCCGACGGGTCGTCGAGCTGCCCGCCCGTGCCGCGGATGTGCGCCGCGAGTTCCCGCCCGTCCACGACGGTCCGTCCGGCGGGGTCGGTCCCCCGCGTGAAGGTCCCGGCGTCGACCATCCGCCGGACGGTGTCGTCGCTGACGCCGAGGTACCGCGCGGCGTCGCGGATGCGGAGCTTCGTCATGGTCCTCCGCACGATACCGGTATGTGGAACTCTCAGTCTGGGCTGCGGGGACGCCGGGCACCTGCCCAGCCGCCGCGGATACCGTCCTCACCGTGACTGCACCACGGACCGGCACCATCAGCATCCCCCGAACGTCGGGGATCGCGCCGGTCCGTGCCCGCTCCCGCTCCTGGTTCCGCGGCCTCGTGTCGAGCATCGGCACCGCCGTCGTCCGTACGCCCGAGCTGACGGTCGGCGCGTTCGGCGTGATCGTCTGCGCCGCCTTCGCCTGGGTCCCGTCGCTCTGGTACGACGAGGCCGCGACGGTCACGAGCGCCCAGCGGACCTGGCCGCAGCTCTGGGCCGAGCTGCACAGCGTCGACGCCGTGCACGGGCTCTACTACTCGCTGATGCACGTCTGGTTCTGGCTCGTCGGGTACACGCCGTTCACGCTGCGGTTCCCGAGCGCCCTGGCCATCGGCGTGGCGGCGGGGCTCCTCGTCGCGCTCGGGCGCCGGCTCGGCGGACTTCGCCTCGGCATCACCGCCGGGCTCGTGTTCCTCGCGCTGCCCCGCGTGCAGTGGGCCGGGTCCGAGGGCCGGCCGTACGCCACGATCACGACCCTGGCCGTCTGCCTCACCCTCGTCGGCCTGACCGCGGTCCGCCGCACCCGGACGGGTCGCAGCCTGCACTGGTGGGCGGCCTACGGGGCACTCGCACTCGTCTCGGTGACCTTCAACGTCTACCTCTCGCTCGCGGTCGTCGCGCACGCCGTGACCCTGCTGTGGACGCTGGTCGCCCGCCGCGCGGCCGTCCGTCGTGCCACGGTGTCCCGCCGCGGCCACGACCTGGGTCCGGCGCTCGTCACCCGCGGGGTAATGGTCCGCTGGGCCGTCGCAGCCGCCTTCGCCGCCGTGGCCGTCTCGCCGCTCGTCGTCGAGGTCGCCTCGCAGTCGAAGCAGGTCGCGTGGATCGCCGGCATCGGCGAGCGCACGGGAGTGCAGGTGTTCGCCACGGCCTGGTTCGGCGGCGTCGACGTGTACGCCGCGGGCGCGTGGGCGCTCATGCTCGTCGGCACGGTGTTCGCCCTCGTCGAGGCGCACCGGCGCTCCGCCACGGTCCGGTCGCTCGTCCGGGCGCAGGCGGTCCGCGTCGCCGTGCCGCTCGTCGTCATCCCGACGGCCGCGCTCGTCCTCGCCACGGCGATGGGGAAGCACCTGTATTCCCCGAAGTACGCCACGCTCAGCTTGCCGTTCGTCGCACTGCTCATCGCCCTCGCCCTGACGCTGGTCCGGCCGAAGGCACTGCTCGCCGCCGCCGTGGCCGCCGTCCTCGTGCTGTCGGTGCCGACGGCCGTCGCCGTGAAGGAACCGCTCGCGAAGCAGGACTCGACCTGGGCCCGTGCCGCCTCGATCATCGCCGCCGAGCGGAGCACCAACCGCGCCGACGCCGACGAGGGTGTCGTGTTCGGCAGCGTCTACGGGCACCCCGGCACCACCGCCGACGTCATCCGCGTCTCCTACCCGTCGGCGTTCGCGGGCATGACGGACCTCGGCGTGCGCAAGGTCGGAGCCGAGTCCGGCGTCCTGTGGAACCAGACCGGGGACCTCGAGACGACGATCCCGAGCCGCCTGGGCGACATCGACACGGTCTGGTTCGTCGGCGGGACGGTGAAGGCGCGCAACATCGAGCCCGAGACGGCCGCGGTGCTCGCGGAGCACGGCTTCACGGCGAAGGAGCACTGGAAGACCGGCACGGTCGTCATCACGGAGTACGTCCGGAACTGACCGGCCGACGGGGCTCGCTGTCAGTGCAGGACGCGGGCGCCGTGCACCGGTCCGGCCGCACGCACCGCGACCATGCCGGCGGCGCTGAGCTCGACCTGCACCTCGAGCGCGGCATCACGGTCGGCGACGAGGAACGCCACCGTCGGCCCGCTGCCCGACACCAGTCCGGCGAGGGCACCGGCCTTTTCACCGATCTCGAGCGTCGTCGCGAGCGCGGGCTGGAGGCGCATCGCCGGGGCCTGCAGGTCGTTGTGCAGGCAGTCCGCGAGCAGGTCGGGATCGCCGGCGCGGAGGGCCTGCAGCACGTTCGCCTCGACCACGGGCGTGGTGGGTGCCGGCGCGATGTCCGCACGGTACCGCTCACGGTGTTCGTCGAGCGCCCGGTACACGGCGGGCGTCGAGAGGCCGGCGTCGCTCAGGGCGAGCACCCAGTGGAACTCGCCCTTGGCCAGCGCCGGGCTCAGCTCGTCGCCGCGCCCGGTCCCGACCGCGGTCCCGCCCGCGAAGGCGAAGGGCACGTCGGCGCCGAGCTGCGCGGCGAGACGCAGCAGTTCCTCACGCCCGAGCGCGGTCCCCCACAGCGTGTCGACGGCGAGCAGGGTCGCTGCGGCGTCGGCCGATCCACCGCCCATCCCACCGGCGACCGGGACCTGCTTGTCGATGGTGAGCCGGACGCCCCCGCGGTACCCGGCAGCGTCGGCCACGAGGCGCGCGGCCCGGATCGCGAGGTTCGACTCGTCGACCGGGACAGACCGGGTGTCGATCGGCCCGGTGAAGGTCACCGAGAAGTCGTCCGCCGGCTCGGCCGAGACGTCCTCGTACAACGAGACCGCCTGGTACGCCGTCGCCACGTCGTGGTAGCCGTCGTCCTGCAGGGCCCCCACCGACAGGTAGACGTTGATCTTCCCGGGGGCGCGCGTCCGCACACGGGTCGGTGCGGCCAGCGTGGTCATGCCCCCAACCTATCCCGACGCAGCCGCGAAGCCGCGCGCGAGGTCCGCAAGGATGTCGTCCACGTGCTCGAGTCCGATGGACAGCCGGATCAGCCCGTCCCCGACCCCCGCGGCCGCCCGCTCCGCCGAGGTCATCTGCACGTGGGTCGTCGAGGCCGGGTGCACGACGAGCGAGCGCACGTCGCCGATGTTCGACACGTGGTCGAACAGCTCGAGCGCCGCGACGAACCGCCGCCCGGCGTCGACCCCGCCGTCGAGGTCGAACGCGAGCACCGCCGACGGCCCCGCCGGCACGTACCGCTGGGCGAGTTCGTGCCACGGCGACGACGGCAGCCCGGCGTAGTGCACGCCGAGCACCTGGTCGTGCGCGTCGAGCCACGTCGCCACCGCGGCCGCGTTCGACACGTGCCGGTCCATCCGGAGCGACAGGGTCTGGATGCCCTGCAGCACGAGGAAGGCGTTGAAGGGTGCGATCGCCGGCCCGAGGTCGGCGGAGAGCTTCGAGCGGGTGCGCTGGATGAAGGCGCGCCGCCCGAACTTCGCCGCGAAGTTCGTGTTCGCGAACCCGGACTGCTCGGTCGTGGCGAGCTGCGGGTACCGCTCGGCGTGCGCCGCCCAGTCGAAGTTCCCGCTGTCGACGATGAGCCCGGCGATGGCGCTGCCGTGCCCGGCGAGGTACTTCGTCGCCGAGTGCACGACGATGTCCGCACCGTGCTCGATCGGCCGGACGAGGTAGGGCGTGGCGATGGTGTTGTCGACGATGAGCGGCACGCCGTGCTCGTGCGCGACACCGGCCACCCCCGCGAAGTCGAGGACGTCGCCGCGCGGGTTCGGGATCGACTCGCCGAAGAACGCCTTCGTCTCCGGACGGACCGCCGCCGCCCACTCGTCGAGGTCGGTCGGGTCCTGCACGAACGTGAACGCGATGCCGAGGTCGCCCAGGGTGGAGGCGAAGAGCGTGTAGGTCGCGCCGTAGAGCGACGCACTCGACACGATGTGGTCTCCGGCGCGGGCCAGGCCGAGGACGGCGAGCGAGGTCGCGGCCTGCCCGGACGCGAGCGCGAGGGCGCCGACACCGCCCTCGAGGTCGGCGATGCGACGCTCGAGCGCGGCAGCCGACGGGTTGTTCACCCGCGAGTACGTGTGACCGGGCGCGTTGAGCATGAACCGGTCGGCCGCGTCCTCGCCCGACGGGTACACGAACGCGGCGCTCTGCGCGATCGGCGGCACGTTGGCACCGAACCCGGGGTCCGCCCGGAAGCCGGCACGGATCTGCCGGGTCTCGAAGGCCCAGCCGGCCTCGGTGCCGTCGGAGGCGTCGCCCATCAGACGACCGCCCCGGACGGCGCGGCCACGGACGGCCGGACGAGCGGGATGACCTGCTCGCCGAACCGGTCCATCTCCTCGAGCTGCGGCGAGAACTGCAGCAGCAGCGTGTCCACCCCGGCGTCCTCGAACTCGCGGATCCGCGCGGCCACCTGCTCCGGCGTCCCGACGAACCCGGGGCGGAGCCCACGGTTCGACACCGAGTAGTCCTCGAGCGACGGCACGTGCTCGAGCTGCGACTTCGAGATGAAGTCCTGGTACGACTCGTACGCGTGCCCGTGCTGCACGTCGGTGATCCGGGCGAGCTCGGCCTGCGCCTCCTCCTCGGTCTCGCGGACGATGACGTAGGCGGCCATGCCGAACGCCTCGAACGGCGGCAGCCCCGCGTCGACACGGCGTTCCTTCATCTCGGCGATCTTCGTCCGGAGCTCCTCGACGGTGCCGCCGTGGGTCACGTAGGCGTCGGCGTACCCGGTGATCGCCGCCTTGCCGGCCTCGCTCTCGCCGCCGGCGTAGATGCGCGGGGTGACCCGGGGCTTCGGCTCGAGGTGGCTGTTCTCGATGTCGTAGTACTCGCCGTGGAAGGAGTACGGCGTCTCCCGCCAGAGCCCCTTCATGATCTCGACGAACTCCGCCGTGCGCTTGTACCGGTCGTCGTGCTCCGAGAAGATGCCGCCGTACTGCTTGGCCTCTTCCGCCCACCACGCGCTCACCACGTTGAACGTGAACCGGCCGCACGAGATGTCGTCGATCGTCGCGGCCTGCTTCGCCGTCACCGCGGGCAAGTGGTACCCGGGTCGCATCGCCGCCATGATCTCGAGGCGCTCGGTCGTCGCCGCGATGGCCGCGGCGAGCGACCAGGCCTCCAGCGAGGGCGCGGCCGTGCCCTTGATGTCGTTGAGGTTGAGCTCCGGCACGAGCGTCAGGTCGAAGCCGATCCGCTCGGCGCGCTGCGCCAGCCGCTTCACGTAGTCGAAGGTGACCGGCATGTTCTCGTTGTCGACGTTGCGCAGCCAGCCGCCGAAGAGCGGGGTCCAGTATCCGAATCGCACGGGGTGGGTTCCTTGGGGAGGTGGGGAGGGTCGGACTGGAGGCGCGGGGCGGGCCCGCACCGCGCCTCCAGTCCGGTGGATCTTGCGTTCTCAGGCCGTGAGCTGCGCCGCGTACTGCGTCTCCAGCAGGCCACCGAGGTAGCGCGCGATGGAGCGCGGGCCGGAGGCCGGCGCGGTCTCCTCGACGGCGGGGTTGTAGTTCGTGTTCGTGTTGATGTCGTAGACGACCGTGCGACCGTCCGTCGTCTCCATGAACTCGACGCCCGCGATCTGGATCCGCTGCTCGGCGAGGAACCCGCGGAGCTGCTGGACGAGCGGGTGCTCGGCGGTGACCTCCGTGCGGACGCTGAACGCCGGGGGTGCCCCGGCGACCTCGGTGCCGGGGACGTCGCAGACAGCACCCGCGATGACCTGCGGGACCTCGCACGCGTCGGCCGGGCACAGCTCGAAGCTGCCGGCGCTCGTGTCGACGCGGACGGCGTAGACGAACTCGCCACCGACGAACTCGACGCGCGTGATGAACGGCTCGCGGGCCGTGAGGTACTCCTGCAGCAGGGTGATGCCGTCGACGGGCTCCTCGAACTCCGGGCTGTCGACGTAGGCGTCGAACTCGGCGAGCGAGTCGAACCGGCGGACGCCGAGGCCCTTGCCGCCCTGGTTGTGCTTCGTGATGAACGGCACGTCCTGGCCGCCGGTGAAGTCGTGGGCGGCCTGCTTGAGCGTCGTGCGCCCGAAGACGGCCGTGGTGCGGGGCACGTCGAACCCGGCGTTCCGGAGCAGTCCGTGCTGGGCGACCTTCGAGACCTCGAGCTCGAGGACGTGGCTGCCGCCGACGACCTGTCGACCGGCCCGCTCGAGCCAGCCGAGGACCGCGCGGGTGTACTCCTTCGAGTGCTCGTGCCCGCGCGTGTGGGAGCTCGCCGACATCCGCGACCAGTAGACGCCCGGTTCGGGGTCGGCTGCGAGGTCGATCTGTCCCTCGGTGAGGAGGATCTCCTCGACGGGGACCCCCTCGGCCTCGAAGGCAGCGGCGAGCGGCGGGAACCACTCGGGGTTCTCGTGGATGACGTACACGCGGGGAGTGCTCACCTCGCCACCCTAGGCACGGCCTGCCGGGAGTCGCCAGGTGTGTGACGCGGGTTTACTCCGTCAGCGGGCGAAGGTCTGCTGGCCGACGACGCCGAGGAGCTCGAGCTTCTGCGCGTCCTCGCTGCCCGTCGGTGCCGTGAAGAGCAGCAGCGCCTGCGTCTGGCTCGTCGTGTGGAGCACCTGGCAGTCCACGGTGATGCGACCGAGCTCGGGGTGGACGAACGTCTTGTGGTCCTCCCACCGGCTCGCCACCTCGTGCAGGGACCACAGCGCTCGGAAGTCCGCGCTGTTCGCCTCGAGGTCGGCGATGAGCTCCGCCGCCCGGGTGTCCGTCGGTCCCGCGGCGCCGACCGCTGCGCGGAGTGCGGCGACCTGTGCCCGGGCGAGCCGCTCGTGCTCCTCCGGCGCGTACTTCGCCCGTTCGTAGCCCGTCATGAACCAGCGCCACGGCTGGTACCGCTCGTTGCCCGGCAACCCCGTGGTCGTGCCGAGGAGCGCGGCCCCGAGCCGGTTCTCGACGAGGGTCTCCCCCAGGTCGTTCACCACGATCGCCGGGGTGTCCTCGAGGCGGTCGAGCACCCGGAGGATCGCGGGGTCGACGTGGTCGGAACGGTGGACCCGTGCGGGCGCGTTGTGCCCGGCGAGGCGGAACAGGTGGTCGCGCTCGTCGAGGCTGCAGCGGAGCGCCCGGGCGATCGCCGCGACCATCTGCTCGGACGGCTGCGGTCCACGCTGCTGCTCGAGGCGCGTGTAGTAGTCGGCGGACATCCCCGCCAGCGCGGCGACCTCCTCGCGCCGGAGGCCCGGCGTGCGGCGGCGCTGCCCGGAGCCGAGCCCGACGTCCTCGGGGCGCAGCAGTTCGCGGCGGCGGCGGAGGAAGTCGGCGAGCCCGGGTCGGTCCATGCCTTCATCGTGCACCGGGCCCGGCGACCGTGCCAGGGATCGGCGGTCCCCCGATGACGGCGCTCTGGTTCGGGCGGTCGGGCGGGTGGATCGTGGTCGTCATGGACATCACGAACTCCACCGTCTTCATCCCCGGCGCGACCTCGGGCATCGGCCTCGGGCTGGCCCAGCGCCTGCAGGCAGCGGGCAGCACCGTCGTCATCGGCGGCCGACGTCGCGCCCTGCTCGACTCACTGCACGACGAGTACGGCTTCGGCACCGTCGAGCTCGACGTCACCGACCCGGCGTCGATCACCGCCGCGGCCGCCTCCGTCATCGACGCCTACCCGTCGCTCGACGCCCTCGTCACGATGTCGGGCATCATGCGCGCCGAGGACCTGCGATCGTCGGAACACTTGGCCGACGCCGTCGCCACCGTCGAGACGAACCTGCTCGGCACCATCCGCCTCATCGACGCGTTCCTGCCGCACCTGCTCGGTCGTCCGGCGTCGACGATCGTCACCGTGTCGTCGGGGCTGGCGTACACACCGCTCGCCGCGACCCCGACCTACAGCGCCACGAAGGCCGCGGTGCACTCGTACACGCAGTCGCTCCGCCAGCAGCTGACCGGGTCACCCGTCTCGGTGCTCGAGCTCGTGCCGCCGGCGGTCGCCACGGACCTGATGGGCGAGGGCGTCGACTTCGGCGGGATGCCGCTGTCCTCGTTCCTCGACGAGGTGGTGTCGCTGCTGCAGGCCGGCGCCGCGCCGGAGATCCTGGTGCAGAACGTGCTGCCGCTGCGGTGGTCGGAGCGGGACGGGACGCAGCAGCAGCTCATCGAGGCGCTGGCGTCGCGGGGGCACTGACGACCGGCTCGCCGTCCGTCTCGCTCAGTCGGTGGCGCCGTCCGCCTCGCCGCGGGCTCCGCGCCGTCGGATCACGCCGTCGAGGATCCGGTTGACGAGTCGCCAGGCCGGCCACGCGAGGGCCCCGACCAGCGCCGTGTCGACCGGGCGGCCGAGCGCGCGGATGACGACGTACGCGCCCGTCATCGCGAGGCCGGTCGACAGGGCGGCGTTGAGGCGGCGGGGCGTCCAGCCCTGGTCGTGGTGGTCGCTGTCGTCGACGCCGTCGCTGTCGCTGGCGCGGTCATCGTCGGGGATGCGGTCGAACGTGATCCCCCACGCGACGAACAGCCCGCCCAGCACGACGGCCACCCACGCGGCGTCGTCGGACGGATCCCGGAGCAGCGCGAGCACGGCGAAGACCACGATGGCGCACCCCGCGACCACTGCCGTGAGCAGGAGGACGAGTGCGGAACGGGAACGCGGTGCAGACACCCGTCGAAGCCTAGGGCCATCCGGTCGATCCGCGCGTGCCCCGTTCGGGACCCCGGTTCAGAGTGCCGCGAGCAGGTCCTGGAGCTCCGCCTTGGCGTCGGGCATGCGTTCCGGTCCGGTGAGCCGTTCCCGCTGCACGGCGATCCGGACCGTGCCCGCCCGGGAGCCGTCCTCGGTGGTGAGCAGCACCGACTCGCGATCGGGGAACGTCCACCGCGCCGACGGCCGCTTCCCGCCCCGGCGTTCCGAGGTCGGGGCGAACCCGAACGCCGCCGTGCAGACCGGCACGACCCCGTCGAGCACCGTCTCGCGATCCCCGGGCACCTGGCGCGACGCCGACACCGCGAACGAGCCGTCCGATCGTTGCCCGGGGATCCGGAGGCCCCTCGCCTGCTCGTACCCGATCGTGACGCCCTGCGCCCACCACGGCTCGACGCCCTGTTCGACGATCCAGGCGGCGATGGCGGCGTGCCCGATCGTCCGTCCGTCGATCTCGTCGATGCGGGCGTACCAGTCGTCCGGCGTGCGACCGGTCGCCGCGAGCACGTTGTCGGCGGCCATCCCCTGCGCGTGCGATCGCACCGTCCCGTCGGTCATGCGGCCATCGTAGGGGCGGTGCGATCGCTTCACGCTCGTGATCTCGTCAGGGACTCGTCCAACCGCTCGAGCGTCGACGCGCTCGGGTGCCACGGACGAACTGCTCTGGTGTGAAGATCGGGAGCAGCGAGGGATCGACCTCTCCGAAGGACTGGTCGACGGTCACGATGCCGTCCGCGCCGGACGCCATCACCATCGCCGCCTGGACCGAGTCGAGGGCGGGGAGACCGAAGCGCTCGCGGTAGTACATGACGTCCTCGAGCAGCGGTGTGAGCTCCACGTACACGGCGTCCGTCAGTGCGATCAGCGCCTGCCACCGGGCGAGCATCGCGCGCGCCAGCTCCGAGACGGATGCCTCCGAGCGTGTCCCCGTGAGACGGACTTCTCGGAGGGCGAGGTCGAAGGCAGCGTCCTGGAGCTGGAGCTCGAGGACGTCATTGAAGAACAGCGTCGTGTCCGCCAGCACCATCCGTTCGAGGAAGCCGGCGGCCGAGTCGTGCCCAGGAGCGCTGCGCTCGAGTGCGGCGACGACGAAGCTCCGCTCGAGCACCACCGCAGCGGGCATCCGCGCCACGTCCTCCATCGGGAAGACACGGTACGGCTCGTCGATCGGAGCGAACTCCAGCGGCATGTCCTCAGACACCCCGCCAGGTGTGACGAGTGGGACGGGGAGCGATCGTGAAGGTCGACGTGCTGAGGATCTCGCGGACCCGTTGTGCGCGTTCCGCCGGGGTGCCGGTCGGTCGGGTGCGACGTGCTTCGATCTCAGCAGGAGTGAGCGTGCGATGCGCGAAGTGCGGACGACGGGTGCTGGTCATGGTGTCTCCTTCGGTTCGTCGGGACGACCGTAGGCGGGCACGGAGCCGGTCGGCAAACATGTTGGATTTCCATGACTTCAGGGCAGGTGCTCGCGCTCGACACCGCTTCCCACGAGGATGGACCGTGATGAACGACCGCCTCGCCACCGTCCAGCGCATCGTCGCCGAAGCCGGCATCGACGCGACCGCCCGGGAACTCCCCGACTCGACCCACAGCGCCGCGCAGGCCGCCGCCGCGCTCGGCACCGAACCGGGAGCGATCGCGAGCAGCCTGCTGTTCCTCGCCGACGGGGAGCCCCTGCTCGCGATGACGTCCGGCCGGCACCGGGTCGACACCGACCTGCTCGCCGCCCAGATCGGCGCGACCGAGCTCACCATGGCCACCGCGAAGCACGTCCGCGAGATCACCGGGCAGCCGATCGGCGGCGTCTCCCCCGTCGGGCACCCGGCCCCGATCCGCACGGTGGTGGACGAGGCGCTCCGCGAGTACGACACGGTCTGGTCGGCGGCGGGGACCGCGAACAGCGTGCTCCCCCTGACCTTCGAGCAGTTGCTGTCGCTGACCGGTGGGACGGTCGTCCGGGTCAACGACCACTGATGGCGACGCGGACGCGGGTCGAGCTGGGGCGACGAGAGGACCTCGGCGCCGACTGCGCGAACTGCTTCGGCCTGTGCTGCGTCGCCCTGGCGTTCGCGAAGTCCGCGGACTTCCCGTTCGACAAGGACGCCGGCGACCCGTGCACGAACCTCGACGACGCGGACGGCTGCCGGATCCACCCGCACCTGCGCGAGCGGGGCTTCTCCGGCTGCACGGTGTTCGACTGCTCGGGGGCCGGGCAGAAGGTCTCCCGACACACCTTCGCGGGCCGCTCGTGGCGCGAGGACCCCGAGACGCAGCGGTCCATGTTCGCCACGTTCCCGATCGTCCGACGACTCCACGACCTCCTGCGGTACCTCGACGAGGCGATCACCCTCGTGCGAGCGACACACGACGAGACCGCCTGGGTCGCGGGCTTCGAGCGCGTCCGCCTGCTGAGCGACGGGACGCCGGAGGACCTCGTCACCCTCGACGTCGACGCGGAGTACGACCGTGCCCGTCCGCTCCTGCTCGAGGCGAGTGCGATCGCGCGTCGGCAGGGTCCGGTCGGTGCCCACGGCCAGCGGGTCGGTCCGGGGACGGACCTCGTCGGCGCGGACCTGAGCGGGGCCGACCTGCGCGGGGCGACGCTGCGGGGGTCGCTCGCCATCGCGGCGGACCTCCGGGGCGCCCGGTTGGACCGTTGCGACCTGCTCGGCGTGGACCTCCGCGACGCGGACCTGCGCGGCACCGATCTCCGTGGCGCGGTGTTCCTCACGCAGATGCAGGTCAACGCGGCGCGGGGCGACGCGGCCACGGTCCTACCGGAGGGGTTCCAGCGCCCCGGGCACTGGAGCACGACGGCGGACGCGGCCGCCGGGGTCACTCCGCCCCGGCGAGGACCGTCCGGCCGAGGCGCACGAAGTCGTCGGCGCTGAGCATCTCGCCCCGAGCCGTCGGGTCGACCCCACCGGCGGTGAGGAGTTCCGACGCCCGGGCACTGCTGCCGAGGACACCGGAGAGGCTCTGGCGGAGCATCTTCCGCCGCTGCTGGAACGCCCCGTCGACGAGCGCGAAGACCTGCGCCCGCAGTGCTTCGTCCCCGGGCGGGTCGTGCCGGTCGAACCCGACGAGCACGCTGTCGACGTTCGGCACCGGCCAGAACACCTGCCGGCTGACCTGTCCGGCGATCGACCACGACCCGTACCAGGCGGCCTTCACGCTCGGCGCCCCGTAGACCTTGCTGCCGGGGCCCGCGGCGATGCGGTAGCCGACCTCGGCCTGCACCATGACGAGCGCCCGTTCGATCGACGGGAAGGTCGCGAGCAGGTGGAGCAGCACCGGGACGGAGACGTTGTAGGGCAGGTTCGCGACGACGTGCGTGGGCGCCTCGGGCAGGTCAGTCGCGGCGACGGTGAGGGCGTCCTGGTGGATGACCTCGAGCCGAGCCGCCGGTTGCATCGTGGCGACCGTGTTCGGCAGCTGGGCGGCGAGCCGGCCGTCGATCTCCACCGCGGTGACGGAGGCGCCCGTCTCGGTCAACCCGAGCGTCAGCGAGCCGAGACCGGGACCGATCTCGAGCACCTTCGAGTCGGCGGTGACCCGACCGGACGCCACGATGCGACGGACGGTGTTCGCGTCGTGCACGAAGTTCTGGCCGAGCTTCTTCGTCGGCGTGACGTCGAGCTGGGCCGCGAGGTCCCGGATCTCCGCCGGGCCGAGGAGCGATGCCACTACTGCTCCACCGTCACGGGCTCGGCGTCCCACGCGCCGTAGACGAGCTCGGTGGTCGAGGCGATCTGTGCCGCGAGCATCGAGGCGTCGGTCCCGAGGGTGTCGGCCATCGACCGGAGGGTGAGCGGGATGAGGTACGGCGCGTTCGGGCGACCGCGGAACGGCGTCGGCGTGAGGTACGGGGCGTCGGTCTCGACCATGATCAGGTGACGGGGTGCGACCTCGAGCGCGGCGCGCAGGGGGGCCGCGTTCTTGAACGTCACGGTGCCGGCGAACGACATGTACCAGCCGCGCTCCGCGCAGAGCCGGGCGAGGTCGGGACCGCCGGAGAAGCAGTGGAACACGGTCTTCTCGGGAGCGCCGACACGGTCGAGGACCTCGACCACGGCGTCGTGCGCGTCGCGGTCGTGGATCGTCAGCGCGAGGTCGTGCGCCTTCGCGATGCGGATGTGCTCCTCGAACGAGCGGACCTGGGCGTCGCGGCCGTCCTCGCCGGTGCGGAAGAAGTCGAGACCGGTCTCACCGATCGCCCGGACCCGGGGCAGCGCCGCGAGCCGTTCGATGCCGGCGAGGTGCTCGTCGAGCAGACCCTGTTCCTGCAGCGACGGCGCCTCGTTCGGGTGCAGCGCCACCGCGGCGAGGACCCGCGGCTCACGTGCAGCGATGGCCGCCGACCACTCCGAGGTGGCCAGGTCGGTGCCGACCTGCACGACCCCGCGGACGCCGACGCTCGACGCGCGGTCGAGGTGTTCCCGGTAGTCGAGCGTGCCGTCGCCGCCGTCGGCGATCTCCATGTGGGTGTGGTTGTCGTAGACCGGGACGACGAGCGCCTCGGGCAGGGGCGGGTAGGTCAGGTCCCGCTTGGACCCGTCGCCGTCACCACGGGCGCGGAGGTGGGCGTCGGTCACGCTGCGCCCTGCTCCGACTGCTCGATGCGCGGGAACAACCCGGACTCGAGCGGGACCACGGTCGAGGCACCCTGCCACTCCCACGCACGGTCCACCCGCTGCTCGGCGATCGATCCGCCGGCACCGATCGAGGCCCAGAGCTTCTCGGTCGCCTTCGGCATGACCGGCGAGAGCAGGACGGCGACGGTGCCGAGCCCACGGAGCGCGGTGGCCAGGACGGTGCCGAGCCGCTCGCGCTGCGCGTCGTCCTTCGCCAGCGCCCACGGCTGCTGCTCGGTGATGTACCCGTTCAGCGCGTCGACGAGCTCCCACACCGCGGCGATGGCCTCGTGCGGAGCGAACGCGGCGATGGCGGCGTCGGCGCGCTCGGTGACGGAGACCGCGAGCGCGTCGATCGCTTCGTCGGACGAGGTCAGCGACCCACGCTCGGGCACCGCACCGTCGAAGTACTTCTGCAGCATCGCGACGAGTCGGGAGGCGAGGTTGCCGAAGCCGTTCGCGAGCTCGGCCTGGTAGCGGGCGGAGATGTCCTCCCAGCTGAAGTTGCCGTCCTGCCCGAAGGTGATGGCGCGGAGGAAGTAGTAGCGGAAGGCGTCGGACCCGAACGTGTCGGTGATCTCCGACGGCGCGATGCCGGTCAGCTTCGACTTCGACATCTTCTCGCCGCCGACGAGCAGCCAGCCGTGGCCGAACACCCGCTCGGGGACGGGCAGCCCGGCGGCCATGAGCATCGCCGGCCAGATCACCGCGTGGAACCGGGCGATGTCCTTGCCGACGATGTGCACGCTCGGCCAGAGGCGCTGGAAGGCCTCGTCGTCGTCGGTGCCGTACCCGAGCGCCGTGACGTAGTTGAGCAGGGCGTCGAACCACACGTAGAGGACGTGGTCGTGGTCCCACGGGATCTGGATGCCCCAGTCGAAGCTCGACCGCGAGATCGACAGGTCGCGCAGACCCTGCTTGACGAACGAGATGATCTCGTTGCGGACGCTCTCCGGCTGGATGAACAGCGGGTTCGACTCGTACAGGTCGAGCAGGCGCTGCTCGAAGTCGGACATGCGGAAGAAGTAGTTGCGCTCGGACAGCACCTCGACCGGGATCGAGTGGATCGCGCAGACCTGCTGCCCCTCGTACGCGCCGGTGCCGGGGACGAGGTCACTCGGCTGCTTGTACTCCTCGCAGCCCACGCAGTAGAAGCCCTCGAACTCGCCCGCGTAGATGTAGCCGTCGTCGTACAGCTTCTGCAGGAACGCCGTCACGCCGCGCTCGTGACGCTCGTCCGTGGTGCGGATGAAGTCGTCGTTCGCCACGTCGACGGTGTCGAGGAGCGGCTTCCACGCCTCGGTCACGAGCCGGTCGGCCCATTCCTTGGGCGTGACGTCGTTGGCCGAGGCCGTCCGCAGGATCTTCTGCCCGTGCTCGTCGGTGCCGGTGAGCAGCCACGTGTCGTCGCCGCGCTGCCGGTGCCAGCGCGCGAGGACGTCCGCGGCGACCTCGGTGTAGGCGTGCCCGATGTGGGGCACGTCGTTCACGTAGAAGATCGGCGTGGTGATGCTGAACGAGGACCCGTCGGACATGCGGACCATCCTACGGGCGGGCGGGAGCCGCATGACGCGCCCCGCGCGCCACCTGTGGAGAACCGGACGGGAGGCGCGGTGCGCGTCCGGAGCCGCGCCTCCAGTCCGGTGACGCTCGCGTCTACCGCGCCGCCAGCGCGCCCTCGTAGAGGTCGCGCTTCGACAGCCCCGTCGCGTCCGCGACGGCCGCGGCCGCCTCTTTCATGCGCGACCCGGCGGCCACCCGCTCCAGCACCAGCCGGACGCCGTCCTCGATCGTCGTGTCGTCGAGCGCACCGGTCGACCCCTCGACGACGACGCAGATCTCACCGCGCACCCCGTCAGCTGCCCACGCCGCGAGCTCCGCGAGGGACCCGCGTCGGACCTCCTCGTGCAGCTTCGTCAGCTCGCGGCAGACGACCGCGCGCCGGTCGTCCCCGAAGCCCGCGGCCATGTCCGCGAGCGTGTCGCCCAACCGGTGCGGCGACTCGAAGAACACCATCGTCCGCTGCTCCCCGGCGAGCGACGCGAAGAGCCGCCGACGTTCCCCGCCCTTCCGCGTCGGGAACCCCTCGAAGCTGAAGCGGTCGGTCGGCAGCCCCGACACGGCGAGCGCCATGAGCACCGCCGAGGGGCCCGGCAACGCGGTGACCGTGACCCCGGCGGCCGCGGCGGCCTCGACGAGGGGGAAGCCCGGGTCGCTGATGGCGGGCATGCCGGCGTCGGTGAGGACGACGACGTCCTCGTCCCGCGCGAGCTCGACGACCTCGGCTGCCTTCGCCCGTTCGTTGTGCTCGTGCAGTGCGATGAGGCGCGGGCGGTTCTCGATGCCGAGCGCCCGCATGAGGTGGATCGCGGTGCGGGTGTCCTCGGCGGCGACCACACTCGCGTTCGAGAGGGTCTCGACCAACCTCCGGGAGGCGTCTCCGAGGTTGCCGATGGGCGTTGCTGCGAGCACGATCACGGGACCATTGTGGTCGCCTGTGCGCGGCTGCGGGGACATGGCGCCGATCCGTAGGATGCTCTCCGATGACCAGCGAGCTGACCGACGACCGCACCGCCGTCCCCGACGGGCCGGTCGGCTCCCGTCTCGACGACTGGTGGGCGCGCACGCTCTCCACCGCCAGGCGCGTCGCCGTCTGGCGCTGGGCCGGGCCCCTGGCCGTCACGCTGCTGGCCGCGGTGCTGCGGCTCGTCGCCCTCGGACACCCGCACTCGCTCGTGTTCGACGAGACGTACTACGTCAAGGACGGCTGGTCGATCGTGCACCTCGGGTACGAGGGCACCTGGCCGGGCAACCCCGCCGACAGCTCCCAGCCGACGACGGACCAGCGGTTCGCGTCCGGTGAGACCTCGCTGTTCACCAGCGCTGCGGAGTTCATCGCGCACCCGCCGCTCGGCAAGTACCTCATCGGCCTCGGGATGCTCCTGTTCGGCGCGGACAACTCGTTCGGCTGGCGGTTCGCCGTGGCGGTGCTCGGCATCGCGACCGTGTTCCTGACGGCGGTCATCGCCCGGTCGCTCTTCCGCTCGACGCTGGTCGGAACCCTCGCCGGCTTCCTGCTCGCGATCGACGGGCAGGCGATCGTGCTGTCCCGTGTGAGCCTGCTCGACGGGATCCTGACGTTCTTCGTGGTGCTCGGCTTCGGCGCGCTGCTGCTCGACCGTCGCTGGACGTCCAAGCGGCTCGACGCCTGGGTCGCCCGACGCACGGCAGCCGGCCGCGACACGCTCTGGGGACCGGTGCTCTGGTGGCGTCCGTGGCTGATCGCGATGGGGGCGGCGCTCGGACTCGCGACCGCGACGAAGTGGTCCGGCATGTACTTCCTCGCGTTCTTCGCGGTGTACTCCGTCCTGACCGACATGATGCTGCGGAAGCGGGCCGGCATCGAGTTCTGGTCCTCGAGCGCCTGGCTGCAGCAGGGACCGGCGTCGTTCCTGCTCACGGTGCCGATCGCCGCGGTCACCTACGTCGCGTCGTGGACCGGGTGGTTCGTGTCGAAGGACGGCTGGGACCGCGACTGGATCGCCACGGGCGGGCAGCGCTGGACCGGCGTGCTGTCGTGGGTGCCGGACAGCCTGCAGAACTGGTGGCACTACCAGTCCGAGATCTACGGCTTCAACATCGGCCTGCACACCCCGCACTCGTACCAGGCGAACCCACTGCTCTGGCTGCTCATGCAGCGACCCACGTCGATGTACTACGTCGGCACGAACGCCGGCCAGGACGGCTGCACGGCGACCCGCTGCGGGGAGGCCATCACCGGCATCGCGAACCCGTTCATCTGGTACGCGGCGGTCATCGCGACCGTGGCGCTGCTGGTGCTCTGGATCCTGCGCCGCCGGTGGGAGTACGCCTTCGTCCTGATGGGCGTCGCGGCGGGGTACCTGCCGTGGCTGCTCTACGTGAACCGAACGGTGTTCCAGTTCTACACGGTCTCGTTCGAGCCCTTCATGGTGATGGCGCTCGCCGCGGCGATCGGGTTGGTGCTCGGGTCACGGGACGATCCCCGGCCACGCCGGACCCGAGCGGTCGTCTGGGTCGGCGTGTACCTCGGGGTCGTGGTGCTCGCGTCGGCGTACTGGTTCCCGATGTGGACCGGCATGCAGATGCCGTGGGACTTCGTCCGGTCGCACTACTGGGTGCCGAGCTGGTTGTAGCGCGTGCGCGGTGTCAGGACTGCGCCTGCGCGGTGTCAGGACCGCGCGTGCGCGGTGTCAGGACTGCGCCTGCGCGGTGTCAGGACCGCGCGTGCGCGGCGTCAGGACTGCGCGTGCAGCGCTCGCTCGATCGATTCACGGTCGAGCGGGTCGCCAAGCATGGGCGCTTCCCGTTCGCCCGGGAGCACGCCCTCGATGAGGACCTCGGCGTAGCGCCGCCACGCGTTCGGGTCGTGCGCGCGGGTGGTGTCCGCGACGGCGCCGACCATCGAGGTGAGCATCGGCAGGTCGCGGTAGTCGAACCCGACCCGCACGACGCCGGCGTCCCGCGCACGGCGGATGATCTCGGAGACCTGGGTCTCGAGTCGATCGCGTTCCTGCACGATCGACGGACGCGACTTGCCGGCACGCACGATGGCGTCGGCGAGGGCCCGGTCGCGTGCCCGGAACTCGAACACGCCCATCAGGTACACCCGCAGGGACTCGCGCGGATCGGACTCGTCCGCCGCACGCGCCGCGGCGTCGTTCATCGCCTCGAATTTGGTGGCGAGCAGCGCCTCGATCAGGGAGTCCTTGTCGGCGAAGCGGCGGTAGACCGTCCCGACGCCGACCCCGGCCTCGTGAGCGATGTCGTTCAGCGTGACCGACAACCCGCGTTCTGCGAAGCACTTGCGTGCCGTCTGCAGGATCAGCTCGCGGTTGCGTGCTGCGTCGGCGCGGAGGGGGCGCTCGAGGTCGGTGGTGCTCACGGCCTCGACGCTAGTTGAACTTTCTGGGAATAAGCGGATGCGGACCTTCCGTTTCGGTCTACACTGGTCACAAGCGGATGCATCGCATCCGCTTCACCCCTCCCTCTCCCGGAGCGCCCGACGGCGCGTGCTCCACCATCCCTCCACCTTCTCGAAGGAGGCTGCCGTGACGGCAGAACAGACCGTGCCGACCCCCACCGGGACAGCACCCACGACTTCCGGCTCCACGCCCGACAAGAGCAACCACCGTTGGATCGCCCTGGCGGTCATCGCCCTCGCGCAGCTGATGGTCGTGCTCGACGCGACGATCGTCAACATCGCACTGCCCTCCGCCCAGGCCGACCTCGACTTCGGCACCGACCAGCGCCAGTGGATCGTCACGGCGTACTCGCTCGCGTTCGGGTCGCTGCTGCTCCTCGGCGGGCGGCTCGGCGACCTCTTCGGCCGGAAGAACACCTTCATCATCGGGCTCGTCGGCTTCGCCGTGGCGTCCGTGCTCGGCGGCCTGGCGGACTCGTTCGGCCTGCTCGTCGCCGCTCGTGCACTGCAGGGCGTGTTCGGCGCGCTCCTCGCCCCCTCCGCGCTGGGCATGCTGACGACGACCTTCCGCGACCCGAAGGAACGCGGCCGTGCGTTCGGCATCTTCGGGTCGATCGCCGGCTCCGGTGCCGCGATCGGCCTGCTCCTCGGCGGCGTGCTCACCGAGTACGCGTCGTGGCGCTGGTGCCTCTACGTGAACGTCGTGTTCGCCGTCCTCGGCGTGATCGGCGCCCTGGTGTTCATGGCGAAGCCGCCGAAGGTCGAGCGCCCGCGCATCGACGTCGCCGGCGTCCTCACGATCACTGCCGGCTTGGTCGGCGTCGTCTACGGCTTCTCGAACGCCGAGACCAACGGCTGGGACTCCCCGGTCACGATCGTCATGCTCGCTGCGGGCGTGGTACTCATCGCGGCGTTCGTCTTCATCGAGACCCGCGTCGCGCACCCGCTGCTCCCGCTCCGGGTCGTGCTCGACCGTGACCGCGGTGGCTCGTTCATCGCGATCGGCCTGGTGGCGATCGGCATGTTTGGCATCTTCCTGTTCCTGACCTACTACCTCGAGCAGACCCTCGGGTTCAGCTCGCTGCAGACGGGTCTGGCGTTCCTGCCGATGCCCCTCTCGATCATGATCTCGGCGACGCAGATCGGCGGTCGGCTGCTCCCCCGCGTCGGGCCGAAGGTGCTCATCTTCGCCGGTGGTCTCGTCGCGTCGATCGGTCTGCTGCTGCTCCTCCGCACGGACCTCGACAGCTCCTACGCGGGCACCGTCCTGCCGGCGCTCATCGTGATCGGCCTCGGCATGGGCACGATCTTCTCGTCCGCGATGAACACCGCGACGACCGGGGTCGCCCGTGCCGACGCGGGCGTGGCCTCGGCGACGGTGAACACGATGCAGCAGATCGGCGGCTCGATCGGCACCGCGCTCCTGTCGACGATCTTCGCGGACGTCGTGGCGAACAGCCTCTCCGGGCTCTCCGCGGCACCGACGAAGCTCCAGCAGGCGCAGGCCGTGCTCGACGGGTACCACGTGGCGTTCGGCATCTCGGCGGGCGTGCTCGTCCTGGTCGCCCTGGCCGGTGGGCTCCTCATCAACCGCCAGTCGGTGCGGCTCGCGAAGCTCGAGCACGCCAGCGCGGCGACGACGGGCAGCATCCCGACCGCGGCGCACTGACCCGCACCGCTCGACACGTACGGCCCGTCCCGGTTCTCCGGGGCGGGCCGTTCGGCGTCTCTGGCGCGGTGCGGCGGGGCGGGCGGGCGGGGCGGGGGCGCCGAGGCCGACGCCGACGCCGACGCCGACGCCGAACGACATGGTCGACGTCGCACGACATCGGCGTTGTCGCTCGTTGCGCTCGCGAGCATTCGCGGTCCGACGGGAGCGACATGATCGAGGTCGTACGACAACGGGTTTGTCGTTCGGCGTCGACACTCCCGACACTCCGCGCGGGACCCCCTCGCGCCCCAATCCGATCCGCGCCAGGATCGAGGGGTGACCGAACACCAGGAAGACCACGCCGTCGTCGTCTCCGTCAGCCGCGACACCGACCACCGGTTCAGCAAGCCGGTCGTGGACGAGGTCGTGCTCGTCGCCGGCTGGGGCATCGAGGGCGACGCACACGCCGGCACCACCGTCCAGCACCGGTCCCGGGTCGCGCGGGACCCCTCGCAGCCGAACCTGCGGCAGGTCCACCTGCTGCACACCGAACTCTTCGACGAGGTCGCCGAGGCCGGGTACGAGGTCGCTCCGGGCCAGATGGGCGAGAACGTCACCACCCGCGGCGTCGACCTGCTCGGGTTGCCGACCGACACGCTCCTGCACCTCGGCGACGACGCGTGCGTCCGCGTGACCGGCCTGCGGAACCCGTGCCAGCAGATCAACGACTTCGAGCCCGGGCTCCTGCGCGCCGTGCTCGGTCGCGCCGAGGACGGCTCGGTCGAGCGCAAGGGCGGCGTGATGGCCGTCGTCGTCACCGGCGGGGTGGTCCGCCCCGGAGACCGTATCCGCGTCGAGGTCCCCGCCGGCACGCCGGAACCGCTCCGTCCGGTCTGACGATCCGCCGCAGGACGCGGCCCGGTTGCGCCGTGTGTCGGTTTCCCTCGCACACGTCAGGGGTGCCGATTACCCTTTCCGGCATGGCCCCCGTCCTGACCTCGCCGCTCGTGTCGACGCAGTGGCTCGCAGACCACCTCGGTGCTGACGAGCTCGTCGTGCTCGACGCGTCCGTGCACACCGCGGGGACCGGTCTCGAGACGACGTGGCAGACGGCGCGGGACTCCTACGAGCAGCGCGGACACGTCCCGGGCGCCCGGTACGCCGACCTCGTCGAGGCGTTCTCCACGCCCGACGCCGACGTCCCGTTCACCCGACCCGGCGCCGAGCGGTTCGAGTCCGCCGCCGGCGACCTCGGCGTGACGAACACCTCGACGGTCGTGGTCTACGACGACAGCGTCGGCGAGTGGTCGGCGCGGCTCTGGTGGATCTTCCGCTCGTTCGGCTTCGACTCCGTCGCTGTGCTCGACGGGGGCTTCACGAAGTGGCGGGACGAGGGTCGCCCGGTGCGCGTCGGTGCGCTCCGATCGGCGCCGAAGCCGGCGTCGACCCCGGCGTCGCACGTGGGCGACGCGACGGCGACCACGACCTTCCTCGCGGGCGAGGAGCGTCCGCTCTGGGCCGACCACGAACGAGTCCTCCGTGCCGTCTCGGGCGAGCAGCCCGCGTCGCTGGTGTTCGCCGCGCCCGAGTCCGCCCTCGGCGCCGAGCACCCGCCGATCGTCCCCGGCAGCACCCCGATCACCGTGGACACGCTCGTGGACCCCACGACGAACGCGTACCTGCGCCGTCCCGCCCTCGAGCAGGCCTTCGCAGCGGTACTCGACGCCGACGAGATCGTGACCTACTGCGGTGTCGGCAGTGCCGCGTGCGTCGACGCCCTCGCGCTGACGGTGCTCGGCCACGAGAAGGTCCGGGTCTACGACGGGTCCCTGCTCGACTGGTGGCGGCGCGAGCCCGAGGCGCTGGCCTCCTAGCCCGACGACACCGGCCGCCGACGCCCGTCACACCGGCGGCCGACACCGGTCACACCGGCGGCCGACACCGGCGGCCGTCTCGGGTGGCCCCGCGCCCGCGCCGACTACCGTTGACCCATGAGCACCAGACGCGCGGTCGTCCTCGGCGGTACCGGCGGGATCGGTTCGGCCGTCGCGCGTGCGCTCCTCGACGCCTCCGGACGCGGCGGCGACGACTGGCAGGTGGACGTGGTCGCCCGCCGCGGTGGCCCCGTCGCCGACGAACTCACCGCGGTGGGAGCGACGTTCACCCCGGGCGACCGTCGCGACACCGCCGTCCTCCGCGACCTCCTCCGCCCCGGCGCCGACCTGCTGGTGGACACGGTCGGCCTCACCCGCGACGACGCCCGGCAGCTCCTGCCCTTCCTCGACGACGTCGGCTCGACCGTGTTCGTGTCGTCGAAGGCCGTGTACGCCGACGAGCAGGGTCGGCACGCGAACTCGCTGGACAAGCCCGTGTTCGGCGGCGCGGTGACCGAGCTGCAGCCGACCGTCACGGCGGGCGACGGCGACCCCACCGGTCGTGACGGCTACGGCGCCGCCAAGGTCGCCGCCGAACAGGTGCTGCTCGACCACGGCGCCCCGGTCACCGTGGTCCGGCCATCGAAGGTGTACGGCGTCGGCATCGGTCGGCCTCGCGAGTGGTTCGTCGTCCGGCGGGCGCTGGACGGTCGGGAGCGCGTCCTCCTCGCCGACCACGGCCGCAGCGTCGACCACACCACGGCAGCCAGCGGCATCGGTTCACTCGTCCGTCTCGTCGCCGACGCACCGGACCGCCGCATCCTCAACGTCGCCGACGACACCGCGCCGAGCGTGCTCGAGATCGTCCGCACCATCGCCGGTCACCTCGACCACCCGTTCGACGAGGTCCTGCTCGACGCCGACGCCCCCGCGTTCGTGGGCACGACCCCGTGGACCACGCCGACGCCGTTCGTCCTCGACACCACCGCCGCACGCTCCCTCGGGTGGGAGCCGCCCGTGTTCGCGACGGCGGTCCGGCCGGAGCTCGACTGGCTCGTCGAGACGGCACATGCGGTGCCGGCCGGCAGCGACGTGCCGTGGGCCGACGACCCGTTCTGGGACCGGCTGTTCGACTACGGCCCCGAGGACGCCGCCCTCGCCCTCCTGTCGCTCAGCCGGGACTGACGCCGTGCCCCGCACCGAGGTCCTCTTCATCGGGGGCAGGTCCGGCGTGGGCAAGTCGACCGCGGCGGAGGCACTGCACGACCTGCTCGTCGCCGCCGACGTCCGGCACGCCGTCATCGAGGGCGACTTCCTCGACCTCGCCCACCCCGCGCCGCACGTCGAGCACCCGGAGGCCCGCCTCGCCGAACGGAACCTCGCCGCGATGTGGGCCCGGTACCGCGAACTCGGTCACCACCGGCTCGTGTACACGAACACCGTGTCGGTGCTGGAGCGGGACGCGTTGGCCGAGGCGATGGGCGACGATCCCGTCGTGACCGCCGTGCTGCTCCGCGCCGGCGACACGACGACCGCCGACCGGCTGCGCCGTCGTTCCGGTGGGCACCTCCCCGAGGCGCAGCTGGCGCACAGCACGCGGACGGCCAGGAGGCTCGACTCGGCTGTCCGAGGCGACGTCACCCGGGTGGACACCGACTCCCGGTCGCCGGTCGACGTGGCCGCGCAGCTCGCGTCGCTCGTGGGCTGGGTCGGTCTGCGGCAGCCTGTGGACACCGCGGATCCGTCCACAGATCGCGACTGAGCGCAGCGCACCCAGGACGGTCGAGGCAGGCTGGACGCATGACCGACAACCGCCTCGGCTCCGCCGTCAGCCCGTACCTCCGCCAGCACGCCGACAACCCGGTGGACTGGCGTGAGTGGGGCCCGGAAGCCTTCGCCGAGGCCCGCGAACGCGACGTCCCCGTGCTCGTGTCGGTCGGCTACGTCACGTGCCACTGGTGCCACGTCATGGCGCGCGAGAGCTTCTCCGACCCGGGCATCGGCGAGCTGCTCCGCCAGGACTTCGTCGCGGTGAAGGTCGACCGCGAAGAACGGCCGGACGTGGACGCCAGCCTGATGGCCTCGGCGAGTGCCTTCACGCAGCAGCTCGGCTGGCCCCTGACGACGTTCCTCACACCGGACGGGCACGTGTTCTTCGCGGGGACGTACTTCCCGCCGTCGCCCGTCGGGCAGGTGCCGGCGTTCCGGCAGATCCTGGCGGCGGTTCTCGACGCGTGGACCGAGCGCCGGCACGAGGTGGACGCGAACGCGAGTGCGATCGCGGCGGCGATCCGGCAGGGGGCCGAGGCGGACCGGACCGCCCGCGGTGGCGCGGACGGTGGCGGGGACGAGCCGCGCCTCCCGAGCGTCGACGACGTCCGAGCCGTCGTCGACCAACTGGCACAGGCCGAGGACACCACATACGGCGGTTTCGGCGGTGCCCCCAAGTTCCCGAGCGCGCCGCTGCTCGAGTTCCTGTCGGACGTCGCCGCCGACGGCGACGCTCGGTCGTCCGCACTGCTCGAACGTTCCCTGCACGCGATCCGCGCGAGCGAGCTGACCGACGCCGACGGCGGGGTCTTCCGGTACGCGACCAAGCGCGACTGGTCTGTGCCGCACTACGAGCGGATGCTCTACGACAACGCGGGACTGCTCGCGGTGGCCGGGGCGGAGCAGGCCCGGGGCATCGCCGACTTCCTGCGGGACACGCTCCGGCGTGCGGACGGCGCGTTCGTCGCGGCGCAGGACAGCGAGTCCACCATCGACGGCCGGCGGGTCGAGGGCGAGTGGTACCGACTCCCGCTCGACGAGCGTGGGCGGCTCGACCCCCCGCCGCTCGACGACCAGGTGCTCACCGGGTGGAACGGCCTGGCGATCCGGGGGCTCGCCATCGCCGGGGCCCGCCACGGCGACGCCGAGATGATCGAGCTCGCACGGGGTGCGGCCGACGCGATCGTCGCCGGACACCTCACGGACGGACACGTGTCGGTGCGGTCGAGCACTCCGCGCGGCGCATCGACGGCGGCGCCCACCATCGAGGACGTGGGACTCCTCGCCGAAGGACTCCTCGAACTCGCCCTCGTCACCGGGGAGCTCCCCTACGCCGACGTCGCGCGCACGCTGGTCGACGACGGCCTGGCCGGGCGGTTCGACACCGATCCGGTGCTCGCCGCAGCCGGCACCGCCACGAGCGAGCAGCCGCAGACCGCCATGCGCTCCGGCACGGTCGCACTCGCCGCGGCCGCCGCGACGCTCGCCGCGCTGACCGGCAACGAGTCGTACCGGGGGGCGGCGGTGTCGCTCGTGGCCGACCGGGCCGTCACCGGGACGGAGCGGCCGCTCGGGCACGCCGATGCCCTCGGGGTCGCGCTCGCGCTGCAGCGTCCCTCGCGCGAGGTCGTCGTGGTCGCGTCGGACCCGGACGACCCGATCCGTGCGGCGGCCCGCGGCGCTCGGCGTCCGGGGACCGTCGTCGCCACGGTGACCCCGGCGCAGGCGACCGACTGGTCCACCGCGGGCTTCACGCTCTTCGAGTCCCGTGACGGGCTCGACCCCGCCGGGTACGTCTGCCACGACCGCGTGTGCGCCCTGCCCGCGCGGTCGGTCGACGAGCTGACGGCACAGCTCAGCGCGTGACCAGCTCGCGGCCCGACCGGCCGCGACACCCGGAAGCGGCGGAGTCAGGGGCGCTCAGAGCCGGCCACGGGCGATGCGCCCGGTCCGAGCGAGGTTCCCACGGACCTCGGTCGCGACGACAGCGAGCATCGCGACCGTGCTGGCGACACCCCACACAACGGCGGACAGGCGGAACGACCAGTCATCGGACGCCCACGGGCCGGCCGCGACCGACGACCAGCTGAACGCAGCGGCGATGAAGAGCACGGCGGCGAGCGCCGTGCGAGCGATGCTCTTCCCGCTGAGCTGCCCGGTGAAGACCGACGAAGGGCCGAGCGGCGCCGACATCGACGACCACGTCACGAACGCCTCGACGATGGCGTGCCGTGCACGGAGGACTCCGATCCCCACACAGAGCGCCGCTCCCAGCAGCAGCGAGGCAGTGATCGCCACTGCGACGACATCCGGACCGCTCCGAGCGCCGCCGACCCCGGACAGCACCGCGCCTCCGAGCACCGCGAGTGCGACCGAGACCGTCCCACCCCAGAACCGTCGGCCGGTGCTCAGTTCCGCGTCGAGCGTCCGGACCGCGGCCAGTGCATCCCAGGGCCGCTCCCGAGCGGTTGCCGCTCCTCGCACCGCACCACGCGCGCTCGGGCGGATCCACACGTGCACCGGCCGGTTCCTCTCCTCGGCGATCGGGTCCGCACGACAGGCTAGCGACCCACCGACCCCCGGCGCGGTATCCTGGAGGGCTCATGTCTGCCACCCCCGTCATCACGTACCCGCCCGAACTGCCGGTGTCGCAGCGGCGGGACGACATCGCTGCCGCCATCCGCGACAACCAGGTCGTGATCGTCGCCGGCGCCACGGGTTCGGGCAAGACCACCCAGCTGCCGAAGATCTGCCTCGAGCTCGGACGTGAGCACATCGGGCACACCCAGCCCCGGCGGATCGCTGCCCGGACCATCGCCGAGCGCGTGTCCGAGGAACTCGGGGGCGAGCTCGGCGGCCTCGTCGGGTATCAGGTCCGCTTCACCGACAAGGTGTCCTCCGACACCCGGGTCAAGCTGATGACCGACGGCATCCTGCTCAACGAGATCCACTTCGACCGCGACCTCAAGCGGTACGACACGATCATCATCGACGAGGCGCACGAGCGGTCCCTCACCATCGACTTTCTGCTCGGCTACCTCAAGCGGCTGCTCCCCCGTCGGCCGGACCTCAAGCTCATCATCACGAGTGCGACGATCGACCCCGAGTCGTTCTCGCAGCACTTCGGCGGGGCACCGATCATCGAGGTCTCCGGCCGCACCTACCCGGTCGAGATCCGGTACCGCCCGCTCGTCGCGGAGGACGCCGACGACGCCGACCGCGACGACGAAGGCGACGAGGACGATCCGCGGACGGACGACCACGGCGGGCGCACGGCCGACGACCGCGACACGATGCAGGGCATCACCGACGCGCTCGACGAACTCGCGCAGGAGGACCCGGGCGACGTCCTCGTGTTCCTCTCCGGCGAGAACGAGATCCGCGACGCGCAGGACGCCATCGAGGGCAAGCGCTACCCCGGTACCGAGGTCCTCCCGCTCTACGGTCGCCTGTCCGCCGCCGACCAGCACCGGGTCTTCGAGCGGCGCACCACACCGGGCATCCGACGCCGAGTGGTCCTCGCGACCAACGTGGCGGAGACGAGTCTGACGGTCCCCGGCATCAAGTACGTGATCGACGTCGGCACCGCCCGCATCTCGCGCTACTCGCCGCGGGCCAAGGTGCAGCGGCTGCCGATCGAAGCGATCTCGCAGGCGAGCGCGAACCAGCGCTCCGGTCGCGCGGGCCGCACGAGCGCCGGCATCGCGATCCGGCTCTACTCCGAGGACGACTTCGAACGCCGTCCGGAGTTCACCGACCCCGAGATCCTGCGGACGAACCTCGCGGCGGTGATCCTGCAGATGATCTCGCTGGGGTTCGGCGACATCGAGGCGTTCCCGTTCCTGCAGCCGCCGGACTCCCGGGGTGTGAAGGACGGCCTCGACCTGCTCCGCGAGCTCCGAGCCGTCGACGCCGCGGGCACGATCACGAAGACCGGCAAGCAGCTCACCCGGTTACCCATCGACCCCCGGCTCGGACGCATGGTGCTCGAGGCCGGTCGGCAGGGCGTCGGGCGCGAGGTCATCGCCGTCGTCAGCGCCCTGAGCATCCAGGACCCGCGCGAGCGCCCCCTCGAGAAGCGCGCGCACGCCGACCAGCTGCACGCCCGGTTCGCCGATCCGACGAGCGACTTCCTCACCCTGCTCAACCTCTGGAACCACATCGAGGACAAGCAGGACGAGCTCTCGTCCAGTGCGTTCCGCCGCCTGTGCAAGGCCGAGTTCCTGAACTACCTCCGCATCCGCGAGTGGCAGGACCTGTACCGGCAGCTCTCCCGCGCGGCGAAGCAGGTCGACGTCCGCATCGGGCAGGCTCGCTCCGACGACGGCGACGCGGTGCACCGTTCCCTGCTGGCCGGACTCCTCAGCCAGATCGGTCTGCGCGACCGTGAGAAGCGCGACTACCTCGGCTCGCGGAACACCCGGTTCGTGGTGTTCCCCGGCAGCGTCCTCGCCAAGAAGCAGCCGGACGCGGTGATGGCCGCGGAACTCGTCGAGACGAGTCGGCTCTTCGCCCGGACGGTCGGTCGGATCGACCCGGCGTGGGTCGAGCCGCTCGCCGGAGACCTCCTGAAGCGCACGTACGGTGAGCCCCACTGGGAGAAGAAGCAGGGTTCGGCGGTCGCCTACGAACGGGTCACCCTGTTCGGCGTGCCGATCGTCCAGCGCCGCCGCGTGCAGTACAAGCGCGTCGACCCGGAGCACTCGCGTGAGCTCTTCATCCGACACGCGCTCGTCGAGGGCGAGTGGGACGCGCAGCAGGCGTTCGACCGCGACAACCGCAGGCTGCGGCGCGAACTCGAACAGCTCGAGGAGCGCACGCGTCGCCGCGACATCCTCTTCGACGACGAGCGGGTCTTCGAGTTCTACGACGCCCGCATCCCGGCCGACATCGCGACCACGCGCGACTTCGAGGGCTGGTGGCGCCAGACGAGGCGCGAGCAGCCGGACCTGCTCACGATGCGCCGGTCGGACCTGCTGGACGAAGACGCGGCCGAGGCCGCACAGGACCAGCAGGAGTACCCGACCCAGTGGCGGAGCGGCGACCAGCGCCTCGCGATCAAGTACCGGTTCGAACCCGGCGCACAGGACGACGGCGTGAGCGTGCAGGTGCCGCTCGCGCTGCTCCCCCGCATGCGCGAAGAGGGCTTCGACTGGCAGGTCCGCGGCCTCCGCAAGGAGCTCGTCACGGCGCTCATCAAGTCCCTGCCGAAGCAGATCCGGAAGAACGTCGTCCCCGCTGCCGACTGGGCCGAGAAGATCGTCGCCGAGCTCCCCGACGACGCCCCGACCGAGCCGACCGAGTCGTTCCGCGCCACCCTCGCCAAGGCGATCCAGCGCATGACGTACGTGCCGGTGTCGGAGTCGGACTTCGACCTCTCGCGGGTACCGGCCCACCTCCTGCCGACGTGGGCGGTCGTCGACGAACGCGGCCGTCGGGTCGAGGCCGGCAAGGACCTCTCGGCCCTGCAGACGAAGCTCAAGGACCGGACGCGGCAGAGCGTCGCCTCGGCGACGACGCGCGCCGCAGGGCGTCCAGGAGGCGCGGCTCGCGTCGCGTCCGCCGCCTCCGGTGGTGCCGTGGAGCGGTCAGGGCTCACCGCCTGGGCGTCCGACGACCTGCCGCAGGTGCTCGACACGAAGCAGGCGGGTGGCGTGATCCGCGCGTACCCGTCCCTCGTGGAGGAGGGCGACGGCCCGAAGGCGACGGTCGGCGTCCAGCTGCTCGCGACGCCGTCCGACCGGGCCGTGCGGATGCCCGCCGGTGTCCGGCGGCTGGTCATGCACGCGGTGCCCTCGCCGGTCTCCTACATCCAGTCCCACCTGACCGCGCAGGAGAAGCTCGCGCTCGCCGCCAGCCCCTACCCCTCCACCGCGGCGCTCTTCGACGACGTCCTCGCGGCGGTCGTGGACGCCGGGATCCGCCGGGCGCACCCCGACGGGCTGGTGTTCACGAAGACCGACTTCGAGTCCGTGCGCGACACCGTGTCCGGGACCGTCGTCGACACGATGTTCACCGCCGTGTCCGAGGTCGCCGCGGTCCTCGCCGCGCACCGGGCCGCGGAACGGTCGCTCAAGCAGGCGAACTCGATGTCGCTCCTGCCGGCGCTCACGGACATGCGGCAGCAGATGGAGCGGCTCGTCTTCCCGGGGTTCGTCTCGGTCGCCGGACTCGATCGTCTCCGGCGCATCCGGGTGTACCTGCAGGGTGTCGACGCACGCGTGCAGAAGCTCCTGCAGAACCCCGGCCGAGACGCCACGTGGATGCGCGAGGTCACCGTCGCGACCGACCGGTACGTCGACGCGGGCGGCACCTTCCCGCCGGCCGTCGGAGCCCACCCCGAACTCGTGCACGCCCGCTGGATGCTCGAGGAGTTCCGGCTCAGTCTGTTCGCGCAGGAGCTCGGCACCGCCGAGACGGTCTCGCTGCAGCGCATCACGAAGGCCCTGGCCGCCGCCCGCTGATCCCGCTAGCCTCGGGGCATGGTGGGGACGACGGCGGGGCCGGAACGGGTGCAGGCGCGGTACGGCAGGGCGATCGAGCGCAGGGACGGGCGGGACTTCCCGTACTACGACGGTGATCCGCTGCCGTTGTCGATCCTGCAGTGGGTGGCGGTGATCGCCGCGTGTGCCGTCGGGTTCCTCGTCCTGAGCTTCACCCCCGCGACGGACAACGTCCAGTCGCTGGTCCCCCGGTTCCTCTTCGCCGCGATCCCCCTCGCGGTGTTCATCGCCTTCACCCGGCGGCACTGGTCGCGGATCTTCCAGCGGACCACGGGGCGGGACGTCCTCACGATGGTGGGGTTCGCGGTGGCGAACCTCATCGTGACCTTCGCGGTGGGCATCGTCGTCAAGTACGTGTTCGGCGCGAACTCGAACGGTGCGACGGACGGCATCCACGGCGCGGCCGAGGTGACGAGCTTCTACGTCGGCACGGCGATCCAGCTGTTCGGCGAGGAGCTCTTCTCGATCCTGCCGTTCCTCGCCGTGCTGTCGTTCTGCGCGCGCGGCGGGATGTCACGGAAGGGCGCGATCCTCGTGGCGTGGCTCGTGACGGCGGTCTGGTTCGGCGCCGCGCACCTGCCCACGTACGGCTGGAACCCCGTCCAGGCGTTCCTCGTCATCGGTGTCGCACGGCTCGTCCTGACGCTGGCGTACATCCGCACGAAGAACATCGCCGTCAGCACCGGCGCGCACATCATCAACGACTGGGTCCTCTTCACCTTCGCGATCGTCACGGCGGGAGCACTCCTGTGATCGGCACACTCGACGTCATCGTCCTCGACTGCGCGGACCCTCGCGCGCTCGCCCGCTTCTACGCCGAACTGCTCGGCGGCGAGATCGTCGGCTTCGACGAGGAATGGGCCGAGGTGGCCCTGCCCTTCACGGACCACCGGCCGATCCTGGCCTTCCAGCAGGTGGCGGAGTACCGCGCCCCCGAGTGGCCCGGCCAGGACGTCCCGCAGCAGAGCCACCTCGACGTGAAGGTCGACGACCTGGACGCCGGCGAGACCGCGGTCCTGGCCATCGGGGCGACGGCGACGGGCTCGGGGACGGACACGTTCCGCGTGTACCTCGACCCGGCCGGGCACCCGTTCTGCCTCATCCGTCCGAACGACTGACGGCTCGTGACGGGCATCCGCGCGGTCCTGTTCGACCTGGACGGCGTCATCCGGCACTTCCACCCGGAACACGTCGCGGCCATCGAGCGCGCGCACGACCTGTCCGCGGGAACGATCGAGGCGGTGGCGTTCGCCGCACCCCTGATCGACGAGGTGACGACCGGCCGGATCACCCGGGCAGAGTGGGTCCGGGCCGTCGGCGAGCGCATCGGCGACCATGACGCCGCCGAGGCCTGGGGCCGACAGCCGTTCACCCCCGACGCCGACGTGCTGGCCCTCGCGGACGAGCTCCGCGCCGCCGGGTACACGACGGCGGTGCTCACGAACGGCACGGACGGCATCCCGGCCGAAGTGGCCTCGTTCGGCCTGCACGACCGGGTCGACGCCGTGTTCAGCTCGCACGAGATCGGGTTCGCGAAGCCCGACGTCCGGGCGTTCCGGCACGTGCTCGACGCGCTCGACCTCGACGGACCCGAGGTGTTCTTCACCGACGACTCGGAGCGGAAGCTGGCCGGGGCGGAGGAGCTCGGCATGCGGGTCCACCACTTCACCGGGGTCGACGGACTCCGTGCTGCCCTGCGCTCGAGCGGTATCGACCTCACCGACGCCGGTGGATCCACCTACCGGGCCCACATCGACCTGCTCGCGGATGCGGTCGACGGGTTCGAGGCGGTGCTCCGGTCGGGCGACCACCGCGCCGTGGTGCCGTCCTGCCCGGGGTGGACGCTGACGGACCTCGCTGGACACCTGACGGACGTCCACCGCTGGGCCCTCGGCCAGCTCACCGGAACCGAGCCGGACGACCCGGAGCCCGCCGACCTCGCCGACCGGTTCCGCGCCGGCGCGGACCGCCTCGTGGCCGCGCTCCGCGCGCGTCCCGCAGACGCGGCGTGCAGCGCGATCTACCCACCCGACACGGCCGGCACGTGGGTACGACGGCAGCTGCACGAGACGACGATCCACCTGTGGGACGCGCAGCAGGCGGTCGGGGGCAAGCCGCGCCTCCAGGCCGACACCGCGGCCGACGGCGTGCGCGAGGTGGTCGGCGACCTGTACCCGCGCCAGGTGCGCCTCGGCCGCGTCGACCCGTTGTCGGAGACCGTCGTGTTCCGGTTCCCGGACGCCGACGGCGAGGCGGAGCTCGTCGGGACGGCGGGTGCCGGACCGGCGGTCCGGGTGACGGGGCGGGCGGAGGACCTGCTGCTCGTCCTCTGGGGCCGACGCCCGCTCGACACGGTCGCCGTGACGATCGACGGGGACCGTTCGGCACTCGACCAGGCGCTCGCGACGAAGCTGGTCCCATGACCGAGCTCCGCCCCGTCGACCTCGACCGCTGGCCCCGACGCGAACACTTCGAGCACTACCGCGACCGGGTGCCCTGCACGTGGGAGATGACCGTCGAGCTCGACGTCACGGACTTCGCTGAGACCGTGCGCGCCACGGACCGCCGCACGTACGCGTCGCAGATCTGGGCGATCGCCTCGGTGGTGAACCGGCACGCCGAGTTCCGGATGCAGCTGCTCGACGACGGGTCGCCCGCCGTCTGGGACGTGGTGCACCCGATGTTCACCGTGTTCCACCCCGACACCGAGACGTTCTCGGTGCTGACCGTGCCGTACGACGACGATCCGGCGCGCTTCCACGAGGCCGCGGTCGCCACGATGGAGCGCTACCGGGACGACCACCGGATGTTCCCGCAGGAGGACCGCCCGCGGAACGTGTTCGACATCTCGACCCTGCCGGGGGCGTCCTTCACCGGGTTCGCCCTGCACGTGCGGGACGGCTGGGACCACCTGCTGCCGATCTTCACCATCGGCCGGTACCGGTTCGTCGAGGGGCGCACCCTGATGCCGCTCGCGCTCCAGGTGAACCACGCGGTCACGGACGGCTTCCACGGGTCCCGGTTCGTCGACGAGCTCCAGACGGTGCTCGCCGAGGCGGGGTGGCTCCGCCGCTGAACGCCCCTGGTGCCCGCCGCCGCGGTCAGGTCCGGAGTTCGGTCCGCCGCGGCTTCAACCGCTCGGGGGCGTCGGTCGCCGGCGTCCACTCGCAGGTGAACGTCCCGCGGTAGCCGAACAGGAACCCGAAGACGCGGTTGTGCACCTCGAGGTCGACGTGGAACGCCTGGTCGTCGTCCGACCACGACTCGTGCAGGGTCGCGCGACCGCTGAACAGCATCGGGAAGCGGAACGCGATCGGCCCCTCGTAGAACCGCTGCGCCCCCGAGGTCAGGACGAGGCCACCGCGGTCGTCGACGGTCAGGTCGAGGTCCACCGCGAGGTGCTGGTGGGAACCGAGGTAGTCGAGCACCCGGCCGTCGACGAGCACCATCGTGGCGTCGAACCGAGCGGTCCGCCCGGGCTTGGTCGTGTAGGTCCGGACGAACGTCACCGTCTCGCGGCCGTACCGGTCGCGGTAGGGGTAGTTCTCGATCGTGAACGGCACGTCCGTCCCGACGTCCGGGACGAGGATGTTCCGCAGACGCCCGATCTGCAGGAACGGCACGGTCCACCACGGTCCCCGGCGGATCGACGTCATGACGCCGCGGCCGGTGCACGCCTCGGCGGCGTCGAGACCGACGCCGAACCTGCGGCGCATCTGCGGGTGCAGCCGCTGGAAGTCGGCGCCGAGCGCCTCCTCGAACACCGAGCTCATCGGTCGCCTCCCGGGTCGGGCAACGCTGCCAGGGTGGCGGGCGCGTCGTGCAGCTGGTCGCCTCGCCGGGTGCCACCGACGGGCGCGCGGCGGGTCCTGGAGGCGCGGGGCCGGTCCCGCCGCCACGGCTGCAGCACCGAGGTGAGCGGCCAGGCCTCCGGCTCGGCCCCGCCTTCCAGCCAGATCCGGAGCCGGTCGAAGCTCCACGCGGTCGCCCAGCCGAGGAGCGGCCGGACCACCGGGTCGAGCGGGCCCCAGCCGGAGTCGTAGTCGTAGCCGGTGACGAACCGGGTGCGCCCGTCGTCCGTCGGGACGTACCGCCAGTAGCCGCGGCCGGCCCGGATCGGCGACAGCTGGTCGTCGGTCGCGAACCGCAGCGCCGACGTGCGGGTGCCGTCCGCCCGACGTCGCTCGCCGATGCTCACGCCGGTGCCGTGCACGTCGTGCACCGGGGAGCGCCGGACGTACGTGAAGCGGGCGGCACCGTCGGCGTCCGCCGGCTCGGGGACGATCTCGGAGAAGCGGACGTCCCACCGGACGTGCTGCTCGGGGTCCTGCGTCGCCGCCCACACCCGGTCGACGTCCGCGTCGATGACCGTCTCGACGTAAATGCCGCGCTTCCCCACAGCCCGAGCGTAGGGCACGGAGCGCGCCGGGTTCGGGCAATCCGCGCGACCCGTGACCGTTCCGGTTCGCGATCCCCGGGTTCCGCGAACCGGAACGGTCACGACCCGGGGAGAACACGACCTCTACGCTGGCTCCATGACGCTGCAGTCAGCACCCCGACCACGCCGGCGGATCGGACTCGTGGGCGCCGGCGGCATCGCGGTCGCGCACGTCCCCGGGCTCCTCCGCCTGGGCGACCTCGTCGTGCACTCGCAGGACGGTGCGCCCGCGCTCGCCGCCGCCTTCGCGGACGAGGCCGCACGGGTCGGCAGCACGATCACCGTCGCCGACTCGCTCGACGAGCTGCTCGCCGCGGTCGACGTCGTCGACGTGGTCGTCCCGACACCGGCCCACGCCACCGTCGTCCGCGCGGCACTCGCGGCGGGCAGGCACGTCGTCTCCGAGAAGCCCCTCGCCCGCACCGACGCCGACGCCGACGACCTCGTCGCCCGGGCGGCGGACGCGGGCCTGCAGCTCTACCCGGCGCACGTCGTCCGCTGGTTCCCCGCGTACCGGCGGCTGCACGAGGCCGTCACCACGGGCCTCCTGGGCGACCTCGCCGTCCTGCGCTTCTCCCGCTCCGGGGCGTTCCCGACCCGAGTCGCGTGGTTCGGCGACCGGGCACAGTCCGGCGGCATCGTGATGGACCAGATGATCCACGACCTCGACATCGCCCGCTGGGTCGCCGGTCCGGTCACCCGGGTGTCCGCCGTCACCGTCCGCACGGGCGACGACGAGCACCCGGTCGAGGCCGCGCACGTCCTCCTCACGCACGCGTCCGGCGCGATCAGCCACGTCGCCGGACTCTGGGGACCACCGCACCTGGCCTTCAGCACGGAGTACTCGGTGACCGGCACGCGCGGCAGCCTGTCGCACTCGTCCCTCGCCGAGGAGGACACCCGCGCCGACCTCGCGACCCCGACCGCCGTCGACGGGTTCCTGCCGTCCGTCGACCCCGCCGAGGACCCGTACGCCCTCGAGCTCGCGGACTTCGTCGCCGCGGTCGACGGCGGGCCGCTCCCCCGCGTCAGTGCGGCGGACGGTGCCGTCGCGGTGCGCCTCGCCAACGCCGCCCTGGCGTCGATCGCGTCCGGACAACCCGTGGAGGTGACGCTGTGACCCTCCGCGTCGGCGTCCTGTCCTTCGCCCACACGCACGCGATCGGGTACCTCTCGGCGCTCGCCGCGATGCCCGACGTCGAGGTGCGCGGGACGGACCCCGGCGGCGTCTCGACCGGCACGACCCTCGGCGAACTCCGGGGCGCCGACCTCACCGGAGCGCTCGGCGTCGCGCACGCCGACACGGTCGACGACCTCCTCGCCTGGGGACCGGACGCCGTCGTGGTCACCAGCGAGAACGCGCGGCACCGCGAGTTCGTCGAACGGGCCGCCGCCGCCGGCGCACACGTGCTCTGCGAGAAGCCGCTCGCCACCTCGTGGGAGGACGGCCTCGCGATCCGCGACGCCGTGCAGCGCGCCGGGGTCACGCTGATGATGGCCTACCCGGTGCGGTTCGCGTCGGCGTTCGACCGGTTGCGGGCCACGCACGCGTCGGGTGCGCTCGGCACGGTGTTCTCGGTCCGCGGCGCGAACAACGGCATGCTGCCCCTCACGCGCGACTGGTTCACGGACCCGGCGCTGAGCGGCGGCGGCGCGATCGTCGACCACGTCGTGCACGTCGCCGACCTCGTCGACGGGCTGACCGGCGCGCGACCGGTGTCCGTCACCGCCGTCGCGAACCGCGTGCTGCACGCCGAGCGCGCACGGGCCGAGACGGCCGGGCTCGTGACGGTGACCTACGACACCGGGATGGTCGTCGCGATCGACTGCTCGTGGAGCCGCCCGGACACGGCGCCGGCGTGGGGCGGCCTGACGCTCGACGTCGCGGGGACGGGCGGCACGGTGTCGGTCGACTTCTTCGGTGCGGCGGCCAGGGGGCTCGACGCGGTCGGCGGCCGGCCGATCGAGCTGCGGTACGGGGCGGACCACGACGTGCCGATGCTGCGGACGTTCCTCGACGCGGTGCGGGACGGCGTGCAGCCCCAGCCCGACGTGCAGGTCGGGTTGCGGACGCTGTCGATCGTCCTCGCGGCGCAGGAGTCGGTGCGGACCGGCAGGACGGTGCCGGTCCCGACGGCGTGAGCGACGCGTCGCCCGGCGACCCCACTGCGGACGGGAGGCGCGTGGCGGGCCCGACCCGCGCCTCCAGTCCGTCACACGGCCGGCCGGGAGGCGCGTGGCGGCCCCGACCCGCGCCTCCGGTCCGCCACCCGGCCGGGCGGGGCATGCTGGATGCATGACCCTCGAGGAGTACGCCAACTCGTTCGGAGCCGCTGCCGACGCCTACGAGCGCGGGCGGCCGGGGTACCCGGACACGGCGGTCGACTGGCTCCTGCCGGCGGACACCCGACTCGTCGCCGACGTCGGCGCGGGGACCGGCAAGTTCACGCGGAGCCTCGTGGGACGCGCCGCCGAGGTCGTCGCCGTCGAACCGGACCCGGCGATGCGCGAACGGCTCACCGCGGTGCTGCCCGACGTGCGGGCGCTCGCGGGGACCGGCGAGTCGATCCCCCTCGCCGACGGGAGCGCCGACGCCGTGACCTTCGCGCAGGCGTGGCACTGGGTCGACCCGGTGCGGGGGTCGCAGGAGGTGGCCCGGGTCCTCCGCCCCGGCGGCGTGCTCGGTCTGGTGTGGAACGTCCGCGACGAGACCCGGCCCTGGTCCGCCCGGATCAGCGCGATCCTGTCCCAGCCCGAGTCGCGGGCGAGCGTCCAGAGCGCGCCGGTCGTCGGAGCGCCGTTCGACGGCGGCGCCGTGGAGCGGGAGCGGTTCCCGTGGGTGCACGAGCAGGACCGGTCGGCGTTCCTCGACATGGTCGCCTCGCGCAGCTACGTCATCGTGCTGCCGCCGGACGAGCGCACCGCCCTCCTCGACCGGGTGCGGCGCGTGCTCGACGACGATCCGGAGACCGCCGGGAGCGCGACCGTCCCCGTCGGCTACACCACGTACGTGCACCGGTACGTGCGTCCCTGAGCCGCAGCCGCGCTACGCTCGTGGCGATGCGCGCGACCGTGCGGGACGTGGCTGCCCTCGCCGGGGTGTCGCCGAAGACCGTCTCCAACGTCATCAACGGCGGCGTCGTGGTGCGCCCGGAGACCCGCGCACGGGTCGAGCAGGCACTCGCCGAGCTCGACTACGTGCCGAACCTGTCCGCCCGGGGTCTCCGCAACGGACGCTCGGGTGCGATCGCCCTGACGCTCCCCGAGATGGCCAGCGCCTACTCGGCCGAACTCGCGCAGTGGTTCGTCGAACTGTCGCGGGAGCGCGGTTGGACCGTGCAGCTCGACCAGACCGCGAACGACCCCGCCCGCGAGCGGGACCTCGTCTCGCGTGCCCGAGCGCACCTCGTCGACGGGTTGATCCTCAACCCGGTGTCCCTCAGCGCGAGCGTGCTGGCCTCGACCGAGGGGCTGCCCCCGACCGTCGTCATCGGCGAGGTGGAGCCCGAGCACGTCGACCAGGTGCACGTCGACAGCCGTGCCGCGGCCGAGCAGGTGACGTCGTACCTCGTCGGACGGGGCCACCGTCGGATCGCGATCGTCGGTGCCGCCCGGGACGTCGAGGCCACCGCGACGAGCGAGCTGCGGGAGCGCGGGTACCTCGCCGGCCTCGCGGCGGCGGGCATCGGTGCGGACCCGGAGCTGCGGGTCCCGCTGCCGGCGTGGTCGACCAGCGCGGCGGCATCGGCGTTCGCGGCGTGGCTCGACGAGCACCCCTTGCCCGACGCGGTGTTCGCGTTCACCGACTCGATCGCGTTCGGCGTGCTGCACGTCCTCGCCGCGCGTGGTGTGCGGGTCCCGGAGCAGGTGAGCGTGATCGGGTTCGACGACGTCGACGGGGCCGCGTACGCGATCCCCGCGCTGAGCACGGTGTCGTTCGACCGACGGGCGTTCGCGACGGCGGCGCTCGACCTCCTCACCCGGCGGATCGAGGACCGCGAGGCTCCGCCCGAGACCGTCGTGGTGCCGCACCGGATCGTCGAGCGCGCGAGCGTGGCCACGCGCTGACCGCGGCGGGCGGGCGGGCGGCGCGGCGCGGCGCGGCGCAGTGTGCGAGGTTGCGCGCAGCGTGCGACGCCCCGCGGCCCACACGGTGCGCGGAACCTCGCACGCTGCGGACCCGGCCGACCCGGCCGACCCGGGGCGGGCGGGTCCGGCGTACGCTCCGCCGCATGACCGCTGCTGACCCGTCGATGCCGACGCTCGCCGCCACCGTGCTGCAGTCGCCGGACCCCCTCGCGCTCGCCCGGTTCTACGGCGCGCTGACCGGCTGGACCGTCCACGAGGACGACCCGACCTGGGCCCGCATCCGCCCCGAGGACGGCCCGGGCCTCTCGGTGCAGTACGAACCCGCCTACGTGGCGCCCACGTGGCCCGGCACCGAGAACGCCCCCGGCATGCAGCTGCACCTCGACTTCCAGGTGGAGGACCTGCCGGCGGCGGTGACCAGGGCGGAGGGGCTCGGCGCTCGGCAGGCGGCGTTCCAGCCGCAGGACGACGTCCGCGTGCTGCTCGACCCCGACGGACACCCGTTCTGCCTGTTCCTGCCGGGCGCCTAGGGCTCAGGCCAGGGTCGGGCCGGGCCGGGGCTCGGCCGGGGGCGGGCCGGAGCTCGGCCGGGGTTCGGCCGTGCCCGGGTGGTCCGGGTCCGCCGCGGCCAGCACCGCCGCACGCGTCCGCGGGTCGCCGAGGATGCGGAAGTGCCCGCCGACCGGGACCCGCACGTTCGTCGCTCCGGCAAGCGCACTGCCCTCGGGGATGAGTGTGTCGAAGACGCCGTACACGCTGGTGATCCGGGCGTTCGCGTCGAGCTCCCGTGCGAGGCCGGCGAGCACCGGGTCGCTCGACCGGAACGCCCGCAGGTGGCGGACGGGTGCGAGCCGCGCGTACCCGGAGCCCGCGAACGGCGTCGACACCGCCACCATGCGGTCGATCCGCCCGTGGTCGTCGAGGCGCGTCATCGCGTACTTCCCGATCAGCCCGCCCTTGCTGTGCGCGACGAGCAGGACGTCGCGGAGGTCGTGCTCGTCGAGGTACGCCAGCACCTCCGCCGCGGACTCCGGCACCGGACGCAGGTTGTGCCGCAGCACCGGCAGCACGTGCACGGGGTGTCCGCGGTCGTGCAGGGCGTCCATGAGCGGACGCATGAAGTGCCAGGTCTCGTAGACGCCGGGCACGACGACGACGGGCTGGCCGTCGCCGCTCCGGTAGTCGTCGGCGGTGGTCGGCCCGAGGCTCCGCACCTGCCAGCGGATCGCGTACCACCAGTCGAGGACGGCCCACCGGGTGCGGCGGAGCAGGGAGACGTGGACGGGAGGCGCGGTGCGGTCCGTGCGCGTCCCGTCCGTCCCCGACGTGGTCGCGTCGGTCACCGCAGCCCCTCCAGGGTCTGCACGCGGCGGAACTCCCCCACGAGCCGCGCGAACGCCACCGGCTGGCGCTCCTGCACGTGGTGCGGCCCCGGCAGCTCGACGAACGCGCCGCGCGGGGCGGTGGCGGCGACCCGGGCGGACCAGTCGTGGCGCGCGATCGGGTCCTCGGTGCCACGGACGACGAGCACCGGCTGCGCAAGCTCGGCGACGGTGTCCTCGAGGCGGTAGCGGAGCATCGGTCGGAGTTCGGGCACGTACTGCCGCACGCTCCGCAGGTAGTCGGTCACGAGGACGGCGTTCATCCGGGCGCCCTCGACGAAGCCGTCCCGCCCGAGGTCGAGCGCCTGCGTGAGCAGTCGACGACGACCGGCGGCGATGACCGGACCGACGAGCACGACCGAGGCGACGACGTCCGGGTGCCGACGGGCCGCCTCGGTGACGACCTGCGTCCCCATCGACTGCCCGACGAGCACGAGGTCCCCGGCCCCGCGGGACCGCACGGCGCGGACGACGAGGTCCCCGAGCTCCGTCATGGTGAGGCGCCGGCCGGCCGCCGGGGGCCCGCCGAAGCCCGGCAGGTCGACGCTCACGGTCCGGTGCGTCGCGGCGAGCGCCCGCTGCGACCGTGCGAACGACCGGTGCGACATCCCGATGCCGTGCGCGAGCACGACCGTCGGGGCGAGGGCGTCGTGCACCCTGCCGGCGGGCGCGAGGGTGTGCAGGCGCACGGGGAGCCCGTCGATCCGGACGGTCTCGACTCTCGCGCGCACGATGCGAGGCTACGCGGACGGCGCTGTGCACAGTGACGCACCAGCGTCGTCATCGCCCACGCATAGGAGACCGGTCTGTACTCGTCCTCATGACCGAGCGCACCCCCGTGAACCCCGAGTCCCGCGAGTCCCGCGAGTCCCGCGACGACGTGGACCCCGCAGCCCACCAGCCCACCACGCCGTACCCCGCCAGCCCGGCCGGCTGGGGCGCCGCACCGACGCCCACCTCGACCGCAACGCTCGACGCCCCGGCGCCGGCACCCGAGCACCCGTACGCGACACCGGCACCCTCCGCGGGCTCGTGGAACCCGGGCGCCCCGAACGGCGCGACGCCCTGGTACGGGTCCGCGGCGACGCCCCGGCGCGGGCGCGGCCCGCGACCGCCGTGGTTCTGGCAGGTGCTGGCCGTCGGGGTCGGCCTCGCGGCGCTGCTGGTCGGCGGCGGCATCGGCTTCGCCATCGGACACGCGATCGGCGGCGGCACGAGCCAGTCCACGACGCAGGTGCCGGGCACGAACGGCGGCACGAACCAGTTCCCCGGCGGCGGCACCGGCCAGTTCCCGGGCAACGGCACGCAGGGTGGGACCGGCACCGGCTCCGGCACCGGATCGGACACGAGCGGTTCCTCCGCGAACAGCTGAGGGCTACGCTCCGACCATGCGCAAGGTCACCGCTGGACTCTTCACGTCGGTCGACGGCGTCGTGCAGGACCCGTACACCTTCCAGTACGACTCCTTCGACGACGAGCTCGGTGCGGGCATGGGCGCGTTCATGGCCCGCACCGACACCGTCCTCCTCGGCAGGAACAGCTACCTGGAGTGGTCCGAGTGGTGGCCCGCCCACCCCGACGATCCCTTCGGCCAGTGGATCAACCCGATCGAGAAGCACGTGGCGTCCACCACGCTCGGCGACGACCTGGCGTGGGAGAACAGCACCCGGATCGCGGGCGACGTCCGGGAGTTCGTCCGCGGGCTGCAGCAGCGGGACGGCGCCGACATCGCGGTGTGCGGGAGTGTCACGCTCGTCCGCAGCCTGTTGTTTGCGGGGGTCCTCGACGAACTGCAGCTCATGGTGCACCCGGCGATCGCCGGCTCGGGGCGCAGGCTCTTCGAGCCGACCGACCCGCCCACGCGCCTGCGCTTGGTCGACAGCACCGTGACGAGCAAGGGCAACGTCGTGAGCACCTACGCGCGGCTCGACGCCTGACGGAGGCAGTCCTCCCTCGCAGGCTCGGTCGGCGCGACCCGCGCAACGCTCCGCGTTGCCGCCAGCGGTTCGCGCCCGGCCGTCGAACGACTGTCCGAACCGCGCGTACCCTCGGTGGTGACCATCTCACCATCCGAGGAAGCCGGAGTCAGCATGCCCCAGGACACCCGCCCGCACGTCGTCATCGTCGGCGGTGGATTCGCCGGTGTCGCGGCCATGCGCGAGCTCGCCGACGCACCGGTGCGGGTCACCCTGGTCGACCGCCACGTCTACAACATGTTCCAGCCGCTCATGTACCAGGTGGCGACCGGTGGGCTGAACGCCGGCGACGTGACGTACTTCCTCCGGAGCCTCCGCGCGAAGCAGAGCAACGCCGAGTTCCGGCACGGGCTGCTCACCGGCATCGACCCGGTCGAGCGGGTCGCCGAGATGTCCGACGGCGAGCACCTGCACTACGACTGGCTGATCCTCGCGAACGGCGTGAACACGAGCTACTTCGGCACGCCCGGCGCGTACGAGTACGCCTACTCGATGTACTCCCGCTCGCAGGCGCTCCGCATCCGCGACGAGCTGTTCACCCGCCTCGAGGAAGCCGCCGCCAACCAGGGCCCCGACGAGATCAAGATCGTCATCGTGGGCGGTGGCGCGACCGGCGTGGAGATGGCCGGCGCGCTCGCCGAGCTCCGCGACCAGGCCCTCGTCGGCGCGTACCCCGAGATCGAACGGGGCAACATCTCGATCACCCTCGTGCACCGCAGCGGCGAGCTCCTCAAGCCGTTCGCCCCGCGGCTGCGTCGCTACGCGGCCAAGGTCCTCCGCAAGCGCGGTGTGGTCCTGCGCCTCAACACCGGCGTCTCCGAGGTCAAGCCCGACGGTGTGATGACGGCCGAGGGCGAGTTCATCCCGGCGTCGCAGGTCATCTGGGCGACCGGTGTGGCCGCGCACAAGGAGGTCTCCGGCTGGGGCATGCCGCAGACCCACGGCGGGCGCATCCAGGTGAACGACGACCTCAGCGTGAAGGGCGTCGAGCGGATCTTCTCCGCCGGTGACATCGCCGCGCAGGACGACGCCCTCGCGCAGCTCGCCCAGCCGGCGCTGCAGGGTGGTCGGCACTCGGCGCGGCAGATCGTGCGGCTGATGGCGGGCAAGCCGACCGAGCACTTCAAGTACTTCGACAAGGGCACGATGGCGACGATCGGCACGAACGCCGCGGTGGCCCAGCTCCGTGGGGGCATCACGATGGTCGGGCCCGTGGCCTGGGCGGCATGGGTGGCCGTGCACATCGCGTCGCTGCTCGGCAACGGCAACCGGCTGTCGACGCTGTCGCACTTCTTCGTGCGGTACCTCTGGTTCATGCGGAAGCGGGCGATCCCGATCGTCGGCGACGTCCGGCCCGTGCGCCCGAACGGCGACCGCGAGCCCGAGCCCTGGCAGATGCAGAAGGCGGAGTAGGCGCGCGCGGGCGCCGCGCGCCCCGCGGGCTGCGCGCGCACTTGGTGAGCAGGAATGGTCGGGTCCGGAGACGGGACCCGACCATTTCTGCTCACCAAGGGCGCGGTGGTCCGGACCGGCGCGGTGGTCCGGACCGGCGGCGGCGGTCCGGACCGGCGACGGCCTGGAGGCGCGGGGCGAGGCCGCCACGCGCCTCCAGGCCGGCGGTGGGTCGCGCTACGCCACCCGCACGTCGGAGTAGGCGCCGGCGGCGATGTCCTCGAGCAGCCCCGGCCCGGTGGGCTCCCAGCCGAGGAGCTCGCGCGTGGCCTCGGACGTCGCCGACATCTCCATGCCGAAGAACTGCCCGATGAACCCGAAGTGCGACAGCGCGTCCTGCGGATCGATCGAGGTCACCGGCAGCCCGAGCGCGTCGCCGACGGCCTCGGCGATCGCCCGGGTCGGGATCGCGGTCTCGGCGACGGCGTGCAGCTTCGTGCCCGCGGGTGCGTGCTCGAGGCCGAGCCGGACGAGCCGAGCGGCATCGGTGACGTGCACGGCGGCCCAGCTGTTCGTGCCGTCGCCGATGTAGCCGGACTCACCCCGCTCCTGGGCGGCGGCGACGATCGCGGCGATGAACCCGTGGTCGCCGGTGCCGTGCGTGGTCGGGCTGAAGCGGGCCGCGATGGTGCGCACGCCCTGCTCGACGAAGTCGAATCCGCGGTTCTCGCTGCCGCCGCGCATGCTGTCCGGGCCGACGAACGGGTTGGGGTCCGCCTCGGTCGAGGGGCGGCCCTGTGCGAGTCCGGCGACGCCCGAGGCGACGACGAACGGCCGGTCGGTGCCGACGAGCGCCTCGCCGATGGTCTCGACCGCGGCGCGTTCGCTGGCGTTCGTGGCGGCCGGGTTCGCCCAGTCGTGCTTGTTCGCGAGGTGCAGGACCCCCTCGGACGCGGCGGCCCCGCGGCGGATGGCGTCGAGGTCGTCGAGGTCACCGCGGACGACGGCGACGCCCTTCGCCTCGAGCGCGGCGGCCGACGAGTCGGAGCGGGCGAGGCCGGTGACGGTGTGTCCGGCGGCGAGGAGCTCGTCGACGGTGTGGGAGCCGATCCATCCGGAGGCCCCGGTGACGAACACGTGCATGTGCTTTCCCTTCGCAGGTGTCCACGGCGGTGATGTCATGAACTGACATCACCGTAGCACTCGATGTCAGTCGCTGTCATCAGTAGACTGCGGACATGGCGAGATGGCAACCCGGGACCCGTGAACGGCTGCAGGCCACTGCCCTGCAGCTCTTCGCGGAGCAGGGGTACGACGAGACGACGGTCGCCGAGATCGCCGCCGCGGCCGAGGTCACCGAGCGCACCTTCTTCCGACACTTCGCCGACAAGCGCGAAGTGCTGTTCGCCGGGCAGGACGACTTCCTCGGCATGTTCACCACCCCGATCGAGGCAGCACCGGCCGGCACCCCGCCCTTCGACCTCGTCCGGCTCGCGCTCGACGCCAGCGGCGCGTTCTTCCCCGACGAGCGCCGCCCGTGGTCGCGCGCACGCCAGGGCATCATCGACGGCAACCCCGCACTCGGCGAACGGGAGCTCGGGAAGCTCGCGACCCTGAAGGTCCGACTGGGTGAGGTCCTGCGCGACCGCGGCGTCCCGGAGCCCGCCGCGACCATCGCCGCCGAGACCGCCGTCACCGTGTTCCACCTGTCGTTCGCACAGTGGATCGCCGACGACGAGGACCGCCCGTTCGCCACCATCGCCCACGAACGACTCGACGCCCTGACGACCCTGGTGCACCCCGGTCGTTGAGACGGCTCTTACCTTCCGCGAGCATCATGTAACGATCCGGTCACGGCCCGACGGCCCGTGACCCCATCGACAGCATCGCGCAGGAGGCGTCCGTGGCCATCACCACGACCTCGCCGGAGCGGACCCGCACGACATCCGCGCCGGCCGACACCGACGGCAGGCACGCACGACCGACGCCCCCGCCGCCGCTCACGAACCGTGCTCCGGCGCTCGACGGGCTCCGGACGGTCGCGATCCTCATCGTGATCCTCTACCACCTGCACGTGCCGCAGTTCGAGGGCGGGTTCATCGGCGTGACGGTGTTCTTCGTGCTCTCCGGGTTCCTCATCTCGACGCTGCTCCTCGGTGAGCACCGCCGCACCGGGCGCATCCGGCTCGGGTCGTTCTGGACGAAGCGGCTCCTCCGCCTCTACCCGGCACTGCTCGCGCTCGTCATCGTCGGGCTCGCGCTGTGGAACTGGGTCGGCGACTACAAGGGCGCCTCGTTCTCCCCCGGCGAGGCGGCGTTCATCGCGCTGAGCTACACCGGCAACCTCTTCCGCTCGTACTGGGACACCACGCAGGGCGTCTTCGCGCACACGTGGAGCCTGTCGATGGAGGAGCAGTTCTACCTCGTCTGGCCGCCCGTCCTCGTGCTCCTGTTCGCACTGCGGTCGCGTCGGCGCTGGCTGATGACCGGGCTCGGCGTCGTGATCGTCGGTGCCGCAGCGGCGTCGTGGCTGAGCTACCGGACGCCGAACAGCGGCGCGACCCCGGACGTGTACTTCTCCCCCGTGCTCGGCGTCGTGCCGCTGGCGACCGGGTGCCTGCTCGCACTGCTCCTCGACGACGAGCGCTTCCGCACGTGGGCCGCCGGGATCGCCGGACACGTCGGCACCTGGCTCGGCATCGGGCTGCTCGCCGCGGTGCAGTTCTGGATCGACGACGACTGGACGCAGCACGCCTGGTCGTTCGGCGTCGTGCTCCCGGTGACCGGGCTGATCTCGGCGCTGCTCATCGGTGGCCTGGTGTCGGTGCGGTCCCCGCTGTCGGCCGCGCTCGCGTGGACGCCCGTGTCGTGGTTCGGTCGTCGCGTGTCGTACTCGGCGTACCTGTGGCACCCCGTGGTCATCGCGCTGCTCGGCACGTTCGCGATCGGGGCGTGGGGCACGGTGTGGCTCGTGGGGGCGGCGCTGCTGGTCGCGGTCGGGGCGGCCTACGCGGTCGAGGTGCCGGTCGAGCGGCTGCGGAAACGGTTCCGTGAGGCCCGGCGACTGGTCGCCGCGGACCGGTCCGCGCGCGAGACGGCGGACGCGACCGCCTGACGGACGGGAGGCGCGGGTCGGCCCCGCACCGCGCCTCCCGACCCACGGTCCGCCGGACGCGACACGACCGACGGCGCGTGCACCGCGCCTCCCGACCCGCGGCCTGCCGGACGCGACACGACCGACGGCGGCCGCACCGCGCCTCCGGGGTCCGCGTCAGCGGGTGCGACGGCTGCGTCCGACCAGCAGTCCGACGGCGCCGACCACGAGCACCAGCGCGACGACGACCGGCAACCGGAAGGCGAGCTCGGTGACGATCCCGGCGACGCCACCGCCGCCGAGCAGCACCCGACCGGCGATCCCGAGCACGGCGAGGACGACGATCGCGCCCGCGGCCACCACGACCGCGGCGTCCCACCGAGCGGGCGGCGGCATCCGACGCGGCGTGCTCCGTCGCCACCACACCACGGCCGCGACGACGAGCCCGAGCAACCCGAGGACGCTCGAACCGTCCTGCACACCGGCCCAGACCGGGTAGGCCGCCGGACCCTCGCGGAGGAACGGGATCGCCTGCACCGCCCACCCGGCCTCGTGCGAGAACGCGTCCCACACGACGTGCGTCACGCTCCCGAGGAGACAGGCGACGACGACCGCGACCGCCCGGCGGACCGGCCGGTCCCCGGCACGCGGAGGGGCCGACCAGCTCGCCGGCAGCCGCTCGCGCACGTCCGGCACGGCCGCCGCCCACGCCGGCCGCACCAGGTACCACCAGGCCACGAGGACGACCAGCGCGACCACCAGGTCGATCGTCACGACGCCCACCCACGAGTGCGCCACGACGTAGGGCGGCAGGAACGGCGCGAACAGGACGGCGTCCGGCGCCATGGCTCCGACGGCGACCGCCGCGACGGGCAGCGGGGTGCGGCGGGCGGCCAGGGCGACGACCGCGTGGCTGACGGTGAAGGGCACCACCCCAGCATCGCGGACGGCCCCGGTGGAGCGCTTCGGTCGAGCGGATGACCCAGGGGTGCCGACCGGCTGGGTGGGCGCTGCGTCGACCGTCCGTAGGCTCGGGCCGTGACCACGGAGCGCGCCGACGTCCTCGTCGTCGGCGGTGGGCCCGTCGGCCTCTTCGCCGCGGCACTCCTCGCGGCCCGCGGGCTCGAGGTCGTGGTGTGGGAACGGCGCGAGGGTGCGCCGACGGGCTCTCGCGCGATCGGGATCCACCCGCCGTCCCTCGACGCGTTCGCCGCGATCGGGCTGGACGGGCCGGTCCTCGCGGAGGCCGTCCGGGTCCGCCGCGGGGTCGCGCGCAGCCGTGGCCGGGAGCTCGGCGCCCTGACGTTCGACCACGCGTCGGCCACGCACCCGTACGTCGCGACGCTCGACCAGCACCGGACCGAGGCCCTGCTGCGGGAGCGTCTCGCGGCGGCAGCGCCGGGCGCGCTCCGGACCGGCACGGTGCTCTCGGCGCTCGAGCGGCACCCGGACCACGTCGACGCGGTCGGGACCGGCCCCGGCGGCGCGGTGGCCGTGCGGGCCCGGTTCGTCATCGGGGCGGACGGCTCGCGGAGCACCGTGCGGGACCTGCTCGGCATCGCCACCACCGGTCGCGACTACCCGGACCGCTACGCGATGGGGGACTTCGCCGACGTCGAGGACCCCGCTGCCCGGACGGACGCGCTCGTCGACGTCGGACCGGCCGGCGTGGTCGAGTCCTTCCCGTTGCCCGGCGACCGTCGTCGGTACGTCGTGCTCCTGGCGTCCTCGGACGATCCGTCGCCGAGTGCGGCGGACCTCGCGGCGATCGTGGCGGCACGCACCGGTGTCCGGCCGGACCCGACGTCCTGCAGCATGCGCAGCGGGTTCGGTGTCCGACGCCGGGAGGCCGAGCGGGTCGGCGTCGGCCGTGTCGTCCTCGCCGGGGACGCGGCGCACGAGATCAGCCCGATCGGCGGGCAGGGCATGAACCTCGGGTGGCTCGACGCGGCCGAACTCGCGCCGCTCCTCGTGGAGGCGGTCGCATCGGGCAGCGCCGGCCCGTGGCCGGAGTACGCGCGGCGGCGGCAGGCGGTCGCGCGGCGGGCGGCGCGGCAGGCGGAGGTGAACATGGCGCTCGGGCGTCCGTTCGGCCGTCCGTTCGGCAGGGTGGGTGCGGCCGGACGGGAGGCGCTGCTCCGGACGGTCCTGTCCCTCCCGACCGCGGATGCGCTGGCCGGTGTGTACGCGATGCGGTGGGCGTGACGGGTCGCGGGGGGGGCGGCGGGTCAGGCGACCAGGCGGGCGCCGGCGAGGCCGAGCTCGACGACGAGCACGAGCGACGACGCGATGACGAGTCGGAACAGCACCCGCGATGCCCGCCCGGCCAGCACGAGCAGCACCCCGAGGCCGGCGAGCGCGACGACCACGACGGTCCCGAGCACCGCGAGCACCACCCCCGCGCCCCGGACCGGATCGTCCCCGAGTACCTGACCACCGAGCACGAGCAGCGCCGCCACGACGAGCGATCCGAAAGCCGTGACGCCCGCGCCCCGGAGCCCGAGTCGGTGCGGGAACCCCCGGACCCCGGTGGCCGCGTCGTCGACCAGGTCCGGCAACACGTTCGTGCAGTGGATCGCGACGCCGAACACCGCCCCCGTCGCGATCGCCCACCACGCCGGCCGGTCGCCGTCCGGCCCGGCCGAGACCGCCACGACCGGGAGCAGCCCGAACGCGACCACGAACGGCACGACGGACCAGACCGACCGCTTGAGTCCTGCGTCGTACGCCCACCCCGCGGCCACGAGCACGAGGTGCGCGACGGCGGCGACCGGCCCGAGCAACACCGACAGGACGACGGACGCCCCGGCGGTGCCGAACGCCGCGCCACGGACGGTGCCGACGGCGATCGACCCCTGCGCCACGGGCTTGTCCGACCTGCCGACGGCACGGTCGCGATCGGCGTCGATCCAGTCGTTCGCGAGCCCGATCGAGAGCTGCCCGGCGACGACGGTCAGGGCGACGAGGACGACCGTCCACCACGCGTGCCCGACCGCCACGGCGATCACCGTCGCGAGCACGGTCACGGTGACGGTGGGCCCCGGGTGCGACGACGCGAACAGCAACCGTGCGGTCGAGGGTCGGCGTGGCCGGGTCACAGGTGCCAGCGTACGTCCGGCGCCCGCCGAGTCACTCGCCTCAGGCCTGCCGGACGCAGTCGAGCCGTTCCGGGAGCCTCGTGAAGCCGGCCGCCCGGTAGGTCGCGACGGCGCTGCCGAGGTCGCTCGGGGTGCAGACCCACGCGGTCGACGCTCCCGTCTCGCGGAGCAGTGCCGCACCGGCGACGCAGATCGCGGTCCCGTGTCCCGCACCGCGGTGGGCGGCGTGGACGCCGAGCGGCTCGATGAGTCCGGGACGGCCGCGACCGGCCGACCAGACCGTGATCCCGGCGACCGGTTCTCCGGCGTCGTCCCTGCCGAGCAGACAGCGAGCCTCCGCGAACGGTGCACCGGCGGACATCGCGGTCCAGCGCTCGTCGGTGAACGACCCGTTGTCCCAGGCCGAGCGGTGGACCGCCGTGAAATCGGACGTGTCCGCGCCGTGCACGATCTCGACGTGCAGCGACGACCCGCGCGCTCCGACCGGCGCGGCCAGGTCGAGGGACAGCGGCGTCCAGGACTCGCCGGCGCCCCATCCGGCAGCGTGCAGCGCTCCGCGCAGGGCGGTGCCGTCCGGTACCTCGATCGACGCGGGGCCGCTCGGGAGCACGCCGGTGCCGGGGTCGGAGGCGTCGGCCGCCAGGGCGCGCGCGAGGTCCGGGTCCGTCCAGCGCTCGGGGGCCACGGTCATGCGGAGCGTGGTCGGTCCGTCGAGGAAGCCGAAGGCGACGATCTGCCCGTCGACCTCCCAGATGCGCACCGCACGCGCGACCGCGTCCGCCCCCTGGCGCCACGCCCACCCGAGGTCGCCGGGGTGGAGCTGCACGAGTGCGTCGTCGCGCTGCCACGACCGCAGCGCCGCCAGGCCCCGAGCGAGGTCGGCCGGCGACGGTGACCGCACGACGGTGTCCACGTCCACGTCAACTCGCCGCCGGGACCTCCGCGCCGAACCGGTCGACGAGCTCGCGCTTGAGCACCTTGCCGCTCGGGCCGAGGGGCAGCGCGTCGAGGACGTGCACCGCCCGGGGGTACTTGTAGGCAGCGATCTCGGCGGCGACGAAGTCGATCAGCTCCTGCGGCGTCGCCGTCGCCTCGGCACGGAGCACCACGGCCGCCTCGATCTCCTGCCCGTGGAGCTCGTGCGGCACGCCGAACACCGCGGCCATCGTGACGTCGGGGTGGGTCGCGAGGACCTCCTCCACCTGCCGCGGGTACACGTTGTAGCCGTTGCGGATGATCATGTCCTTCGTCCGGTCGACGATCGTCAGGTAGCCGTCGTCGTCCTTCGTCCCGAGGTCGCCCGTCCGGAACCACCCGTCGACGATCGCGGCGGCGGTGTCCTCGGGACGGTCGAGGTACCCGTTCATGAGGTTGTGCCCGCGGATGACGAGCTCGCCGATCTCGCCGTGGGGCAGCATCACGATCGCGTCGTGCTGCTCCGGGTCGGCGATCTCGACGTCGACGCCCCACACCGGGGTGCCGATCGTACCGGGGCGCGGCGGCCGTCCGACGTGGTTGAAGGTCGCGACCGGCGAGGTCTCGGTGAGGCCGTAGCCCTCGTGGATCGGCGCGTCGTAGACGTCCTGGAACCGCTCGAGGACCGCCAGGGGCAGCGAGGCGCCGCCGGAGATCGCGTACCGCAGCGTCGGACGGGCATCGGAGCGGGTCGCCGCGTCGAGCAGCGCCATGTACATCGTCGGGACGCCCATGAAGATGCCGCACCCGTGCTCGACCATCGCGGCGAGCGCCGTGTCGCCGTCGAACTTCGGCAGCATGACGATCGTCGCGCCGACCCGGAAGCCGGTGTTCATCGTGCAGGTCTGCCCGAAGGTGTGGAACAGCGGCAGGGCGCCGAGCAGGACGTCCCCGCGGTGCATGTCGAACGTCGTCATCAGGTTCGTGTTGACCTGTTCGAGCAGCGAGAAGTGCGACCCCTCCGCGCCCTTGGGCTTGCCGGTGGTGCCGCTCGTGTAGAGGATCGTCGCGGTGTCGAACGGGTGCCGGGGGACGTAGGTGTCGAGCGGTTCCGCCTGCTGCGCGAGCGCTTCGAGTCGGTCCGGGGAGTCGGCCGGGGCGAGCACCGTCACCACGTCGACCTCGGCGAGCTCGGCACCGGCCGCGCCCTCGCCGAGCAGCGGTGCGGCGCAGACGAGCAGCGAGGCGCCGCTGTCGCGCAGGACGTACTCGATCTCGCGTCGCTTGAGCAGCGCGTGCACGGGGACCGCCACGGCGCCGAGCGCGAGGGTCGCGTAGTAGACCCGCGGGAAGTCCTCGACGTTCGGGACGAGCATCGCCACACGGTCGCCCGGTCCCACGCCGCGGGCCCGCAGCGCACCGGCGTACGCGAGCGTCTGGCTCCAGAGCTCGGCGTAGGTGGTGTGCCGGTCGCCGACGATGACGGCGACGTCGTCCGGGTACCGCGCTGCGGACTCGGCGAGGATCGCTGCGACCGAGGCGGTGGCGCTGGTGTGGTGGGTGGCGGTCATGACCGGTCTCCGTCTCCGTCGACGACTTCTCGGCCCGATCCTACGGCCGCGGTCGCTTCCGGATCCGGCCCCCGTTCAGGCGGGAGCCCGCACGCCCAGACGTCGCCGGCCCACCACGCCCGACGCCAGCGCGATGCCGAGCAGCACCACGAGTCCCCCGACCGGCTCGTTCCACCGGACGTGCTCGCCGAGGACCAGCACGCCGAGCACCACCCCGACGACGGGCGTCAGGTAGGTGACCGTCGAGGCGCGACCCGCTCCCCACGCCTGCACCAGCCGCGTGTTCCAGGCGTAGGCCAGCCCCGTGCCCACGCAACCGAGTGCGACCATCGCCCCCACGATCCTCCAGTCCAGCCGTACCGGACCCGTGGCGATGACGGGCGCGACCAGCAGGAGCAGTCCGGAGGCCAGCGTCAGCTGCACCGTCGCGAGGGTGACCGGGTCATACGCGCTGCCGACCGCCACCCGGCGCAGGTACGCGAGGCCGATGCCGTAGCACGCGGTCATCCCGAGCAGCGCGACCTGCCCCGGCACGCTCGCCAGCACCTCCGGGTCCCCGATGACGTTCCACGGACCGACCAGCACCAGGACGCCGACGATCCCGAGCACGATGCCCGCGACCTGCCGTCCGCGGAGCCGCTCGGACGGCACGAGCACCGCGAGGGCCGCCAACGTCATGATCGGCGTCGTCGCGTTGTAGATGCTCGCGAGACCGGACGGCACGGTCTGCTCCGCCCACGCCATGAGCGACGACGGCACCGCGTTGAGGAACACCGACACCACGAGCAGGTGTCCCCAGACCCGTGGCTCCCGCGGCCAGCGCCGGCGGGTCGCGAGCAGGACCGCGACGAGCGTGAGCGCGCCGAGGACCGTGCGCACCGTGGCGACCTGCTGCGGTGCCAGCCCGTCGAGCCCGATCTTCGCGAACAGGAAGCTCGAGCCCCAGGTCAGTGCCACGAGGAGGTAGAGGACCGCGTTCATGTCGCCTAGTGTCGACATCCTCGGCGCATGCGGCAAACGCATGTCGCTCATGAACGGATGAGGAAGACGCATGACCGTCTCGGTGCCCCAGCTACGCGCGTTCGTCGCCACCGTCGACGCCGGCTCCTTCACGGGCGCGGCGTCCACGCTCGGCGTCGGGCAGTCCGCCGTGTCGCACGCCCTCGCGGGTCTCGAGCGCGAGGTGGGCGGTCCGGTGATCCGGCGCGGGGCGGCCGCCGTCACGACGCCCCTCGGCGACCGTCTGCTGGCCCACGCCCGCAGCGTGCTCGCCTCCGTCGAGGCCCTGGAGGCAGTGGTCCGGCCCGCCACGGCGCGCGGCACCGTGCGCCTCGCGGCCGTCCCCACCGTCTGCCAGGGCCTGCTGCCTCGGCTCCGCGAGCTGTGGGCGGTGACACTGCCGGACGTCGACGTGCAGGTCTACGAGGGAGACGACGACGAGATGCCCGAGTGGCTCGAGGCCGGCACGGTCGACGCCGCCGTGCTCGTCGACCCGACGCCGGTGCCACCGGGCGGTGTGGTCGTCGCGCAGGACGAGATGGCCGCGGTGGTCCGCCGCGACCACCCGCTCGCCGACCTCCCCGCGCTGACGCTCGACGACCTGCACGAGGACGGGCTCGTCGCGGGCGGTGGCGGGTGCGAGCACCAGATCCAGCGGCTGCACGAACTCGACGGGCAGCCGTTCCGGTACGCCCACCGGGTGCGGGAGATGAGCACCATGTTCGGGATGATCGAGCGGGGCGAGGGCGTGTCCATCGTGCCGACGCTCGGGCGGGGGATGCTGCCGCCGGACCTCGTCATGGTGCCGATGGCCCGGCGGCTCTCACGGACGCTCGTGCTGAGCGGACCGACGTCCCGCGAGTGGCACCCGCTGGCGAGGGCGCTCGTCCACGCGGTCTGACCCGGTCCCGCAGGTTGCATTTGCAAGTGCAACCGCCGCACGGTGGCAGTGGACTGCACACCGCAGCCGTACCGACGAACGGAGGCCGCCATGCACGCCGTGACCACCACCGGTCGAGCGGTACCGATCGACGAGGTCGCGCGGCACGAGGCGGCGGACGTCGTGTCCGCAGCCGGCGACCGACGGGTGACCGCCGTCACGATGGCGCTCGACGACGGCTCCTCGATCGCTCTCCCCAGCAGACTCGGCACCTTCCTCGCCGACCTCGTCGAGAGCATGGCCGGCGGCGCAGCCGTGTCGACGAGGGTGCTCCCCGACGAGATGACCACGACCGTCGCGGCCGACGTGATCGGGGTCTCGTGGCCGACCCTCGTGAAGATGATCGATCGCGGCGAGATCGCGGCGCACCGCGTGGGTACGCACGGGCGCCTCCGACGCGACGACGTCCTCGCGGCGCGCGCTGCACGACGGCGCGTGCGTCAGGCCGCCGCACAGGAGCTCCTCGAAGCAGGCGAAGCGTTCGACTGACACCGCGCGGACCACTACGGTTCGCCGAGACCGTCCGGACCCTCCGCCGGAAGCACCCCACGCTCCCGGGCGGGGCCGTGACCCGACTGCGCGCAGCGGTCCTCGGCGCGGTGGACGAGCTCGTCGAGGACTTCGACGCCACGGTGGCGTACGGCGGACCGGACCCGGACGACCGCCACGTGCACGCAGCCGCCGAGGCATGTCGCGCCCACGTCCTGCTCACCGACGACCGGGGGTTCGCCTCGGACGACGCCGCGAACTACGAGGTGTACCGCTCGGACGACTTCTTCGTGCTCGTGGACGACTCGGCACCGGCGGCGGTGCGTGACGTGGTGCGTCAGCAGACGCGCTACTGGGCATCACGTCCGGACGAGAAGCGTCGCGGGCTCGCCGACGCGCTGCGCGACGCGGGGTGCCCCGCGTTCGCCGCCCGGGTCGAGTCACACCTGCGGGTCCTCGCCGGCGGGGAACGGCCCGCACCGGAGCGCATCCGCTGACCCGGTACGGAGGCGACAGCGGCAGGATGGGGCGATGGCCGAGACGCATGTGAAGACCTTCGCCTCCCCCGACGAGGCCGCCGCCGAGGCAGCCGGTCTGGACTGGCTCGCCGAGGCCGAACCCGACGGCGGCACCCGGATCGCCCGCGTGCTCGGTCGACCCCGCCCGACGGTCCTCGACCTCGAGCTGATCCCGGACGGTTCGCCGTCGACACGGCAGGCCGAGCGGTTCGGGCGGTCCCTGGCGCACACCCACGCCGCGGGCGCCGAGCACTGGGGCGCGCCGCCCTCCGGCTGGCCGACGGGCACGCCCCTGCGGATGGGACGCTCCCGCACGCCGTTCGTCGCCGCGGCGGACGCACCGGCGAGCTGGGGCGAGTTCTGCGCGGAGTACCGGATCCGCGACTTCGTCCGCCGCATCGTCGACGCCGGCGGGTTCGACCACGCCCAGGCAGCCGTGTTCGACCGGGTCGCCGACCGGGTCCAGGACGGGACGCTCGGGTCACCGCAGCCGAAGCTCGTCGGGGACCGGCCGGCGAGACTGCACGGCGACCTCTGGGCGGGCAACGTGCTCTGGCCGACGGAGGCGGAGCCGGTCGACGGCACGACGCCCACGGGAGCGGTGCTCATCGACCCCATCGCGCACGGCGGGCACGCCGAGACGGACCTGGCGCTCCTCGGACTCTTCGGACTCCCCCGGCTCGAGGCCGTGCTCGCTGCCTACGACGCCGAGTCCCCGCTCGCCGCCGGGTGGCAGGAGCGGGTCGAGCTGCACCAGCTCGCGCCGCTGCTCCTGCACGTGTTCCTGTTCGGCGGCTCGTACACGGGGGCGGCGCTGCGCGCGGCGCAGCGGTACGCGTGAACTGCGCGCCGCGCGTCTTAGGGCGCGCATAGCCGACGCAGGGTGACAGTCGGGGAACGCCCGGAATCCTCACTGCCATGACCACGTACCCGATACCCGTGACCGATCGACGCGAGACCGCGCGCACCGACGCGCGGGATCGGCGCCGCAAGCCCGTCGCCCGCCTGTTCCTCGGCGAGCGCGAGGACGCCCGCTGGCTCCGGCCCGCGTTCTGGGCGCTCCTCGCCGTGACCGCCGTGGTGTACCTCTGGGACCTCAGCGTCTCCGGGTACGCGAACAGCTTCTACGCCGCCGCTGTGCAGGCCGGCACGAAGTCGTGGGAGGCGTTCTTCTTCGGCTCCCTCGACTCGTCGAACTTCATCACGGTGGACAAGCCCCCGGCCTCGCTGTGGGTGATGGTGCTGTCCGCCCGGCTGTTCGGCTTCTCGAGCTTCAGCCTCCTGCTCCCCCAGGCCCTCATGGCCGTCGGGTCCGTCGCGCTCGTGTGGGGCACGGTCCGCCGCACGCTCGCCCGGCTCGGGGCCACCACGGCGAACGTCGGCGCGCTGCTCGCGGGCTTCGTCGTCGCGGCGACCCCGGCCGCCGCGCTGATGTTCCGGTTCGACAACCCGGACGCGCTGCTCGTCCTCCTCATGACCGCCGGCGCGTACTGCACCGTGCGGGCGCTCCCGAGGGGCAGCTGGAAGTGGATCGCCCTCGCCGGGGTCGCCCTCGGGTTCGCCTTCCTGACGAAGATGCTGCAGGGGCTGCTCGTCCTGCCGGCGTTCGGCCTCGTGTACCTGTTCGGCGCTCGCACCACCTGGGGCCGGCGTGCCGTCGGCCTGCTCGTCGCCGCCGGGTCCCTCGTCGTCGCCGCCGGCTGGTGGGTGGTCGCCGTGTGGCTGTGGCCCGCCGAGTCCCGCCCCTACATCGGCGGCTCGACGAACAACACCGTGCTCGACCTCGTGTTCGGCTACAACGGCCTCGGTCGGATCTTCGGCGGCTCGGGCAACGGCGGCGGAGGCGGCGGCATGACCGGCGGCACCGCGGGCGGTTCGTTCGGCGGGTCGACGGGTCTGAACCGGCTGTTCTCGTCCGAGATGGGCCTCGAGATCTCGTGGCTCCTGCCCGCCGCACTCATCGCGCTGATCGTCGGCCTGGTCGTCGTCGGCCGCCGTCACCTGGCCGACCCGGCCCGCGCCGGACTCGTGCTCTGGGGTGGCTGGCTGCTCGTCACCGGACTCGTCTTCTCGTACATGTCCGGCACGATCCACCCGTACTACACGGTCGCGCTGGCCCCGGCGATCGCCGGACTCGTCGGCACCGGCGGCGCGCTGCTCTGGCACGCACGGGAGCGCTTCACCGGCCGCATCGGTCTGGCCGCGATGATCGGCATCACGGCCTTCTGGGGCTGGTGCCTGCTCAACGAGAACCCGACGTGGCTGCCCTGGCTCCGCTGGGTGATGCTGGCCGGCGGCCTGCTGTCGGCAGCGCTCGTCGTGATGGGCAGTGTGCCGTCGCTCCGCAGGCTCGTCACGATCGGCGTCCTCGCCGGCACCCTGTTCGGGCTCAGCGGCACCACGGCCTACGCCCTCGCCACGACGACCGTCGCGCACTCCGGTTCGATCCCGAGCGTCGGTCCGGCGGGCAGCAGCACCGGCGGCATGGGCGGCGGTGGCACGGGTGGCATGCCGGGAGGCGCGGGTGGACCCGGCGGGTCGACCTCCGGTTCCGAGAGCGGCGGCTCCACCTCCGACGACGGCTCCCAGCAGGGTCCCGGCGGGACCCCGCCGGAGGGCATGAGCGGCGAGGCGCCGGAGGGTGCCGACGGGACGGCGCCCGGTGGCGCCTCCGGGACCACCGAGGGCTCGACCGGGACCGACGGCACCGCCGAGGGATCGACCGACGGCGCCCCGAGCGGCATGGGCGGTGGCGGGTCGACGACCTCGTCGGCGTTGCAGAAGCTGCTCGAGGCGTCCGACGCCAAGTGGGCCGCGGCGGTCAACGGCTCGCAGTCGGCCGCACAGCTCGAACTCGACACCGACACGGCCGTGATGGCGATCGGTGGCTGGTCGAGCGACCCGGCACCGACGCTCGCCCAGTTCCACGCGTACGTCGCCGACGGGGACATCGGGTACTACGTGTCCTCCGGCTCGGGCGGCGGCGGCATGGGCGGCGGATCGTCCACGGCGTCGGCCATCCAGGAGTGGGTCGCGGCGAACTACGAGTCCACGACGGTCGGCGGGCAGACCGTCTACGACCTGAGCGGCACGAAGTGATCGACGACGAGGGCGCGGTGGATAGGCTCGCGGGCGTGACCGGGCAACCGCTGCAGCGCACCGACGGCTCACCCGTCCGCGCCCTCGTCGTCGACGACGAGCACGCCCTCGCGGACGCCGTCGCCCTCGCGTTCGCGGGCGACGGCTGGGAGGTGCGGGCCGTGCACCGCGGGCGCGACGTGCTGTTCGCCGCCCGGGACTTCCGACCCGACGTGGTCGTCCTCGACGTGATGCTCCCGGACATCGACGGGTTCGAGGTGCTCGAACGGCTCCGGGACGCCCGGGACGACGTGCGGGTGCTGTTCCTCACGGCGCGGGACGCCCCCGAGGACCGGCTCGCCGGACTCACGGGCGGCGGCGACGACTACCTGACCAAGCCCTTCGGGATCGACGAGCTGCTCGTCCGGGCGCGGATCCTGGCCCGGACGTCGCCCCGGGTCGCGGCCGTGGGGAGTCCGACCGCGACGAGCGTCGGCGACCTCCGGCTCGACGAGGACGCCAGGACGGTCACGCGCGCCGGTGAACCGATCGACCTCACCCCGACCGAGTACGAGCTGCTGCGGCACCTCGCACGGAACGCCAACCGCGTGCTCTCCCGGGAGCAACTCCTGGCGAACGTCTGGGGGATGGACTTCGGCACGTCGTCCAACCTCGTGGACATGTACGTGTCGTACTTGCGGAAAAAGCTCGACGCCGGACGCGAGCCGATGCTGCAGACCGTCCGCGGAGCTGGGTACGTGCTCCGGCCGACGACGTGAGCCGACCGCGGACCGCGAGCCGCGCCTCCCGGGCCCGGAACGGAACCGACCGTCGGCGGCGCGTGCCGTCGCTGCGGTGGCGGATCGTGGCGGCCGTGGCGCTGCTGCTCGTCGCGACCAACGTCGTCGTCGGAGCGGTGACGGTCGTCGCGTTCCGCGGGTACCTGGTCGACCGGCTCGACGCAGAACTCGCGACCGCGGCCGAGCGGACCGTCGGCGGACCGGACGGCGAACGGCCACCGCCCCCGTCGACCGGCACCGGCTCCGGCTCGGACCCGGACAACGCGTTCATCGGCGCTCCCGGACAGTCCGCCGGCACCGTCGTCGCGATCCTGCGCGACGGCGCGACCGTCCTCGGCGGGTACACGGACAGCAGCGGTCGGCAGCACGGGCTGTCCTCGGCGCAGGAGGCGACCCTGTCGCGCATCGCCAGCGACGGCGACCCCGTGACGGTCGACCTGGGGAAGCTCGGCACCTACCGGGCGCAGGCCGTCGGCGACGACGGCGACGTCTTCGTGACAGCGCTGCCGCTCGGCGACCTCGACGCCGCCATCGGCCGCCTCCTGCTCGTCATCGGTGTCGTGACGGTCGTCGGGCTGCTCGTCGCGGCCTGGGCGCTGACCCTGCTCGTCCGGCGATCGCTCCGCCCGCTCGAACGGGTGGCGGCCGTGGCGTCCGACGTCACCGAGCTCGACCTGGAGCGCGGGGACACCGACATCCCGGTGCGGGTCTCAGCCGGGGACCTCGCGGCGAACCGCGAGGTCGAGCAGGTCGGCACCGCGCTCAACCGCCTCCTCGGTCACGTCGCCCGGGCGCTCACGGTCCGACGCGAGGCCGAGACGGGCATGCGGACGTTCGTAGCCGACGCCTCGCACGAGCTGCGGACCCCGATCGCGACCGTGCGGGCGTACGCCGAGCTCTCGGCGTCGTTGGACGACCCCGACGCGGTCCGCCGCAACGTCGACCGGATCGGGCGCGAGGCGGTGCGGATGGGCGACCTCGTGGAAGAGCTGCTCCTGCTCGCTCGTCTCGACGCCGTCGCCCTGGCGTCCGGCCCGGCACCGGCGCGCGAGCCGGTCGACCTGACGTCGATCGTCGTCGAGGCGACGATGGACGCGCGCGCGACCGCACCCGGGCACCGGTGGACGCTGCAGGTGCTGGACGACCACCCGCTCGTGGTGTCCGGGGACGCGACGCAGCTGCGGCGGGTCGTGACGAACCTGCTGGCGAACGCGCGGACGCACACGCCGGAGGGCACGTCCGTGGTGGTCTCCCTGCAGCGGACCGGCGACGTCGTGCGTCTCGTGGTCGCGAACGACGGACCTGTCATCCCCGCCGAGGTGCTCCCGACGCTGTTCGACCGGTTCACCCGCGGCGAGGCGTCACGGTCCCGCGAGCACGGCACGAGCGGCCTCGGGCTGGCGATCGTCCGGGCCGTCGTGTCCGCGCACGACGGGCTCGTCCGGGTCGCCTCGGAGCCGGGACGGACGGCGTTCACGGTCGATCTGCCGGGTCGGACACCGGACGCCGGCTGACCGGGCCGGTTCGCTCGGGAGCGGCCGAGCAACTAGGTTCGGACGGTGCCCTCACGACTGTCCGCACTCGCCGGTGACCTCCGCATCCGGGCAGGAGTGGCGGCCGTGGTCCTGCTCTGGGCCCTCTACCAGTGCTTCTGGAACATCGGCGGGCCCAACATCACCGGCGACGAGGACATCTACCTCCGCGCCGGGTGGCAGTACGTGCACGGCGACTTCTCGTTCAACCGCGAGCACCCCCCGACCGCGAAGTACCTGTTCGGTCTCGCCCAGCTCGTCGCCGGGCAGGGGCCGATCGGTCCGCGGGTGCTCGTCGCCCTGCTCACCTTCGGCGTCGGCGTCGCGCTGTACTGGTGGCTGCGGCGCGAGATCGGCTACTGGGGCGCCCTGCTCGCCGCCGCCCTCTGGTGGCTGACGCCGCGCGGTGGTGCCGGTCCGCGCGTCGACCGTCTGGCACTGCTCGACCCGGTGATGACCGCGTTCGCCGTGCTCGCGGTGGCCACGGCGTGGGTGTGGATGCGCGGCGACCGGTGGTGGCTCGCGCCCGTGTCCGGTGCGCTGATGGCCCTGTCGGTGACGTCGAAGGTCTCCACCGTGGTGCTGCTGCCGGTGTTCCTGCTGCTGCCCGTGCTGTTCCGGGCCTGGCGTCGACTGCTCGTCGGCGGCGCGATGTGGGCGGCCGCGTTCGGGCTGGTGTTCGTCGTGTCGTACGTGCCGATGGGGATCCGGTCCGCGATCCGGTACATGATCGAGTTCCAGGAGGGGCAGAACACCACCGGCCACCCGATCACCATCGGCGGCACCGTCTACCGGTTCGCCCCGTGGTGGGCGAACCTGCACTTCATGGAGGCCGGCACGGGGGTGCTGCTGCTCGTCGTCCTCGCGGTCGGGGTCGTCGCAGCGCTGGCGATCCGGGCCGACCGGCTCGTCGCGTACGTCGGCATCGCCCTGGCGCTGCTCGTGGGCTTCTACGTGGTCGTCGCGAAGATCGCGCTGCCCACGTACTACTCGGCGTGGATGCCGTTCCTGCTCGTCCTGGCCGCGATCGGGCTGGCGCGACTGCCGCGTGTGCCGGTGCGGCGGGCGGTCCCGGTCGCGACGGCGCTGTCGCTCGTGCTGGTCGTCTCGCTCGTCGTGCCGTCCGTCCGGCTCAGCCAGGACATCGCACGCCAGCACCCGACGGGCATCGCGCTGCTCGGGGACTACCTCGAGGAACAGCACGTGCCCGACGGCAAGATCCTGTTCGTGTCGGCGACCCCGGGGCTCTTCGTGCCGTACGTCGCCGAGCGCGGCACCACCCGGGCCGACCAGGGGCCGTACGTCGCGATCGTGGTCGGGAACGACCGACGCTTCCCGCCGTCCGGGGCCGTGACGCAGCTGTTCGACTCCGAGCGGTCGCGGTTCTCGGTCGCCGAGGTCGGCGGACTCCAGGTGTGGCTGCCGAAGGACGGGCGGGTCGTCCTGCAGTCGGGAGCGCTCACCGTCCAGGGCTGACCCGCAGCTCGGCCGCCGGTGGGCTCGCGGCCAGCACCTCGGCCGCCGGTGGGTGCGCGGCCAGCACTGAGGCCGTCCGCGCCGTCTGGCACACTGGACGGGAACGGACGGGGGCCCGCATGCCGAACGACTTCGCACGACTGCCGGAGCGGCCGCGCGCCGACGACCTCGTGGTCGAGGTGCCCGCGTTCGAGGACGACCGGCCTCAGCCCGAGCCCGCGCCGCCGGCCGCAGTCCCGGAGCTCGTCGCGGCGACCGAGTTCGCCCGGACGTCGCACGCGCCGGCCACGATCCGGCGGACACAGGTGCGCGCCGGGGTCTGGATCGCGGGCGTCCCCATCGCGGTGCTTGCGGTCATCGCGGTCGTGCAGGTGCTGTTCGCGCGCTGAGGCGTCGGGACGCCAGGACGCCGAGCTCGGCACTCGGCGGGAGCTTGCCTCGTCCGCGCCGAGGGTGTCCCGATCGTCAGACGATCGTCCAACGTCCCGCCCGATCGCGTGCGATCGAGCGGCGACCGTCGCAGGCTGGTCCACGTCCGAGCAAGACGACCCGAACGGGTCACCACTGCAGAGATGGGATCGAAGACCATGAAGTCCTTCAAGTCCAAGACCGTGAAGACCCTCGCCGGCACCGCCCTCGGCGGCGCCGTCCTCGCCGGAGCGCTCGTCGCCGCTCCGGCCCAGGCGGCCACCCCCGCCCCGACAGCCTCGCAGTCGAGCAGCGTCGACGGCAGCGGGAACGTCAACGTCAACCTCGACCCGGTCGCGATCGTCAACGCGATCCGCGACGCGGTGAACGACCAGAGCGACCGCGGCGGTGCCGTCCAGGCGGCACTCGACGTCGGCTACTGGAACGCCGGCAACCCGGACCGCCTCACCGTCGCGGTCGTGAACAAGAACCAGGACATCTCGGTCGAGGGCGACGTCGCGGACGCCCAGTCCATCGACATCAAGGGCGGAAACTACGTCATCTACTGGTTCAAGGGTCCCGGCCGCATCACCAACAACGGTGACGGCGGCTGGCTGAACTGGGGTGCGTTCGGCAACATCGAGCGCATCGACAACGTCATCAGCGTGAACGGCGGCTGATCCCCCCTCCCGTTCGACGCCCCCTGGGACCTCGGTCTCAGGGGGCGTCGTCGTGCACGGCGGCGCCGAGTTCCCGGGACCCGCGAACCGTACGAGCGACGCCACGCACCTCGCAGCGCGACCGGATCCAGCCCTTCACGAAGGCGACGGACACCATCGCCGTGCGGTTCGGTGCCCTCCACGAGCGCATCAGCCGACCGAGGTGCCACGCCACGGCCTGCCTGCTGTAGGACGTCTCGCGTGCGATCTCGTCGTTCGACAGACCTCGCGCGGCGAGGGCGAGCATGGTCTCCTCGGTCTCGTCGAGCCCCGGGACCTGCGCGACGAGGTCGATCTCACCGGTCGTGATCTCCGGGGCGAGCGAGGTCTCCTCCGCCGCCGAGGCCACGGGTGCGGACGCCCGACGCCGTTCGTGTGCCCAGGCCTCCGCCCAGCAGGAGCCGAGCTCGTGCGCCACGAGCGACGCACGACTCATCGCGAGCATCGTTCGGCCGGCGTGGTCGACGGTCACCCCGCCGTCGCGCACCACCGAGTGCATGACGACGGCGAACACGCGGATCGCGGGCAGCGCTCCCCGGAGCACGACGGAGACGTCCACCCGCGGGTCCTCGGCGCTCGCCGCCGCCACCGCCCGCAGCCGCGCGAGGCACCCGGCATCGACGGGCTCCCCGTGCTCGACCGCCCGGAGCGCAGCGGGGAGCACGAGCGGGACGATCTGCTCGTAGCGCTGTCGGAGCCAGTCGTGTCCGGCCGGCCGGATGCCGTGGAGCGGCGGAGCGAGCAGGAGCTCCTGGAACTCCTCGCACCGTTCGTCGAGCGCCAGGCCCAACCGTTCCCCCGGCAGCAACGCTGCGGTCCGGTGCGGGTCGTCCTGTGCGGCCACGGCGCCTCCTCGTCAGCACCCGTCGCCCTGACCGACGGGTGTCGCGCTCCTGACGGTACCGATGCACGTCGCGATCGGTTCGCCGTCGGACGTGAACGGTCGCCGAACACCCTCCAGCGTTCTTAGCCGCGGCACAGCGGGCTGCTGCTGTCCCCGTATGCCCGGTCCCGAGCATGAGCACCATGACGGAGACGAACCACACCCTCGACATCGACATCGTCGTCCCCTGCTTCAACGAGCAGGACACGCTCGCCGCCCACGTCCGCCGCTTGCACACCTTCTGCCGGACGTCGCTCCGGAACACCTGGCGCATCACGATCGCGGACAACGCCTCGACCGACGACACCGCGCGGATCGCCGACGACCTCGCCGCGATGCTGCCCGACGTGCAGGCGGTGCACCTGCCGGAGAAGGGCCGGGGCCGTGCGCTCAAGGCCGTCTGGGCAGCGTCGCCGGCCACCGTGCTGGTGTACGTCGACGAGGACCTCTCCACCGACCTCGCCGCGCTCGAGCCCCTCGTCGCCCCGCTGCTGTCCGGGCACTCGGACGTGGCGATCGGCACCCGGTTGGCAGGTTCGTCACGTGTGGTGCGCGGCGGGAAGCGCGAGTTCATCTCCCGCTCGTACAACCTGCTGCTCCGCACCACGATGGGGGTGTCCTTCTCGGACGCGCAGTGCGGCTTCAAGGCGATCACCCGGCAGGCCGCGGAACACGTCCTGCCACTGTGCGAGGACGACGCGTGGTTCTTCGACACCGAGCTGCTCGTGCTGGCCGAGCACGCCGGACTGCGGATCCACGAGGTCCCGGTCGACTGGGTGGACGACGTGAACTCGTCGGTGCACATCGCCTCGACCGCGACCGAGGACCTCAAGGGGATGTGGCGGGTCTCCCGCGGGCTCGCGACCGGACGGGTGCCGATCGGCGCCGTGTACGACGCCATCGGCCGCCGTCCGTTCACGCCGCCGCACGTCGGGATCGTCGGGCAGGTGCTGCGCTTCGGGGCGATCGGCGTGCTGTCGACGATCGCGTTCGCCGTGCTCTACGCCCTGTTCCGCCCGGCGATCGGTGCCCAGACGGCGGACTTCCTGGCGCTCCTGGTCACCGCGATCGGCAACACGGCGCTCAACCGACGCTTCACGTTCGGGGTTCGGGGACGTGCCGGCGCGGGGCGGCACCACGTGCAGGGGCTGGTGGTGTTCGGGATCGCGTGGGCGATCACGTCCGGGTCGCTGGTGATCCTGCACTCGGCGGCACCGGGATCGTCGCACGGTGCGGAGATCGTGGTGCTCACAGCCGCGAACCTCGTGGCGACGCTGGTCCGCTTCGTCCTGTTCAAGGCGTGGGTGTTCCGGTCCCGGCGTCGTCCGGAGCTCATCCGGCCGGGCACGACCCCGGCGGCGGACGCGAGCACGGCGGCGACCGAGCCGATCGCGGTCGACGAGCGCCACGCCGCCTGACGCCGGCGGCCGGCGGCCCGGCCGGCCCGCGGCCGCCGCGCGGCCCGCGGCCGGGCCGGGCGTTCGCACAACGGAAGTCACTTCGCGCCACGGGGACCCGCGGCGCGGAGTGACTTTCGTTGTGCGGAAGCGAACCGCGCCGCACCCCGGCCGCACCCGCGCCGCACACCCCGCCGCGCCCGCGCCGCGCACCCCGGCCCCGCGGTGTTGCGCGGGCGGTATACCGCGCCGTAGCATCGCCTCACCGCACCACAACCCCACAGGGCCCGACTGCCACCATCGGTCTGCCCGCGGCGAGCGCTCCACTGATGCAGCCTGGCCGTCCGCTGCCGGCAACGCCCCACTGGACCTGCACACGTGAACCCCTCCTCCTTCGGTCTCTACGACCCTGCCCGCGAATCGAGCGACTGCGGCGTCGGTTTCATCACCCGACTCGACGGGACGCCGAGCCACGACGTCATCCGCAAGGGCGACGAAGCGCTGTGCGCCATCCCCCACCGCGGCGGCAAGTCCGCCGAGGGTGTCGGTGACGGCGCGGGCGTGAGCATCGACCTGTCGGTGGAGTTCTTCAGCGCGATCACCGGCGAGGAGCTCCGCGCGGGCCACTTCGGCGTCGCGAACTGCTTCGTGCCGAGCGGCGCAGGCCCGGCTGCGGAAGCCGAGCGCGCCCGTGCGCAGCAGACCGTCACGGACGCCATCGAGCAGCAGGGCTTCGAGCTCCTGCTCGTCCGCGACGTCCCGGTGGACCACTCCGTCGCCCGTCCCGAGGCCGAGCAGTACCAGCTGCCGATCGTGCAGTGGGTCTTCCGTGCCCCCGAGGCCTGGACCCGCGCCGAGGTCGACGCCGCCGCCAACCGCGCCCTCCTCGCGATCGAGGCGGTGTCGTACGGTCAGGCCGCCGCCGACCGTGCCGAGCACGCCGCCCTGTACCCGCTGTCGCTCAGCGCCCGGACCCAGATCCTCAAGGGGCGGCTGAACTCCGGCGAGGTCATCGGCTACTTCACCGACCTGCGTGACCCGCGCCACTCGGTCCGGACGCTCTACTTCCACACCCGGTTCTCGACGAACACCGAGCCGCACCCGACGATGGCGCAGCCGTTCCGTCTGATGGCGCACAACGGCGAGCTGAACACCGACCGGAAGAACCGGCTGTCCGACGAGGCCCTCGCCCGTGCACGGACCCGCAGCATCGTCCGCCCGCCCGGCCAGTCCGACTCGAGCCGCCTCGACCAGACCCTGCAGAGCCGGGTGTTCGACGACGGCCTCGAGATCGTCGAGGCCGTGGTCTCGCTCATGCCCCCGGCGTGGGAGAACGACCGCACCCTGACCCCGGCGGTGCGGGACATGCTCGAGTTCTTCTCGCTCTACGAGGAGAAGAACGACGGCCCGGCCGCCGTGATCTTCAGCGACGGCGACGTGGTCGGCGCCCGGCTCGACCGACTGGGCCTGCGCCCGCTGCGCTCGGTGCAGACCGCCGAGTACCTGATGGTGTCGTCCGAGGCCGGTCAGGTCGAGTTCGAGCCGGAGGACGTCGTGCACCGTGGCCGGATCGAGGCGGGCGGCATGCTCGTCGTCGACCACCGCACCGGCACGCTCATGCGCACGCGTGAGGTGCTCGAGATGCTCGCGGCGCGGAAGCCGTACGGCACGCTCCTCGACGCCGCGCGCGTCAACCTGGACGACGTCCCGGCGCCGGAGTACCAGCGCACGACGACCACGCTCGGCTACGAGGGCGACCTGTCGCTCGCGGGCCGCTACGTGGCGTACTCGCTGAACCAGGAGAGCTTCCGGTTCATGCTCGACCCGATGCTGCAGAACGGCTCGGAGCGGATCTCGGCGATGGGCTACGGCAACGCCATCAACGCCCTGAGCGACACCGAGGGCGGCATGGCGAAGTACTTCTCGCAGCGCTTCGCCCAGGTGACGAACCCGCCGCTCGACTCGATCCGCGAAGCCGACGGCATGTCGATGCGCGTCGCCCTCGGCGCGAAGCCCGACGGGACGGGTTCGGCGACGCGGCAGCTCGTCGTGGAGTCCCCGATCCTCGGGCACCTCGACATGGTGCGGCTGCGCGAGCAGGACATCGTGCCGCTCGAGCGCTTCGACATGCTCTACGTGCCGGTGCTCGGCGACGAGCAGGCGAACGCCGACGCGGTCCGCACCGCGACCGAGCACCTCGCCGACGCCGTCGCCGCCTTCGCCGAGCGCACCGGCGGCATCGCCGTGCTCACCGACCGCAACGTGTCGTCGACGCACGCGCCCCTCCCCGTCATCCTCGCCGTCGCCGCCGTCAACCAACGGCTCATCGAGACCGGCCTGCGGCTGCGGATCTCCGTCGTCGCCGAGTCCGGTCAGCTGCCATCGTCACACCACGTGGCGACGGCGCTCGGCTTCGGCGCCGCAGCGGTGTACAGCCTCTCCGCACGTCTCCGTGCGGAGGAGAAGTACCCCGCAGCGCCCGCCCCGGCCGGCGAACTGACCGCGACCGACCTCGCCCTCAAGCGCTTCCGGAAGGCGGCCGAGAAGGCCCTCGCGAAGACGATGGGCCGCGTCGGCCTCTGCACGGCCGAGAGCTACATCGGCGGCGAGTTCTTCGAGCCGAACTACCTCGACACCCGCGACGACCTGCTCGCCCGGGTCTTCCCGCACATGCAGGCCCCGGTCGGCGGCGTCGGGTTCGCCCGCATCGCGCAGGCGGCGACGGACTGGCACGAGCGCGCCCGCACGGTCGAGTCCGAGGGCCAGGTGCCCATGCTCGGCCTCTTCAAGGAGCGCTCGGACGGTGCCGGGCACTCGTTCGGCGTCGCGAGCGTGCGCGGCTTCGGCGGCATGACCGAGGAGCGTCCGGCCTTCGAGCGCTCCGGCGACTCCGAGGCGCTGCGGCTCCTCACGCTCGGCCAGCTCGACGACGCGTTCGGCATCACCGACACCGCCTACCGGAACACGGGCTACGACCGGCTCAGCGACGCCGAGATCGACGCGCACCGGATCACCCCGGGCTACGTCACGTTCCTGCAGACGACGCACGACGAGCGGTCGCGCCGTCCCGCGGCCCTCCGCGACGTCCTCGCACTGCCCGCGGACGTCACCGGCATCGACACGGCCGAGGACTTCGCCCGCGAGCTCGGCCGCTTCTCGACCACCGGCAACGCGAGCGTCACGGTGCGCGGGCTCTCCGGCTCGCGTCCGGCCGACGACGGGGACCTTCCAGGAGGCACGGCTCGCTTCCGCCTCGAGCTCACGTCGACGGGGACCACGGGTGCACTGCGCCACGCGGCCCTCGCGGACGGCCTCGCGCTGCTGCACCCCGGCCAGGTCGACGTCGACTCCGTCGACGACACCCAGGTGACGCTCCGCGCCACCGGCTCCGCCGTCGAGCTGCTCGCACTGCTCGACCACGCCCCGGCGAGCGTCGCGCTCGACGAGGTCCAGCCGGCGCACGAGATCACCCGGACCCTGGCGTCCGGCGCGATGAGCCACGGCGCGCTCGTCGCGACCGCGCACGAGGCGGTGGCGCACGGCACGAACATGGTCGGCGGCATGTCGAACAGCGGTGAGGGCGGCGAGCACCACTCCCGCTACGGCACGATCCGCGGCTCGCGCATCAAGCAGTTCGCCTCGGGACGGTTCGGCATCTGGGCGGGCTACCTCGCCGACCCGATGCTCGAGGAGCTCGAGATCAAGATCGGCCAGGGCGCGAAGCCGGGCGAGGGCGGCCAGCTGCCCGCGCCGAAGGTCACGGTGGACATCGCCGCGGCCCGTGGTGGCACCCCCGGCGTCGAGCTCATCTCGCCGCCGCCGCACCACGACACGTACTCGATCGAGGACCTCGCGCAGCTCATCCACGACTGCAAGGCCGCCCGCGTCCGGGTGATCGTGAAGCTCGTGTCCTCCGAGGGCATCGGCACCATCGCGGTCGGCGTCGCCAAGGCCGGCGCGGACGTCATCAACGTCGCGGGCAACACCGGTGGCACGGGCGCCGCGGCCGTCACGAGCCTGAAGTACGCCGGCCGCTCGGCGGAGATCGGCGTCGCCGAGGTCCACCAGGCGCTCGTCGCGAACGGCCTCCGCCAGAAGGTCACGCTCCGCTGCTCGGGCGCGCACCAGACAGGTTCCGACGTGGTCACGAGCGCGCTGCTCGGCGGCGACAGCTTCGAGTTCGGCACGACCGCGCTCATGATGCTCGGCTGCGTGATGGCGAAGAACTGCAACGTGAAGTGCCCGGCTGGTCTCACCACGAACGCCGAGGCGTTCGAGGGCGACCCCCGCGCGCTCGCGCAGTACCTGCTCAACATCGCCCACGACGTGCGGCAGATCCTCGCGCGCCTCGGCCTGCGCTCCCTGCACGAGGCCCGCGGTCGCACCGACCTGCTGCAGCTCCTCGACCACCCGGCGAGCGTCGGGCGCCTCGACGTCCGGGCGCTCCTCGCGCAGGTCCCCGAGAAGCTCGTCGAGGACCCGGAGTACCTCGAGAAGGACTTCCACACCGACGACGCGCTGCTCGAGCGGGTCCGCACGGCCCTCGTCGACCACGAGCAGGCGCACGTGCTCGTGCACGGCGTGCTGCTCGGCAACAGCGACAAGTCCGTCGGCGGCCAGCTCGGCATCGACGTGGAGCGCCTGCTCAACCACGAGCTGCGCGACACCGACCTGTCCGGGCACCCGGCGATCACCACGGACGACCGCGGACGCCGCCGGCTCGTCGACGGCGCGGTCACGATCCGCACGCTCGGGTCGGCCGGGCAGTCGTACGGCGTGTTCAACAACGACGGCATCGTGCTCGAGCACACCGGCACCGCGAACGACGGCGTCGGCAAGAGCCAGAGCGGTGGCCGGATCATCGTCCGCGCCCCCGGCGGCGGCAGTGCCGGACAGGGCGGCAACGTCCTCGTCGGCAACTTCGCGCTGTTCGGGGCGACCGGCGGCCGCACCTTCGTCGAGGGCGAGGCCGGCGACCGGTTCGCCGTGCGCAACTCCGGCGCGACGGCCGTGGTCGAGGGCGTCGGGGACTTCGGCTGCGAGTACATGACGGGCGGTGCCGTGTTCAACCTCGGCACCTTCGGCAAGGGCCTCGGCAACGGCATGTCCGGCGGGTTCCTGTACCAGTACGACCCCTCCGGCGAGGTCACCGAGCGCGCGAGCACCGACTCGCTCCTCGTGTTCCCGGTCACCGACACCGAGCGCGGGGCCTTCCACGAGGCAGCGGCGCGCCTGCTGCTCGAGTGGCACCTCGAGGCGACGGGCTCGGCGCTGGCCGAGCGTCTGCTCGCCGAGTGGGAGACCACCCGCCAGCACGTCTTCGTCGGCATGCCCCGGGCGCTCCTGCTCACCCAGGACGCCGGCGAGATCCTGGCCGCGGCGAGCCGGAACGAGCTGCTCGACGAGCTGGCGACCTCGATCGCGACGGACAAGCTCCGCGCGTTCAAGGTCGACTACCGCGACCAGCGCGCCGTCCTCGGTGGCCGTGCCCCGTCGCTCGGCGACCAGGGCGACGACATGTTCTCGCTCCTGTCCTCGTACACGGTGCTCGGCGTCGCCCAGGACCTCGCGCTCGAGCGGGTCCCCGGTGCGGCCGGCCCGAACGACCCCCGGGTGACCGAGGCGGTCAAGAACCTCATCCTCACCGAGGACTTCTTCGTGAAGCAGCGCGTCGTGAAGTACCTGCGCGGCACGCTGGACCGCTTCGCGGACGACGAGCTCGCGACCCTCATCGCGATCAAGCGCCTCGACGACTACAAGCGCGCGCTCACGCAGCGGAACAACCGCAGCATGGACGCGCCAGGCACCACCGGGTGGATCATGCACCAGAACGCCAAGAACGACGGCCGCGTCCGCGAGGCCCGCTTCGACGAGCTGCTCGCGAACGCAGCGCTCGAGGACATCGCCCGCCGTGCACCGCAGGCGCCGACCGAGGCGGTGTCCGCGTGAGCCTGCTCCCCCCGACCGGATCGCTGATCCCGGTCGACGCACCGTTCTCGCAGGCCCAGGAGTCCTGGCTCGCCGGGTTCATCGCCGGCATCGCCGCCGCGGGCAAGCGGGCCTCCGGCGGCGCCCCGACGACGACGATCGACGTGCTGTTCGGCACGCAGACCGGCAACGCGGAGTTCCTCGCCGACGAGCTGGTCTCCGGCGCGAAGGCCCGCGGGCTCGGCGGTCGTGCCACCGCGCTCGACGCCGTCACGCCGGAGCAGCTCGCCGGGATGTCCCACGTGCTCGTGGTCACCTCGACGTACGGCGAGGGCGAGATGCCCGACAACGCCGGACTGTTCTGGGACGCGATCCAGGCGACCACCGTGCCGCGGCTCGAGGGACTGCAGTACGCCGTCCTCGGGCTCGGCGACACGAGCTACGACGAGTTCTGCCAGGCCGGCAAGCTCCTCGACACCCGGTTCGAGCAGCTCGGCGCCACCCGCATCCACGACCGCGTCGACTGCGACGTGGACTACGAGGACCCGGCCGCGCTCTGGACGGCCGCGGTGCTCGACCGTCTGGCGGCGGAGGCGGGCGTGCAGCCCGGCGCGACCACGGCGGTGGCGGCGACCGGTGCGACGACCGCGGCCGGCGGGGCGGGCGCGAGCCGTGCCTCCAGGCCCGGTGCCCAGTGGAACAAGCGCAACCCGTACCCGTCGACGCTGGTCGAGAACCGGCTGCTCTCCTCGCCGCGCAGCGCGAAGGAGATCCGGCACTACGAGTTCGACCTCGGCGACTCCGGGATCGAGTACTCGGCGGGCGACGCGCTCGCGGTCGTGCCGGTCAACGACGAGGTGTTCGTCGGCGAGCTGCTCGAGCAGGTCGGCGCGAACGGCTCCGAGACGCTCGACGGCCGCCCGGTCACCGAGGTCCTGCGGACCGACCGTGAGATCCGGACGCCCTCGAAGGACCTCATCGCGGACCTCGTCCAGCGCGCACCGTCGTCGGAGCTCGCCGCCGTCGTCTCGCACGGTGACAAGCACGAGCTCGACCGCTGGCTGTGGGGTCGCGACGTGCTCGACCTGCTCCGCGACGCCGGACCCGCGGCACCCGGACTCGACGAGCTCCTGCCGAACCTCCGACCGCTGCAGGCGCGCCAGTACTCGATCTCGTCGAGCCCTCTCGCGCACCCGGACCGCATCCACCTGACGATCGCGTCCGTCCGGTACGGGGACCCGCACCGCATGTACGCCGGCGTCGCGTCGACGTTCCTCGCCGACCGGGTCGCCCCCGACGGCACCGTGGACGTCTACCTGCAGCCGAACGCGTCGTTCGGGGTCCCCGCCGACCCGTCCGCGCCGATGATCATGGTCGGCCCGGGGACCGGCATCGCACCGTTCCGCGGGTTCCTGCACGAGCGTGCGGTCTCCGGGGCGACGGGCCGGAACTGGCTGTTCTTCGGCGACCAGCACCGCGACACCGACTTCGTCTACGAGGACGAACTCACCGAGCTGCAGGAGCAGGGCGTCCTGGACCGCCTCGACCTGGCGTTCTCGCGCGACCAGGCCGAGAAGGTCTACGTGCAGACCCGGATGCTCGAACAGGCCCCGGAGCTCTACTCGTGGCTCGAGGACGGCGGGCACCTCTACGTGTGCGGTGACGCCTCACGGATGGCGAAGGACGTCGAGCAGGCGCTCCTGGCCGTCATCGCGAGCCAGCGGGGCAAGGGCGAGGACGACGCGCAGGCGTACCTCGCCGACATGCGGCGCGGCAAGCGCTACGTCCGCGACGTGTACTGAGCGGCGCGCGCGGCCGGTGCCACGCCCGTCGCCCCGGTGCGGAACCCGAATCCACGACCGGGGCGACGGCGAGGGGGCGCTGTGGGCCGGGAGGCCCCTGATCCGGGACTCCTCGCGCGTCGCGTGGTTCCCCCCTCCGACCGCGGAGCCACCGTCACCGGCTCCCTGGGCCGGAGTCGATCACTCGCGCGGTACGCCCACCGTACTCAGACTGCACGGACGTGCGCGACCCGTTGACCGTTCACGGGCTGTGTGCTATCCGGCGTCGTCGGTACCGGAGTCGTCGTCCGCGTCGCCGGGCACCACCGCGCGGGACCACGCCGAGTCGTCCGCCGTGCTCGTGTCCGACGGCTCCGGGGTGAGCATGAGACCGGAGCCCGAGGTGGCGGCGGCGTAGAGGTCCTCGAGCCAGCTGCGGTTGATCCGGGGCACCCGGCTGCCGGAGAACTTGAAGTGCAGGCTCACGTTCGGGTGCATCCAGATGGTGCTGCGCCCGTTGCCGTGGACGGCGTCGTCCTTCCACGAGAACGCGAACCGGTGCTCCCGCCGGAGCATGTTCACGATGACGATCTGCAGGTGTGTGAGCGCTCGGTCGTCGATCCGGAGGTCGAGCGGCTCTCCGTCGTAGATGAGCTGACCCATGCGTCCTTGTACACCGCGGGGGTTGTGCGGCGGGCAGGACCGTCGTAACGTACAACCAAATGGTTGCACGAACCGAACTGAGCGATGCCGAGGTCGACCGGGTCTTCCACGCCCTGGCCGATGCGACCAGACGCGACATCGTCCGTCGCACCCTGGTCGGCGAGGCCTCCGTGAGCGCGCTCGCGGACGCCTACGCGATGTCGTTCGCCGCCGTCCAGAAGCACGTCGCCGTCCTCGAAGGAGCAGGACTCGTGACCAAGGAACCCCGGGGCCGCACCCGCATCGTGCGCGCCGAGCCGGGACAGATCGATCGCGTCCGTGGGCTGCTCGACGGCTACGCGGACCTCTGGCGCGGCCGGATCGACCGGCTCGACGCACTGCTGGGAGCAGACCGCGCGCCGCGCGGCGACGACCGAACGCAAGGGAGCCACTGATGCCGACCACGTCCGTCCACACCGACCCCGAGGAGCTCACCATGACCCTCGTGGCCGAGTTCCCCGTCCCCGTCGAACGCCTCTGGGCAGCGTTCGCGGATCCCCGGCAGCTCGAACGCTTCTGGGGTCCGCCCGGGTTCCCCGCCACGTTCACGTCGTTCGACCTCCGTCCCGGCGGTGTCGCCCACTACCGGATGACCTCGCCCGAGAACGAACGGTTCCACGCCCTCTGGCAGGTGTCCGAGGTCGACGAGCCCCGCCGGATCGCGTTCCGCGACCTGTTCTCCGACGCCGAGGGCACCGTCGACGACTCGCTGCCCGCGAGCGAGACCGTGCTGTCGTTCGACACCGTCGGCAGCGGGTCACGGGTGACGGTGCTGACGTCGTTCGCGTCCGCCGCCGACCTCGACGCCATGCTCGAGATGGGCATGCTCGACGGCTACGAGCAGGCGTTCGGGCAGCTCGACACGGTGCTGGCCGACCTCCGCGAGTACGCCCTCGGCCGGGGCACGGTCACCGAGATCGTGGACGACACCCACGTGGCCATCACCCGCGCGTTCGCGGCGCCGCGGCACCTGCTCTGGCGTGCGCACACGGAGCCGGAGCTGATGCGCCGCTGGCTGCTCGGCCCGGACGGGTGGGAGATGACGGTGTGCGAGAACGACCTGGTCGTCGGCGGCTCGTTCCGGCAGGCCTGGGCGCCCGTCGGGGACACCGAGGGCGAGGCGTTCGGGTTCGAGGGCGAGAACCTCGTCATCGAGCCGGAACGCCGCATGGTCACGACCGAACGGATGACCGGTGCGCCGTTCCCGGCCAACGTCAACGACCTGCAGTTCGACGAGGCCGAGGGCGTCACGCTCATGACGCTCCGCATCACCTACCCCGACCGGGAGCAGCGGGACATGATCCTCGCGACCGGCATGACGGACGGCATGGAGACGAGCTACCAGCGTCTGGAACGTGAGGTCCTGTCCGCAGCGGCGTGAGTCGTGACGGACGGGAGGCGCGGGGGCGGCCGGCACCCCGCCTCCCGTCCGTCAGCCGGTCGCGTCAGGGACGCGCGCTCACGTCAGGGACGCGTCGCCTCGTAGCGGCGTGCGCCGCCGCGGACGCCGGCGAAGCGGTACGGCGCAGCCGTGACCCGCGGACGCTCGACGTCCTCGCTCGTCGCGGCACCCGCGGCGTGCAGCTCCCGGTAGGCGTCGACCGAGAGCGGCACCCGGGCGGCGAGGAGCTCGCGGACCCGACCCACACGGCGGTGCTCGCGGTACGCCGGCTGCACGATGCCGGTGATGAGCTCCCCGACGCTGCCGGACCCGTAGCTGAACAGGCCGATGCGCTCCCCGGCGAGGTCGTCGTCGAGGTCGAGCAGTGCGGCCAGCCCGATCCAGAGCGACGCCGTGTAGGTGTTGCCGGTCTGCTTGTTGTACGTGAACCCGAGGGCGAGCTCGGACTCGTCGAAGGGCACCCCGACGTGCTGCGTGAGCTTCCGGTGCGCCTTGAGCGCCATCTTCGTGAACGGCTGGTGGTGGACGAAGCGCACGATGTCCTCGTACGCCGGGCCGCCCTGCGCCGCGAGGTCGTCCCACGCCCCGACGAACGCGTCGACGTAGGCGCTCACGGACAGGCGGCCGTCGACGAGTGCGGTGGAGCGGTCGTTCGGCCGCCAGAAGTCGTCGACGTCGGCGGTGAAGACACCCGCGGCCGGCTCGATCTCGATGAGGTCGGGGTCGGCGGCGATCAGGATCGCGGCGGCGCCGGCACCCTGCGTCGGCTCGGCGGCGGTGTCGACGTCGTAGCGCGCGACGTCGGCGGCGATCACGAGCACGCGCTCCCGCGGAGCACGCGCGACGATGCCGAGGGCGAGCTGGACGGCAGCGGTCCCGCCGTAGCAGGCCTGCTTCAGCTCGACGACGCGGACGTTCTGCGGCAGCCCGAGCAGGCCGTGCACGAACACCCCGGCGGCCTTCGACTGGTCCACGCCGGACTCGGTGGCGAAGAGCACCGTGCGGATGCCGTCGGCACCGTGCCGGTCGATGAGCTCCTTCGCGGCGGCGGCGCCCATCGTGACGATGTCGTCGTCGGGAGCGGGCACGCTGAACGCGTCCTGCCCGATGCCGACGTGGTACTTCGCCGGGTCCACCCCGAGGCGCTCGGCGAGGTCGTCGAGCTCGAGCACGTGGTGTCCGGTCGCGACGGCGAGGTCGTGGATGCCGATGCGGGTCACGCTGCACCTCCGGCGGGCTTCGCGCCGCGACGTTCCATCGCGACGTGGGCGGCCATCAGCTCGCCCGGGTTGGTCTGCGCGGCGAGCAGGGAGAGTTCCCCGCACAGGACGGTCGCGGCGCAGAGGGCGGCGAGCCGGCGTGCGTTGGCACCGGGCTCGCGGTCCTCGCGGCAGCCGAGGCGTACGAGGGCGTCCTCGACGACGGGCAGGTCCCCGCCCTTGCCGTTGCCGACCGTGCCGACGATGAGGTGCGGGAGCGAGGTGGCGAAGTACAGGTCACCGTCGCGGTCCTCGGCGCTCGTGATGCCCTGGGAGCCCTCGACGATGTTCGCCGCGTCCTGCCCGGTGGCCAGGTAGAAGCCGAGGAGCATGTTCGCGTAGTGGGCGTTCGCGGAGCGGATGGCCCCGGCGATGGTCGACCCGACGAGGTTCTTCGCGACGTTGAGCTCGGCGATGCGTGCCGCGCTCGACCGGAGCCGCTTCTCGACGACCTCGCCCGGGATCACGATCTCGGCGACGGTGTTCCGGCCGCGTCCGCGGATGCCGTTCACCGCGGTGGCCTTCTTGTCGGTGCAGAAGTTGCCCGAGACGCTGACGTACCGCAGGCCCGGCTCCCACGCGAGGATCGCCGGCAGGAGCTTGTCCGCCGCCTGCGTGACCATGTTGTGCCCGGAGGCGTCGCCGGTGGTGAACGCGAAGCGCAGGAACAGCAGGTCCCCGACGATCTCCGGGTGCACCTCGATGAGCTTCGCGAAGCGGCTCTGGCCGGCGACGATCTGCTCGAGCTCGTCCTGCCGGGCGAGGATGCGCCCGGTCGCGAGGTGTGCCGCGGCCGCGCTGTCGGCACGGACGACGACCGAACGGGTCATGCGCTCGTCCACGACGGTCGCGACGATGCCGCCCTCGACCATGCGCGAGATGCGGGCACCGCGGCCGACGGACGGCCAGAGCGGCGACTCGTACGTGGCGAGCGGCACCTCGTGCTCGCCCTCCACCGCGTTGCCGCTGATGCGGATCGGCCCCACCCACTTCGTGGGGATCGGGGTCAGCAGGTCAGTCATCGACGCTCCCTTCGGGCGCTTGCACCGCGACGCTGAGGTGTCTGATGTCGTGCGCCTCCCAGGCGCGGTGGATGCCGGCGAGGTCGGTGTCCGCCGGGACGAGCGCGATGCCGCAGTCGCCGCCGCCGGCACCGGACGGCTTGGCCGCCCCGCCCGCGGCTTCGACGACGTCGCACAGGGTCGCGAGTCGCTCGGTCTCGATCTGCGAGCCGACCGACGTGCCGAGGCGCTGGAGCAGCCCACGGGCGCGCCGGAGTGCCCCGAGGGTGCGCTCGGCGTCGCCGGTCTGCAGACCGACGGTGAGGTCGTCGACGCAGGTGCGACTCTCGTCGAGGAACGCCTGGTAGCCGCCGTTGCGGTGCCGACGGACGACACCGACGAGCTTCGTGGTCGAGGCCGGAGAACCGGTCCAGCCCACGAGCAGCTCGAGGTTCTCGGGGGCGGGCAGCCGCTGGACGTCGAAGCCCTCCCACGCATCCGCGTCGCCGAGGATCTCGGTCACGGTGCGGGTGTCGAGCTGCGCCGCGAGCCGTTCGCGGTCCGGCGCGCTGTAGCGGAGCCAGCCGCCGAAGGTGCTCGCGGCAAGGTCCCCGCCGGATGCGCGCGGGTTCACCCGGATCGTGGCGAGCAGGGCGACCTGGAAGCGCTTCCGCTGCGAGAGCCCGAGCCCGTAGAAGCGGTCGAGGGCCCCCACCGTGGCGACGGTCACGGCCGCGGAGGACCCGAGCCCGAACTTCCGGCCGCTCGCGTCGTCGAGCTGGCTGTGGATGCGGAGGTCGTGGAACCGCGGTGCGATGCCCTGCTCGGCGCGGAGCTTCTCGACGAGGTCGATCGTCGCCATCACGTAGTCGTACGGGTGGTGCTCGGTGTCGAGTGCGATGCCGTCCTCGGCGCGGGTCCAGGTGAGCGGGAGGTGTCCATACTCCTCGGAGTGCACGCTGCCGGCGCCGTGGCCCTCGCGCACGCGCGCGGTGATGGCGCGGTCCAGGGCGATGATGACGGACGGCTGACCCGGCTCGACGACGGCGTACTCGCCCGCGACGAACAGCTTGCCGTGGGCACGGAACTCGATCACTCGGCGGACTCCTCTGGTCGGACGACACCCGGTGCGGGTGCCTCCGGGTCCTGCGTCGCAGGGACTTCGGAGCCGAGCAGGCGCGCGCCTGGTCCGGTACCGGACTCGATCACGTCGCCGAAGCCCGCGAGCGCGGACGCGACAGCGCCCCGGTCCTCGGGCTTCGTGAGCACGACGACGTTCGGGCCGGCGTCCGCGGTGGCGTACGCCTCGACCCCGGCGGCACGGAGTTCGGCCACGGCGTCGAACACGGCGACGCTGCGGGCGTTGAGGTAGCGGATGGGCGGGAAGGCGCCCTCGATCGTGGCGTGCATGCGGAGGGCGTTGCTCTCGGTCAGCTCACCGATGCGGGTGAAGTCCCCCGCGGCGCAGGCGGTGAGCATGTCCCCCACGGTCTCGGTGGTCGACGTGACCCAGGCGGGGTAGAACGGCGACGTCGCGATGGTGCGCCGCATCGCCTCGCGCGAGCCGATCGCCTTCGGGCCGGCGTCGATCGTCACGACGACCATGGCCATCGGCGGCGCGGGGATCGGCTCGGCGTAGGAGCCCTCGTCGTCGCCGGCGTGCCAGACCGCCACGCCGCCGGGGATCGACCGGGTGGCCGAACCGGAGCCGCGTCGGGCGAGCCGGGACAGGTCGCGCGCGGAGAGGTCGAGACCGTACGCCGCCGCGGCCGCGGTCGCGAGCGCCGCGAACCCGGAGGCGCTCGAGGCCAGTCCGGCTCCGGTCGGCACGGTGTTCTCGGACACCACCGACGCCCGCGCCGAGGACCCGGCGAGCTCGCGCACGAGGTCGAGGAACTGCGTGACCCGCACGAGCGCCCCGTCGGTCGAGGCCGAGCCGTTGAGGGTGAGGGTGTCGTCCGCCGTGTTGCCGACGGTCACCGACGTCGTCGTCGGGAACACGTCGAGTCCCATCGAGACGCTGCCGGTCGCCGGCAGGGCGAGGGAGGCGTCCGCCTTGCCCCAGTACTTGACGAGGGCGATGTTGGGGTGCGCGACGGCGGTGGCGGTCATCAGGCGCGGTCTCCGATCGTGGTGGTCCAGGTGGCTGCGGCACCCGCGCCGCGCAGTGCGGCCGCGATGCGGTCCGCGTGGTCGACGTCCGTGGCGAGCGCGATGACGCACCCGCCGCGGCCCCCGCCCGTGAGCTTCGCGCCGAGGGCGTCGGCCGCACGTGCGGCGCCGACGAGCCGGTCCAGGTCGTCGCTCGACACGTCGAGGTCGCTGAGCAGCTCGTGCGCGGCGTCCATCGTGGCACCGAGCGCCTGGGCGTCGCCGTCCACGAGCGTCGCCCGCGCGCGTCGGGCCAGTGCGCCGATCCGGTCGATCACGGTGCCGGTGCCGTCCGGGTCGGCGTCGTGACGGGCACGGACGGCGGAGACCGCCTCGCGCGTGTGGCCGGGGACCCCGGTGTCGGCGACCACGAAGGCGAACCGGGCGCCGAGCTCGACCGGCTCGATGCGGCCGCCCTCGAACCAGACCGGTGCGTCGGCGACGACCCCGCGGGCGTCGAGTCCGGACGGTCGGCCGTGGGCGACCCGCTCGCACTCCTGGATGAGTCCGTGGTGCGCCTCGGCGTCGAGCGTCTCGCCGAGTGCGTCCGCGACCGCCGCGGTCACCGCCGCTGCCACCGCCGCGCTCGATCCCATGCCGCGAGCGGTGGGGACCTCGCTGTCGACGCGCACGTGGAAGCGGCGGTCCGTCACGCCGAAGTGCCGCAGCGTGGCGGTGACCGCGGTGACGGTCGGCATCACGGCGGCGGGGGCGAGGTCGAGCGGGCCGGTGTGCACGGCCGACTCGAGGCGGTGCCCCTCGGCGTCGTCGATCGGCGTGACCGTCGCGACCACCACGGCGTCGATGACCGGCAGGACGAGCGCGGGTGTGCCGTAGACCACGGCGTGCTCCCCGATCAGGATCGTCTTGCCGTGGGACGACGCCCTACCGGTGCGGCGGGTGGGGCCGGCTCCAGTGGTCGCTGAGTTGTCGAGGTCGTTGGTGGTCATCGTGGGTCACGTCAGCCTAACCGTCCCGGCCATGCACGCGCTCGACGGTGTCCGTACCCCGCCCGTGAGCGCGCTCCACGAGGTCGCCGTTCCGGGCGTACGGTGATAGTCAGCATGCTGACTACCCGAGGAGCCGCCCCGTGAGCACCCACCACACCCCCGACCGCCGACGCTGGGCCGGACTCGTCGTCATCAGCATCGCCGTCTCGCTCATCATCGTCGACTCGACCATCGTGAACGTCGCGATCCCGAGCATCGTGGCCGACCTCGACATCGGTTCCACCCTGGTGCAGTGGGTGCAGGAGAGCTACACCCTGGTCTTCGCGGCGCTCCTGCTCGTGTTCGGCTCGCTCGCCGACCGCTTCGGCCGACGGCGCCTGCTGATCATCGGCGTCACGGTGTTCGCGCTCGCCTCGGTCCTCGCCGCACTGGCCCCGACGGGCGACCTGCTCGTGCTCGCCCGCATCGTGCAGGGCGTCGGCGGCGCGATGGTGCTGCCGACGACCCTCTCGCTCGTGAACGCCACCTTCACCGGCCGCGAACGCGGGATCGCCTTCGCCGTCTGGGGCTCCACGATCGGCGGCATGGTCGCGGTGGGCCCGCTCCTCGGCGGCTGGCTGACGACGGACTTCTCGTGGCGCTGGGCGTTCGGCATCAACGTGCCGCTCGGCATCGCGATCGTCGTCGGCGCGTCCCTGACCGTCCGCGAGTCCCGCGACACCGTGCACGCCGGCCGGATCGACGTCGTCGGCGCCGTCCTCAGCGTCGTGACGAGCGCCTCGCTCGTGTTCGGCCTCATCGAGGGACGCACGTACGGCTGGTGGTCGAACGCCACCCGGCTGACGGTCGGCGACTGGACCTGGCCCGGACCGCTCTCCCCGATCCCGTACGCGTTCGCGCTCTGCGTCGTCGCGGGCGTGGCGTTCGTCCTCTGGACGAGGCGGCGACAGCGCGCGGGCCGCTCCACGCTCATCGCGCTCGACCTCTTCACGATCGGGTCGTTCCGGAACGGGTCGATCGCGGCACTCATCGTGTCGCTCGGCGAGTTCGGCATCATCCTGTCCCTGCCGATCTGGCTGCAGAACGTGCTCGGGTACTCGGCGCTGCAGACCGGGTTCGTCCTGCTCGCCCTGGCCATCGGGTCGTTCGTCGCGAGCGGGTTCGCGGCGACGGCCGGCCAGCGGATCGGCGCGCTGCGGATCGTCCGGATCGGCATCGCCGCGGAGATCGTCGGCGTCGCGGCGATCGGCTTCGTCGTGACCTCGTCGACGCCGTGGTGGGCGATCGTGCCGTGCCTGTTCGTCTACGGGTTCGGTGTCGGGCTCGCGACCGCGCAGCTCACGAGCGTCGTGCTGCGGGACGTCCCGGTCGAGCGCAGCGGCGAGGCCTCCGGCGCCCAGAGCACCGCCCGGCAGATCGGGTCGGCGCTCGGCATCGCGGTGCTCGGCACGGTGCTGTTCACGTCGACCGGCACGCTGCTGCAGCACCGGCTCGAGGACGCCGGGTCCTCGAGCGCGGCCGCGTCGCAGATCGCCGATGCCGTGGTCGCGTCCTCCGGCGGGTCGATCGCGGCACTCACCGAGCAGAGGCCGACGGCAGGAGCCGCTGCGGCCGAGGCGTTCAGTGACGGCACGCGCGCGGCCGCCTGGTCGGCCGCGGGCTTCCTGGTCCTCGGCCTCGCGGCGACCCTGCGCCTGCGCAGCCGGCCGGAGGACACCGAGGAGGCCGGACCGGACGCCGCCCCGGCGACCGCCGACGCGACCGACTGACGGACGGGAGGCGCGGGTCGGCCCCGCCCCGCGCCTCCCGTCCGCCGCACCAGGCCCCGCGCCGGGGGCGACGCTCTCGTCCGCGCAGGTCGTTGGCATCGGCGTCGTCCTCGCCGCGGTCGGGACGGCGGTGACCATGGGCGGTCGACCGGGGCGTGACCGAGACAGATCGGCAACAGGTGTCCCCGATACGGTTGTGCACAACTGAGTTGCGTGCAATGCTTGTGGCATGCCCGTGACCGACGAGATGGTGTGCTTCTCCCTCTACGCGGCGAGCCGTGCGACCACGCAGGCGTACCGGACGCTGCTGGAACCGTGGGGGCTCACCTACCCGCAGTACCTCGTCCTCGTGACGCTGTGGATCGAGGGCGACCAGACCGTCTCCGGTCTCGGCGACCACCTGCAGCTCGACTCCGGCACCCTCTCACCGCTCCTGCGCCGCATGGAGCAGTCGGACCTCGTCCGTCGCGAACGTCGCAGCGCCGACGAGCGGGTCGTCACGATCACGCTCGGTGACCGCGGCCGCTCGATCCGTGGCGAACTGGCCCACATCCCGTCGACGATCGCCGCCGGGATGGGCCTGCCCGACGAGCACGCCGCGACGGAACTCATCGCGACGCTGCACCGGCTGACCGAGACCATGCACGCCGCTGCGACGCCGAACCGCGCCGCCGCGGACCACTGACCCCACGAAGGAAGGAACACCATGGAAGCCCTCTACACCGCCGAGGCCCTCTCCACCGGCGCCGGCCGCGACGGCCGCGTCGCCACCAGCGACGGCTCGTTCGCGCTCGACCTCGCGATCCCGAAGGAGATGGGTGGCTCGGGCGCCGGCACCAACCCCGAGCAGCTCTTCGCCGCCGGGTACGCCGCGTGCTTCCACTCGGCACTGCAGGGTGTCGCCCGCAGCCAGAAGGTGAAGATCGCCGACTCCTCCGTCGGCGGCCGCGTGCAGATCGGCCCGAACGGCGAGGGCGGCTACCAGCTGGCCGTGCTGCTCGAGGTCGTCCTGCCCGGGCTCGAGCACGACCAGGCACAGGCCCTCGCGGACGCCGCGCACCAGGTCTGCCCGTACTCGAACGCGACCCGCGGCAACATCGACGTCACCATCACCGTCTCGGAGGACTAGTCCATGAGCACCACCCCCACCACCATGCGCGCCGTCGTCCACGAGACCTTCGCCGAGCCGGCCGAGGTCCTCGGTGTGCAGGAGCGCCCGGTCCCCACCCCCGGCGCCGGCGAGGTCCTCGTCCGCACGGTCCTCTCCCCCATCCACAACCACGACCTCTGGACCGTCCGCGGCACGTACGGCTTCAAGCCCGAACTGCCGGCGGCCTCCGGCACCGAGGCGCTCGGCGTGGTCGAGGCCCTCGGCGAGGGCGTCACGAACCTGCAGGTCGGCCAGCGCGTCGCCGGCGGGGCGTTCGGCGTCTGGGCCGAGTACTACACCGCGAACGCCGCCGGGCTCGTCCCGGTGCCCGACGCGATGCCCGACGAGGCCGCGGCCCAGCTCGTCTCGATGCCGTTCAGCGCGATCAGCCTGCTGCACTCGCTCGACCTGCACGAGGGTGACTGGCTGATCCAGAACGCCGCGAACGGTGCGGTCGGCCGCATGGTCGCCCAGCTCGGCGCCGCGCGTGGCATCAACGTGATCGGGCTCGTCCGCCGCGCCGCCGGCGTCGAGGAACTCCGCGAGCAGGGCATCGAGCGCATCGTCGCCACCGACGCGGACGACTGGAAGGACCAGGTCGCCGCGATCACCGGCGGTGCGCCGATCGTCGCGGGCGTCGAGTCCGTCGGCGGCAAGGCCGCCGGCGACATCGCGAGCGTCCTCGGCGAGAACGCCACCCTCGTCGTGTTCGGCGCGATGGCCTCCCCCACGCTCGAGATCCCGTCCGGCAAGGTCATCTTCGGCCAGCTCACGGTGAAGGGCTTCTGGGGCAGCGTCGTGAGCAAGACGATGCCTGCTGAGACGAAGGGGCAGCTCTTCGGCGAGCTCATCACCCGCGTGCTCGACGGTTCGCTGACGCTCCCCGTCGCGGAGACGTTCGCCTTCGAGGACGTCCGCGACGCGGTCCGTGCCTCGGACACCGCCGGCCGCGTCGGCAAGGTGCTCCTGCGCCCGTAGACGCGACGGTGCAACGGACTGGAGGCGGGGGGGGGGCGGGGGCCCCCCCCCCCCGCCCGGGTGTGGGG